>ERZ838118.69-NODE-69-length-122454-cov-41.766477_pt1 | contig 122454 bp, 110 predicted proteins | sample MGYA00519863_ERZ838118 | MGnify/ENA primary metagenome ERZ838118 (study PRJEB31850, sample SAMEA3708827) | human gut metagenome | biome: human gut; feature: human-associated habitat; material: faeces | place: China | collected 2014 ...
AAATTCAGATTGCCACAAAACTTCTTAATATGGGGAATGACATAAAATCTGTCGCGGAATTAGCTGAATTGCCACAGGAAACCGTAGAAAAGCTGGCGCAAAGTATATCAAAAGAAGAAAAATAAGCATCAGGTGAAACAGCATTAAGTAACGGCTCTAAAGCATTGCTGTTAAGCTTCCAGGTAGGTGCAGATACGACAAGTGAAAATAAGACTTTTGTAACAATGGATTCTATGAGTGCAAAGTCTATCGGTGTAGATGGAATTCAGGTAACCGGTTCAGATTCAACAAATGCTGATAAGGCAGTTGATACAATCAGTGATGCAATCAAGCAGGTTTCTAAGCAGCGTTCCGCATTAGGTGCTGTCCAGAACCGTCTGGAGCATACAATTTCTAACCTTGACAACGTTGTTGAAAATACAACATCCGCTGAATCACGTATCCGTGATACAGATATGGCTGAAGAAATGGTTAGCTACTCAAAGAACAATATTCTTATGCAGGCAGGTCAGTCTATGCTTGCACAGGCTAATCAGCAGAATCAGGGTGGTCTTTCACTTCTTCAGTAATTTGGATTATCGTAATAATCTTAGTTCCCTTGGGCAGACGTTCAGAGTCCGCCTGAGGGACTTTTTGTATATAATAAAAAATAAAGAAACACTTGCAAAATATAGACGGATATGTTATGATACATATACCGTAAGGCAAAAACAACTACAAAAAACATACATCTATGAAGCCTTTGCTGATATTAGGCTCAGGGCTTGGCAAATGCAAATGCATATCTATATCATATATATTTAATATGTGTTTACATTTGTATCTTAGGAATAACTCAATTCCAATTTTCCAGTATGAAATCGAAAATCGAATAAAGGGGGAGAAAGATTGAACGAAGAATTGAAAAAAACTGTGCGTGCAGTGCAGGGAATGGAACAGTACGATGAAAGTGTAAAACAGGTATTGGCACATAAAATCATACTGGCAAATATTCTTGTAAATATCGAAGCGCAGAAAGATGAACCGTCCTCGTATTACATACAGAACAGGGCGGTGTTTTATGCATGCCGAATGGTGTCTTCTCAGAAAGAGCGGGATTTTACGGGGATGAATTATAATGATATTAAAAAAGTATATACAATATGGATATGCATGAATCAAAAAGAAAACAGTCTGAATTATCTGCATTTAACGAATGAGAAACTTATGGGGAAGACTGCAATAGAAAAAGCAGGGGATTTGATACACATTATTTTACTGGGACTTGCAAAAAACTTACCACCCTATACAGAGGAAAATAAACTGCACAGGCTGTTGGGTGCATTATTTACAAATGAGTTGACGGCAGATGAGAAAATCAGTATCATAGAATCAGAATATAACATTGAAGCGAAAAATGAATTGAGAAAGGATGTGAGGAAAGTGAGCGGATTAGGAGAAAGCCTTGTGGAAAGTGCGGCAGAAGAAACTAAAATTAAGTTTATCATCAGTATGAACGAAAAAGGCTACACAATAGAGCAGATAGCCGATGTCACGGAAAAGAGCAAAGAAGAAGTAGAGGCAGTGTTGGAAAAAAGTAAATGAGATTGATTAAAAAATAAACTGATTTATAAATTTACTTAATAATATTGAAAATTACGGTCGAATATTGATAATATATTAAGCAAAAATTGGAAAATAAAAATAAAGTATTTTGATTGATTTTGACGGAATTCAATGATATGATACATCTACTCAAGTAAAAGCATACGTGTAAGATATATTACCCGTAGGAGAATGGAGAATCATAATCATGAAAAGACAAACCACTTTATTACAGGCAGTTATTGTATTAGGCGGCTTTCTTGCCTTGGCATTTTTATGCAATCAGTCTGGCATCGAGATACATCTTGCACTTTTTGCAGCCTGGTTTCTTGCAATGGCTGTTGGCAAAAGAAATGGATTTTCCTATCAGGAAATGGAACATGCGGTCACGAAAGGCATTTATGACGGCATGAGCGCTATTTTAATCCTGCTGGCGGTTGGCGCGCTGGTCGGAACGTGGATTTCCGGCGGAATTGTACCCAGTCTGATTTATTACGGTCTAAAAGTAATACATCCGTCTATCTTTTTACTGGCGACATTGATTCTTTGCAGTATTACATCGATTGCAACCGGTACTTCATGGGGAACAGTCGGAACATCCGGTATTGCCATGATGGGTATCGGTTCAGCACTTGGAATTCCGGCACCAATAACAGCCGGAGCCGTATTGTCTGGTGCTTATTTCGGTGACAAGCTTTCACCGCTTTCAGACAGCTGCGTATTGTCTGCGGCAATGGCGGATATTGATGTTATTGACCATGTACGCGGTATTTTGCCGGTATCATTAAGTGCATTTGGTATTACAGGCATTGCATTTACGGTTCTTGGTTTCCGCCTGGGCGGCGGCAGTGCGGATATGACACAGGTCAACAGCGTTATGGCAGCACTTCAGGAAAATTTTCATATCAGTTTATTCGCATTTGTGCCAATGCTGGTTGTTATTATTTTACTGATACTCAAAATGCCGTCCCTGCCGGTTATTTCATTTGGTGCGGGACTTGGAATTGTATGGGGCATTATATTTCAGGGACTGACTCCGGTAAAGGCCATTTCTACAGCATGGGTACAGCTTGAAATGAATACGGGAATCGAATTTATTGATTCACTGCTTTCACGTGGCGGCATGAACAGTATGCTGTGGTCGGTGGCAATTATTATTCTGGGGCTTGGATTTGGCGGATTACTTGACCGGATTGGTATTATTAAGGCAATCGCCGGAAAGGTTTATCAACATATCAACAATGGTGGAACGCTGACCGTATTTACGATTATTGTTGGATTTTTAGGTTGTCTGCTTGGCAGTGCAATGTATGTTTCACTGGTCCTTACACCGAAAATCATGGCGGAAAAGTATGACGAAATGGGTTACAGCCGACGGGTTCTTTCAAGAAATGCTGAAATTGGCGGTACGCTGACAGCCGGAATGATTCCGTGGAGTGACAACGGTATTTATATGGCAACAATTCTTGGTGTTGCGACATTTGAGTATTTACCGTATATGTGGCTTTCATTTTCATGCATTGCATTGGCGATAATTTTCGGTTTTACAGGTCTGTTTATGTGGAAAAATAAAAATGCCGTTTAACGGCGGATTGGGGACTATATGAAGAAAATATTATTAATTGCGACAGGCGGAACAATCGCGTCTTCTGAATCATCAGAGGGGCTGACACCGTCGATTGATGTAAAAACACTGCTTACCTATATTCCGGAAATTGAGTCTATCTGTCATCTGGAGGGCATTTCCGTGATGAGGGTGGACAGTACCAATATGAATCCGAAGCTGATGGCGCGGATTGCGGAAACGATAGCACAGAATTATGATGCATATGACGGTTTTGTTATTGCACACGGTACGGATACCATGGCATACAGTGCGGCAGGCATTACGTATATGTTAAAAAATCTTGCAAAGCCGGTGGTGTTTACCGGTTCACAGATTCCGATAGAGGCATTGTATACCGATGCCAAAAAGAATCTCTCCGATGCGATTCGTTTTGCGTGTGAGGGTATCCGCGGTGTGTATGTTGCATTTGACGGAATTGTAATCAACGGTACACATGCCATGAAGATTAAAACAAGAAGCTCCGATGCGTTTAAAAGTATTAATTTTCCGGTGATTGCTGAGATTAAACTGGGCAAAATTACGTATAATCAGCTGCTTACTTATTCCGGGCATCTGGATAAATTAAGTGAGGAAATAACCGGTGATTTTGCAATAGATACAAAGGTCTGCCGGGATATTTTTGTATTGAAAATCTTTCCGGGAATCGGAACAGAGCTATTTGATTTTATCCGCACACAGTATAAGGGTGTTATTATTGAAAGCTTTGGTATCGGCGGAATTCCGAATGTTGATGAGGATATCGTGTCAAAGATACATGAACTGATTGAGGCCGGAGTCGCAGTTGTCATTACAACGCAATGCATTTACGAGGGAATTGACCTGAGTATCTATGAGGTTGGACAGACTCTTGGACGGCAGAAGGTTATTGTTGCTGCAGATATGACGACAGAAGCTGTTGTGATGAAGCTGATGTGGGCGCTTGCACATTATGAGCAGATTGACGATATTAAAAGATACATGGAAACACCATATTTTGCAGATAGAAGTTATTAAACATGAAGACAGGTTAACGCAAAACAGACACCTATCCACTTTATTGTAGATGGGTGTCTGTTTTTTAATCAATATTGATACGGATTAATCCGATGACTTTTCCGATAATTTCGCAGGAATCTACAATAATAGGTTCCATAAAATCATTCTCCGGCTGTAAGCGGATATGTCCATTTTCCTTGTAGAAACGCTTTACAGTAGCAGAGTCATCTACAAGCGCAACAACAATTTCTCCATTAGATGCGGTAGACTGCTGCTTAACAATAATCTGGTCGCCGTCATAAATACCGGCATTCACCATACTTTCCCCCTTGACATTTAACATAAAGACTTCTTCTTTCGGAATAAATTCCGCCGGAATCGGAAAATAACCTGTAATATTTTCAACAGCTAAGAGCGGCTGTCCGGCAGCAACCTGTCCTATTAAAGGAACATTGACAACTTCACGTCTTGTCAGGTTAAAATTATCATCTATAATCTCAATCGCACGCGGCTTTGTAGGGTCTCTGCGGATATATCCATTCTTTTCCAGGGTTTCCAGATGTGCATGTACAGAAGAAGTCGACTTTAAATTGACTGCCGTACAGATATCACGTACTGATGGCGGATAGCCCTTATTTAAAATCTGGGACTTAATATATTCTAATATTTCAGTCTGCTTTTTTGTAATTCTGCCATATGCCATAGACCATAACCTCCATAAATTTATAAAACTATCGTAACATATCATGCGCAAAAATGCAAACAAATTTTCAGAACAATTTTTCGGAATATATGTTCGATTATGTGTTGACAAACATATGTTCAAGAGATATAATACAATCAATTCAAAAGAACAAATGTTTGAGTTTCATTGGAAAGCGAGGATACGATTATGAATGGTATGATGGCAGTTACAAAAAAAGAGCAGATAAGAATTATAGCAGGACTTTTTTCACCGGCAGGAGTTATTGCGGCAGTCAGAAGGCTGGATATACGCATCATTCACGCAATTTTAGCAGCGGTCCTTTTAATTGCAGTAACCGGTATTGGGGGAAGAATGATAATTGCAAATGCTTCTGTTAAAGAAGGACAGAATGCATTGGAACGGTATTATACAAGCATTACTATTGAAGATTGTGATACGTTATGGGATATCGAGGCACGTTACAATACAGGCGCAGAGAACAAAGAACAGTATATCCGCTCCATCATGCAGATGAATCATATGAGTTCTGATATTTTATACAGCGGACAGAATCTGATCATTTATTATTACGGTCAGCCACAGACGAATTAAAAGCACTGAAAAGAATATCTGCACAGAGGTGCCGCTGCGAAGAAGCTGTGTTTTGTGTAATGGAATTGCATCAGCTGTAATCAATCGGAAAACAAATCAAGTCATTGGATTTTCCGTAAGAATCGTGTATAATATAGAAGTATAACGATAAAGTCAGATAGAGTGAAATGGAGAATTTGTATGATGACATTTGAAGAATTAGGGGTGTCAAAGGCACTGACCGCTGTTTTAAATAAACGGAATATTACAGCACCGACCCCGATACAGCAGCGTGCTTATCAGCCGGTAACAAAAGGAACGGATGTTATCGGCTGTTCCAGCACAGGTTCGGGAAAGACACTGGCTTATTTACTGCCTGTGATTGCAACGATGCAGCCGGACAGCAAATATATACAGACGTTGATACTTGTTCCGACACAGGAGCTTGCAGTTCAGGTGTGTAATGAAGCAGAATTGCTCTTTAAAGGCGCACAGCTGCCATATAAGGCATTATTTCTGATTGGCGAGGGAAATATTAACCGCCAGATTGAATCGCTTAAAACAAAGCCTGCATTGGTTGTAGGCACACCGGCGCGTATTTTGCAGTTAATCCGTCAGAAAAAGCTGCGGGTACATGATGTCAAGACACTTGTGATTGATGAAGCGGATAAGCTGATGGACAAGACATATTGCGAACAGATATTTGCAATCCGTAAATCACTGATGAAGTATACGCAGGTGCTGATGTTTTCGGCAAGTATTGATAAAAAGACACGGCAGATTGCCAATCAGATTACATATCATGCGGTTGTTTTAGATACAAAGCAAAAGAATGAAAGTCTGATTCCAAAAACGATTAAGCATATTTTTATTGTGACAGACAGAAGGGAACGGATTGAAACTTTAAGAAAAATCGCTAAGGCGTTAAATTCAGATAAGGTCATGGTTTTTATTAATACTAGATATGACCTTGAAGAATCCTATCAGAAGCTTCAATATCATCATTATAATGTAGCTGCGTTATCCGGGAATCAGGATAAGCAGGAAAAGAAAACGGCAATTGAACATTTTAAATCCGGAAAGGTTCAGTATCTTTTGGCAACGGATGTTGCAGCCAGAGGCTTACAGATTGATAATGTTGAAACCGTGATTAATGTGAATCTTCCTGAAGAATCCAAGGAATATCTGCACAGAGCCGGTCGTTGCGGAAGAAACGGTCAGGAAGGATTATGTGTATCCATTATTACAGAAAATGAATTGAATAAGATTAAAAAGTATCAAAAAGAATTTAAAATCAATGTAGTACAGAAACGTTTATATAACGGAAAACTGGTTGCTAAGTAAGAAAATAAACGATAGACGGTGATTTATGTAAAAAGAAATACAAAACTTCGTTAAACTTGGGTTTAGCGAAGTGATATATTACAAAGATACTGTCTGCAATTATAAATTATGTTATATGAACGCTCCTCTGCTTTTTTGATTATGGAGGAAATATGGCCGAAACAAAAACATATGCCCAGCAGCAAACGATAAAGTATACAAAAAAACTCAACGAATTACTGAAAATTCTTCCGTCGTTTTGTACAGAGTATTTTAACAGTCTTGAATATTCCAAGCAGCCCAGGACAAGGGTTGCTTACGCAATGGATATCAAGGGTTTTTTTGAATTTCTGATATGTGAATATCCGCAATATGCCAATTATGCAGTAAAGGATTTTACACTGGCAGATCTTGAAAAACTTAAAGGTCAGGATATTTCAGATTATCTGCGGTATGTAAAATTATATGATAAAGAAGGTAAAGAAGTCAGCAATTCAGAACGCGCAGCAAAAAGGAAGCTGTGTGCATTGCGCCGTTTTTATGCCTACTACTACCGTTATGAAATGATTGGGGAGAATCCAACGCTTAAAGTGGATATGCCAAAGATTCATGACAAGGCTATTACGCGTTTAGATGTTAATGAAGTGGCAGAATTTTTAGACAATGTGGAATCCGGCAATAAACTGTCAAAGGCACAGTTAAAGCGCCATGAAAAGTTAAAGACAAGGGATTTAGCGCTGCTTACACTGATGCTTGGGACGGGAATCCGTGTATCGGAATGTGTCGGGCTGGATATGAAGGATGTTGATTTTGACAATGACCGAATCAAAGTCGTCCGTAAAGGCGGTGCTGAAAGTTTTGTATATTTTGGCGATGAAGTTGAAGAAGCGTTATCTGCGTATATGGAGGAACGGAAAGAACTAAATCCAAAAGAGGGGCATGAAAACGCCCTGTTCTTATCTTCTGTCGGAAAAAGGCTGTGCGTGCGGTCAGTAGAACTTTTGGTGAAAAAGTATGCTTCTACTGTTACAACCGTAAAGCACATTACGCCGCACAAGCTGCGCAGTACATATGGTACGAATCTGTATCAGGAAAGCAAGGATATTTATTTAGTTGCCGATGTTTTAGGACATAAAGACGTCAATACAACCCGCCGCCATTATGCAGAAATCGTAGATGAAAATAAGAGAAATGCAAGAAATATCGTTCATTTACGCAGAGATTAAAACTACGAGCAGCTGTAAAATAAAAAATGCGAAAAACTGTAATCTGTCAATATACAGTTTTTCGCATTTTCTTTTATGCATTTTTTATTATCTTCTGTTTTTGTCCGGTTTTTCCTTTTGAAAATTTTGACTATTTTAAATTATTATTGAACGGTACTGCCCGTCGGATTAATCTGACTTTTGTTATCAGAACCGTTATTTGTGCTGTTTGATGAAGTTGAAGCTTCTGTGACAGCTGTTACAGGCTGTGAATTGGTTGGAGCTGGTGTCGTTGTATCGGGTTGTGCCGGCTGTGTCGCAGCGGCTGTTGCCGGAGCAGCTGTAGTTTCGGCAGGCACAGTACTCTCCGCTTCATCTGTCACCGTTACATAGCGGTAGTATTTTAAATTTGTACCAAAGCTGTCATTTAAAAAGTAAATGACTTTATATACACCGGGCGTTGATGTATCAACGCTTCCTGTAGCTGTGATATATGAAGTGATATCATTGTTATTTACATCTTTTGCGTAAACACCGGTCCAGATGTCAAAGTTTGAATTTAAAGCAACGGTACAGTCACGGGTTCCTGTCATATATGCAATTTTAGTATTGACGATGTTGTTTTCTGCATTATTTACAGCACCCTGATCTGTAGGGTCATATTTGGCATCTGCAGCAAGTGTTGTCAGTTCAGATAACCGGTTATCGAAGTTTTCGGTTGAATCTTCATATACTTTTACTTTGGTATTTAAACCACAGTTTTCATAAATCCATTTAGCATCGGCTGCGGTTAATGCAACAGAACCGACCGATGACGATTTACCCAGATTATTATAGGCACTGACAATTAGTGTCATTGTATCCTGCTTGGTATACGGTACAGAATGTAAATAGGCATTGTTGCCAAATTGTACCGTATAGTGTCCATAGACATTTGAATCAAACATTTTCCAGATAAATTTGTCAGTGATGGAAGTTTCACCGGTGGCAAGGGATTGCGGCACGGAACAACGGAATATCTGGAATATATTTGTAAATTCCCCGGTGGCATCCATTTTATAAACAATCAGATAATTCTTTGATTTATTAATCGCAAGCATATAGGACTGGTTATCGGCAATATAACCGGTTGTTTCTGTAGAAACGGAAACTTCATCCGATGGATTGTCCGATGTATTTTCATTATTAAACATAGAATGTATGGTACTGAACATAAAAACAACAGCTGCAGCGAATACAATCAATATAAATGTATACAGGGGCGCATGCCCGCGGAGCAGCCATTTTCTGACATCAATTTTTTTAATTCGTGTATATTCTTTAAATTCTTTTAAATTCTTTAAATCCATTTACTATTCCCTAAATTCTGATGAATGACAGATGTTTGATAAAACTGCAATTCAGCCATATATAATAGATATATATGGCTGAATCCGGTTATGCATTAGTTACTGTTTATTATTTTTTTCTTTTAATTCAATGTATTTTAATATTAAATCAATTGAACCATCGATACCGAGCTGACCGCTGTCAAGACATAAATCATAGCTCTTTGCTTCGCCCCACTTTTTACTTGAATAGTAATTGTAATAGCTGGCTCTGCGCTTATCTGTTTTCTGGATCATGTCGGCAGCTTTGTTATCGCTTAAATCATAGAGCTTTTTAATACGCTGGATACGGACATCCAAATCGGCCTTAATCCATACGCTGACTGCAAATGGGTTATCTTCCAAAGCATAGTCAGCACAGCGTCCGACAATAACACAGGATTCTCTTTCAGCCAGTTTCTTAATGGTATCAAACTGTGCCAAAAAAACTTTGTGATTAATTGGCATATCCATGTATGAACTTGTATATCCCAGAGAATATGTGTCCATTACAAGAGAATATAAAAAGCTGTTGGTTGGCTTTTCATCCTGGGAAGCGAATAAATCTTCGCAGAGACCGCTTTCTTTTGCTGCAAGTTCTAATAATTCCTTATCATAGCATTTAATTCCGAGTCTTTCTGCAAGCTTCATGCCAATTTCATGTCCGCCACTGCCAAATTCTCTGCCTATTGTAATTACGGTTCTTTCATCCATATTTCCCGCCTCCTTCAAGTTATTTCATGGCTATATTATACAATAAATTGTCAGAAAAATCTATATTTTTACATAATTTTTATGAAATTTATTCTTCATAATGTTCGATATGAAACATGATATCCGAGAGAAAATCATGTATGTCCTGTGCGTTTTTGCTGGTGATAACACTGTATTCACGCGGGGTTACACAGGCAAGCCGCAGGCTGGCAGAGCCTTTGGCAGAAAGCATATAATTTTTGTTCCATGAAGTGTTTTCAATAGCTTTTGCAACTTCCGGTGAGGGTTTATTTCTGGTTATGATAATAAAAGAAATATATGTGTATAGGTGGTGCTTTACAGGGAATTTGCCATCACCGCGGACAAAATGCGGTTCAATGCGTTCTATCGCAAATTGTTTTAAAGCATTTAACTGTTCCATATCCAGATTATCAGAATTGATAAAAAATAAATGCTCAAAGGATTTCATCTCCCATAACCGGGATTCCTGTGTTGCACTCTCATATTTATTGTGTCTGTTATAACAATACGCATAAATGACAAATTTATGATTCTCAAACCAGTAATTGTGGTAAATATCAAAATAATCTGAAATGCTGTCCAGAATCAAATCAATAAATTCTTTCCTACGCATACTACTCTTCATTCTCCATTCCACAGGCATTTTTAATGCTGTTTTTTTTGTAAATCGGCAAGGATTTTGGTAAAGTAATCCGGCAGCGGTGCTTCAAACTCTACGTACTGCCCTGTTCTGGGGTGAATAAACCCAAGTACGCGTGCATGCAGTGTCTGACCGGTGAGCCGGTACGGCGGTTTTGCCGCAGTGTAGGTATCATCGCCAAGGAGCGGATGACCGATACTTGCCATATGTACGCGGATCTGATGTGTTCTTCCGGTTTCAAGCTGACATTCAATATGGGCAAAATGCTTGAAATTTTCGAGAACGCGGTAATGTGTCACTGCGCGTCTGCCATTCTTTTTGTCAATTGCCATTTTTTTACGGTCAACCGGATTTCTGCCAATCGGCGCATCAACAGTTCCGGTTTCTTCCCGGAAAGCGTTGTAGCAGATTGCTTCGTATTTACGGGTAATAGAATGAACGCTCAGCTGTTCGGCAATTTTACGGTGGGCATAGTCATTTTTGCAGGCAACTAAGACACCGGTTGTATTCATGTCAATACGGTGGACAATGCCGGGGCGCAGTTCCCCGTTAATACCGGATAAATGGTCTTTACAGTGATACATTAAGGCGTTGACAAGTGTACCGCTGGTATGTCCTGCCGCAGGATGTACAACCATTCCCTTTGGCTTGTTTACAACAATAATATCTTCGTCTTCATATAAAATGTCCAGTGGAATATCCTCAGCGGCAATCTCCTGCTCTTTCACTTCGGGAACATGAATTGCGATGATATCCCCGGCATTTAATTTATAATTGGATTTTACATTTTTGCCGTTTACGGTAACACTGCCGTCCTGAATCAATGTCTGCAGATAAGATCGTGAAAAATCCCGTAAATTCTCTGATAAAAATTTGTCAATACGTGTTCCAACGGCATCGGAAGTATCGCTGTCCGCAGATACAGACAATGTGATTTTCATACAGCTGTCTGCGGTATCAATACCGTTATGAGAGTCTGTCATATCCGTAATGAATTCGTCCGGTTCATTTTCAATATATGCAGCATCCAAAGCTGCGTTATCTACAGGAAGTTTTGTGTTTTCCATACAGTTTAAGTGCCTCCAGTTATTAAAATTCTGCATAGCCGGATTTTTATAGTTTAGTTACCGGATTCCTGATTTTAATGTTTATTTGTATCAGTTTTCTTTAAAAAGCTAAAATCATCTTCTTTATAATAAAAAAGAATTAAAACAGCAAAACACACGACAGATACCGTTACATAGATATCTGCAACATTAAAAACAGGAAAATTAATCAGTTTAAAATAAATAAAATCACGGACATAGCCGAGTGTCAGTCTGTCGATAAAATTACCTAAAGCGCCCGATGCCAGTACGGTCAGTACGGCAGAAAACGGAAGCATATGGCGTGTACGCGGCATTTTTATAATGACATAGGTAATAATGCCGACAATCAGAACCGTCAGAACCAGAAAATAGATTCTTGCACCGCTCATCATGCCCCATGCCATACCGGCATTTTCCAGATAATAAAATTCCAGTACATTTTTTATCAGGACGAAAGGGGATTTGCCTTTTAATGCCGAAACGGCAGCAATTTTAGTCAGCTGGTCTATAAGGCATAAAAGTACAATACCTAAAATATATCCCAAAAGTCCTTTTTTATTCAGATTTTTCATGTAATGCCTCATTTCTAAGCGGGATGTTTTGTTATCGGATAATATCTGTCAGAGAACGTTTCATCTCGTCGTCTGTTACAGTTCTGTCAATGTAAGCATTTCCAATTTGTTTTAACAGAATGAATTTAATCTGATTGGCTTCCATTTTTTTATCGCTCTTTGAAACGCGGATGACATCATCAATGGAAATGCCGGTAACGTTTGTTGGAAATGCGTAGTCTTTAAACATCTGTATAGCATCATCATATTCAGCCTGTGTAATATGACCGCGGGTAACGGAAATGTTTAATGCAGCAATCATGCCAAGGACAACACATTCGCCGTGATACAGCTGGAAATTCATCAGTTTTTCGATAGCATGTCCCAGTGTATGTCCGAAATTTAAAAGTGCGCGGTCGCCCTGCTCTGTCGGGTCTAATTCAACCACTTCACGCTTGATATTACAGCTTCCTGCAATCATCTGTTCCAAGGCATCATAATCTTTTGACTGAATCTTTGCAGCATTATTCTGCAGCCAGCGGTAATAAGCCGCGTCTTTAATCAGCCCGTGTTTGATGATTTCACCGAAACCGGAATTAAACAGACGGGTATCTAAGGAAAGCAGTGTAGCCATATTCATGTATACAAGCTTTGGCTGATGGAATGCGCCGACCATATTTTTATAAGCACGGAAATCCACGCCGGTCTTGCCGCCGATGCTGGAGTCGACCTGAGCCAGAAGGGAAGTCGGAATCTGGATAAATGAAATGCCGCGTAAATAGGTTGCCGCTGTAAAACCGGTAAGGTCACCGACAACACCGCCGCCAAGCGCTGCAAGCATATCTTTACGGTCAAAATGATTTTCAATTAAAAATTCATAGAGATCCTGAACGGTATTTAAGTTTTTATTTTCTTCTCCGGCAGCAAATGTATAGACAAAAATCTGATTGCCGGTTGTTTCTAAAACTTCCTGAACGGCTTTGGCATATAAAGGTCCGACATTGCTGTCTGTTACAATACAGATTTTACGGCCGGTTACATTTAACCTGGAAAATGCAGTGCCAAGCTGTGAAAAATCTTTTTCAATGACAATATCATAAATCGGTTTTTGATCTAAATGAACAGTAATAATCTCTGACATAACTCCTCCTGATGTGTCTGTGTTTATTGGTAAGATACAAAAGAATACCGCCGATAATCAAAGACTATGGGCGGCACTTTTAATATTTACATTAAAATTTGTTGTCTGAACTGTTAAATGTTGAAAGGTCAATACCACCTGCCACCAGTTCAGGAATATCACCGGAAATATCAACATTCGGCGGTGTTACAAGGAATATGTAGTTGGTAATCTTTTGCAGATTGCCACGCATTGCATAGCATGAACCGGCTGAATAATCGATAATACGCTGTGCGATTTCAACGTGGATTCCTTCCAAATTTAAAACAACGGCCTTTCCGCTTAAAAGTGTGTCGGTAATCTCACTGGAGTCTTCCATGGATTCAGGACGGATAACAACCACCTCAAGACCTCTTGAACCACCGGTTTTTAGCGGAACAACTTTTCTGCCTAAAGGCTTTTTATCGTTTGTCCGGATGTCGGAATCATAATCTTCATCGTCTTTATTTTTATGGCTGCCTGAAAATAATTTCTTCCGGGCAGACCCTTTGTCATCTTCGTCATCTTCGAATTCTTCATCGTAATCGTCGTATTCATCATAATCGTCTTCCCCGGTAAGTTTAAATACGTTCATTACACTGTTTAAAATACTCATTGTGCCTATCTCCAATCTACTTATTATAGTTACGTGCTCCAAATATAGCCGTACCTACACGCACCATTGTTGCACCCTCTTCTACTGCAACAACATAATCATTTGTCATACCCATGGATAAAGTGTCCATATAGATATTATCAATGTTTTTCGCGTTGATGTCAACAGATAATTGCTTTAATTGTCTAAAATATTTACGATTTTCTTCAGGATTTTCGACAAATGGCGCACTTGTCATCAGACCCCGTATTTTAATGTTCGGAAGTGCTGCCATTTTTTCCAGTTCAGGAAAAACATTTTCGGGTGTAAAACCGAATTTGTTCTCTTCTCCGGCAACGTTGACTTCAATCAGAATCTCTGTGCAGACATCCTTTTTAACGGATTCTTTACTGATTTCTTCAGCAAGGCGCAACGAATCTACAGAGTGAATCATTGTAACATTACCTACGATGTATTTGACTTTATTGCGCTGTAAATGTCCAATCATATGCCAGTGAATGTCCTTTGGAAGCCGGTCAATTTTTTCAACAAGTTCCTGAACGTAATTTTCACCGAATTCACGCATACCGGTATCATAGACTTCGCAAAGCATGTCAACCGGTTTGGTTTTGCTGACGGCAATTAATGTCACATCGGATGCACTGCGGTTTGCACGCGCGCAGGCTTCTTTAATATTTTTTTCAACGGTTTTAATATTTTCTGCAAGCATGAAAATGCCCTCCTTGTAATTGTTGTTTTAGTAAATCATCTGATTTGCCGTGTATTTACCGGCATCCAGTAAAATGTGGTCATATGCGGCGATACCATGGGAAAGCCCTTTTTTCACAATGTAATATTCATTGTTGGAATCCAAAATCTCAACCTGTTCAAAAATGGTATATCCTGTATTGACGCAGTATACACCTTTTAATTTTTCGATGGCGCCGATAACATAGCGTTCCGAAGAATCCGGTTTTACAATAATTGTACCTTTCTCAAAGTCATCGCAGCTTACGTAATAAACGGTATCGGTATTACGGTAAATATCAGCATCGACAAAGGATGTGGTCAGTTGTCCGGCTGAATCGTACGATTCGCAGATAAATCCGGAATTGTTGCTGTTGCCGCCGGTTGTCAGATACTCTTTTGGAATGGTATAAAATTCGCTTTCTGTCACGGCGGAAACCGGAATTTTCAACCCGGATTTGGAAGCTGTGACTAATTCGATATCCAGAAAACGTTCTGAGGCATATCGTATCATGTATTTATCCAGACTTAATCTGCCATAATAATTACCGTCGTGGTTGACAAGTGAAAAATCTGCGGTGGTTGTGACGTTATCTTTTTTAAATTTAATATTTATTGTTGACTTGGAAGTTAAATCCATTTTATCAATATCACTTTGTGTCAGTGGAATTAAAATGTACCAGGATTCGTTGTTAATCAGTTTATAGGCAGGATTTCCGGCAACAACAAGCTCCTGTGCTTTTAAATTTGTCTTGGTATATTTATTTTTATCAAAGTCTGAAGGTGTAACAGTATCAGCAGTCAGGTCTTCATAACCGTCGATAGAATAGACAATGACACCTCCCGATTCCGCAGACACGGTACGGAATAAGTTCCGGCTTCCAGTATTTTCAATAATGGACTCTAAATTCGCCATAATGCTCTGGTTCATGGATTCAAGTACCATATAATTAATATCTGTTTTTAAATCGTACAAATCTGAAAAGTTACTGCCGTCATAACCGGTTTTAAAAGAGTTTAAAGTCGATTTAATATTGGCAAGGCTTTCCTTTGAAAGAGAATTTTCTTCGGCATTCGTATACTGTGCAAGGATATCTGATACGCGCCCGGTTTCATCGACGGTATAGACTGTGTCATTTCCTTTAATACGGGTGTTTTCACGCTGATAATAGTTAATATTGCCGGAGTATTCAGAACGGTATACAGCTTCGCTGCGCACGGCAATTCCCGTATAGGAAGAATTGGTAGTCAGTGAACCGGCTTCAACTTCGTATGTCTGTACTTTGGATTTGGAAAGATACATCACGATAAAACATACGATATATATAATAACAATTGCGAAAATAAGCCCCGCTGCTTTTGGTTTTCTGCGATATTTTACAACTTTGCGGTTGGATTGTCCTGCCATGGGATTCCTCACTTTCATCATTCTAATAATTACCAATATAATTTTTACTTTTTCAGCCACACTAATATCAGCACTAAATATAAGGAGGTCAGATAATGAATTCAAAAGGCTTTGATTATACAGCTTTGACGATTGTTATTATTGGTGCAATTAATTGGGGACTGATTGGATTTTTCAATTTTAATCTTGTATCATTCCTTTTTGGACAGACGGGCTGGATCAGCCGTATCATTTACGCGATAGTAGGACTTTGCGGCATTTACCTTGTAAGTGCCTACGGACGTATTACAGATATGGGGCATCAGTCCGTTTAACAGTATTGTAAAAAGACCAGCCGCAGACAACCGGAAGTTGTTTACGGTCTGGTCTTATCTGCTGAAAGTATTATTGATATATTTCACGCCATTCCATATCACCACGTTCCAGCGATTTAATCAGCAATTCCGCAGTTGCAAGATTGGTTGCAAGCGGAATATTATACATATCACACAGTTTACAAATATTATCAGAATCCGGTTCATGTGCAAGCGGATTAACAGCTTCGCGCAGGAAAATGACAAGGTCAATCTGGTTATGTTCAATCTGTGCACACAACTGCTGGTCACCGCCTAAATGTCCGGTTAAAAATTTGTGAATAGACAGATTCGTGACTTCTTCTATTAATCTGCCGGTTGTACCGGTTGCAAACAGCTGATTTTTATTTAAAATCCCTCTATATGCGATACAGAAATTCTGCATCAGCTTCTTTTTTGAATCATGCGCAATTAACCCAATATTCATAAGTACCCTCCATATTTGTATTTGATTAAATTTTAACCTCTGAAATCATCGGCAAATATTTCATCATCCCGTTCCACATTGCGCTGCAGGGAAACATTTAATACAACGCCCATTGAAATGTATGCAGAAACCAAAGATGTAAGACCGTAACTAAAAAAAGGTAACGGCTGTCCTGTGTTTGGCAGTAATTGTGTTGCAACTGCAATATTTAATGCACTTTGAAAACCAATCTGTGCGGCAACACCGCAGCAGATTAGGCGTCCGGCAAAATCCTTCGCCCTTACAGCTGCAATTATACACTCAATTACAATCCATGACAACAAAAGAATTGCCATACAGCAGCCGATAAAACCCAGCTCCTCTCCCATGACAGCAAAAATAAAATCAGTGTGGCCTTCTGCAATATAGTGGGCATTATTTAAGGAAGAAGGATCATCATTGTTAAGTCCTTTACCGGAAAGCTGACCCGAACCGATTGCCTGTACGGAATATTTCTGCTGGTAAGCACCATCTTCATTATTTTCAGGTTCAAAGAAAGTCATAATACGGTTTCTCTGATAATCTTTAAGCAGCTTCTGATTTGGATTACTGATATAGATACCCAGAATAATGGTGACAGGCACTATACACAATAAAGCAATGCCCATAATCCGGTAACTTAAGCCTGCACAGAATATAATGGTAAACAAAATTAATGCCAGCAAAATGGTTGTTGAAAGATTTGGCTGCATTAAAATCAGTGCAATGGGAACCAGCAGTAAAACTGCCAGTACAATTAGAAAACGTGCAGTATTGAGCCGGTCTTTATACAGCGAAATCAGTTTTGCCGTAAACATAATCAAAAGTATTTTTGTCAGTTCTGAAGGCTGAAAACGGAAACCGCCAATATTAATCCATCGCTGGGCTCCCTTGCTTTCAGAGCCAAGAGCCAGTACAAGCACCAGCAGGACAAAATTCAGGGCATACATAATCCAGTAAAAACGCAATAACCAGTTATAATCAATCAGCGATACAACTACCATGACAAAAAGTGAAAGGAGAAGTCCCGCACACTGTTTGATGGTATAGGATGAATCGGCACTGTTAATGACGGCAATACCGTAAACGGATGTCACGATTAACAGGATTACAAGTCTGAAATTATAGGAACGCAGCTGGTATTTTTTAAACATAATACTCCTCTTTGTTATTTGTCACTGTTACGGATGTCCTTGATTGGAATATTTGCAAAAAGTGCAGGAACAGAACCATTGTTGGAATCGGATTCTGTTGATGTAATCTGGATATCCAGTCCCTCCGCATCAATCACCATATATTTTGATATTACTTTAATAATATCGTTTTTAATCATCTCCATAACCTCAGGCGAACAGTTTGCCCGGTCGGATACTAATAAAAGCTTAAGTCTGTCTTTTGCAACATCACCAGAGCCTTTTTTCTTGAATAAATCTAATAAGCTCATTTATTTCCTCCATATGACTGCGTCATTTTCCTACTTTTTTTCGCCTTTGAATAAAGCAGAAAGTTTTTTAAAGAAGCCGCCCTTGCCGTTTAAGTCAAGAAATGGAACTTCTTCCCCAATAATTCTGTGGCAGATGTTCATGTAAGCCTGTCCTGCCATGGTATCGTCACCAACTAAAGGCTGTCCTTTATTGGTAGCTACAACGATATTTTCATCGTCCGGAACGGCACCGATAACATTTAACTGTAAAATGTCGTTGACATCGTTGATAGACATCATTTCACCGCGGTTTACCATATCCATGCGGATTCTGTTGACAATTAAGTCTTCATGGTCTTTTAAACCATGTGCATCGAGTAAGCCAACAATTCTGTCGGCATCGCGGATAGCTGATACCTCCGGCGTTGTAATGACTAATGCCCTGTCAGCACCTGCAATAGCATTCTGGAAGCCCTGTTCAATTCCGGCAGGACAGTCTAAAATGATATAGTCAAATTCTTCAGGATCATTTTTTAATTCATCTAAAAGCTTAATCATCTGTTCCGGTGTAACAGCAGACTTATCACGGGTCTGTGCAGTTGGTAATAAGTACAGCTTCGGACATCTTTTATCTGTAATTAATGCCTGCTTGATCCGGCAGTTGCCTTCTACAACATCAACCAGATTGTATACAATACGGTTTTCAAGTCCTAATACGACATCCAGATTTCTTAATCCGGTATCGGTATCAATCATGACAACTTTTTTTCCAAGTTTGGCAAGTCCGGTACCGATGTTCGCTGTTGTTGTTGTTTTGCCGACACCGCCCTTACCGGATGTGACAACGATTACTTCACTCATTTTCTTTCCTCCAAAACTTTATCAATATTCTATTATTATGCAGATTTTTTGCGATGAAATCAATAGTATTTTAACAATTTATCCGAATATCCTCAAAAACTTCCGGACCTAAATCTTCTATGTAAATGTTACTGTCATCGACATAAGCAATCTTAGGCGCAATGCCCTTGCTTTTTTTGCGTGGTGCAGAATCTGAACTTCTGGCAATGACTTCACCGATCTTAATCTGCATCGGATTCATTTCCAGTGCGACGACAAAGCAGTCTTCATTGCCGCCGGCTCCGGCAAATACGTTGCCGCGCAGACTGCCAAGGATAATGACATTGCCGCCTGCAATAATTCTGCCGCCAGGATTCACATCACCGAGTACGATAATACTGCCTTCCGTTTCAAGTACCTGACCGGAACGCAGACAGCCTTTGTAGAACTGACCGTCATTTGTACCGGTCTGCGCCGGAGCTGCCACAGCACCGGCAGAAACCGTCTGATCAATGGCGACCTTAAAAACGGCATCCTGTGCTTCATCATGGTCGATAATGCAGATAATATTTAACTGTGATACGTTGGCAATAATGTCTAAAACTTCCCGCTGCTGTTCATCGGATAACACCCGGCCTTCAAAACCGAGTGCCATATCTGCACTGCCAAAAAACTTTGCGGATGCTTTAAATTTTTCCTCTATCTGAACTTTTAAATCTTGAAATTCAGCTTCTGCGTCGAGTACAACAATAATCCCATGTTTGTTGCCTTTAATAACAACCGGTTGACTCACTATACTAATCTCCTTTTTCATATTTTTTATTCACACTAAACTCATTCCACAGGCATTTTAATGCCTGCGGAATCGCGGACTGAATTTATTCAGTTCTGCGATAAGAGCGGCTTAGTGCCGCAAGCGGCACTAAGCGCAACGTCAAGTTACACTTGACGTGTCAAAAATCTTAGATTTAAGGATTTTTGACACTAGACACTAGTTTCTTGGATACAGACTGTAATAAATATTATAAACGGCTGTTCCAAGTTCCGTATTTCTTGCAGAATCGTATCCATGCGGCAGAACGATTGCCATGGCAATTTCCGGATTTTCATAAGGTGCATACGTAATCAGTGTTGCATGGTCAGGTTCTGTCAGACGTTCCTGTGCGGTACCGGTCTTTGCTGCGATAGAAAGTCCGGATACTTTTAAGGATGAATAACTGTCACCGGCCATTTTCATGCCGGTGTGAACGGCATCCCATGTAGATGAACTGATGTTCATTACATGATCTACTTCTGCGGAATTGTCACGGATCAGCTCTCCGTCGTGGTCAGTAATCTTATCAACAAGTGTCAGATTATAACATGTACCCGAGGTTGCAATCGTTGTAACATAGCGTGCCAGATTCAGACAGCTGAACTGGTGGTTACCCTGTCCGATTGCGGATGCAATTGAGTTTACGGAAGAAGCATGTGGTGTTTCTTCGTAAATTTCAATACCGGCTTTTGTTGCAAGACCTAAATCTTCTGCATAGCGCTTTAAGATATTTGTTCCGGTTGTACTGTTATAAGAACCTGTTTTACTGCATGCAAGCTTGTAGCCTACATTATAAAAGTATACGTTACATGAATCCCTGATTGCGGTTGTAACGGTTTCACCGCCGTGACCGGATAATCTCCAGCACTTTGGAGAAGGTGTTACTTCTGTAAATGCACCGGAACAGTTAAAGACTGTGCCGGTTGAAATAATACCGGTATCCAGTCCTGCAATAGAGGAACACGGTTTAAACGTAGAACCCGGTGCGGACTGGGACTGGGTTGCCCAGTTGAAAAGCGGTTTGGCATTGTCGTTAGACAGCTTGTTGTAATATTCTGTATCAATCGTACCGGATAATTTGTTATTATCGTAGCTTGGGTAAGAAACCAGCGCTAAAATATCGCCGTTGTCCGGGTCTGTGATGACACAGGAGCCGGAGCAAGGCTGCAGGGCAAGCTCACCCGGTGTAATTTTCTTGGTCTGAATGGCATTGTACATAAAATCATAAGCGGATACAGCACCGGATGAAAGGGAGGCATAAGAGCCGTCATCGGTTAAATAGCCCTGCTCATATAACAGCATGCAGACCTGTCTGCCGGAAAGCTGTTCATTCTGAATCATGTATTTGTACAGTTTCTTAAAGAATGCTGTGTCTGTCTGCAAATTGGACACAATATAGTCTGTCAGAAGTTCGTAGGATTCTTCCAGACTGGTATAAGACTGTGAAGTCAGTGCAGACATATCAATCCAGCCGTTTGAAATACTCTCCGTCAATAGCTGTCGGATGCTGACAGAATTGCTGTCTGTCCATGCTGTGTATACATCATTGGATGTATCAATGGAGTCTTTATTTAAAACACCTTCGTTCATCAGCATTTCATAGACATACCATACATAAACCTGATTTTCCTCTGAAAGGCTTCCATACGGTGTATTGCCGTCTAAGAGTTCGGAAGACAGCCAGCTCATGACAGAATCCTGTTTTGATAAAAATGAACTGTATACACTGCGTTCATTCTCCGTGTCACCTTCTGCAATTTTAGACATTGATACTAAATTATTGTCAATCAGCGCAAAATAAACTTCCTTAATCGGAATGTATACGTGGGATACATTTCCGGTTGTAGAACTATAGGCGTATTTCGTATCGTTACTGACAATGTTGGAAAGCAGAATTTCTACCAGCTTATCTTCAATTGCCGTATAAATCTGTTTTTGCAGATTTACATCAATGGTCAGGTAAACATCATGTCCCGCAGCTGCATCGGTTTCGTCAATGACTTCTGTAATACGTCCGACGGTATCAACATAGACTTCTTTAGAACCCTTCTCTCCCGCAAGTTCGGATTCGAGGGTCTGTTCAATGCCGGTCTTACCAACAATGTCATTGGCTTCGTAAGAATCATCTTTTGCCTTTAATGTGGCAAGTTCAGTTTCTGATACCGTACCGGTATAACCGATAATCTGGGAGCAGTATGTACTGTCAACATAATGCCGCACATACTGTTCTTCAACGGTAACGCCTACCAGTTCATCGGAATTTTCAAGAATTGCTGCAACCGTTTCATTAGAAACTTCATTGGCAATTGTAAAGGACATATAACGGTTGTAAGAGTTTGCCGACATGGAAAGGCGCAGGCTTAAAATCTCCAGAATATGTTCCGGGGTAAACGCTGCGGTATCCACACCATACCGGTCAAACAGGTAGTCCATCATTTCATTGGCAGTTGCCGCCTTTTGCTCATCGGATAATTTATCTACGGAAGTAACGCCGTAAACATCTCTTTTAAAACGCAGCACGGCAGAATTGGATACGTTAAATTCGTACATTCCGTCACCGGCATAGCTGATTTTAAAATCTGTTGAATACTGGTCGCCCTTTTCTTCGATAATTTCAAGAGTACGGTTGATGGCATTATTGACAGTTGCATTTTTAATATCGGTTGCTTTCATACCGTCTTTATCAGAATATGTACCACTGTCACTGATTTTTACAGCATAAGCAAGTTCATTATAGGCAAGTAAAACACCGTTTCTGTCGTAAATTCTTCCGCGCGTAGCAGCAACGCTCATATTTTTCTGGATGGAGTCCGTTAAATCTGTTACATAAGAAGCGCCTTTGATTATCTGGAGTGAAAATAAACGGTTAATTAAAACCACTACAATCAGGACAAATACCATAATTAATGGAAACAGTCTTGATTTTAATAAACTAATCACATAATCAAAAATATCTTTAATCAACTTTACTGATTCTCCTTTTATCCGTAGGATTTAAGTGCTTATTTAAAAAGGTTACCGGCTTGTATAAAATGACGGCAATCAAAAGTGTGTACACAACCTCCGGCAGAATAAAGCGTGAAATGTAATACATTGCATTCAACCGGTTGTGCAGTAAAAAGTTACCGACATAGGACAGGAAACCGAAACAGAAATCTCCCGCCAGTAATAAGCCAAGAGGAATCAACATTTCCGTTTCTTCGTATTTCTGATAAAAAATGCCGGAGCAGTATCCTATGTATACAAATACAAGGGAAGTAAAACCAAACAGTCCCGAGAAAAATAAATCATAAAAAAATCCGGCAAAAAAACCTACATACATTCCTTCATTTTTTCCATGAAGGAAACCGAATAATACCGGAAGAATAATCAGCAGATTCGGTTTAATGCCGCCGATTGCAATCACTCTGCCGAGTGTGACCTGCAAAAGGTAGAAAAATATGATTAAAATCAATTCTCCGATTTTCCGTTTCATACCCATCTCCTATTTATTATGAATTCTTTTTCTGTGTAATAATCAGAACCTCCTGCAAATGTCCAAAATCTACAGCAGGAACTAAGTACCCTGCCTGTGTCAGATTGTTGGCATCTGCGGTAACATCCTTTGTATAGCCAATGAGAATACCCGGAAGATATTTATCACTGATATTGGAGGTTACGATTTTATCGCCGTTTCTTACAGTGACACTGTTTGCAAAGCCGGAAAGATGAATCAGTCCCGTATCCATTAATTCAATATCGCCTTTTACAATACAGGTATCTCCGGTGTCAATTAACATGCCGCTGACATAGCTGTTATCTTCAATCACTGTTTTAATCTGTGCATAATTCGGACCGACTTCCGTAATAATACCGACAAGACCGCCGCCAGCAATGACATTCATATCTTTTTCAATGCCGTCATTGCTGCCTTTATCAATAGTAAAAGTACTATACCAGTTGCCGGAAGTTGTACCGACAACGCGGGCTGCGACTTTGTTGTATCCAGGATATTTTTCATCCAGTTCATATAAATCGCGCAGGCGGTCTAATTCATAGCTGTCCTGCTTTAGCTGGTTGTTTTCCTCTGTCAGGTCGTCAACCTTTGCCTGTAAGTTTTTGTTTTCTTCAAGCACTGTGCTGATTTCCTGTAAGGTATCATACTTGTCGGATATCCATAATCCGATATAGTTCATACCGCGCTGTACCGGAATTACCACTGTTGAAATGGCATTCCGAAGCGGGGTTGTCAGTTTATCCGTAAAAAAGCTGGTTGCGATAAAAAGCAGACACAGTGCGGATAAACCGATCAGTATATATTTTGAATTCATGAATGAAGCAAGCTTTTTTCTCATGATTCTCCTCATTTCTGAAATGGATTTTTACTTAGTCGTAATTTTTATCCTGTGGTGTGTATGCGACACCGGCAAAATCCGGATTGCTGACAACACCCATCAGACCTCTGACAACACTTTCAGCCGGATTTTCTACAATATTTACGGCAAGGTTTGTTTCCTGATGGATAAACTTCTCCAGATTTCGGATATTGGATGTTCCGCCGGATACATAAATACCATTTTTGATAATATCAGCTGCCAGTTCCGGTGGAGTGCGCTCCAGGATGACTTTAATAGAATCCATAATGGAGTGCAGCGGGTCTACTACAGCTGAATAAATTACATCAGATGAAATATCTACGCTGACAGGCAGTCCTGAAAGCACGTTACGTCCAAAGCCCGGCGCAAAAGTTTCTTCTGCCTGTACGGCACTGCCGAGTTCTTTTTTTAAGGCTTCTGCGGTTTTACTTCCGATAATCAGGTTGTATACTTTTCTGACAGCACTGATAATACTGTCATCTAACTTGTTACCGCCGATTTTAACAGATTTGCTGATAACAATGCCACCTAATGAAAGAACGGAAATTTCTGTTGTTTCAGCACCGATGTTGACAATCATGATACCCTTTGATTTGGTAACGTCTAATCCGGCACCGATGGCATCGGCAACGGGCTTATCTACGATATAGATATTCTTTGCCTTCACCTTGGAATCAGCAACCAGTTCATAAAAAGCTCTCTTTTCTACTTCTGTTACATCCGTTGGAACGGCAATATAAAAGTCCGTGTTACCTGTAAATTTCTTATCGTCATTCATTTTGTTGAAGAAACGAAGAAGCAGTGTCTGCATATTTTCAATATCGGCGATAACACCAAATTTTACAGGGAAGGAAACTTCAATGTGTTCCGGTGCTTTCTCATACATTTCATATGCTTCGTCACCGAATGCTAAAATATCTTTCTTATTTGCAATTGCAATGATATTTTTCTCATTGATAATCTTATCCTTATCTTTACAGCACATTTTAAAGTTGCTGGTACCGATGTCTACACCATAAATATTCTGTCCCATTTTTGGACTCCTTTCGTCTACATATATTCTTTTTCTTTCAGACTGGTATACGTATTGTCACCGATAATAATGTGGTCGATGACCTGAACTCCTAAAATTTTTCCTGCCTGCACGATTCTGTCCGTTACCGCAATATCATTGTGGCTGGGTGCTGCATCACCGCTTGGATGATTGTGAAGCAGCACAACAGAAACGGCATTGTACTTTAAGGCTTCCGCAAAAACTTCTCTCGGCGTTACAAGTGAAGCATTGACGGTACCGACGGAAAGTACGGTGTCTGCAATTTTACGGCATTTACTGTCAAGCAGAACAAGAATCATATGTTCTTTTTCTAAAAGCCGCAGATCCTGCATATAATAGGCAGCGATGGCTTCCGGTTCGGTGAATTTCAGCTTTGCGGAAGCACTCTGCTTGGCTGTGCGCCGTGACAGTTCACAGATACATTTAATCTGTACGGCCTTGACTTTTCCCACACCCCTGATTTTTAGCAGTTCAGGAATCGTGATGGATGAAAGCCCCAGTAAGCCCTTTGACCTGCAGCACACAGAAAAAATGTGCTGTGCAAGTTCAATGGAATTCATGCCGGATACGCCTGTCCTTAAAATGACAGCCAGCAGTTCGGCATCGGAAAGCGTTTCTGCACCGAGTGTAAGGCATTTTTCATAAGGACGTAAAACGGTATTCGTTTTTTCTGTGCGTATACAGTTGTTTTTTGTGTTCATAGGTCTGCCCTTTCCGGACAAACGGATAATCCTTGTACAGGCTGCTATACAACCTTGTAAATAATGATTGCGAGTATCACGCCAATAATACTTGCAATGGTAATCTTAATCTGCAATGCAAATGTAATGACAAGCACCCCCAGATTAATGACTAAAGGGCTGTCCAGCCCAAAGGTATTGCCATATGACAGCCAGCTTAAAGATTCAATTCCGGCAGTGGACTCTGCAATCAGACCGCCCAGTACAATGCCAATCATAATAAACAGCAGTAAAAACCAGCCGTTCTTATACTTTGATATATTGCTCATGTTTCTCCATTTCTGTCTGTATCAGACTAAACCAACTTGAATTATAGCATAGAATATTTTTAATGTATACAAATAATTGCCATTTTTCTTTCAAAGAAGTTCGTCTTTTTTCGACAATGATATTAAAAAGACAAAATTCCGGCTTCGTATAACTTCTGCATACTCATCATAATGCCGTATTTTGCATGGTACCATGTCAGTCCACCCTGAAAAAACGCTGTATATGGCGGACGAAGCGGACCGTCAGCACTTAGTTCAATGGAAGAACCCTGTACAAATGCGCCTGCTGCCATGATGACATCGGAATCATATCCCGGCATTGCCCACGGTTCCGGAGATACAAAGCTGTCAACAGGGGCAGCTGCCTGAATTCCCTGACAGAAAGCAATCAGTGCTTCCGGTGTGTTTAATTCAACTGCCTGTATAATGTCATGGCGGCTTTCGGTACTGTCAGGAATGACCTTGTAGCCTAACTTTTCATAGGCATTTGCAGCAAAAATCGCACCCTTTAAAGCACCTGCAACAACGGTCGGCGCAAGGAATAATCCCTGATAGAAGGACTGGTTGACACCGAGTGTTGCCCCGACTTCCTTTCCAAGTCCCGGCGAGGATAAGCGGTAAGCCGCCTGCTCCACACATTCTTTTGTACCGGCAATGTAGCCGCCGCAAGGAGCAAGTCCGCCGCCCGGATTTTTTATGAGTGAGCCGACAATCATATCAGCTCCGACTTCTGACGGCTCAATCCGTTCTACAAATTCACCGTAGCAGTTATCAACCATGCAGATGATATCGGGACGGATATTTTTAATAAAGGCAATCAGTTCTCCGATTTTTGCAACAGAAAGCGTCGGGCGGCTGGCATAGCCTTTGGAACGCTGGATTGTGACAAGCTTTGTACGTTCATTAATTGCATTTTTAATACCCTCATAGTCAAAATCGCCGTCTGGCAGCAAATCCACCTGGCTGTAAGTAACCCCATATTCGGCAAGACTGCCTTTTGAAGGCCGGATACCGATAATTTCATCCATGGTATCATATGGCTTGCCGACAGGTGAGAGTAACTCATCGCCCGGTCTTAGATTGGCAGACAGCGCAATATTTAATGCGTGTGTACCGCACATAATCTGCGGACGGACAAGCGCCGCTTCCGTGTGGAAGACATCGGCATAAACCTGCTCTAAGGTATCTCTGCCGTCATCGTTGTAGCCGTATCCGGTTGTACCGTTTAAGTGCATTTCAGCCACGTGGTTTTTCTGCATGGCGGCAACGACTTTCATCTGATTATATTCTGCGGTTTCATCAATTTTTGCGAAACGCTCTTTTAAATTTTCAAGCAGTGTCTGACTGTAGTCATATACTTTTTCATCAATTCCCATCTGCCGGATATACATTTCTTTTGTTGTATTCATCTCTTTATGATTCCTCTTTCCTTTATCATTTTTAACATCGCGTCAAGCATTTCTGCCTGTGAATTATTATAGTCCGGGTAATTCATCCAGGTAACATCCTTTTCCCGTTTAAACCATGTAATCTGCCGCTTGGCAAAATGTCTGGTATCCCGTTTGATAATGTAGCGGGCACGGTCTAAATCGTACTCTCCGTCTAAGCTGTCATAAATTTCTTTATAACCGATGCCCTGCATGGATACAAGATTCCTTGAGTATCCTTTATCACGCAGGACGGTCACTTCTTCTACCAGCCCCGCATCAAACATGGCATCAACCCGCTTGTCAATGCGGTCATATAAGACGGCACGGTCATTATTTAACACAAAATAAATGTAGTTGTAAGGAGAAGTTTTTGCGGCTTCTTCTTCATTGTGTTCGGAAATGCGCTCTCCCGTCTGGTGAAAATACTCTAGTGCCCTTATAACACGTTTGACGTTATTGGGGTGGATTGCCTGCGCGGCGGCAGAATCTACCTGCATAAGCCGTGCGTGCAGATATTCTGCACCCTTTTCTGCGGCGAGCTGGTACAGGCTTTCACGGTACGCATCGGTCTGTCCGCTTTCTGTAAATGAAATATCATATAAAACAGACTGGATATAAAATCCGGTGCCGCCGACTAAAATCGGGATTTTCCCGCGGCTGTAAATATCTGCCATGGCTTCTTTGGCTTTTTTCTGAAAGACCGTGACATTAAATTCTTCATCGGGATTTAATTCGTCTACAAGAAAATGCGGGACACCCTGCATTTCTTCCGGCAGAATCTTTGCCGTGCCGATATTCATTTCTTTATAAATCTGCATAGAGTCCGCACTGATGATTTCACCGTTCACAGCCTTTGCAAGGTTAATGGACAGCGCAGTTTTACCAACAGCGGTCGGACCGGTAAGAATTATTAAAGGATTTTTCATATCAATCTCCATTCCGCAGGCATTTAATGCCGGAGGAATCGCGAACTGAATTTATTCAGTTCTGCGATAAGGGCAGTTTTGTGACGCCTGCGGCACAATACTGTTGGGTAAAAATCTTAGATTTAAGGATTTTTTACCCTTATCTCCATTCCGCGGCATTTCTTATAGAATCCGCTTGAATTTCCGTTCAATTTCGTATTTGGTCATTTTAATCAGTGTCGGTCTTCCGTGTGGGCAGTTGTATGGATTTTCGGCTTCCATTAATTCGCGCATGAGTTCCTCGGCTTCTTTAAATGAAAGACGGTTATTGCCTTTGACTGCCGCCTTGCAGGACATGGATGCCACCTTTTCCGTAATACGCTCCGGGTCGTGGGTGGCAGATTCGTCCGCAATCGTGTCAATTAGTTCAATCAGAAGCTGTTTGCAGTCAATCACGGTCGGCAGTTCTGCCGGAAGTCCGGTCACTTTATATTCTTTTCCGCCAAACTTCTCGATTTCATAGCCGAGTGCTGTAAAAGTCTTCCAGTTTTCTTTTAAAATCTGTTCTTCACGAAGACTAAGCGTTAAAATGACCGGCGGCATAATCATCTGCGAGTGATAGGTTTTTTCATGGAACTGCTTCATCAGCCGTTCATATAAAATCTTTTCATGGGCAGCGTGCTGGTCCATCATGTAAAATGAATCTTCAAATTCAATGAGCCAGTAAGTGTCAAACAACTGTCCGATAATGCGGTAATCCTGTTTGTGATTCACATCTAAAAGCTTGTCTTCAAACAGATTCATCTGTTCTGCCGGTTTTGCTGTTTGTTGTGTATCCTGTGAGTCCTGCACATTTTGTGTATTGTGTGTATTTTGTATGTTTTGTCTGCTTTGTGTGTTGTGTGTGCCGTATGGAGTAACGCTTTCTGACATGGTGTCGGAAAGTGATTTTTCTGCCGGATCGGGCAGACGTTCTGCTTCAAACGGTTCAGGCAGACGTGAAGGTTTTTGCACAGACATGGACGGTATAGGTGGTTCCGGCTGTGCGGAAGCGTTCTGTTGTGTGGTTGTGTTCTGCATAGCACTTTCCGCAACCGTATCGGACGGCTTAACCTCCGGGATTAACTCCCGCCGATTTAAGGCATCGGTAATCGCATCCAGCACAAACTGATAGACAAACTCATTTTTGGAAAAACGAAGCTCCATTTTGGTCGGATGTACATTGACATCTAAAATGGACGGGTTAATCTGAAAATGCAGTGCCGTAAACGGATAGTTATGCGGCATAATAAAACCGCGGTACGCTTCTTCTATAGCCTTTGTAATAATGTGGCTTTTAATATATCTGCCGTTAATGTAATAATTTTCAAATCCACGGTTGCCGCGGCAGATTGCGGGCTTTCCGATAAATCCCGTGATGTGGATATCCTGCGTGGATACATCCAGTTCAATCAGATTTTTGGTAATGTCCCGTCCGTACACGGAATAAATAATATCCTTTAAATTCATGTTGCCGGACGTATGCAGACGGTTCTGGTTGTTGCTGATAAAACGGAAAGAAATGTCAGGGTGTGACAGGGACAGATGTTCTAACAGCGCGTTGATATATCCGGCTTCGGTTGCCGCCGTCTTTAAAAATTTACGGCGCACGGGGGTATTAAAAAACAGGTTACGGATCATAAATGTCGTTCCGTCCGGTGCGCCGACTTCTTCAAAGCTGACTTCCTTTCCGCCTTCAATCACGTATCGGATACCGGTAAAGCTGTCCGCCGTTTTTGTCACCAGTTCAATCTGTGAAACAGCGGCAATGCTTGAGAGAGCCTCTCCGCGGAAACCTAAGGAGGAAACATTCATTAAATCTTCAATGGATTTGATTTTACTTGTGGAATGGCGCAAAAATGCCAGTTTGATTTCTTCGGGCGCAATACCGCTTCCGTTATCGGTAATGCGGATAAAAGAAATACCGCCCTCTTTAATCTCTATGGTAATGGCGGTTGCCCCGGCATCAATCGCATTTTCTACAAGTTCCTTTACAACCGAAGAAGGACGTTCAATCACTTCTCCGGCGGCAATTTTATTAATTGTACTTTGATCGAGTACCTGTATCGGCATTTTTACACCTTCTTTCTAATCTGCTTTATAAGCTGTTTCTCGGTAGTTAACGTTTACCAGCGGTTTTTGACCCTGCCTTGTAATTTATATAACGTATTTAGGGCATCAATCGGTGTCATATTACTGATGTCGAGTACCTTAATATCTTCGATAATATCATCATTATTGACTGTATCAAAAAGTGACATCTGCTTTACTTCTAAATCATCCACTTTTTTATATGAATCTACCAGTTTTTCCTGTTTCTTGGAATACTGCGCAATATCACGGGCTTTCAGTGAAATATCTGCATCGGATAAATCGGCAACCAGTTCCTTTGCACGTTCGATAACCGTATCCGGTACGCCTGCAAGCTTGGCAACCTGGATACCGTAACTTTTATCCGCGCCGCCTTTAATGATTTTACGCAGGAAAACGATGTCATCGCCGTTTTCTTTGACGGCAATGCAGTAGTTGTTGACACCGTCTAATGTACCTTCCAGTTCGGTCAGTTCGTGGTAGTGTGTGGCAAACAGCGTCTTGGCGCCAAGCAACTTAGTATTTGCGATATACTCAACAACGGCCCATGCAATGCTTAATCCGTCAAATGTACTCGTTCCGCGTCCGATTTCATCCAAAATCAGAAGGCTCTTTGGTGTAGCGTTGCGCAGGATATTGGCAACCTCCGTCATTTCCACCATAAATGTAGACTGACCGGAAGCTAAGTCATCGGAAGCTCCGACACGCGTAAAAATGCGGTCTACAATACCAATATTGGCTTCCTGTGCCGGAACAAACGAACCGATTTGTGCCATCAGAACGATTAAAGCCGTCTGGCGCATATAAGTGGACTTACCAGCCATGTTCGGCCCTGTAATAATGGAAATGCGGTTCTTTGCATTGTCAAGGTATGTATTGTTGGCGACAAACATATCGTTGCGGATCATTTTTTCGACAACCGGGTGTCTGCCGTTTTTAATGTCAATAATGCCTTTTTCGTTAATCGCCGGTTTTACATAGTTGTACTGCTGTGCGACAACGGAAAGTGCCGTATAGACATCAATTTCCGCAATCGCGCGGGCAGTGGATTTAATACGGCGTACTTCGGCGGCAATGCTGTCACGGACTTCGTTAAATAAGTCGTATTCCAGACTGCAAAGCTTATCTTCCGCCCCTAAAATAACGTCTTCAAGCTTCTTTAATTCATCGGTGGTGTACCGTTCCGCATTGGTTAAAGTCTGCTTGCGCACCCAGTCTGCCGGAACTAAATTCTTAAAGGAGTTTGTTACTTCTAAGTAGTAACCAAAGACCTTATTGTATTTGACTTTTAAATTTTTAATGCCGGTTGCTTCTTTTTCTCTTGCTTCTAGCTGCGCAAGCCACTCTTTACCTTCGGTTTTGGCGCGGCGCAGTTCATCGGCTTCTTTGGAAAAGCCTTCTTTGATAATACCGGCTTCACGGATGGTAATCGGCGGTTCTTCTACGATTGCAGAGGAAATCAGCGAATATATATCTGCAAGGTCGTCTAAATTTGCAAAACATTCGGCGAAAAGGTCACTTTCCATTGTGCCGATAAGCTTCTTTATGTGCGGAAGCATTTCAAGCGAATTGCGGAATGCAATCAAATCACGTGGGTTTGCGGATTTACAGCTGATTTTTGTCATAATACGCTCTAAATCGTACACCGGATTTAAGTATTCGCGGATTTCTTCGCGGTCTATTGCACGGTTGTTACACTCCTCGATACCTGCCTGCCGCTTTAAAATGTCTTCTTTATTAATCAGCGGCTGTTCAATCATGGAGCGTAACGCACGCGCACCCATGGCGGTTTTGGTTTTGTCAAGCACCCATAAAAGCGAGCCTTTTTTCTGTTTTTCGCGCATGGTTTCAACCAGTTCCAGATTTCGTCTTGAGGAGCTGTCAATCAGCATATATTTTCCGGTAGTGTACGGCACAATTGAGGTAATATGATCTACACTGCCCTTCTGCATTTCATACAGATATAACAGCAATGCGCCTGCAGCTATCGTGCCGGAGGTATAATCTTTTAAGCCAAGGCCGTCCAGTACGCCGACCTTAAAATGAGTCAGCAGCTTTTTAATACAGGTATCTTCATCAAAATACCAGCTGTCCAGCGTGGACATGGTAATGCCCAATTTGTCATTGACAGCAGTTAAATCAATACCACTCATTGAAAAGTATTCATTGGTAATGATTTCTGATGGAACAAATTTATTGATTTCGTCAATCAGTTCACTGCCGGAAGACAGTTCGGTTACAAAGTAATCTCCGGTTGAAAAATCTGCAATCGATACACCGATTTTCTCACCGAGATAGACAATGCTCATCAGATAGTTGTTTTTGGTTTCGTCTAAAGCCTGTGTATTTAAATTCGTGCCGGGTGTAACGATGCGGATGACTTCCCGTTTTACAATGCCTTTAGCCTGCTTCGGGTCTTCGACCTGTTCACAGATGGCAACCTTGTGTCCGTTGGCAACCAGTCTGTTTAAGTAGGTTTCTGCGGCATGAAACGGGATTCCGCACATCGGCGCGCGTTCTGCCTGTCCACAGTCTTTTCCGGTCAGTGTCAGTTCCAGTTCTTTTGATACGACAAGTGCATCATCAAAAAACATTTCATAGAAGTCACCCAGTCTGTAAAATAAGATACAGTCTTTATATTCTTCCTTTGTTTTTAAATAATGCTGCATCATCGGTGAGTATTCAGCCATTATGCGTTCTCCTGTTCACCCATATAGTAAAAGCCACGGCATTCTGTCAGCCGTACATTGACAAGTGTTCCGATTAAATCCTTTGAACCCGGAAAATGAACTAAAATGTTGTTGGTCATGCGGCCTGTGACACAGCGTGCATCGTGGTCGTCCACGTCTTCAACAAGAACCTGCTGTACCGTGCCTTCATAGCGGTTACTGATAGAGCGGGATACTTCATTTACGGTTTCCAACAACCGGTTGAAGCGGTCTTTAACAACATCTTCCGGCACCTGATTTTCCATTGCGGCAGCAGGTGTTCCGGTACGCTTTGAATAGATAAAGGTATACGCACTGTCGTATTTTGCTTTTCTTACAACGTCTAAGGTTTCTTCAAAATCTTCTTCTGTTTCACCCGGGAAACCGACAATAATATCGGTTGTCAGGGATACGTCCGGCATTTTGCTGCGGATTTTGTCAACCAGTTCCAGATAATGCTCCTTTGTGTAGTTACGGTTCATCAGCTTTAATAAACGGCTGCTGCCCGACTGCACCGGAAGGTGTACGTGGTTGCAGATTTTTTTGGACTTGCTCATAACGTCAATTAAGTCATCGGATAAATCCTTTGGATGCGGTGTCATAAAACGGATACGCTCTAAGCCGTCAATCTTTTCCACTTCCTGTAATAATTCTGCAAATGTAACCGGAACAGAAAGATTTTTACCGTAAGAATTAACATTTTGTCCTAAAAGCATGACTTCCTTGACACCGTCTTTTACAAGACGTTCAATTTCCATGATAATTTCTTTCGGCTCACGGCTCTTTTCGCGGCCACGCACATATGGCACGATACAGTAACTGCAGAAGTTGTTACAGCCGTACATAATATTAACACCGGATTTAAACGGATATTTACGCATAGTCGGCAGTTCTTCCACCACTTCTTTCGTGCTGTCCCAGATGTCGATAATCTGGTCTTCCTGTGTCCATCTGCTGTAGAGCAGTTCTGCCAGCTTAAAAATGTTGAATGTACCGAACATAATGTCTACAAAGCGGTAAGACTGCTTGATTTTTTCAACAACCTGTGATTCCTGCATCATACAGCCGCACAGCGCGATAATCATATGCGGATTTTTCTTTTTTAAGCCGTTTAAGTGACCAAGACGTCCGTATACACGCAGGTTGGCATTTTCACGGACGGTACAGGTATTGTAAAGCACGAGGTCGGCTTCTTCTGTTTCAACCGGAACATAGCCGATTTCCGTTAAAATACCAAGAAGCTTTTCAGAGTCCCTCGCATTCATCTGACACCCAAACGTCTGGGTACAGCAGGTTAAGGGACGTCCTAACTTTTTCTGTAAGTCTGCTACGTAAGCTTTGCATTTTTCTATAAAATATAACTGTCGTTCCAGGGAATCCTGTGGAATAACATCGGTAAGTGCAATATTGCCCATTTAAAATACTCCTTATTTTTATAATCTGTCATTGTATCGGTTTAAAACCGCCAACTCATAATTTTACTGAATTCCATAAAAAAAGTCAAATCTACAATGAAATTTTGTAGATTTGACTCTGCTGTTAAATATAGCTGGCGGCAAAATTTCCGGCATTCATCGGTTTGCCGTAGAAAAAGCCCTGAATACAGTCTGGTTTTAATGTCATGACCTTGTCGTATTCTTCCTGCGTTTCGACACCTTCCACGCAGACCTTGATGTTAAAGTTGTGCGCCATTTCCGTTACATACTTGACAAGTGTGTAGTTTTGGCTGCTTTCATTAATATCTTTGATAAACAGACGGTCGATTTTGATAATGCCAAACATCATATCGCGGATATAGCGCAGGTTAGAATAGCCCGTACCGAAATCGTCAATGGCAAGATTTAAGCTTTTGTTATTAAAAGAATTTAACACATGTTTTACGGCAGTATTATTTTCCAGCTCGCCGCTTTCCGTGACCTCAAAAACAACATGTTCGGCAGAGAGTTCATACTGTTCCAGTAATTCTACCGCGTCTTTTAAAATATCACTTTTAATAATCTGTACAAAGGACAGGTTAATATTCATTATAAAATCCGGATAAACCGAAACCCATGCTTTACACTGCCGCACCGCATTTTCAATAATCCATTTGCCAAGCGGAATGATTAAGGCGCTTTCTTCAAGCAGTGGAACGAAATCAACCGGTGACATAAAGCCGTATTTCTCACTGTGCCAGCGGATTAGGGCTTCCGAGCCATAGAGGGTGTTTGTCTGCGGTTTCATAATCGGCTGGTAATAGACCTCAAAGCCCTTGAAATCATTTTCAACGCATTTTCTTAATTCCTCCTGAATATCAATCCGGCGGATATAGGAAAGATATTCATCTTCTGAATAAGGTGTAAAGGTGTTTTTACCATTTAATTTTGAAACATGCAATGCAAATTTGGCATTTTTTAAAACATCTTCGTAAGAATCCTCCTGTGTATTAAAGGAAGCCGCACCACCGGAAATCGTGAAAAACATATGATACCCGTTTTTTTCAATTGAAGAATCGATCTTTCTACGGATAGTTTTATACAATTTTTTCGCATCGGCGGTGGTACATGACGGCTGTTCTTTTAAAATCACGGCAAATTCATCCCCGTGGAAACGGAATACATTTTCACGGTTTTTGCAGCAGACGGCAATTGCCTCTGCAACACCGGCAAGCAGAATGTTGCCCATTTTGGTACCGTATTTTTCATTGATTTCACGGAAATTGTCAATGCCGATTAACAATATCGTGCCGGTAACAGGCTGCGGCTCTGCGATTTTTGCAAGGGCATAACGTTCTTTTAACACATCTTCACAGTAAAGGCTTGTGACATTGTCGTATTTGTTATGCTTTCCGATTTCGCAAATGCAGCCTATCAGCATGAAAGGCTCACCATTTTCATTAAAAAAGGTACGGCTTTTTCCGCTTACCCATATAATTTCATCATCTTTGGTAATCAGGCGGTACTCCAGATTGTGCTGTGCTTTTTCCTGATTGCGCACGGCACGGATATCAGCAGCCAGCCTGTCCCAGTCTTTTGGATAAACCAGAGGTTTCAAAGCGCTGGAAGCTAATTTGATATGTTCCTCTTCCAAAGTAAAAGTATCCAGCGCAGATTTACTTATATGAAACAAATCATTTTCTAAATCATAAACGAACACATAGTTATCAGTACATTCATCAATCAGCGTAAAGACATCTTCATACGCTTTTAAATCTTTAACACTTTTTATCATTACAATTCCCCATTCTGCCGTCAGACGGCATTAAAATTACCTGTAAATTTTTCAAGGCTACTTCCGGACTTGTCCGTTTCCGTAAATGACATATTTGGAAGTGGTCAGCGCATCCAGTCCCATCGGACCGCGTGCGTGAATCTTTTGTGTGCTGATACCGATTTCCGCACCGAAGCCAAACTCAAATCCATCCGTAAAACGGGTCGAAGCATTGACATAGACGGCGGCGGCATCAATTTCATTTAAAAACTGCTGTGCGTGGTCATAATCTTTTGTGATAATGGCCTCGGAATGACCGGTATTATAGCGGTTAATGTGTGCAATTGCTTCATCAATGGAATCCACAACCTTTAATGAAATGATGTAATCTAAGTATTCCGTTCCCCAGTCTTCTTCCGTTGCCGGAACAATCCGTGAGTCGGCAGCTATTGCACGTTCATCACCACGGATTTCAACGTTTTTTAATTTTAAGCGGTCAACCAGCTGCGGGATAAATTCACCGGCAATCTTACTGTGGACAACTAAAGATTCACAGGCATTGCAGACACCGATACGCTGTGTCTTTGCATTGAAAATAATATCTTCTGCCATCTTAAAGTCTGCATATTCATCCACATAAATATGGCAGTTTCCGGTTCCTGTTTCAATGACCGGAACAGTGCTGTTTTGGACGACATTCTGAATCAGTCCGGCACCGCCTCTCGGAATAATGACATCAATATATTTATTCATATGCATTAATTCGGTAACAAGCGCCCTGTCGGTATCAGTAACCAGCTGGATGGCATCCGGATTGATACCACATTCTTTCAGGCTTTCGGTAATTACGGAAACAATTGCCGTATTGGAGTGAATCGCATCACTGCCACCTCTTAAAATAACGGCATTGCCGGATTTTAAAGTCAGTCCGAAAGCATCGGCCGTAACATTTGGACGGGATTCATAAATAATGGCGATAACACCTAACGGCACCTTTTTTTTACCAATCATCAGACCGTTTGGACGCTGCTTCATGGAAGTGATTTCACCAATCGGGTCGTCTAACTGCACAATCTGATACAAGCCTTCTGCCATGCCTTCAATTCTGGCATCGGTCAGTGTCAGACGGTCAATCATTGCCGGTTTCATCTGATTTTTCTTTGCGGCTTCAATGTCTTTTGCATTGGCAGCCTGAATGGTATCACGTTTTGCAAGCAGTGCATCTGCAGCTGCTTTTAAAGCATTATTGCGTTTGGTGATTCCGGTTTTTGCAAGCTGGGCGGCGGCTGTTTTTGCACGCTGTCCCATTACGGTAAGTGTTTCCATATTTTTTCTGCCCTCCATAAAATTTTTATATTTTTACGAATCTTTATTTTGCAGACATTTTCGTCTGTTGTTACAGAACCGCCTGTTCAGTAATAATACAATCCGGTTTTAAGTCGTAGCGTTCGGTTTCGATATGGTCTACAATCTGAAAAGAAAAAGCGACAGCGGCTTTGTAAAACGCCGGGTGCTGTTCTAAATAGCGGTCGTAAAATCCGCCGCCATATCCGGCACGGTGGTGTTCTTTATCAAAAGCAAGTCCGGGCATAATCATCAGCCCCTGCTCCGGTTCACAGATATCAGTATTATCGGGTTCTAAAATACCGTATTTGCCGGGCTTTAATTCTGACAGCGCTGTAATCCGGTGGAACTTCATATCCCTGCCGTAGACCTTTGGCACAAGCACGGTTTTGCCCAGGGAAAGACAATTGTCAATAAAGGAATGGGTTTCCACTTCCTGATTGTAACTGACATAAGTAAGTACAGTATCTGCGCTGTAAAAAAAATCCTGTGAAATAAGCCGATCTATGATTTGACGGCTGTTTTCATGAATCTGTGCCGGTGTCATTTTATTTTTTTCTGCTTTTACAAATACTCTTGCCTGTTCTTTAGTCATAACTGCCTCGTTTTGTCTTAATTGCCGTATTTTCTGGCATTTTCCAATGCTTCCTGTTCCAGCCGCTTCATTTTTTCTTCATGCCGTTTCTTGACATCAATCATAGAACCGTCCGGGTTCTGGATTTTAATGGAATCGAGCGTCCCTCTTAAATTGTTGCGGAATGCTGCAACGTACTCTGCACGAAGCTGCTTCTGTTCCTCGGCTTCGGCGCTTGTTAAGCCTTCTGCCTTGGACTTGCGGTATAATTCGTTGATTCGGTTAATAGTGTCCTGTGTTACCATACAAATGTTCTCCTGTTCTAATTGGTAAAAATCAGTAAATCGTCAAAAAATGCGATACAGTCTTTATATTTTGCACGCGTCTTAAAAATGGAATGGTGCATATCCGGGTATCGGAAAACCTCAATGTAATAGTTTTCCTTACGCATAAAAAACATTTTTTTAACATGGTGCTGCGTAACAATTAAATCCCTGCGGATAAATTTAATACGTACATCACCGCTTAATTTAATGTCGGTTTTCTGTGTATTCAGATTAATTAAACGCGTATTTTTGTCCGTATTTTTAATAATATACGGGGTGTCATTTAAAATATACGTATGATTCAAATCGGAAATCCTGGTAATATTGCTGTTTAAGCGTACTTTCTTCACTTTTGTTTCATAATCGTATATAATAACTTCTTCTATTTTTTTTGAAACATCGACTTTAGAATAAACAATATCATTGTCATACTGGCGGATGTATGGAAATGTAATTTCCTCAGAGCCTTCATCTAAAATTTCCAGAAATGCATTGTTCTGATTTAACAGCAGTTCGGAAATAAACTGCTTGATATTGACAATACCAATGATTTCTTTCTGCTTAAAAGGCTGTATGGCAGTATCAGAAAAAACCAGTTCTTCTAACATCGGACTCCCCAGTTTGATAACACATAAATTACCTGAAAGAGGAATCAGTTTTTCAATGCCGGATGTGGCAATCACAGAATCTTTTAGTAAACGCTCTTTATTTTCCTGTATTTCTTTTAAAAGCATTTTATGTGTACCCATGCCGTTGCTAAACAGTCCGGTACTGCTTAAATTTTCTCTGGAATATGTAATTTCATCAAAAATACAGTAGTTTTCATCCAGTACAAAAGCTTTTAATAAAAGCACATTGCCGAGTTTCGTTAAGTCTGCCACGGTGGTATGGATAATATGATACGCACCGGTACTGACATCGTAACGGTAGTAAGAAATCTCCACCTGTGTTTCATTAATACTGCTTGCGGATGTAAACAGTATATGGTTATGGGAAACTGCTGCATAACTGATGTTTGCCAAATTGTATTTATGAATTTCCGGTAAGATTTCAAGCCGTTCGTTTGTCAGCGGATTCAGCATAAAAATTTTTTTGCCGGGAAAACGTCCAAGACGGTAATTGGCATCTACGACCTGAAGCAGAAGCTGCTCATTAACCGGGATGTAATTACCCTCTTCAAAATTTTTGACAAGTTTGATGTCCATTCATTCCTCCCACAGCGTTTTAAATCAGCTCTTTTAAATCAAAATCCTTATTGCGGTGATTTAAAAAGAGTGTGCCAATATCCTCTCCATTTAAAATTCCAACAATATTTTCTACGTTATTGGCATTGGTAATGACCATATCGGCTCCTGAATTGGCAGCAATCATGGCAGCGGCAATTTTTGATGCCATACCGCCGGTTCCGACACTGCTGCCGGAAGTTGCCTTGCCCATCTGAATCAGTGAGTCATCAATGGTTTCAACATAATGAATAAAGCGTGCATCCGGATTCGTTCGCGGATCGTCTGTATACATGCCGTCAATATCCGATAACAGAATCAGCAAATCCGCATCGGTAATAGAAGCAACGACAGCCGAAAGGCGGTCATTATCGCCAAAGGTCTGTACCTGCTCAATTTCCGAAGTCGAAATGGTATCATTTTCATTGACAACCGGAATTGCCCCAAGCTTTGACAATTCGCGGAATGTATTTTCGGCATTCTGGCGGCTGACCGGATTTAACACAATTGTCTTTGTCAGCAGAACCTGTGCCGCAAGGGAATTGTATTCGGAAAAAATCTTCTGATAAACCATCATCAGCTTAGCCTGTCCGATGGCGGCACACGCCTGCTTTACGGATAAATCATCGGGACGGTCATGCAGACCGATGGCATTTCTTCCAACGGCGATTGCACCGGAAGATACCAATATAACGTCTTTTCCGGAATTTTTAATATCGACCAGAATACGAACCAGTTTTTCGATTTTTAATAAATTTAATTTACCCGTATTATCATGCATGAGGGAAGAAGAACCGATTTTTACAACAATCCGTTTTTTATCTTTCATGCGCTCTCTTATGCTGCTCATTTTTATGCTCTCCAAATTTCATCTACTATATATTTTGCATACTTTTGTTATTATACACCATTTAAGGCAAAATGTCACGTTTTTTCTAGTTTGTGGCAATCTGTTCGGCAATTTTTAAACCATCAACGGCGGCAGAGGTAATACCGCCTGCATATCCTGCACCCTCTCCGCACGGGTACAGACCGTGAAGTGACACTGACTGTAAGGAGTCGCCGCGCAGAATACGAACCGGGCTGGAGGTCCGGCTTTCAACACCCGAAAGCACGGCTTCTTCCATGTCAAATCCCTTAATGCGCGTTGAAAATCCGGTGATGCCCTCTTTTAACGGTGCTGTGAGAAACTCCGGTAAAACGCGGTTTAAGTTGCCAAAGGTGTACGCGCCTTTTATGGACGGCGTTACGGCACCGAAACCGGTCGATATGCGGTTGTTCTTGAAATCACCGTATAACTGTACGGGAATTTTGCCGTTTCCCTCCCGCCATGCGAGGTTTTCAAGTCTGCGCTGGAAGTGCATGCCGTCTAAAATGTTACTGCCGAAATCCTCCGGCGTTACGGTGACGATAATGGCACTGTTGGCATTGTCACCGTTTCTGCCCGAATAACTCATGCCATTTACGGCAATGCGTTCTTTTTCGGAGGAAGCGTTGACCACGTAACCGCCCGGACACATACAGAAAGAATACACGCCTTTGCCGGTGGATGTCTGAAACGTTACTTTATAATCGGCAGCAGGCAGTTTATAGTGGCAGTCGCCATACGCATTCTGATTGATAAAGGACTGCGGGTGTTCCATGCGCACACCGACCGCGAAAGCCTTCGGCTGCATGGAGATTCCCTGTGCCAGAAGCATTTCAAAGGTATCTCTGGCACTGTGACCGATTGCAAGACAGACGGTATTACAGGCGTGGGTGAAGGATTTGTTTTCTGCACGGTCAAAGACGGTAATGCCGTTTACTGCGCCGTCTTTTTCATGAATTGCCGTGAGTTTTGTCTGGAAATGCACCTCGCCGCCGCAGGCAGTGATTTTTTTACGGATATTCTGCACAACCTTGGCAAGAACATCAGTTCCGATATGCGGCTTATTCACATATAAAATCCGCGAATCCGCACCAAATTCTGCAAATATGCGTAAAACTTCGTGGATTCTTCCGGTCGGGTCTTTAATCGCCGTATTTAATTTACCGTCCGAAAATGTACCGGCGCCGCCCTCTCCGAACTGGACGTTCGATTCGGTATTGAGTGCGCCGCCTTGCCAGAACGCCTCGACTTCTTTTTTACGCTGTTCAATACTGTCACCGCGCTCAAACACAATCGGGCGCAGTCCTGCTTCGGCAAGCTTTAATGCGGCAAACATACCCGCAGGGCCGAAACCGATAATGACTGGACGGTCTTCTTCTTTTAAAATCTGCCTTGATACGGCAGGGAATGTGTATCCTTTTTTGGTAACCGGTGTAATGTCACGGTTCTTTAACTTTTTAATCCATGCAGCTTCGTCCACCGGCTTTTTGCCGTTAAGCAGAATGTCGGAAACATGCACGCTGTATATGTATAAGATATCCGGTTTATGTCTGGAATCAATCGACTGTTTGGTAATCTCAATGCGGCAGGTATCCTTCGGTGAAAGGCGCAGTGCTTTGTAAACTGCCTGATGTAATGCCGTTTCCGGGCTGTCCGGTTTTAAACGAATCTGACTAATTTGAATCATAGTGAATTCCTTTCTGTGAAATACAATACTGTGCGGCAGAAGTTCCCGCCAGATGCCCACTGCTCCATGCCCATTGCAGGTTGTAGCCGCCGCATTTTCCGTCTACGTCTAAAAGTTCTCCCGCAAAGAAAAGTCCGGGACATAAAAGAGACTGCATGAACTGGGAATCCACCTCTTCAAGAGATACACCACCCTGACAGATTTGTGCGGCATCAAAGGAGCGGCTTCCGGTAATGTCAAAGGAAAAATCTTTAAAAGCTGTTATCATTTTTGCAATACCTTTTTTCCCAAGTGCGTCCATAGTCGTACCGGCTGGATAACCGCAGCTTTTTGCCACTGCCTGTACAAGCTTTTTGTTGAGCAGTCCCGAAAAGAACGTGACAATATCCTGCGTATTATGCTGATACATGCGTTTTATCGACTGTGTAATAAGGGTTTCCGCTTCAAAGTCCGGAAGCATATCCACAACTGCCGTCACGATTCTTTTACTGTCTGCGGCTTTGACGGCATAGCGGCTGACCTGAAATACGGGAATCCCCGAAATGCCGTAGTCCGTATACTGGATTTCTCCGGTATCCGAAGCAACAGGATTTCCGTCTGCAAAAACAGTAACCGTTCCTGTACTGCGCACGCCGGACATCGCTTTGCATAGCGGATTGTCGGAAGTAAGCTGTACGAGTGCCGGAAGCGGTTTTATAATGTGGTGTCCGAATTTTCTGGCAAGTGTATAGCCTGAGCCGTCCGAGCCTGTCTTTGGTGCGGCTTTTGAGCCGGTGGCAAGAATACAGGCGTGGCCGCAGAAGCTGTCGGTATCGGTCGTCACATAAAATGAACCGTCTTTTTTTTCAACGGACAGAACAGACTGTTCGGTAAATACAGTCACACCGCTCTGTTCGACTTCATACCGCAGTGCGGACTGCAAAGAAGCCGCCGTTTCCGAATGGGGATAGACATATCCGTTTCTGTCCTTGTGGTAAATGCCTGCATTTTCAAAAAATTCAAGGGTATCCTGTACCGGAAAGGTATTTAAAACCTGCATGACAAAGTCAGGATTGCCGTTCTGATAACAGTCTGCCTGCATATGCAGGTTGGTAAAGTTACATTTTCCGTTGCCGGTCTGGAGTATTTTTGAACCCAGCCGTGCCGTATGTTCTATTAAAATGACAGATGCACCGCCCTGTGAAGCGCAGACAGCGGACATCATGCCCGCGGCGCCGCCGCCGATAACAATGCAGTCACAGGTGTGCCGGTTTAATTTTGTCATAAAAGTCCTCGTTTCGTGTATTTTTATTTTTAATCTCTATTATTTAAGATGTGTTTTAAGATGTGTTTTAAGATGTGTTGGCAAAAGCAAGACATCTGTCTGAATCTAGTATCATATTTTATCAGACGTATAGTTTCCGCGCAATATTTAACTGCTGTAGGTCTGTAAAAATTCGTAAAGTTCCTGCTCTCCGGTGATGTACAGGCCGTATTTTAACTGCTCCCGTATTTCAACCGGCATGAGGTTTACCGCTACATCGGCGTAGTCGTAAAAAATCTTGTCATCTCCCCGGTAAATGCACAGGCGGTCTTCACTGTAAATCAGGTAAAAGGTTTCTTTTTTGGTCTGTACTTTTCCGTTGGCATAAATGCCGGCAGAGGTGTCTGCCAGACTGGTGCTGTCAGTTTCTGCCCGGTAGACAAAGGTTTCCTCTTTGGTAATATTTTTTGTATTTTCCTTTGAAGCAAAGAAAAAGATGCACCCAAAGCCTGCAATAAACAGTACTAATATTCCGGCTGCGCCGCTGATCCATTCTATTCGTTTCATAAATTGGTACCCTTTCTATAAGAAATCGTTATACTGATATTTTTTACAGAAATGTAAAATTTATACTTTTTTATAAAAGGATACTGTTATATTAATTTTTATTTCTGAGCGGTTTTGTCGGGAAGTGGCAATGAAAAATCACAGGTCCAATTCACTACAAAACGATAGAAATTTTCCACGGCTGGCGGCATATACACAGAATCGTCATGGACAAGGTAAAAATTCCGTTCATAGGACGGTGATGTAATTGAAAGAATTTTTACCGGTAATTTCTGCAGTAAATCCATGTAGGGAACTACGGCAATGCCAAAGCCTTCTGCGACCAGGCCGGCAATAACTTCATCTTCTTCTGTTTCAGTGACAATATTGGGAACAGCATTTTCACGCAGAAACATATCGTCAATGACACTGCGGATACCAGAGGTCTGTGTAAAATAGATGTGCGGATATGATGCAGTATCTGCAAGCCGGACACCGGTATTTACGGCAAGCGGGTGATTTTGGGGAACAATGACGACAAGCTCCTGTTTCCGGACGGGAACGGCGGTCAGTTTTAAGTCGTCCTGTGGTTTGGAGCAGAACAGCAAATCTACTTTTTGCTGCTGCAAATCGTCCAACAGCTGTCTGGTGATTCCGGTATGAAAGGTAAAATGGATATCATTTTCCGGGTATGCCTGTAAAAATTCTGCTGCCAGCCGCGGGACGAAATGGATTCCAAGCGGGCGTACAAAGCCCAGACGTATCAGTCCGGAACCACGGGCACTACGCTGCAGTGAAGCGATGCCGTCATCTAATGTGGAAAGGGTATGCTCCGCACAGGCAAGAAATTCCCTGCCAAACGGTGTAAGCAGGGTGTTCCTGCCGTTTTTTTCAAATAAAGGCACACCGAGTTCTTTTTCCATCTGTGCAATGGCATGGCTTAAACTGGGCTGCGTAATGCACAGCTGCTGGGCAGCTTTTGTATAGTGTTTTACGTGTGCGAGGGTTACAAAGTAACGCAGATAAAATAGGTTCAAAGAAATTCCTCCTGTAGGGGTGCTAAAATAAAAGGAATATTATTTTAGCTTTTATTTTATTCTTTCTCGTAATTTAATAAGGCTTCCTTTGCTTCTTCTTCTGTTAAACTACAATTTTTGATAATGTTGTCAATAATAACATTATCTGGGAAATTTAGTCTTTTTAACGTTATAATAGTTGTTTTGATAGCTGCATCTTCTCTTTCTTCCCTGATTTTTTCCATTATTGTCATATACTCCACCTTCCATTTCTTTTTAGCAATTGATTCATTAACAGCCCCTTGTAATTCTTTTGTAAAATTACTATTTGTTTCTTTCTTTGATAAAAAATCCAAGAAACTGCACATATCTTCTGATAATCCGTTTCTTGAGCCTGCCGCATTAACAATGACTTTTGTTGCCTCATCACCGAGTTTTACAGAATAATCCTGCTCACAAATATAGTTAAATGTATATACAGGCAGATTTTTTCCAAATACATCTTCCAGACAGATAAAAATTACATATGATTTCTTTAATTCAGAATATCTCATACCTTTCTGAATTAAATTAAGGTCAATCATTCCCTGATAATATCTGGTTCGTTTAGGCAGGTCTTTCTGTCTTGTCGTCTGCATTTCAATATCATAAACAGTGTTTTCTGCATCATCGACATATACATCAAATCTGACACCCTTTCCGTCATATGTAATGTCTACATTTTTCTGCTGTTCTGCAATTTCAACTTTTCTGATTTTAATATCAAGAATTAATTCTAACAATTCCTTACATAAATCCAGTCGGGTTGTTAAAATCATGCAAAACATATAATCATCAGTAAAACACAGTTCCTCATATTCTTTAAAATGTTTCTTCATATCCCATTCTCTTTGCTTTTAGTATATAGTAGTTGTGATTGACTTTCAAGTTGTTTTGCCTGATAGATACAGTCTATAGTTTGATGAAAATTATTTATTTGTTATTTGCAAAAAGCATTTGTATACTGAAAAACTGTAAAAAGATTCAGCAAACACTTTAATTGAAAGGAAGAAGCATATGAGTAATCAACAGGAAAACAGACAGGTTTTGCGCGGAGAGCTGGCTTTGGCAGCAGCCGTCCTGATTAACAGCTTCGGCGTGGTATTGATGTTGTATTCCGGTGCAGGAATTTCTGCAATTTCGAGCGTGCCGTTTGCATTTTCAGAAGTCTTTACAAAGATATCCCTTGGAACTTGGACGTATCTGTTTCAAGGATTGCTGGTGCTTACATTAATGATTTTACGTGAAAAATTTGTACCACAGTATTTGTTTAGCTTTGTTGTCGGATTTGCTTTCGGGGAATTTTTGGATATCCATGAATTATGGATAGGGATTCTGCCACAGACGATACCGTGCCGGATAGTATACTTTGTGTTAAGTTATATTCTGATTTGTATTGGAATTGCATTATCCAACCGATGCGGATTGCCAATTATTCCGACAGATTTATTTCCAAGGGAACTTTCCGATATTATCCGTGTCGGATATCCTAAAATCAAAATTACTTTTGATGTAATCTGTCTGACAGTAACTGCCTGCATGACAGGATTTCTTTTAGGACATCTTGACGGACTAGGAATCGGAACAATTCTTGCTGCTTTCACGATGGGAAAATGTATCGGCATCATTGGAAACTGGATGGATCAACGGTATACATTTGTGTCTGTCTTAACTCAGAAATAAAGCTTTAATCATACGGGCACGTAATACCTTCCACATCAGTAGTGGCAACAGGGTTTCAACTGTTGCACAGTATTTATCAGCCAGACACAGAATCCATGCTTCCTTATACCGCGGCGGTATCGGGGTCAGCGGAAACATGTGTCTGGCTATCATATTTTCTTCAATTGGATTCAAATCAAAATCTTCTTTGGCATTTCTTAAAGCTGTTGATGGGTGATAAAAGCCATGAAGCCGATGACTTTTATCCTTTTCATGCCAGTCATAAAGAAAGTAATCATGAAGCAATGCACCGCGGATCAGTGACTTTTCATCAATATTCAGACGGAAACGTCTTGCAAAATACAAACTTGTATAAGCTACTTTTACACTATGTTCATAAACAGATGTCGAGCCGTGCTGTATATAGCTTTTCTCCATTGTCAGCCGTCCTTCCTTTTCCAGTGTACGGATGGCAGTTGACATTACTGTAAAAATACTTCTAATGGGTCTATTTTCAGGGTTCATGTACTTCTCCATTTCATTTTTGTGAACCATTACTTTGCTACCTATGCAGATTATACGCAAAAATGTATTTAATTACAATACCTGAAGCCAATTTATTTCTTAAGAATTTCTTATTTTGTTCCGAAGATTCTGTCGCCTGCATCGCCAAGTCCCGGACAGATGTATGCATTTTCGTTTAACTGTCTGTCTAATGCACCGACATAAATCTGGATATCCGGATGTTCCCTGTGCAGTCTTTCGAGTCCTTCAGGAGCTGCAATAATGCACATAAACTTAATGTTTTTGCCGCCGTGTTTTTTAATCTGGTTAATCGCATCAATCGCAGAACCGCCTGTTGCTAACATCGGATCACACACAACAATCGTTCTTTCGGCAATCGGGTCCGGCAGTTTGCAGTAATATTCCTGCGGTTCGTGAGTTTCTTCGTCACGGTACATACCGATGTGTCCAACCTTTGCGGACGGAACTAACGCTAAAATACCGGAAACCATACCAAGTCCGGCACGAAGAATCGGCACAACGGCAAGTTTTCTTCCGGCAATCATCGGTGTCATGCAGGTTTCAATCGGCGTTTCGACTTCTACGTCTTCTACCGGCAAATCTGAAAGCGCTACAAAGCCTTCCAGCATGGCAATTTCATCAACTAACTGACGAAATTCGTTTGTGCCGGTTCTCTTGTCACGTAAGATTGAAATCTTGTGCTGGATTAAAGGGTGTTCAAAAATAGTTACATTTTCCATTTTATTCATAAAAATCTCCATTCCGCCGTCAATGCGGCATTTTTATCTTTTTTATTACTCTGCTTCATCTTCGCTGTCGCTGTTTGCAACATAGACCCCGCGGCTTCTGTCACCCTCCGGATTTTTACCGAACTGGTAATCATTTCCCGGTAAAACGGCATTGAGGAAAATACCTGCAATCGCAGCTACGGCAAGGGCTGTCAGTGTAATTGAAGTGCCAAAGACAGTAAAGGTCAAGCCGTCTGAAAATCCAAGTCCGCAGACAAAGATGACACCGGCAATAATTAAGTTTCTGGACTTTGTTAGGTCTACCTTATTTTCAACGACATTTCTCACGCCGATAGCGGAAATCATACCGTAGAGCATGAAAGACACACCGCCGATAATTGCCGCAGGCATTGTTGAAATAATTGCCGAAAACTTCGGAATAAAGGACAATACAATTGAAAAACATGCCGCAATACGGATAACACGCGGGTCATAAACTTTGGAAAGTTCAAGAACGCCGGTATTTTCACCGTATGTCGTGTTGGCAGGTCCGCCGAGGAAGCCGGCAAATGCGGTTGCAAGTCCGTCACCCATTAAGGTACGGTGCAGACCTGGTTCTTCAATAAAATTTTCTCCGACTGTAGCGGAAATGGCAGACATATCTCCTACGTGTTCCATCATCGTTGCAATGGCAATCGGTGCCATGACAAGAATGGCTGTGATGTCAAATTTGCAAATCTGGAACTGAGGCAGTCCAATCCAGCCGGCGCCCGATACAGATGCAAAATCTAAAATCGCTGTGCCATCAGGATTTGTGATACCGCAGGCATTTAAAATCACCGCAAGCCCATAGGAAATCAAAACCCCCATGAGAATCGGGATAATCTTAAACATGCCTTTTCCCCAGATATTGAAAATGATAATCACCGCTAATGCCGTAAATGCAATCCACCAGTTGGTTGAAGCATTTGAAATAGCTGACGGTGCAAGGGATAAACCGATGCAGATGATAATCGGACCGGTTACAACTGGCGGTAAAAATTTCATGACACGGTTGACACCGACCAGTTTGAATATCAGCGCCACCGCCAGATATAAAAGTCCGGCAACAACAATACCGCCGCAGGCATAAGCCGCTTTATCATTGACATTCATGGTCGCATAAATACCGTTTTTTAAGTTGGCAACGGTATAAAATCCGCCTAAAAATGCAAAGGACGAGCCTAAAAACGCAGGCACTTTCAATTTGGAACAAAGATGGAAAATCAGTGTGCCAAAGCCTGCACAAAATAAAGTAACAGAAACGGTAAGACCTCTTGTCAAAGGTTCACCGCAGGCATCTTTAAAATAGCCTGCCACAAGAATCGGTACCAGAATTGTAGCACCGAACATCGCAAACATATGCTGGATTCCGAGAATCAGCATTTTCGGAATGCCGAGCTTACGTGCGTCATAAATGGGTTCATTTGAGTTGTTCATAGAATTCTCCTGCTGTTAAAATAGTATTGATAAATAATCCACAAAGTATGATATCATTTTAACAGGAGATTGGCAACCGGTAATGTTTAATCCGTGTGGCTGATTTTACACTTTATACGGCGGAATCTGTCTGTGTGTGTCCTGTGATATACCGGACAATGAATTGTGCCGTTTTTTCAACACCGTCAGAGGAATCGACCGTTAATTCATAATTTCTTGCATCACTCCAGTGTGTGCCGGAAATATGCTCATAATATGAAGCCCTTGCCTTATCGGAACGCTCAATATTCACCCTTGCTTCTTTTGGCGTGTCACCGTATACATCCATAACTCTTTGAATTCTGTAATCCTGCGGCGCATGGATAAATATGCGGACAACATTGTCGTAATCTTTTAAAATATAATCTGCTGCCCTGCCGACAATGACACAGGAGCCGTTTTCCGCAATTTCACGGATAATGGCATCCTGTGCTTTAATCGCGTATTGCACTGCATTGGAACTCAGATATAAATCACGCATGATATCCGGCGAATTTTTGTGAATATCGGAAATGAATTCGCGATTTAGTCCACTCTCTTTTGCCGCCAGCGTAATCATTTCTTTATAATAGAAAGGAATGCCTAAGGCATTGGCGACACATTTTCCAATCTGCTTGCCTGATGAGCCATGCTCTCTTGCAATCGTGATAATGACGCCGGGTTTGGAAGGCTTTAAGGCAATATCAGGATTGTCAAGATTATCGATATTGTCATGACTGCCTGTACTGTCTGCGCCAGCTGTGGCGGCTGAGATATGTGTGGCGGCGGTGACATCTGTGATGTTTTTACCGCCAGAAGCTTCAGTTTTCCGTACATAATCCTTGTTTAAGAATTGACGGTAAAAATAAGCCCCGGTAAGGCTGGTGATAACTTCCGTCACCGGATAAGTCAGCCAGAACCAGTTTAATCCGAATCTGGAAAATAAATATGCCAGCGGAACAAATAATACCACGGTGCGGATAACCGTAAGCAGTGAACTTTTAAGGCTTGAACCCACCGCCTGAAAAAATACCGGGAATATCAGCGAAGTGACCATTGGCAGAAAGCTGATGCCGACAAAGCGGAAGCCGACCCGTCCGATAGCAATAACCAGTTCATCGGAAGTAAATACCCGCAGCATTTGTGAAGGAATACAGACAAAGCATAGTGTTCCCAGTGCCATAAGGGACATTCCGAACACAATGGAAGCCGACAGGGTCTTTTTACAGCGCTCAATATTTCTTGCCGCATAATTGTAGCTGATAACAGGAACAATACAGGTCTGCATTGCGCCGAGCGGGATAAAGAAAAAGGTCTGCCACTTATAGTAAAGTCCCAGTGCGGTTACTGCCTGGTCTGAAAAGGTTGCAAGAATCAGATTCAATCCCAGTATGTAAAAGGTATACGCCGACTGCATAAGAATATTCGGAATACCCAGCTGGAAGATTTTGGCAATGTGGTGTGGGTAAACCTGTCTGTGCGGGGATTTGCGAAAGCCTTTTTTCATGACAACCAGTGCCGCCATAATCTGTCCGGATACTGTCGCCACCGCCGCGCCCGCAATGCCCATTTTCGGAAATCCGAACATACCGAAAATCAGCAGAGGGTCTAACACGATATTCGTAATCGCGCCAATAATCTGCGCTGTCATCGGCGTTTTCATATCGCCGCAGGATTGCAGAACCTTTGTCCAGATACTTTCCAGAAACAGTCCGAAACTGAATACACACACAATACGTCCGTATACGATGACATCGTGAATGATGACTTCGGAATTGGTTGACATTTTTGCGTAAAACGGCATGGCAAACCAGCAGATGACCGCAAATAAAAGCCACATAAAGCCTGCTAACGGCGTGCCGACACCGGCATACTCATCGGCTTCTTTTTCATTGCCGACACCCAGCTTTGCCGCCATAACCGTGTTAATGCCCACCCCCGTTCCCACGGCAAGGGCAATCATTAAAAGCTGGAGCGGGTAGATAATTGACAGTGCCGTCAGCCCCGAATCGGAGTATCTGCCGACAAACAGGCTGTCAATGATGTTGTAGAGCGCCTGTATCAGCTGGGCGAGCATGACCGGTGGAGCCAGTTTTAAAAGTATTTTGCTGATTTTTTCTGTTCCAAATAAATCTGTCTGTTCCATGATTTTGTTTTACCTCAGGTTTGTTTAATTTGTTATTTTTTAGAATTTTTTTCTAATTCCAGCATGTACTTATCGAAATCGGACATAAATAATCTGTCCTGAATCACACGATACTTTTCAAATTCCGTTTCTGCTTTTGTCTTGGCAATCTCAGCTGTGATTTTGCCTGCATCCTGAAGAACTTCTCTGTCATCTGCCATCAGGAATAAATCCATACGCTTTGACCAGTCCTCCATCGTCATCGGAATGTGGCGTTCTGCACGGTCTTCTGCCAAATCTAGGTAAGCAGATACAATACGCTCTAATGAACGCATTTCTTTATCAGTAAGATAATTCTTTGCAATGCTTACATCACTTTTTACAATTTTACCCTCCGGTGCTGTTGCCCATGTGGTAAGTCCCATATGAGGTTTTTCCGCATCAGCGCGTTCATAAATCAGTTCTGCTGCCGTATGTCCGTGTACTGCATAATGTATTTTATTCTGCACCTTAGCAAAGAACTGTTTGGTTGTTCTGGCTGTGCGGTCATAGTCAAGTGCCGTAGCATAAATGTCAGTTATCTTCTGATAAAATCTGCGCTCTGACAGTCGGATTTCGCGAATCTGTTCAAGCAAACGGTCAAAGTATTCTGTTGTAAGTACAGAACCGCCGTTTTTCAGACGGTCGTTATCTATAACCCAGCCCTTGATGGTGTAGTCCTTCGCAATTTGATTCACCCATTTACGGAACTGTACCGCACGCTCAGAATTGACCTTGAAACCTACGGCAATAATCATTTGTAGGTTATAATGTTTAGTATCGCGTATAACCTGACGGGAACCTTCCGTTTGAACTATCCGGAAATTCCGGATAGTTGAATCTTCTTCAAGCTCTGAATCTGAATAAATTTTTTTAATGTGTTCGTTGATTGTACGAACATTCACATCGTACAATGTGCTCATCATTTTCTGTGTCAGCCATATATTTTCATCTTCATAGCGCATTTCAATACTATCCTGTTGGCTGCCGACAGTAGCAACATAGGTAAGATATTCTGCTGCGCTGGAACGGATTGTTACTTCATCTTTTTTCTTTTTCAAATAGGGATTCCTCCTTTAGCTCAAACTAATACAACATTTCAAACATTCTCTCAATAAAAAATTGAATTTCTCTATTTACACAATTTTTCATATGCTTTCTTTACGATTTGAACCATCAAAATTCTACACTGATTCAAAAAATCAGGATAAGATAACTGTTCGAATTTCTCTGGAAGGGCATTCTGTGCGCACGCCAACTTATAACATTCTTCTTCCAGCTTCTTTTTATATCTTGCCACATACTCTGCTGGTGATGCATCCGAAATATCAATGTTTGTTGCGTAGTCTAAATATGTAAAGTTAGCAATCTGTTTTCTATCACGGTCATTGTCATAGCAAATTTGCTCAAGATAATGCTTAGGGAAGATATGATGCTGTTTTTCTACTGCTGTTTCTGTTGAGCCTGTATAAAATCCAGTAATCGTTGACATGAAAATCCATTTGCGGATAATCTTCTGTAAATCAACTGACGGAACCTTGTAATCGTACTTCCCAGTCAAATACAAAACATAACTAAATACTACTGCATTTGATGATGCTGCAAAGCTACCTTTTAAATATCCGGCAGTCACAAACAAATTCATGAATGCGTACCAATTATTGAGGTTGGTTACAACATCGAGTGAATTCTTGAAAATTTCCAAGTTATCTTCTCGCACACTCGGTGTAATCTCACCTGTTTTCAAGTTCTTACCACGAAGCAACATATATGCATAATGAAGTCTTGATCTTCTAAAACCTACACCAACAGCCATACGAATAAGGTGTGATGGGTCCACAAGGAGTATCTGATTATAGGATGTTTCATTGGCAGGAATTCTTGATTCTGAGCAGAACTGATTAATCTTATGGTGTACGTCATTATCGTAAACAGCAATTAAGGTTTCAATAAAGTTCTTTTCTGTTAGCTTCTGACCGCCAGAATTAACTCAAATGAAAATGTCCGCAACATCCTCTTCATCGGCCTTTGAATTGATTTTTAATGTTGGCAGTGAGTAAATACCAAGGTTAAGAAGGTCATTGATGTTCTCAATTAAGTCCTACTCTTCCTCTGTAAGCATGGTCTCACCGCTTTTCTCTCGACTTTCATTTGCAGATTTTATAAACGCCTTTCTAAACTTGGAAATGTTATGTTCTTGGTCGGCTGCACACACACTGCTAATCACACTAATCCATTTAGGATTGCGTTCATAGGCCTGTGTCCATACCGCAAATTCACGAGTAAGTGGATTAAAAGAGATTCTAATCTTTCTTTCCTTATAATCCTTATCCTTGATGGTTATACCATACATTGTTGCAAGTAATGACGTCAAACACTGCTACCCATCAATAACAAGGTCATCTGGCCGTTTATAGACTTTCTCGTTCTTGCCAATATGACCTGGATTTTCATAGTCATCCGGAGATGCCCAAAGCATGATGTATCCCATTGGATAACCTTTCATCATTGAATCGAGTAGCTCACGGACTTTGTTATCTTTCCAAACAAAGGGACGTTGAAAGTCAGGTAAGCTGATACATCCATTCTTTACATCAGACAATAAATCAGCTATCTTGCTGGGAATATTGTCGAATAATTCCTTTCCCATCTTCTCACGCTACTTTCTGGACTAAGATTTAATAACTATTTCTTCTATCGGGTTTTCCATCCTCATCCAATTTGTATGATGAGATGTTTTGACTTGTCATTTCTGAATAACCAACTTCCCCACAATAAGGAAATTGGCTGTTTCTCTTTCCTTACCGCCGGGATATACAGTTCTCCAAACTTCATATGCGTACTTTTTTCACATTTTTTACATTCTATTATTCCCATGTATACATTGTTCCTTACATAAAAAATCCATCTGTTTCAAAGATATGATCGAGCTCGTCATTAGTCATAGCTTTTGACACCTTGTCCCTTATAGCACTCTTTGACATATCTAAGCGTTTAAAACGATTCTTGCCAGAAGCATCTTTTGACATTCGTATTAGTTGTATTCTTCCAATGCCCGGATTCTGACGAGCATATTCAGCAAAACCTCTTGCTTTTCCAAGATTATCCTTAAATTCAGGATTATGTGGTTCAAGAATATCAATAACATATCCAAGAATGTCATCTTTTCTTATAATGATAAAGTCAGGGAAAGTTGGTTTTGTTTCGCCATCAATTTCATAAGGTATGCATAATGCCCATGAACCTCTTGATGGGTTACGAATCCAACAAACAAAATCTTCCTGCTTTTCTTCCTCTTCGATTACTCCGGCTTCCCATGTATTTAGTTTTAGTGTCGCACATCCAGTTGCATCATTAACGAACAGATGATTACGATATTCTTTGCCTCCTACTTCATGAGGAATCTGTATTGTTTCAGGCAAGCGGAAATTGTGCTTACTGACAACATCACCATCCGAAACTATACTGTCATATTGTCTTCTGATTTTATCTGAATCGATTGTAGCAATATATCTACGATAATCATCATTCAATCCATGAAAACGTTGCTCCGCATAAAGATTAAGTTTCTTGATGCATTCATCATCAGCAACAAACAAAATAACATCTATCTTGAAATTATTAGGTTTTTCAACATCCATGTATTTGTTTCCATAAAACATTCCAATTCCTTCGTTTCCCAGTTTAGCATCAGCTGCATGGAATTGTCTGTCTACATCAGTATCTGTTGTAGTGAATAAATCGTGTACATAAAAATTGTCTACGGTTTCTCCAAAGGCATCAAAAATTTGTGTCGCCAGTTTAAACTGCTTAACCTGTAAAACGAGTGCATCATATGTACCGTTGGTCTTCAAGGATTCCACATAATCATGAATCATATCTGCTATTTCTGTTTGTACTTCACGTATCGCTTCTCTTTTCAATCCTGACATTGTAAGCAAGTGTGCCATCTTATAAAGAGAAGATAGATAATTGCTAATTTTTATCGCTCTAACATTATATGAAAGCAACCCGGCATCATTAATGAACTTCATAACATCTTCTCGGTCAAAAAGGTCTTCAAGCTCCTCATCTTCTTCCGGCGTAACAGTTTTAGTTTCTACTTCTGTATCATTTTCTGCAGCATCTTCTGTCCCCAGAGTTTCTGATTTGGTAACTTCACCCATCTCTTCTGTATTAGGCACTCTATCATGACCCCCAATTGATGGTATAGGCATTACAGGTGTTTCTGAAGTTTCTGGTTTATCTAAACCAGTGTCATGATTTTCTGAAGAATTATCATGCTTATCTTCCGGGATAACAGATTGCTGCGATGCATTGCCTTTGTACTCTCCGGTATCCGTATCAAACATATCCAATGTCATCTGACCGGGATATTGTTTTTCTTCCTTCTTTTTTCTAGTTTTAACGGTTAAAGTTTCAAACTTTTTACCTGTTAAAGGTTCGCCATAAATATCAGTAGGGATATCTCCACCTTCAGCACTCTGCAAAGCATCTACTACTTCTTTTACGGTATCTTCGTTAAAATAAGGCAAATAAAGATGAACATCATTTAATACATCATCAACCTGAATGTGCATTTGCATAGGTGTTCTTACCATTCGTCCAAGTAACTGAGCAATATAAGTTGCATCAGTAGCATGCTTAAAAGACATCATCGTCTCAGCACGTGGACAATCCCATCCGGTTGATAAGTTTTCTTTGAAGAACACCACTCTGATATTTCTGTCATCAGAAATTCTGGAAGGCTCTACATACTGTATGTCAAGGCCGTTGACAAAAATTGATGATTTAGTATCTCCGAAAGTATGAACAATCTGTCCGTTTTCAAATCTGAATCCAATACGTTCTTCTATTTTGCTAATACAGTCTCCCAAATTTGTATCAGTCAATTTGGAACCGTTGCCATTTAAAACCTGAATAACAAATACAGGATTAACATAGGCATAATGCTGCTCGTAGCAATACTGTGTCCAATGGTCCCATTTTTCTTTCCAATCATCTGCTGCCGCCTGAAGAATAGCCATATCATTATTTACAGAACCAGCTTCAGGATAAGTAATAACAATTCTATCCTTTAACAATCCGGATGCACGAACTTCATCCGCTGTTACAACTGATTTGTGAATTGTAGAGGAAGTTCCTTCTACCAGCGCATTGAAACGTTGTGTCGTTGCAGACATACCAATGACAACTGGCATTGGTGGAATATTATCCTCAGCGCTGCCTTTGATGAATTTCTGCATGATGGTAGTTGCTTTGCCTGCTTCACGGCCCTGCATACCACGATGCGCTTCATCAATAATAAAATATAAACGGTCGCTTTTTTCTATGACAGTATTCGCAATGGTCTGCCAAATGGTATAAGTTCTTTTGTCACCGTTTTTTGTAAGATTTGATGTTTTAGATAGTTTTTGTGTGTTCAAAAAATAAATATGTCCATCATCAAACAATTCTTTATCAAAGGAATCTTCGCTCACCGTTACACATTGTCCCAGACGGATTTTATCTGCCTTAGTATCAATTTTAATCTTTGATTGTTCATTCAACTGCGGTGAATCGGACAGCCATATAATGATAGAGTTTTGTTGCTCTTCATAATTCTCATCACCAAAGAAGATGCTTTCTATCAAAGAAGCCATAATAATAGTTTTTCCGGCACCTGTTGGTGCAGTGAAGGAAACCACCTGCGGAGAATGTGTCCTGTGGTAGCTACCCATGGCCTCCGCAGTTTTCATTCGAATATCTGCGAGAGCTCTTTTTTGAAATGAAAATAATTCAACTCTCATGGTTACCTCCCTGTATTAATTCGGAAATTATCCAAATAATCTCTATAAAGTTGATAGCAGTCTTTGTCATCATAATGTCTTGTCATTTCTCGATAAGCACTCTCGGAATCCGTCACGATGAACACTGTTTTTATCTCTGGGTGCCTATTAAGTTCTTTATCAAATTCCTTGTAAAAAACTTCATCAATTAGTACTGCCATTTTGTTCTCAGGCAGAATCATCATTTGAGGTAATTCCTCTTCATTAAGCTCTGGACATTTTCCTACAGCTCCACCCTTCATCCATAGCACAGGAATTAATTTTTTAAACTGACGTCCAAGCGCAACGGATGTCTTATCAAGAAAACTCAATTTATAAAATGCTGCATTAGTAGTAAATCCATCTGCCATTTTCAAATCTGCTAGTTGCTGATATACCGGTACTTTGATTTTTTTATACACTTTCCCTTTTATTTTTTTGTTTGTCTCAGGATTAATGACATCAGCATCAATTTCTGCATATGTTTCTGATTCACAACCATAATTACCGCTTAATGAGTTTCCATTAGTATCACGGCCTTGTATTGTGCATACTGTTCGTGACCAAGTAACATTTCGAGCGATACCGAGTTCATTCCATTTCTCATCCCCTGGCTTATATCCCTTTTCAGAAAGAGCGTCCGCTTCATCTGATGAAACCTCGTTATTCGTTACCATAATGCAACGTCTTTTTCCGCCATCTTGATAATTCAAAAGATTAACCGCATGCAAAGTGGTTCCTGACCCTGCAAAAAAATCTATTACCAACGCGGATGGTTTATCTTCAATGCACATAGCCAACGTATCCATAACTGCATACAAAGACTTAGGATAAGTAAACTTGTCACTTCCAATTATTTTATTTAATAATGTAGTTCCATATTCGCTTGCATTATGCGAAGTTTGGTTCCAAACAGATTTAGGCTCGACTTTCTTATCATCTATTCGTTTCAATAGCAAAGCACCCTTATCGTCTTTACCAGTTACTATTATTGTTCCTTTTTCAATTTCTTCTTTTATTCCTTGATTCAAATAATTAATGGCCCATCTGTCTTGCTTTTTATTATATGTTCCAAGTTTCGCAGTCCCATCTTTGAGCGCCGCAATGAAAGTTTCTCTTTTTAACTGCCACCTTCCTTCACTACCATCTGTCCTAATTGGCCATACAATATCAATTCCACTAGGAGCCGTTACCTTAAACCTATCTTCACTTAATTCCAAAGGTTCACCAACGTCTATTATTATTGCTTTATTATGGTCTACGAATATCGGATAAAAATGCTTAGGTTTGTCAGCACGATGTGATGCTGCACCTCGTCTAAGCATTGATAGCCAGCTCACCTTTTCCCCTGTGTCCGTCAGGGCATCAAGCATATTTCCTTCTGATTTTCTAATTGATGCTTTTCCAAGCATAACAAAATATAAATACTCTGCCACTCTTGAAAATTGTGTTATTTCTTTTTTCTCTGTTTCAGAACGATTTCCCTTTCTAGAAACACCTTTACGATTAATAACACTTGTAACCATTTGGATACGAGCTTCTGGGAAGATTTCTTCCAATAAACATCCCAAATGCAAATATTCTTTTTCATCAATAGTAACAATCAATACAGAATCCTCTGGATTCAAAAGTTTCTTAGCAAGCTTCAGTCTTTTTTCCATGAAAGATAACCACTTGCTGTGACGATATGCATCGCTGCTGTCCACATAATCATTATTGTATTTCCAATCTTTAGCACCTGTATTATATGGTGGGTCAATGTATATGCAATCCACTTTTCCGGCATAAAGATATTCTAAGAGTTGCAAAGCATGATAGTTGTCAGCTTCAATCAACGTATGCCACAGGTCACTATCCGGAGCATTTTCCACAGTATCCAGCAACTTTAAAGTTGGATAGATAGGCTCGCCAAATTCAGCAACTACAACAATTTCGTTCATCAGAAATGTTGATTGCTCATGTGTATTTCTACTTTCACAAATCACGTCTGAGCCATCAATTTTCAATACAGTATAGATATCGCGTACATACCCTGTTTTTAGTGCCACTTTTCTACCTACTGAAATAGGCATATCATAAAGCGGAGTGCATTCTGGAAGGTGTTCCTCAAATACTAATCCGAATTTTTTCTGTTTTACCAACTTATCTGTTTCTTGAAGAATTCTTTCTCTTAGAGCAGTATCATCAATCTGCATGATAAGATCTTGTAATAAAGCCACTATGTTCACCTCAATTTTCTGTTATTGTCTTTTCTTTAATGTGATATTGAATACCACGCATTTCACAGAACCGTATTACCTCTGCGGCTTTTTCGTTATAGAAGTCCTTATGCTTTTTAAACGAACTCGCTTCTTTACTGTAATTGGTTCTTCCGAATATTATCCTGTCTGTAAAACTCACTGCCTCCAGCAATTCCGATAAATCTTGCTCAATCATATTTGGTGTGGGGTAGGGTTCAATACTTACCCACGTTTTACATCCAGCTTCATGAAGCTTTAGCAATGACTTTAGCCTTTCTTGATATGGTGCCGCACCCGGTTCCATTCTTTCTCGATAAGACTCATTCAAAGAAACCAATGTGATTCCATACTCATTTTCTTTTGAAAGAGAAGTTAAATACACTGGAAGAATGCCCTTTGTAAGTACTGTGCATTTAATTCCTGCATCGTTTAATTTTTTAATTGATTTCAATGCCATGTCCTCAACTTCGTCACTGCCATACATGAATGGGTCCGTTGAAAAGCACAACTGCACAGATTCAATCTTCCCCTTAAGTCGAGGTATTTCTTTATCTAATAAATCAAGTGTATTTGATACAAGTTTTGGTTTGCACCAATCCTCATAATCTTTCACTAGTCCAAAACGCTTTTTTTGCAAATATGCATAACAAGGAAACTTACATCCATGTGAACATCCCTGCACGAAATTCATTGTATAATCACCATACTCAACACCTGTTTTATATAGCATGCTTTTACGTTGTATATAATCTTCTATCTCAGCCATGAATCGTCATTTCCTTTCTGAAAATGTAATTGTTTTTTTGCTCACTATGGCGTCATAATCATCTTTAAGACTTTTCTTTATGTCCTTACGGTATCCATCGCTCGGAAAGACCGGATGCGTATCAAGCAATTTCCAGATTTCTTCTAATGGAACATCCTTTTGTCCGCAGAAGTGTTCCTGAACATAGCTCGCAACGTCAGTCAAATCATAGCAATACTCGTCCGTATTATGCTTGGCAAATCCATTACCTGAAAAATCAAGTACAAGCTGTCCTTCCATACCGTGTCTGTTTTTGGTAGATGATTTGCCATCAAATGTTTTCCACGCTGTTGATTTAAAAAGTTTAAATCCCACTTCATGGCTGGTACAATGCACCAGATCATATACCAGCGCATTTCTTGTATTAAAAAACGGAAATGCAGCCACATAATAATCCCTTGAAGCAGAACCTTTGAGTTTGTTGATAATTTCCAGTAATCTTTTTTCGTATGCTTCTTTGTTGCTACCATACGGAACCAATTCAGAAATATCCTCAACTTGATATGTACCGGTGTACTTTTTCTTTTTTTCTTCCTTCTTTACCAGTGGTATCGCTCTAACAGAATCCGATATCATATGGTTAATAAGTACTTCTCCCCAATTTCTAAAGAACGGAGTCAAAGCATTCCAATCGATTGAAGCATCATATGGGTCGTATAAAAGGAAGAAATTCATATGAGTATTATTGTTTAACTGAGGCCCTATCCATTTCAACAAGTCATTACCATCTTGAGTGGTTGTGACAATTCTGAAATTGCGTTCTTCCTCTGGTAAATGCTTTTTCAGTTCTTCAATTTTCTTTTGATTATAATCGTTAAAATATAGTTGAACTTGTTTATGCGGATATGTTCTTGCTACATCCAGTAGAACGTTTGCAACTCTAATAGGCGTTCCATAAACAATTTCACCTTCATTACTTTTATACATGCCGCTGTTGCACATACAATCAATAAAAATAATACCACTACAACTATCAAGTAGCATAAGTTTCTGTGCCCATGACTTTATGTATGTTTCAATCAACTCAAACTTTTTAATCGTGTGCGGATGGGCATTGCTAATAATTTTGTCGTTATTACTGCTTGACATATTAAGCACCTCTATTCTCTATTCTCATCTTCAGGAATCAAATCGACCACATCACCAATATTGCAATTAAGTGCTTTACAAACTTTCATCAAAACATCCATACTAACTGTTTCGCCTTTTGAAAGCTTTGTAACCGAAGTCCAGCTAATTCCTGCAGCCGCCTGTAAATCCTTTTTCTTCATGTCTTTATCTATAAGGATTTTCCATAATTTTTTATGACTTACTTCCACTGTGTTCACATCTCTATTCTGCAAAAGGACATAGGCATTTGCGAAACACCACATGTCGCATAAATACGGCATTTTTGTTACTAAATTTAAAAACTCCTCACCGGATATGGTATAATGAAGTTGCCCAAAACTACAAACCATGTACCCAAGAAAGGAATTATTCTAATATATATGATACCATATAAACAGCTTTCTTTGGCAGATATTTTTCAAGATTGCCAAAATAAATTTAATAATGACAAGCCTGCATTTCTTTCTCTATTAGAAACCCATATCGATATTGATGAGTTTATTCCGATTTCTTTTAGAAATCATTTCTATGCATCAACGGGAATATTCCGTAAATACTCTTTGAACGCTTTTCTGTGGATTCGCATTAGCCAACGTATCTTCTCCAATCCCTACAGATCAGCTTCTTTTAACTTTTCTGGCTTACTCGAAACCTCTTCGTGATTTCTGCGGTTTTACCAAAGTCCCTGATGCTTCTAAAATTACTCGCTTCAAACAGGACTTTTTAAATGACCTGCAGCTTGTTTTTGATAACCTTGTTGATATCACCGAACCAATCTGTCAGGCTATTGATTCCGTAAAAGTTGATATGACCATCTTTGATTTTTCTGGTATTGAAGCTTTTGTTACTGAAAATAATCCAAAGTATGCTAACCGTATTATCAGACAGTTTAAGACCTATGCCAAAGCTAACAACTTTAATAAGAATTATGATCCTTATAATGCGGCTTATGGTTCTTTGCCTTCGCACGCGTCTGCAAATCCGGAGATTAAACAGTTATACCTCAACGGGCATTTCTGTTATGGCTTCAAATTTGGACTCATTACCAATGGTCTTGGAATTATCAGACATATCGCTTTTTATAACAAAAACTTTATGGCGTCCCATCCTGACATTACCGTTGAAAAGAAATTTGATTCACCTGATGAAGACAAGTTTGTTCATGATTCCAGACTTTTGATTCAAAATCTGAAAGATTTCTTTTTAAAGCATCCGTTGATTAATCCCAAAACTTTTCGTGGCAATGCTACTTTTGATACTGCGGCACTCTATTCACAACTTCTTACCGGCAATACTTTCGGAGATAATAAGCACTTTGACAAAGCCCGTATCCCGCTTAACTCCAAGGCTGGTCTTGAAAAACAGGATTACAGGATAAATGGAAACGGGGTTTCCTGCTGTCCTCATGATAATTCACCTCATATGAAATATGAAGGAATATCAAAACTCAGAAGCGGTGTTACCAGATATAAGTTTGTCTGCCCTAAAATCAAGTGGACCCAAAATGAATCTACTGGCAAGTACCAGTGTTACTGCACATGCAATGATCCATGCACCACTTCCTCTTGCGGCAGAATGGTATATATTTATCCTGAAAATTAAAATCATGCTATGCACAATTCTGTTTCTATTTTGGTTTAAGATTGCGAACAAGTTTCGCAATTACCTAAAAGTCAACCAACGTTTTTTTTGTATAAAAGATATCTCACACGTTGCACACTTTGATCATATCTGATAATAATCATAATCCTTATAAAATTCTCCTGTATTAAATAATTGTGATGTTCCCATACATAAAGCTACTAAAATTTGTTTTTATCTAAAGTAGCTTTTTTATTTATTACTCTTATTTTTAACTAGGCTTTTCTAGTACTAACACTCAAATGCCGTAAAAACATCCGCACCTACTTTGCACGAATTGGGTACTCATCTCTAATTGATAAAGAATGTAACCTCTTCAAAAAAATATCTTTGTATTCTTTTGCTTTTTCAGCATTAAATTTACACATTCATTATCCAACCGCATTTCCATATACCCATTTTTCATCAGATAGTTCAGCTGTATCTATTATTTTCAAAATCTTCATATAACAGGAACCTCCAAGTTGTTTAAACTCAAAGGCTCCTGTTCTCATATAATTTTATACAAGCGCAGGTTCTTTCCCTGCAATAATCGCTTTTACTTCTTCAATATCCTTATCTGTAGCCATAGCAATCCCCTTTTCTTCAATTCCCTGACTCAAGTTACACATAACACTCACATCCTTTCTGAAGTTCTCCTCGATAGGAATATCGTATTCATTTCTAATTTTATTTTAATGTCATCAAAACTACATTTTCGATATGAAAAGTATGTGGAAACATATCATACCCCTCGCATTTTTCCACCTTATAACCGCCTTTTTGCAGTACGCGCACATCACGTACCTGTGTTTCCGGGTTACAGGAAATGTAGACGATGCGTTTCGGCTTGATTTGCAGAAGGGACTGCAAAAATTCCGGAGTAGAGCCGCTTCTTGGCGGGTCCATGATGACAACGTCTGCCCTGCCGCCCTCGGCGTAGCGGACTAAAAAGTCACCGGCATCTTCATTGACAAACTGGATATTTTTAATGTGGTTTAAATCGGCATTGGTTTGTGCGTCCTTGACCGCCTGCGGATTTAACTCTACGCCGATAACCTTTTTGGCATGGGAAGACAGCGCAATGCCAATCGTTCCGATGCCGCAGTACGCATCAATGACCACATCATTTTTTGTAATGTCGCCCAGCCTGATAGCCGTTTTGTACAGCTTTTCGGTCTGTGACGGATTAATTTGATAAAAAGATTCCGGGCTGATACGGAAGCGGCAGCCGCACAGCACGTCCTCAATATAACCTTTTCCATATAAAACCTTATTGGCTTTGCCAAGAACCATGCTTGTAGAGTAATCGTTGATATTCTGCACAACGGTTGTAATGTCCGGGTGCTTTTCAAGCAGTGCCTTGAGAAAATTATTTTTGGACGGAAATTTATTGTCGGCGGTCACCAAGACAACCATCATTTCTTTCGTGGAAAATCCGCGGCGGATTAAAATATGGCGCATAAATCCACGGTGCGTATCTTCGTTGTACGGTACATATTTAAAGGAAGCAAACAGTTCGCGCAGTGTTGCAATAATGCTGTCAGCCTTCTGGTCTTCAATCATACAGACATCGACCGGGACAAGGCGGTGTGTGCCTTCCGCATAAGTTCCGGTTACAATGCCTTTCTGCTTGTCAAGACCGACAACAGCATGCACTTTGTTGCGGTAAAATGCAGGACGATACATACCGTGTACTTCTCCAACGGTGCAGATCCCTTCAAAAAGCTGTTTTAAATAGGCACTTTTTTTCTTTAATTCCTTTTCGTAAGGAATATCAACGTACTGACAGCCGCCGCACTGCTTACAGACAGAACAACTGATAGACTGATTTGATTCATTATATTTTCCGCTCATAGGACACAACTCCTTTTTATTTTATCTGAAATATTTAATATACAATTATAGTATAAAATGCGAACTAACGCCACTGATGACAATATTGGTGCTAAATCTGATTGCAATACCTATATTTGACACTGACAATGCGCCGCCAATGAATAAAATAAAAGAAAGCCTGAGATACACTCACATATCGGAACATATCCCAGGCATCATTTAAAAATAATCCGCACCGTTTACAAAATATATAAAATATATATGCCACAGTGCATTATTTTATATTGGCTTTATTCATCTTCACTGATGTCGTTTGCGTTGTTTACAATCTTTACCTTGCCTTCGTAGAGTTCCTCTACGGCAATAGATAAAGGCTTCATGTTGCTTGACTTCGGAATAGTCGGCTCACCGAGCTTTAAACGGAATTCTTCGTCATCGGAAAGTACCGGCTCACTGACCTTATCTTTATCCTTTTCAGGCATTTTCAAAAGCTTTTCTTCAATGGCTCTGGAATCAATAATCTGCTTTGCACGGGTAGCAGCAGCCTTTACAATTGAATAGCGGCTCTGTACTAACGGCTGTTCGCCTTCTTCTACCCCGCTGTTGATAACGTTCATTAATTCTGAATACGATGGATGTATCATGGTTTATTCTCCTTTTGCATAGATTTTTAAGTCTTCTCTGATGTCTTCAATCAGAGTCAGGTTGTGGGAAGCTTTCATCTTCTCACTGGTAACAATTTCGTGGATACGCTGTGTACAGGCATCGACCGTATCATTGATAACAATATAGTCATACCCTTCAACGCCTTCCGCTTCCTGTGTCGCACGGGCAAGACGCGCTTTAATCGTGGCTTCGTCTTCTGTTCCCCTGCCACGCAGACGGTTTTCAAGCTCTGCCGCAGTCGGCGGCATTAAAAACATCAGCACTGCATCAGGAAACATCTTTTTAATATTAAAAGCTCCCTGTATCTCAATTTCAAGGATGATATTCTTACCGGCTTCAAGCTGTTCTTCCACATAGCGGCGCGGTGTGCCGTAATAGTTGCCCACGTACTGCGCATATTCGATCAGTTCGCCTGTGGCAATCATCTTCTGGAATTCGGAAGTGGATTTGAAAAAATATTCCCTGCCGTCGGTTTCACCTTCTCTTGGCGCTCTTGTGGTTGCAGAAACAGATACCGCATATTCATCCGGATACGTCTTTAAAATGTTCTTTACAACCGTTCCTTTACCGGCTCCTGAGAATCCGGAAAGAACAATTAAAATTCCTCTGTTATTCATGGCAATCCCTCTATTTTCATTCGTACTCTTTATTATACATAAGTTTCCGAAAGCTGGCAAGCAGTTTTATTCAATATTCTGAATTTGTTCGCGTACCTTTTCGATTTCTGTTTTTAAATCAATCGCCTTATTTGAAATTTCAAGGTCATTTGCTTTCGATAAAATGGTGTTGGCTTCGCGGTTCATTTCCTGTGCGATAAAGTCCAGCTTGCGGCCGATACCGCCGTCTTCGTTCAAGCAGCTTTTTGCATGGTCAATATGGCTTCTTAAACGGACCGTTTCTTCATCAACACAGATTTTATCCGCATATAAAATTACTTCCGCCGCCATCTTATTTTCATCAAACGGATTTTCTCCGAGAAGTTCTGTCACTTTCTGCTCTAATTTGCCGCGGTACTCTTTCATAATCTGCGGACTGCGTGCTTCGATAAAATCAACCAGCCCTGCCATATTATCAAGCTTATCAAGCAAATCTTTCTTTAAATGTTCCCCTTCGGTAATGCGGGCGGCAACAAACTGTTCACACGCGGCGCATACGGCTTTTTCAATAAAATGCCACAGTTCTTCTTCATCGACCTTGACTTCCTCTGTCGTAATGACCTCCGGATATCTTGAAAGTGCGGAAACCGTCATATCATTGTCAAGATGAAACTGTGATGCCATCTGTTCAAAAATATCCATATATTCTGCCGCAATGTCGCGGTTATATTTTAAATTGACATTGGTTTCGGAAAGGTCTTCATAGGTAATGAAAATGTCAATCTTTCCGCGCTGTGCATATTTTTTTAATAAATCACGGATACGCGCCTCAAAAATGTTTAATTTCTTTGGCATTTTGATACCCGCTTCCAAATATCTATGATTAACTGACTTCATTTCCACGGAAATCTTGCGTTTCCCCTCACTTATTTCACTGCGGCCAAAGCCAGTCATGCTCTTTATCATTGTGTCCTCCAATCCAAACTGATGTTTCGGTAGTTTTATTTTGATTATATCAATAACCAATGTATTATAGCAACTCCTGTGCAAAAGTACAAGACACCAGTTAAAAAATGTGCTATCATGGGACTACATAAAAAATAGATATAAAGGAATTAAAACAATGGCTTTAGATGGAATTGTAATTGCAAATATCAGACAGGAATTAGAGCAGACCTTACTTGGCGGCAGACTTTATAAAATCGCACAGCCGGAAACCGATGAACTGCTCTTTACGATTAAAACACCAAAACAGCAGTACAGGCTTGTCATTTCAGCCAATGCCAGCCTGCCGCTGATTTATCTTTCAGAAGAAAATAAACCGAGTCCGATGACGGCACCGAATTTCTGTATGCTTTTACGCAAGCATTTAAACAACGGCAGAATTATCTCGATTACACAGCCGGGACTGGAGCGAATCCTTGATTTTGAAATTGAACACTTAAATGATTTAGGTGATTTGTGCCGCAAGCACCTGATTGCCGAATTTATGGGAAAGCACAGCAACATCATTTTTTGTGATGACAAACAGAATATTTTAGACAGCATTAAGCACATTTCTTCACAGACAAGCTCCGTGCGTGAGGTGCTGCCGGGACGGACGTATTTTATCCCGCAGACCATGCATAAAAAGAATCCGCTGCAGACAAACGATGCCGAATTTGCAGAAGCTGTTTTTACAAAGCCGATGCCGCTTTCAAAGGCGGTTTACACCGGCTATACCGGTATCAGTCCTGCCGTTGCGGAGGAAATCTGCTATGAAGCTTCTGTTTCAAGCGAAAAACCGGCAAACTGTCTGGAGGAAAATGAACAACTTCACTTATACCACATTTTTTCGGACTGCATGGAACAGGTAAAAAGCGGTCAGTTTGCGCCGAATATTTTTTATGAAAACGGTGAACCAAAGGAATTTTCAGCGATTCCGATGGCGATGTATGCGGACTGTACGCCGTTTGATTCTATCAGTGCCCTGCTTCGAAGCTTTTATTCGGAAAAAGATAAATTTACGCGAATCCGCCAGAAATCTTCGGATTTGCGACGGATTGTATCAACAGCACTGGAGCGTTCCTATAAAAAGCTGGATATTCAGGAAAAACAGTTAAAGGATACCGAAAAAAGAGAAAAATTCCGTGTATACGGGGAATTGATTAACACCTACGGCTACAATATCCCGGAGGGTGCAAAGTCTTTTACGGCATTAAATTATTACACCAACGAGGAGATTTCCATTCCGCTTGATCCGATGCTCACACCGTCTGAAAATGCCGTGAAATATTTTAACCGCTACAATAAGCTTAAACGTACATTTGAAGCAGATTCCAAGCTGATTGAGGAAACAAAAGCGGAAACACAGCATCTGGAATCTATTGCAACGGCACTTGATATTGCGGTCAATGAAGAAGACCTTGTCGAATTAAAAGAAGAACTGATTCAGGCAGGCTACATTCACCGCAAGGGCAAAGGCGGCAAAAAGGAAAAAGTGACGAGTAAACCGTTCCACTACATTTCTTCGGACGGTTTTGATATGTATGTCGGAAAGAATAATTTTCAGAATGATGAGCTTACCTTTAAATTTGCAAACGGCAATGACTGGTGGTTTCATGCAAAAAAAATGCCGGGTTCCCACGTTATCGTAAGAACCGGCGGCAAAGAACTGCCTGACCGCACCTTTGAAGAAGCGGCAAGTCTTGCGGCTTATTACTCCAAAGGACGCGACCAGGACAAGGTTGAAATTGATTATGTAATTAAGAAAGAGGTTAAAAAACCTGCTTCTGCCAAACCGGGATTTGTCGTTTATTACACGAATTACTCAATGATGGCTTCCACGGATATTTCCGCGATAAAGCAGGCCGATTAATCCGATGACATCTGCAGCGGCGGCGGTAATATACATTGCCGGAAGCCCCGCGGTAAATCCGCAGATAAGAATCCCTATTATACTGACTGCTGTGGCAATGCCGCAGACAGCCAGTATTTTTTTTGTACTGCCCTGCTCCTGCAAAATCATAACCACAAGGGCCATTAAAAAGACCATATCCAGAATGTAAACGAGCATATAAAGCGGATATGCACTTTCAATGACATCACACAGTTTTTCATCAAACGTCAGATACCCGAACAGCGGCGGCGCATTGAATAAATACACGATACTGCGCACGACACCGATAACCGTTAAAATGCCAGGCACAAGCCATGCAGAATTGAATTTTTCAGGCAATGGCAGTTTGACTTTGGAAAGCACAATGACACCCAGTACGGTAAGAATCAGATACAATACATACGGATAGTCAAAAAACCATTCCCACTCAAAATAATAACTTCGGATACACGCATAAGCCGAAGCCGTGTAAGTATCTCCACGCTGGCACAGCACGGAAATCAGTAATTCCCGCAAAAATTCAAAGATCACACTGCCCATAAGCACCGGAATAAATACGCTGTAGCAGGCGGCTTTACTGCTACTGCTGTACGCTTTCATTTTGTCAAGCCGTGTTCCCTTTACAATCACCAGGCAGAACACACCCAGTACGATTAAAAATACACCGGCCATCCAATGCAATCCCAATAAATGCTCCGGCGCTACGGTCTGTACGTCTTTTAAGTAAAAATGAACCACCATGCGGCGCAGTGCGGTATTTCCTTCAAAAATACTGCAAAGGACAATATATGCACCGGTGACAACAGCAGATGCAGAGCTTAATACCGCATAAATACCGGCACCTTTTAACTTAAAAAACATGGCGGCGGTTGTCAGAATCAGTCCGAAAACCGTGACTGCATATAAAATCCGGTAAAGGACATCCAGTCCTTTATAAAAATAAAGGCTGTAAATTGCGGCATCGGCATTGCTTAATTGCAGTGTATTGTCGTTGATACCGTTTGCAATGCGCTGAAACAGTCCGCTCCCGGCACCGAAAATCAGAATCAGCGCCATCAGTGCCGAAGCACCGATGACGGTTAAAATCCTGACATAGATAATTTCTTCTTTTTTCATAAGGCACAATCCTTTCCATGAAAATCCTTAAAACGTTTATTTTTAAGAAATTGTCACCTTGCGGAAAGTCTTTTTACCTTTCTTTAAGACCGCACCTTCGCCTTCAAAAATGTCCTTTGCAAAAGAAGCATCAATTTCCGTTACTTTTTCACCGTTTACGGAGATACCGCCCTGCTGTACGGCACGTCTTGCTTCGGAACGTGAAGCAGCAAGTCCTGCCTGATGTACCAGTGTTATGACATCGACAACACCATCTTTGAAAGCATCTTCTGTTAAGACTGCGCCCGGCATATCTGCGGAATCGCCGCCGGTAAAGATTGCTTTGGCTGTGTTTTCGGCTTTCTTTGCTTCGTCTTCACCGTGAACCATTTTTGTGAGTTCAAATGCAAGAATTTCTTTTGCCTTATTTAACTGTGCGCCTTCCCATGAATCCATTGCATCAATTTCTTCAAGCGGAAGGAATGTCAGCATACGGATACATTTTAATACATCGGCATCGGCAACATTTCTCCAGTACTGGTAGAATTCGTACGGAGATGTCTTTTCAGGGTCGAGCCATACGGCACCGGACTGTGTCTTACCCATTTTCTTGCCTTCCGAATTTAAAAGCAGGGTAATGGTCATGGCACTTGCATCCTTGCCTAATTTTCTACGGATTAATTCTGTACCGCCGAGCATATTACTCCACTGGTCATCACCGCCGAACTGTAAATTACAGCCGTATTTCTGGTATAACATGTAAAAGTCGTAAGACTGCATAATCATGTAGTTAAATTCTAAGAAGCTTAAGCCCTTTTCCATTCTCTGCTTGTAGCATTCTGCACGCAGCATATTATTGACAGAAAAGCATGCGCCGACTTCGCGGAGCAGCTCGACATAATTTAACTTTAACAACCAGTCTGCGTTGTTGACAAGAAGTGCTTTATCGTCTGAGAAATCAATAAAACGGCTCATCTGCTTCTTAAAACATTCGCAGTTGTGTTCAATCTGCTCGGTTGTAAGCATTTTTCTCATATCGGAACGTCCTGACGGGTCACCAATCATGGCTGTACCGCCGCCAACGAGTGCAATCGGCTTATTGCCTGCCATCTGAAGACGCTTCATTAAGCACAGTGCCATAAAGTGTCCGACATGAAGGCTGTCTGCCGTTGGGTCAAATCCGATATAAAAGGTTGCTTTTCCGTTGTTGATTAAGTCTTTGATAACGTCTTCATCTGTTACCTGGGCAATCAGTCCTCTTGCCACTAATTCATCATATAATGTCATAAAATCCTCCGTTTCCGCAGACACCCTGTCTTACCTGTGCGCATTTGCAAATCATTTAGATTTACGGCAAGGGCGGGTGCGGTGTCTGCATTTAAAATTCTAATAAAAAAAGCTTCCGCCCTTATTTAAAAGGACGAAAGCTGATGCTTACGTGTTACCACCTTTATTCATAAACAGCTCACACTGCTTATCTCATGAAGTACAAATATACTCCGGGTACGATAACGTGTACCAATCCGTCACTGCCTACTAAAGTGTTGTCTTGTTTGGAGTGCTGCTCCGGAATGTATTCATATCTGCTTCCAGTCTGCGCCTCTCACCTTCCGGCTGCTCTCTGTTGCTTTTCACAGATACTACTTGTTTCCTTCATCGCTTTGTGAAATATATAATTATAGGTCTGATTATAATATATCCTTTTATAAAATGCAAGCACTTTTAATATGAAAATTTTCACCAGAATTAAGAAAGTTCGCCGATAATATACAGTTCATCTTCTGTTATCTGCTTACAGTTTACGTTGACAATGGTATTGACGGCGGCTTCGGTCATCCGGTCACTCACCGGAACTAGCACGCGGATATAATTTTTCGTATATCCTGCCATGTAGTCTGTGCCGTTGTAAGTCATCTTTTCTTCGATTAAAACCTGCATCGTCTGACCAAGACTTTCTTTGCGGTATGCCGCAGACATTTCCTTTTCAAGTGCTAAAAGGCATCCACTTCGCTGTGTCTTAATTTTTTCATCGACCTGACCGTCCATTTTATCGGCAACTGTGCCTTTTCTTCTCGAATATTTGAAAACGTGCATTTCATAAAAATGAATCCGTTTTACAAATTCGTAGGTCGTTTCAAATTCGTCTTCTGTTTCCTGTGGGAATCCCACGATAACATCGGTCGTAATCGCCGGATTGTTAAAATATTTACGAAGAATACGACAACCTTCTTCATATTCGTCTGTAGTATATTTGCGGTTCATGCGCTTTAAAACGCTGTCACAGCCGCTTTGCAGGGAAAGATGAAAATGCGGGCATACTTTTTCCATGGCGGCGAGTGCCGATACAAATTCTTCCGTCACAACACGCGGCTCTAATGAACCCAGACGGATTCGCTTCACACCTTCGATTTCATGAATCCGTGAAATGACTTCTAACAGACTGCCCTTCTGATTGTCCACACCGTAAGAAGTCAGGTGGATTCCGGTCAGGACAATTTCCTGATAACCGTTGTCCGCAAGGCGGTGTACTTCCTTTAAAATGTCGTCTAGTTCGCGGCTGCGGATTCTGCCGCGGGTATAAGGAATAATGCAGTAAGAACAAAACTGGTTACAGCCGTCCTGAATTTTAATATAGGCTCTGGTATGTTCACTGACCTTATCAATTTCCAGTTCCTCATAAGGCTGTTTTACCGATAAATCCAGTACACTGATATGGGATTCATGGTCAGCGGCATAATTTTCAAGAGCTTCTACAATATTAATTTTACAGTTATTGCCAAGTACAAGGTCTACCGCTTCATCTTTCTGTACACCTTCACTGTCGGACTGTACATAACAGCCTGCGGCAACGACAATGGCATCCGGGTTCATCTTCTTTGCCTTGTGAAGCATCTGGCGGGACTTGCGGTCGGCAATATTCGTTACGGAACAGGTGTTGATAATATACACGTCTGCCGGAACATTTTCATCAAACGGAACAATGGAATAACCTGCGGCGCGAAGCATCTGTTCCATAGATTCCGCTTCATAAGAATTGACCTTACAGCCCAGGTTATGAATTGCAACTTTTTTCAATTTTTCTGCTCCTGTCTTTTATTTTTGTATTGACATAATTTTACCAAATAGATATTATAACTAATAGAGTAAATATTATTTGGTAGGAGGTATTTTCGCAATGAAAACCGTAAAAATTTCGTTAAATTCTATCGACAAAGTAAAGTCTTTTGTAAATGACATTACAAAATTTGATGTAGACTTCGATCTTGTATCAGGCAGATACGTTATTGATGCAAAATCTATCATGGGTATTTTCAGTCTGGACTTATCAAAGCCAATCGACTTAAATATTCATGCCGATTCTGATGTCGATACAATTCTTGCTGTATTAAAGCCATACATGGCAAACTAATTACAGTTTTACATAGTGATTTTAATAAAAATAAAAACTGCCGCTCAAAGCTTCTGCCTTGCCGCGGCAGTTTTTATTTTGTAAAAAATCTTATTCAATGCGGATTTTTTCGGTTGTTTCAATGGCTGTCTTAAACAGTTCGTCAATACAGTCATCTAAGTTATGTTCATCACGCTGGATAATATTTAAGTTCGGCTTTGTAACCGGGTGCTTTGCCACGAAAATCGTACAGCAGTCTTCAAACGGCTGGATAGAGGTTTCGTATGTACCGATTTTTTCCGATAAATCAATGATTTCCTGCTTATCAAATCCGATAACCGGACGGAATACCGGCATCGTACATACTTCGTTGGTGCAGTACAGACTGTGCATGGTCTGGCTGGCTACCTGACCGATACTCTCTCCCGTAACAAGTCCCAGACAGCCGCTTTCTTTACCGAGTTCTTCGGCAATGCGCATCATGTATCTTCTCATGATGATTGTCAGTTCGTCATGCGGGCATTTCTCGTAAATGGCAAGCTGGATATCGGTAAAGTTAACAACATTTAATGTAATCGGACCGGAATATTTTGCAACCAGCTTTGCAAGGTCAATAACCTTCTGCTTTGCACGCTCGCTTGTATATGGCGGTGCATGGAAATACGTTGCTTCCAGTTCGACACCGCGCTTTGCAACCATGTATCCTGCAACCGGGCTGTCGATACCGCCAGAAAGCAGTAACATTGCTTTTCCTGCTGTGCCGACCGGCATACCGCCCGGACCCGGAATTTCTGTTGAATAAATATTAATCTTATTACGGATTTCAATCTGAAGTAAAACGTCCGGATTATGTACGTCAACGCTTAATTCAGGAAATGCGTCTAATAATCTTCCGCCCATTTCCATGTTGATTTCCATGGAATCCATCGGGTAATTCTTTCTTGCACGTCTGGCATTGACTTTAAAAGAAAAATGCTTATCCGGGTATGCAGAGTCGAAATACTTAATAACAGTATCGGCAAGGTCATCAAATCCGTTGTCTTCAATCTGTACAACCGGGCAGATGCCGATAATACCGAATACGGTCTTTAAGGCTTCTACGGCTTCATCAAAATCAAAATCGCTGACAGCCGTTGCATAGATACGTCCGTTTTCTTTTGTTACTTCAAATTCGCCGTCTGTTTTCTTTAAGGCATAACGAATTTGTCTTACAAGGGCGTCTTCAAAAAGGTAACGGTTCTTTCCTTTGACGCCGATTTCTCCGTATTTAATCAAAAATGCTTTATACATAATTCTCCATTCTGGGAACACTTATATTTCCCGCCGGATAACTTTGGCGGAAGCTGTAAGGAATAATGACCGGTGGTGTTCCCTGCACCGCTCATTGATGTATTATATCATGATATTTTAGTGCCGTGTATATTTACGCAGTACCGGAAGCAGTTCTTTTAAAGCTTCCAGTGTCATATCCAGTTCTTCCTTTGTTGTTTCAAAGCTGAAACTGAAACGGATTGTGGAATCCAGCAAATCCGGGTCTAAGTGGATTGCAACCAGTGTGTTGCTTAATCCCGGTTTATTGGACGAGCAGGCAGAACCGGAGGATACGTAAATCTTCCTATCTTCCAGCGCGTGTAATAAAACTTCCGCGCGGACACCGCGAAATGATGCACTGACGATATGCGGTGCGGATTCCCGTCCCATACAGCCGTTGATTGTCACGTCTGGAAGCTTTTGCAGTTCTTCGATAAAATAACCGCGCAAATCATACATTTTCTGTATTTTTTCATCGAAGGCGCTGTTATAAATCAGTCCTGCGGCAACGCCCAGTCCTGCGATTCCCGGCACATTTTCCGTACCGGAACGCATGGCTTTCTGCTGTCCGCCGCCTAAAATAATGGGCTTTATCTTTGTTTTTTCTTTCACATACAAAAATCCGGTGCCTTTCGGTCCGTGGATTTTGTGTCCGCTGACAGACAGTAAATCAATATTTAACTTTTTCGGAACAATTTTAAATTTTCCATATGCCTGAATGGCATCTACATGATATACAATTTCAGGATTGAACTGCTTGACAATCTGACCGATTTCTTCAATGGGTTCAACCGTTCCGATTTCGTTGTTGGCATACATTACCGATACAAGAATCGTTTCCGAATCGAGCGCTTCACGCAGGGCATCTATGGATACTCTGCCCTGTGCATCAACCGGAAGGTAGGTTACGCGAAAGCCCTGCTCCTCCAGAAAGTTAAACGGCTCTTTAACGGAAGAATGTTCTACGCTTGATACGATAACGTGATTCCCGCGGCGCTTGTTTGCCATAGCTGTTCCGATAATTGCCATATTGTTGGATTCCGTTCCGCCTGACGTAAAAACCAATTCTTTTTCCTGACATTTCAGGCTTCTGGCAATCGTGGCGGCGGCCTGTTTGATATACTGTTCGGCATCGACACCTTTCATATGCTTAGAGGACGGATTGCCATAATCGTCCTGCATTGCTTTTACAACCGTTTCAACAACTTCTCTGGCACATTTCGTTGTTGCGGAGTTGTCTAAATATGCTTCCATGATTTTCTCCCGTGTGATTATTGTTCTAAATGATACATCAGGACGGATAACAGCATCATGCCGGCGGTTTCTGTCCGCAAAATGCGTTTTCCGAGTGTGATGATTTCACAGCCTGCTTCTTTTGCAAGCTCTAATTCGTCCAAATCAAAGCCGCCCTCCGGACCGATAAAAACAGCGATGTCCTGACCCGGGGTAATATTTTCAATAAGCCGTTTGGTCTTTTCCATGCCGTCTGCACATTCATACGGCAGTAACTTTATCTGACAGTTTTCTGCCATTTTCACTGCCTGTGCAAAGGTTACAACATCGGATACCTGAGGCAGGATACTGCGTTTACTCTGCTTTGCCGCGCTTTCTGCAATGGCATTCCAGCGTTTGACTTTCGATTCGGCTTTTTTGGCATCGAGTTTGACGACACTCCGCTTCATGGCAACCGGAATTACTTCAAAAGCGCCAAGTTCAACCGCTTTCTGAATGACCAGTTCCATTTTATCTGCTTTAGGAAGTCCCTGAAACAGATAGATTTTGGAAGCCAGTTCCCTGCCGCGCTCGTCAACCGAGTCAATGTCCGCACGGATATGCTCTTCGTCAATCTGTGCGATATGGCAGGTGTAGTCAATATTATCGCCGCTGCTGATTAACAAGGAATCTCCTGTTTTTAAGCGCAGTACATTTTTAATATGATTCACGTCCGAACCTACAATATCAATATAGGTGTCATGAATATGCTCATGCTCTGAAAAAAAATGATACATTTCCTCTCCGTTCCGAGAACATTTTTCTCTGAATCCTGCTTATATGCGGCGGGCAGTTACGTTGACCCATTCGCCGTCATGATTTACTTCTACAATTTCAAGTTCAGGGTTCTTTTTAAAAGCGTCAACGACTTCCTGCTCTTTGGTGTTGATAATACCGGAAGTGATAAAATATGCGCCGTGCTTCATATGCTGTGTAATTTCTGCAGAAAGCGGCTCTAATACATCGGCTAAAATGTTGGCACATACAATGTCGTAACATTCGTATCCGCATTTGTCCTGAACCGCCTTGTCGTCAATGATATTTCCTTCAATGACTTCCAGCTGTGCGGCAGAAATGTCGTTCTGCTCTGCATTTTCATGGGAAGCAATAATCGCATTCGGGTCAAGGTCTGTGCCAAATGCATGCTTTGCGCCGTATTTTAAAGCAACAACGGATAAAATACCACTGCCACAGCCGACATCAAGGACTTCTTCACCGCCCTTGATATATTTCTGAAGCTGGCGGATCACCATACGGGTCGTTTCGTGAGAACCCGTACCGAATGCCGTACCCGGATCAATGCTTAAAACCGCATGTCCTTTCATTTCTTCTGTTAACGGCTCCCATGTCGGTTTGATATATAAATCACCGATGGTAAAGGTATGCCAGTACTGCTTCCAGTTGTTAATCCAGTCCTTATCTTCTGTCTGGGATTCGGAAATTGTTCCTGCACCGACATTGCAGAACAGGCGCAGTTCTTCCAGACCGTCCTTGACCTTGTCCATAATTGTATTGTCGTCTTCATCGGAGTCAATATAGAAATTGACTTTTGCACTGCCGTCATCCGGCGGTAAATCCGGGATAAAATCGACAAACATCGTCTTTGCTTCTTCCTGTGTCAGCTGTACATTATCTTCAATTTCGATTCCTTCAATGCCCAGTTCTCCGAGCATACTGCTGATAAAATCAATAGCTTCGGTTGTTGTCTGGATTGAGTATTTATTCCACTTCATTTGTTTTCTCCATTCATATAAACATTTACATATGCAGGAAAGCTTCGTAACCTCTGTAGGTTTCGTAAAGGTCTGCCTTGCTGATAACTTCAAACGGTGCGTGCATGTTCTGTACGGCAACACCGCTGTCAACGACATTCATGCCATAATTGCCCATGATATAAGCAATGGTTCCGCCGCCTCCTGCATCGACCTTGCCAAGTTCTGAAGTCTGATAGGTAACATTGGCATCATCCATAACCTTTCTTAATGCGGCAAGGTATTCTGCCGAAGCGTCATTAGAACCGCTCTTTCCGCGAGCGCCGGTATATTTCATAAAGACCATGCCATTTCCGAAGAAGGACGTATTTTTCTTTTCGCTGACACTTGCGTAGTTCGGGTCAAATGCCGCATTGACATCAGATGAGAGCATATTGGAAGCGGTCAGTGCGCGGCGCAGCTTTAATTCAGAATACTGTCCCATGCGTTCCATAACTTCTGCTGTCATATTTTCAAAGAAACGGGAGTGCATACCGGTTGCACCGACACTGCCGATTTCTTCTTTGTCGACAAGTACGCATACACCTGTTTTGTCCAGATTATCTGCATTTAACAGGGCGGCTAAGGAAGGATAAGCGCAGACTTTATCGTCATGGCCGTAACCCATAATCATGCTTCTATCGATACCGTAATCTCTTGCAGGACCGGCAGGAACAGCTTCAAGCTCGGCAGAGATAAAATCTTCTTCTTCAATGCCGTATTTTTCCTTTAACAGCGCAAGAATATTTTTCTTAACGGCTTCCTTTGCATCTTTTCCGTCTTCTTCTTTTTCATAAGACGGCATACTGCCGACAAGAATATCTAAATTTTCACCTTCAATAACTTTGTCGGCCTTTTTGCTCATCTGTTCACCGGCAAGATGAATCAGCAAATCCGATACGCCGACAACCGGGTCAGAAGCATCTTCACCAATGCAGACTTCCACGACACTGCCGTCTTTTAAAGCAACTACGCCGTGTAAGGCAAGCGGAAGTGCAACCCACTGATATTTTTTAATGCCGCCATAGTAGTGCGTATCCATTAATACCAGTTCAGAATCTTCATATAACGGCACCTGCTTAATATCAAGGCGTGGGGAGTCGATATGTGCGCCTAAAATATTCATGCCCTTTTCTAACGGTTCTTTTCCGATGTGGTATAATACAACGGCTTTTTCCTTATTAACCGCATATACTTTATCACCGGCTGACAGTGTCTCATTTTTGGCAATGACATCCTGTAAATCACAGTAGCCCCGTTCTTTTGCAAGCCGTACTGCCTCTTTTACACATTCACGTTCTGTTTTACAGCAGGAAATGAACTGTCTGTACGCTTCAGAAAAATCAAAAACTGTTTTTAAATCCTCTTTGCCATATTTTTTCCATGCGTTTTTTCTTTCCATAATGATTGACTTCCTTTCTAAAATCTTTTTATATATCGAGTGTAATCTGTTCCGATTCGTCCGCTGCCTGCTCCTGTGCCTGCCGTTCATCAGCTTCGACTTCCATCTCAACCTCATCCTTGAACTGCTCTACTAAATCTTCACTGATGACAGGAAGCTCATCAATCGACTGTACACCGAATACTCTTAAAAATTCTTCTGTTGTACCGAAAAGCATTGGGCGTCCCGGTGCATCAAGCCTGCCAAGTTCTTTGGCAAGTCCGAATTCAACCAGCTTGTTTACAGCATGGTCACTGCTCACACCACGGATTTTTTCAATCTCCATTTTGGTAATGGGCTGTTTATAAGCGATAATCGAGAGCGTTTCCAAAAGCACATCGGACAATGCATATTTTCGCGGCTGGCTGGCAACTTTAATCAGATTTTCATAATATTCCTGTTTTGTGCATAACTGAAATGCATTCTCCAGTTCAATGATTTTAATGCCGCGGTCTTCCGCTTCGTATTTATCCATCATATTATGTACAATTTTTCTGGTGGTATCCTCATCGTGGTCAATGGCAGCGGCAAGTTTTGATACCTCCACCGATTCTCCCATTGTAAACAGCACCGCTTCAATCGCGGCTTCTGCCTGTTTTAACTCCATTTCCATTTTTTATTCCTCTTCAATATCTTCAATTAAATCCGGGTCTTTTACAACCGTGATTTCGATGTCTGCCATCGTATTTTCCTGCTGTACCGTGACAAAACCTGTTTTAATCAATTCCAGTATGACAAGAAATGTTACAATCACCGAAACTTTTGACGAATTTTTACTTAACATCTGACGGAAGCTGAACTGCTTATGTTCTTTTAAATAAGAACGTACCTGCACCAGTTTTTCTGACATACTGACTTCTTCTTTTTCGATTTTTCCGAATTTGCTCCGGATTGGGTCAATCTTTTCTTCCTGACGCTTTAAAACGTCCTGAAAAATCTGATTGAGCCGGTGCAGTGTTAAATCTCCGATAAGCTCCTCTAAATTGACAGGCGGGCGGTATGCGGCGACTTCTTTTGGAACAGTTGGTTCTTTATAAAAGGCGCGCTCCGCATCAATCTGCCGGTCCTTTAATTCATACGACATATATTTGAACAGCTTGTACTCCAGCAGTTTTTCAACAAGTTCGGCTCTCGGATCTTCCTCAATACCTTCTTCGTTGACTTCTTTTGGCAGAAGCATTTTAGATTTAATATCCAGAAGGGTCGCTGCCATGACTAAAAATTCACTGACAACGTTTAAATCCTCTTTGTCCATCTGATTGACGTATTCCATGTACTGTTCCGTAATCATTGCAATCGGAATATCATAAATGTTTACTTTGTTTTTATCAATCAGGTGTAGTAAAAGGTCTAATGGTCCCTCGAACACCTGTAATTTTACATTAATTCCCATTATTTTTCCCACTTCTGCGTATACTAATTTTAACCGTACTTTATATTGTAACGAAAACCTGCAACAAATGCAATATTTTTATCTTTATCTTATCCGAAAAATAGTTTATAATAATAAAATCACCGTAAAGAAAGGGTCATTTTATGAGAATTATCTTTATGATTCAGGAAATTGCGCGCAAGCTGACAAAGGATAATCTTACCGGCTATGCGGCACAGTCCTGTTTTTACATTATATTAAGCATTTTCCCGTGTCTTTTGCTGCTGATGAGCTTGTTTAAGTTCCTTCCGCTGACAGAAGATGCCCTTTTACTGATGCTCAAAGGTGTAATTCCTGTCCAGCTGGAACCATTTCTGGTTTCCATTATTGAAGATTTATATGATAATTCATCGGCAGCATTAACATCCATTACTACGGTTGCAACCATTTGGGCGGCAGGAAAAGGCTTTCTTGCAATCATGCAGGAATTAAATATTATTTACGATACCCAAAAGAAACGAAACTGGCTGTTACAGCGGCTGATGTCTACGGTCTATACAATTGCACTGCTGGTTTTAATTATTGCGACCCTGCTGCTGCTGGTCTTTGGCAACCAGCTGATCGGATTGATTGAAGTTTTTATTCCTCGGCTTGCAGTGATTTTATCGGCAATATTAAATAACCGTATGATTTTATTTCCGTCATTTATGATTCTGCTGTTTTTGCTGATGTATTTATTTATTCCGACAAGAAAGTCCAGCATTACAAAGGAATTTCCGGGAGCGGTTTTCTCGGCAGTCGGCTGGTACGGATTTTCCTACTGCTATTCGCTCTACGTTGCACATTCACCGAATTTTTCATATATGTACGGCAGTCTGACAACATTGATTTTTGCACTGGTGTGGATTTATGTATGTATGCTGATTCTGTTCCTGGGTGCGGAATTAAACACACTGATTGCCAGTCAGACACTCCGCCCGCTTCTGCCGAAGTTTTCACGGAAAAAGAAAAAAGAAGCGGAAAGAAAATAAGACTTGTTAAAAAAATGACAAATTAAAAACAAAAAGCCGCAGAAGGCAGTTGACTTCATTTTCACCGGTCAGGGTGAAAACGAGAAATCAAAATGCTTTCTGCGGTTGTTTTATTTTTGTTCGATTGCCGTTCCCGGATAGAAAAACTGTAAAATCTGCTGATAATTCATTGCGTCTTTTACCATTTCATTGACTGCATTCTGGCTCATGCCGATGCCGTGTCCGTATCCGCCGCCGATAATGCGGTAGCCGCTTAAAGAGCCTTTCTCGTATACCGGTTTAAAGATACAGAAGGTACTCGGAAGCGATGCCATTTTTGTCGTTCCGGTGTTGGTCGTCATTTCTGCATCTGTCATACCGAATAACCCGCGGATACAGGATTCGCTGTCAATGCGCACCGTTGCCGCACTGCCGCAGACAGTCACACTTTTTACCGCACCACCCGCCGCCCGTTCATTGACGGTAACAGATGTAATCGTGCCGATGTCCGTTATTTTCTGTGACTGGAAACTGCCGTCTGCCTGCTGTGTCAGAATTTTTGACGGAGCTGACAGATATTTTTCATACAGCTTTGCGTTAAAACTGTTGGAAAGTGCTGTAATATCTGCCTGTAATTCCCAGCGGTAAAGCGCATATCCGGCATCGTAATCATTTTCATCTTTTGACGTAATAAAAGCTTCAAAAGCGGCTTCATCCGTCAAATCCAGCTCCTTTTGTGAACGGCTGACAAAGCGGCTTACAAAATACGGATAAGACGATGAATCTGAACCCCAGATGCTGACATCCGTCGTTACACCACAGGAGGTCGAATAATAATAAGTCTGCACGACTTCACCATTATAGGTCAGAATCTGTCCGCGCGTATTCTGAATGGCTTCATTGGAAGATGACTGCTCCGATGTATTGTTGTATACCTGATACATCGTGGAATCATCCACATGCGCACCGTATTCACTGTAAGCACCGTTTTCCAGATGTTTGTAAGCATAGCTTCTGGCACAAACGGCCTGCACCTTTAAGGCTTCTACGGCAAAGCTTGCAGGCATTTCACTTGGTACAACACGCTTCAGATAGGATTCGACCGGCACATCATTGACAATCACAATGCCGTCATCTGCAGCCGCCAGTTCGATACTGCCCTCATAAGACGGCACACCCTGGCTGCGCATCACCGACAAAATAGAGATTTCACCGCCGTTATCCGGTGTGACGGTCACTCGTCCCTGTAAAAGCAGTTCATTATCCGGTGTCAGCTCAAAGACGTCCCCCGCGTTATAACGTGTCTGTTGTTCATTTGTACTGACCATAAAGCTTTTAGAACACGTCAGCCGTACATTTTCATGGAAAATGCTTTTAAACCCGGTATTTTTCAAAATAACGCGGATATTCTGCACATTCAGCGGTTTAGAGATAACCGCACCGCAGATTTTGCCTTCTGCAACGATAAAATCCTGTAAGGAATAACCCACAATAATATCCTGATAGGTCTTTACGGCAAAGCCGTTGTAAATGTCATAAATCATAAACGCATCGTCTAACGCGACTTTTCCGTAGCCCTGCACTTCCACATAGTCTTTTGTGACGGCCTGTACCATACCGGTAATTGTATCGGTTTTGGTATTAATCTGTGTGACACTGCCGTTTTCCACCTTTAAATCAGCAAGTACATTTTCAACAGGCGCTGTCAGTCCCGGAATTTTAAAAATGCGGTCCGCGCCGTAGACGTTGGTTTCAACCGTGGTATCCGTACTGGATTTAATCCAGATGTTTTTATATTCCACCAGATTTTCCACAGTATCTTCAACTGCAAGAATTTCTTTGCCGCAGGTATATATTGTTACTGTCTTATCAATCTTATCGTCCAGTACAATTCCCGTAAAACGGTAGGTGCCTTTGGTGGTGTAGGCTTCCCACTCCCCCGCCTGTTTAAGCGTTGCGGGCGTGCCTGCAATCCCCACCTGCATTTTAACGACCTGTTCACCGTTTTGCATATAAGGAAGCAGCTGCATAAATACATCTAAAAATTCCTGCTTTGTCACCGCTTTTGCACTGTTTTGAAGTTCTGCAAGAACCGTTTCCGGCACTTCCAGTTTCTTTGCCAGTGCATATGTATCCTTAAAACGCACCTTCGCCTCCGGCTTTTTAATTTTAAGCAAACCGGCTTCGCTGACGGCATTGACATAACCGGAATACCAGTATTTACCGGTGTCATCCGTTCCGGACGTCTTAAAATCCGTTGCAGCATAAGCAAGCATTTTAGAAGCTTCTGCCATGGTAAAGATATCTGTACTTTTCTTTTTTGTAAAAAAAACTGCCGCTAAAATAAGAAAAATACAAAGAAACAGTCCTGCCATTATCCAAATCCGTTTTCGCTTTTTTAAAATCACACCCGTCCCCTTCTATACTGATTTGTATGAACCGAATAAACGCTATTCATGATTTTATGCGGTTATAAATTAAGATATAAATGAAAAAAACTTCCTTTTATCATCATTATGCGGATAAAAAGAAGTTTGTCTGTACTTTGTCAATTAAACATTCCCAAAATGCCGTTGCCTGCGTTTTCGACTCCTAGCTTAGCTAGGTGGGTTACCGCATTCATTCCGCTGCCTTCCACTGACTAAGGAGGCTTGACATTGAAAATGAAGATATAGGAGTCCCGTGCGAATAATGTAGGATCAAAATAAACAGGCTGGCGAACACCCCAGGAAATGCCCTATTCAATTGTATCTCGTTTTCGTTAAACGTATTATACAACAATCTTTGTCTTTACACAATATCTTATGTAAAATTTCATATTTTATTCTTAAATGTTGTTACTGGAAGCTGATTTTTCCAACCGGTTTATTTGGAACATCTGCCTTTGTATCTGCCTGCGGCATGGTTTTTACATAATCAATGTCTTCTATTGCTTCTGCCGATAAGCGGATTGCTTCCGTTACCTGTTCTGGGGAAATGCCCATTTTATCAGCAACCTCCTGAATGGTCGGTTTGCGTTCCAGTTCATTTCTTAAACGTTTTGCCCAATCGTTGACAAGATTGACCTTTCCTAGCACTCTGCCCGCGACCTGATTGGATTCTTTCTGTTCATCAATCATCATTTCAAGACTGCCCTCAACCAGTTCACGGACTTCTTTTTCAATGCCGTGAAGGACTTCGAGCAAATCCTGCGTATTTCCTTCTTTAATCTTATCTTTCCATTCGTAATTGTTTGCCCACTGCTTCTGGCCGATATAGGACAGCATTGCCAGATTACCTTCCTGCACCAGATCGCAGGCAAGCACACCTTTGCCCCGGTACGGGGTAATCCATTCGGTAACTTTGCCTAAAAAAGACTGTGATAAAAGTTCCAGTGAATTTTTATCATTATCTTCAACAATATTCATTAACAGAAATGCAAGACTGGTATCGGAAAGCATATCCACCTGCTTTAAATCTTCCAGATACAGCTGTAAATACTTCTCATCTTCTGCATAGTCGAGTGATTCCTCAAGCTGTTTCGCACCCGCCTGTTCTTCCTGTTTGGTTTCCTCGGCTTCCTGCTTCTGGATTTCTTCCGCTTCCGCGGTTTCCATCATTTTTAAAAATTCATTATCTTCGGAAGCTGCGCCTTTGATTTTAATATTATTTGCCATCAGATAGCCGTAAACCATCTGTAGTTTACCGTCATCTAAATCTAAATCTTTAAAATAACTGAGTACATCGTCTTTGGTAATAAAACCGCCATTGACTTTGGCATATTCTTTTAAGCCGTTCATGGCTTCCATAAATGCCGCCTGTGTATCATTTTGTGCTGACATAAGTCCCTCCTGCAATTTGCTTGGACTATTATATAATGAATTTTATAAAATGACAATGGTTTAAATACGAATGCATACGCTTAAATTGAAGAATTATTCACGCTGTATTCTACAAGTCCGCTGACTGCCAGCCGCTTACGCACAGCCGGACCGACTGCCGCAACGAGGATTGTTTTTATTAAATCTCCCAGTAAAAACGGAACAACACCGCCCATTAAAGCTGCCTTAAAAGAAAGCCCTGCAACATACGCATACCAGATTGTACCAAATGCCGCGCTGACTGCTTTGCCGAGCCACATTCCCGCAAAAGCAATCACAGGCTTGTTATACCAGCGGTCAATAAAGAAGCCGCTGACCATTGCCATAAAAATGAAACCGACAAGGTATCCGCCGGTCGGACCGGCAAGCTTTTGCACTCCGGATGAAAAATTAGAAAATACCGGTACACCGCACATTCCGATTAAAAGATAAATCAGATAACTGATAACAGTGCGTCTGGTTCCTGCTACATATAAAATGAAATAGATTGCCAGATTGGTCAGTGAAATCGGTACCAGTGTAAACGGCAGCCGGATTGACAGCGGCCCCATCACACAAATAATTGCTGCCATCAGTCCGATGATTACCATGTCTTTTGTTTTTTCAGCATTGATTTTATTCATTTTCTTCTCCCGTTCTATAAATTATTTTCCAGTTGGTTTCTTTTTCAAAATATATCCTTTTTCCTCTAAAATGTTTCGGTCCTGCTCCATGCTGCTTCCGCCAGTTGTCAGAAGATTTCCGGTCAGTGCGGCATTAACACCGGACAAAAACAGTTCCCCGCCGCCGTCTTTAAAATAATTTCTGCCTGCGGCTATCCGCACATCTGCTTGTGGATTAATATAACGCAGTATGGCGACGGTTCTTAATATATCTTCCCGCGTCATCGGCTCAAGTTCTCCAAATGGTGTGCCTTTTACAGGAATTAAGATATTAATCGGGATGGAACGGATACCCAGTTCTGCGAGCGTAAATGCCATGCTAAGACGGTCTTTCCATGTTTCACCCATGCCGACAATGCCGCCGGTACAAAGCTCGAGGCCTGCTTCCTGAATCCGCTTGATTTCATGGATTTTATCTTCAAAGCTGTGTGTTGTACAGACATTCGGAAAATTTTCCTCGGACGTTTCAATATTTTCATGATACATGGAAACACCGGCTTCTTTTAACTGTTTTAATTTTTCTTCCGATACAAAACCGTGGGATGCACACAAAATCATATCCGGGAATTCCGCATGCATTTTCTTGTACGCATGAAGTGCTTTTTCAAAGTCTTCATCTTTAATGGCGCGTCCCGCCGTTACGATGCAGTAGCGGTTTACCCCCTGCTCCCACGCTTCGCGGCAGCCGGATAAAATGGCTTCTTCATCAATAAAATCTCCTGCCTGACAGGCGGTGTGATGATGTGCGGACTGTGAGCAGAATTTACAGTTTTCACTGCATGCACCGCTTTTTCCGTTGATAATTGCACACAAATCCGCGCGTGTTCCGCATAAATTTTTGCGGATATAATCCGCACCTTCACACAATTCATTAATATCCGCTTCCAGTAAAAACGAACAATCTTCTTCTCTTGTCAGCCGTCTTCCGCCGACAATTTCTTTTGCAAGTTCTAACATACTAATCTCCATTCCTGAGCAACTTGTTGCGAAACAGCGATGAAAAATTTGCGCATGCGTTTTCTCATCTGCCATCATAGCACTTTATTTTTGCTCATAAACAAAGTGCTGTGTAAAAAATCAGCACATCAGTGTGTTTTTTTACACGATCTCCGTTTTGTTGTAAATTGTAAACCTCTTAAAAAATTAAGTTTACAACTAATTTAATACCTGCGCCGTTAAATGTCAACATAAAAATCTACAAAGTTAACACTTGTTGTTACAAATTTCACATACATTGACAAATCTCTCATAATTGCTTATAGTTAATTTAATTGCAATATTGCAAAATAAAGAAAGATGAGGTTTTAAAATCATGAGAATTGCATTGATTAATGAAAACAGCCAGGCTGCAAAAAATGAAATGGTTTATAACACTTTAAAGAAGGTTGCAGAAAGCAAGGGACATACAGTTGATAATTACGGTATGTATGCTGCTGACGATGCTGCACAGCTGACATATGTACAGAACGGTATTTTAGCTGCTCTTTTAATTAACAGCGGTGCTGCTGATTTCGTTGTAACAGGCTGCGGTACAGGTGAAGGCGCCATGCTTGCATTAAATTCATTCCCGGGTGTTCTGTGCGGACATGTTGTAGACCCTTCAGATGCATATATGTTTATGCAGATTAATGACGGTAATGCCATTTCACTCCCATTTGCAAAGGGCTTTGGCTGGGGTGCTGAATTAAATCTTACATACATTTTTGAAAAATTATTTGAAGGCGAACCGGGCGGCGGTTATCCAAAGGAAAGAGTTGTTCCGGAACAGAGAAATAAGAAGATTCTTGATGGAGTAAGAAAGGTTGCTTTCAAAGACAGCTTAATCGACATTTTAAAGAACCTTGATCAGGACCTTGTAAAGGGTGCTGTTGCCGGTGAAAAATTCCAGGAATTATTCTTTGCAAACTGCAAGAATCAGGAAATCGCAGATTATGTAAAGACACTGCTTGCATAGTAGATTTTGTATAATTTCATCTGAAATTGTGCGATAATATAAATGCATAAAAAGCTGCCCCGCGCTTTCCGTCCATAGAGGACATTGAAAGTGCGGGGTTTTATTAATTCTTATTAACTATTCATTTATCATATTGATTTATCAAAAAATTTTAGCGGTTATGCTACTGCTGTTTTAATAAATCCGGCATGTACCAGAATTTTATGAAGCTCTCTGCCAAGCATGACACTGGCAATCATTTTTATACAGTCACCGATAATAAACGGAAAAACACACGCTGCCATAGTCTGCATAAATGTCGTGTGCATGATATACATAAACCACAGTGTTCCAAGCAGATAATCAACGGCTGTTCCGATAAACCAGCCAATCAGTGTTGGAATCAGTTTTCTGTGTGATACTTCCATCACAATTCCACCAATCAGTGCCATTGCAATAAAGCCAATCAGATATCCGCCTGTCGGTCCGGCAAGTTTGCCAAGTCCACCGGCATAGCCGGAAAAAACTGGAAGACCGACCATTCCCAGAAGCAGATACAGACAGTAACTAATGGTTCCCTGTGCGGTACCAAGCACCCCGACTGCAATATAAATAACCAGATTGGTCAGCGTAATCGGAACCGGCCCAATCGGCACGGCAAGCGGCCCTGCAATACACATGACGGCTGCCATCAGTGCCATGAAAATTAATTGTGTTAAAGAAAATTTTTTCTTCTGCATTGTTTTATCCTTCTTTTTGTCCTATAAATTGAACGGACAGTCCTTTGTTTACGATGCCTGCTGTCTGTTCTTTTATTAGTTTACAATTTGAAAGAAGTATTGTCAACCTATATTTAAAATTAGTTTACAATGTGCATTAATATGTTACTTTCCTACTACAATATTGTCCTGATATATTCTGCCTGTTTTGCAAAGGTAAAGGTCTGTACCTTTGCAAATGCCCGCGCGGCGGTCTGCGCTCTGAAATCCTCGTCCGGTACATACGTATTTAACAAATCCGGCAACGCTTCAATACGATCCAGTGAATACGCAATATAATCCTGCTGCGGTGTAAAACAGGTATCCATCATGCTGCTGGAATCCGTGATACTCACCGCACCGTTGTACATTGCATTCAGCACACGGTCATGAATACCGGATTTAAACCACGGCATAACATTTAATACAAAGGCAGATTCCGCAATGGCAGATAAACTGTCTCGATATGACATCTGCGGCAGAACTGTCACATTTGAAAATTCACCAATGCTGCTCTCCTGATATTTTTCACCAAAAATGCGTACCGGCAAACCACTTTTGGCAGCAGCTTCCAGTACACGCTCACGGTATAATGCACGGACATAGACATCTGCCAGAAAATTGCTCTGTGCAAATACCGGAAATGCCATTCCGGTATCATATTCCTTATACACCTGCATCGCCGCAGCTTCAAAGGTGCAATGCGTATCCGAAAGCAGACAGTCTAAAACGACCTTGGTATATTTTTGCATACTGTCTGGCAGTGCAGTGATTAATTCATAATAGTCACGTGGATTCAGATACGTTGCGGGAAATAAAATGCCCTCTTTTCTGTGCTGTTCTGATTTTACTGCATTTTCCGCTTTAGCTGCACCAACAGACAGGGTATGGACACTTTTAATATGCGGATACCATTTGCTTATATATTTGTTATGGTCATCATCAATGCAGATGACATGATAATTCTCCAGCAGAACACTCAGATTCGCATGATGATATACCGGATGATCCAGAATATAGTTATAGAACGGAGCCTGTATGTGATTTAAGAAGGGTGTTCCGTCATCCAATACTGCTCCCGGCAGTTTTGAATTGTAATCAATGACGGCATCAAACGACTGTCCGCATAAAGCCTCCAAATCTTTCATCGTCTGCCTCCGGAAGTCAAACCAAGTTACTTCTACACCGGCATTTTCTAATGCTTTGCCAAGACACGATGAAAAAAAGCGTGTCGAATCATAGGCAATGCCGTTCATTTGAAAAAGCAGTATTTTCTTCATGATTCCTCCACGCGGATATACTGAATCATCCCCGGTCCCAGCTGTCTGGTCGGCCTTGCCGTAAATCCATGTTTTTCATAAAAAACTTCTCTGCCTTTTGCACACATCAGACAAAGCATCATCCGGGAATCTTTTAATGTAATGCTTTTCACATAAGCAATCAGTCGTTCAATCAACATACTGCCGATGTGCCGGCTTTGATATTCTGGAATAATAATCAAATCCTGAATATAGCAGATCACAGCCCCATCGCCGACAATCCGTCCCATGCCAATCGGACACTCATCATCATATACTGTAATAATCTTCAGGCTGTGGTCTAATGCCTGCTGTGCCTGTTCCGTCGTCAAAGAAACCCAGCCAACCTGTTGTCTTAAAGAAAGATATATGGAAACGTCTTTTATATCTTCTGCAAATGTAATCATAACTGTTCCACCTTCGTATATTTCCTCAAAAAAGATAACGACAGTATACACGTTTTCATATAAAAAGTCTATAAAATCAACGAATTTTATATGTGTTTTCCGTCTAAATATGATATAATAAACATAATATCGTTAATAAACGAATCGTCATATCAGGCAGGACGAAAAGCATGATAACAAAGGAGATAAACAATGATTACAGTGGCAAAAGACGGCTCCGGTGACTATACTTCTGTTCAGGAGGCCATCGACAGCATTACTTCCGTACCGGAAACAGTTTTTATTAAGAATGGTATTTATAAAGAACGGGTAGAGATTCATAAAGACAATATTACACTCATCGGTGAAAATGCAGACGGCACGGTGATTACCAATAATTATTACGCATTTATGCCAATGGAGGACGGAAGTAAACGCGGAACATTCCGTTCGTATACTTTTTTTGTGCAGGCAAATCATTTTAATGCATACAACATCACATTTGAGAATTCTGCAGGTTTCGGAAAAAAGGTCGGTCAGGCAATTGCGGTATATGCCGAAGGAGATGATCTAGTTTTTAAAAACTGTCATATGCTTGGACATCAGGATACGCTCTTTACCGGTCCGCTTCCAATGAAAGAAAAACAGCCGGGGGGATTTGTCGGTCCGACAGAATTTGCACCGCGTATTCCCGGACGTCAGTTATATGAAGACTGTTTTATCAGTGGTGAAGTCGATTTTATCTTCGGCAGTGCAATCTGTTATTTTAAAAACTGTGAATTATATGCCTTAAACAGAAATGAAACGATTAACAGTTATTATACTGCACCATCTACATATGAAGGTCAGAAGTATGGTTACGTATTTGAAAGCTGCTCTTTTAGTGGGAATTGTCCGCCGCGGACAACGATGCTTTCACGTCCATGGCGGATTTATGCAAAGGTTGTCCTGCTCCACTGTGATTTAAGCGAGCAAGTATCCGAAATTGGATTTCACGACTGGAATAAACCGGAATCACATGAAACCTGTTACTATGCTGAATATGCCTGTACAGGAAAAGGCTATGTACCGGAAAAACGCCCGGATTATGTACATCAGCTGACAGAACGTGAAGCGGGTGAATATACACGGGAAAAGGTTTTCGGAAGATAGGCTTTGACTTCTTTGATTTTTAAAATGAATTTTATAAAAAATGAGATGTCCCCTGCCGGTCTGATACCGGTAACGGAAACATCTCATTTTTTATGTTAATTTTATTGTACTTGTTGTACTTGTCGCTTATGCTGATTATTTTTTCAACTCCATCGTCCCCAGTATTGCATTAGCACTACCAACTGTCAGAGTTGTATTTTCAAGACTCTGTGCAAAAATTTCCGGAATCTGAAAAACTGCGGCAGCAGTATAGCTTTGTCCTGCCGGTATAGTAACACTCTTTAAATTCGTCATATCATTTTTTAAAATCGTCTTTGACTTTGTAAAAGTTGTTCCTTCAATGCCAAGCTTTATCACTGCGTTAGAAGATGCAGTATTCAGTGTAATATCTGAGCTGGTTGTATTGGTCAATTCAAATTCAAGTGCTACAACCACACAGGAATTATTTGCCGGTACACTCACGGAATACTGTTCATTCGGATAACGCTGACCTGATACCGTCTGTGTATAGGAAAGTGAAATTCCCGAATTTAATCCTAATACCTGCTTTAATGAATTCAGCACCTCATCAGAGGAAGTCACTGCTTTTGTTTCTCCTGCTGTTGACTGTGTTGCTGATGCCGTTGAAGAAGGATTCTGTGCAGCTGTTGTTGCAGTCATGGCAGAAGGCCGGGTTGCAGGCTGGGTCGTCTGCTGTACAGTATTTGTGCCGGTCGCTGTATGATTCTTATTGTTGTTCCTGCTCTCACTCTGTTTTTTTGCTGCAGCAAGTTTTTCATATTCCCACTGGTTCTCATAGGAATGTTTTAAAAGAACACCCGCAATATATTCCGATACCATATCATTTTGTTCTGTATTTAATGTAACATTACTGCCACAGCCTGTTACTGTAAGCATACAGCCTACCCCAATGCATAACGCTGCAATTTTTTTCATCTTGTAACCACCTCATTTAGTCTATTCCAATATTTAACAGTTCCTACTGCTCTATTAAAATATTATACCATAGCTTTACCGTCCAGGTCAAACCAGAATTCTACACCATTGGATTTATTGATGACACCAAATCCTTTTCCATAAGAATCCATGATGGCTTTTACAATAGAAAGTCCAATACCGTTGCCGCCGTACTCTCTGGTACGCGCCTTATCAACCTTATAAAACTTCTGCCATATATTCGGAATATCTTCCTCCGGAATATTTTTTCCGGTATTAAATACATGTACCCGTACATCATCACCGACACGTTCCACGGAAACTTCAATCCGATTTTCAAAATCGCAGTGGTTAATGGCATTGGTAATATAGTTAGTTACAACTTCTTCTATTTTATATTCATCGGACCACACATCAATATGTTCATCACGCTGGTTAAACTCTATCTGTATTCCCTTTTGGGATGCACGCAGTTCATTTGCATTTACAATAGAAGTAATCAGTTCAATAATATCAAAACGCTCCATAACAAGTTCTTCGTTGCCGAATTCAATCTGATTTAATGTGAGCAGTTTTTTTACCATATTATTCATCTTACCGGCTTCATCAATGATGACATCGCAGTAAAAGTCCATACTTTCAGGGTCATCGCTGATGCCCTCTTTTAAGCCCTCTGCATAACCCTGGATTAAGGCAATCGGTGTTTTTAATTCATGTGATACATTGGATAAAAATTCCGTCCGCACTTCTTCCATTTTAACTTTGCGGTCAATATCCCTTTGCAGTTCTTTATTCGCTGATTTTAACTGTGAGATATTTTCTTCAAGCTTCTTTGACATATTATTCATGCTGTTTCCAAGCACACCAATTTCACTCTTATCTTTTCCGTGATACTTCACATCAAAATCCAGATTGGACATTCTCTCCGCAATATCAGAGAGCTGCTGAATCGGTTTTGTAATATAACTTGAAAAAATGTATGCCGCAATGACACCAATAATCAAAATCCCGATTCCCACATAAGTAATGAAGGTATTAGAAATGGATACGTTGTCCTTAATCCCCTGTAATGCCATACGAAGCATAATACTGTCTCCATTGGAGAGTGTGCCGAATAACTCGTAATAATCATCACCCAGACGGTTATCATAAACCTTTTGCAGTGTATATAAATCTGTCTGTGTAATAATATCACGGCTTTCTTCTATTCCACTGTCTGACATATTAATGGAAATATCGTCTTTATTCTTAGGATTATTTTTATCCGGGCTGCCATTGTCTGAATTTCCTTTATCCGGATTGTTATTATCCGGATTAGCCATATTCTGCATATCGCCAGGCGCATTTTCATTGTTTGAATTCTGTTGGGGTGCCGAATCGGACGTTCCGAATACATCTTTATTAAAAATACTGCGGAGCAGGCGGTTTATCATATCCTGTTCGCCGTTAATATTGGAATACACGGTTGTCCAGTCACTGTTTACCACGATAACAGACATTGCCGCACTGCCGGTAAGCTGTTCGATGCTGTCACTCATCTGGGATTCAGAAACAGTTCCCGCATCGTAATCGTTCATAATCTGATTAATTTTGGAATATGTATTTAACATACATTCCTGCTTATCCGAAAAATAAAATTTTTCAGACAGTGTACTGTTTAAAATCAGCAAAAGTACAATCAGACTGGTAATAATAACAGTCAGTAATAATGTAATTTTAACTTTAATCGAATGTCTGCCCATAACTATACCTCAAACTTATATCCCATGCCCCAGATGGTTTTAATGCAGTCCCCTTTTTCACCCATCTTTTTACGCAGTTTTTTGACATGTGTATCAATCGTTCTGGCATCTCCGAAATAATCGTAATTCCATACATTATTTAAAATCTTTTCTCTTGAAAGAGCAATCCCTTTATTTTCCACAAAATAAGATAACAGTTCAAATTCTTTGAAACTCAGCTCAATTTCTTCCCCATCAATTTTAACCATGTGTGCGGCTTTATCAATTTCAATTCCGCCGATGTTAATACACTCGCTGCCATCTACCATATACGCACGGCGTACCAGAGCATCCACTCTGGCAGTCAGAATTTTCGGGCTGAATGGTTTTGAAATGTATTCATCCGCACCGCAGTCAAAGCCCTGTAATTCATCACGTTCTTCACCTTTTGCCGTCAACATAATAATTGGCACTTTGGAATCCTTGCGAATCTGTTTGCAGACTTCCCATCCGTCCATTTTCGGCATCATAACATCGAGGATTACAAGTGCAATATCTTTATCCGCATAAAATTTATCAATTGCTTCTTCACCATCACCGGCTTCAATGACTTCATAATTTTTACGTGACAGGAAGTCATTTACCAGCTTGCGCATTCTGCTTTCATCATCTACCATTAAAACTTTTAATTTATTCATTCGTAATATCCTCCTGACTTTTTACCTTTGTGCCGATTATATCGTAAGAATATGTTAAAAATGTGTTTTTTAAAATTATTTTTGCTGATTCAATGCACGTTCTCTTGCGTTTAATGATTCTTCCTGCGACTGCAGTTCTTCCTGCCATGAAGCATACTTATCCTGAAGGTTTACTTCGTAATTGATTACATTGGCATTGGAACTGTGCAGTGTAATATAAATCATTACCGCAATTACAACAACCAGTACTACATTTACAATCACAGATATAACAAAATTGTCTTTATAATGATTTCGTTCCTTTGTCAGCTTACGGATTTCGCTTTTATGTTCCGTAAGTTCTCTGCGGCCCTCCATCATTTCTTTTGTTTCATTATTAATCGGAATCGGTCTAATTTTTTCATTTGGCACATCCGGCGAAAGATATAAAAACTGCTGCAGCTCTTTTAAATAATTCATGCCAATCAGCGTATTAAACAGTTTTTTATCAATAATGTCATGATACAAAATATATACCTGTTTTGCATTGGTACTGTCTGTTTTTGATGACATATATTTAATTGCCGCCAGCTCATCCTTTGCCGCCTGTGCACCTTCTTTTGTCTTAAAGGTATATCCTCCGACAGAATATTCCTTTGACGGATTCTTTGATTCGTTTTTTATCATATTATTCCTCATTTCTGAGCGACTTTGTCGCGAAGAGGCGATGAGAAATTCGCGCAGGCGATTTCTCATCTGCCATCATAGGGATTTGCTTTCGCCAAGAAACAAATCCTTGTGTGAAAAATAAGCGCATCAGTGTTATTTTTCACACAATCCCCATTTCTGAGCGACTTTGTCGCTAATTTACTATTATTTTACTTTTTGTGTGCTTTAAAGTCAATAAAAGTCACAAGATAATTCTTGACGAAGCCGTTACCGCGTGCTATAGTAAATAATAATCAGCGTTATGACTGGTTGACCGAAAATATTCCGGTGTATACACTCGGGGTAGTAAAGGTTTCGACAGGGGTTTTGAAGCTGGTGAAGCTATCCGCAGGTGATGCGTCAACTCACAAATCTAAATATAAACGCTAACGAAAATTTAGCTTACGCTGCCTAGTTGCAGCAGTCTGACCTAGAGTACCCGTACTTTAGGACCCAGGCTTCGACTATACGGGAAACGACACCAGTAAAGCTTTGAACCGGCGGGCGTATGATGAAGCTACTAAAGGTATCAGGGTGTTGATTTCCTGTTACCGGAGGGAATGAGGGTTTACCCACAATAACCAACTATGATAGTAGAAGAACAGTGAATGGGCTTTTGGACACGGGTTCGACTCCCGTCTACTCCACTATTAAAAAAGGCTTTGAAATACCGTATTTTATGGTGTTTCGGGCTTTTTTTATTGCCATTTAACAGTATTTTAAACCGTTTTAAACCGTCTTAAATTAAGAAAAGTGTTGTCAAAAGTGTTGTCAAAATTCAAGCTATTGTAATCATCAAAACGGCTCATCCTATAAACTGAAACGGATGAAGCTAAAAATATCAGCAATGTATCAGAATAAACGTGAAAGTAAAAAGGAACGCATTGACTAAAATTTACACCACCGCTCTGCAGAACTGATAATCTGCCCTGCAAAGCGGTGGTGTTTTTATTTTATAGTTTTCTGCTTTTATTAAATTACAACGGGTTGTATATGCTTAATACAAATTCCGTACTTTAAATTCTTTCTCTGCCTCCCGCTTCTGATCCTTCTTTGCAATGGAATCACGCTTATCGTAGAGCTTTTTACCACGACCAAGTCCGATTTCCATTTTCACACGGCCTTTGCTTAAATAAACCTGCAATGGCACAATTGTATATCCTTTCTGCGCAATCTGTCCGGCAAGCTTGTTGATTTCGCTCTGGTGCAGTAATAGCTTTTTCGGGCGGAGCGGGTCTTTATTAAAAATGTTGCCTTTTTCGTAAGGTGTAATATTCATATTATTAATAAATACTTCGCCGTTCTGAATCTGAATATACGCCTCCTTAATAGAGCATTTTCCCATGCGGATAGATTTCACTTCCGTTCCGTGCAGCACCAGTCCTGCCTCGTATTTATCCTCTATAAAATAATCAAAATAGGCCTTTTTATTATTGGAAATCAGTCGGTTTGCGTTTTTTTGTTCTGCCATTCTCCCATTCTCCTTCTGATAATTCAAAATCAATCGTTCTTAAAATTTTATTGGTTGCAACAACTTTGACCGTGACCTTCTGTCCGAGTTTGAAGGTTCTTCCGGTGGTTTCATTAACCATTTCGTAATGGTTTTCGTCATAAATGTAATACCCGTCCCGCAGCGATGTCACAGAAACCATGCCTTCAATCGTGCTTGGCAGTTCCACATACATGCCCCATGCCGTCATTCCGGAAATCACGCCGTCGAATTCTTCGCCCATGTGTTTTTCCATATATTCAACCATTTTGACTTTATCGGTATCACGTTCTGCATCATCGGCACGCCGTTCCGTTGTGCTGGTATGCTTTGCCACCTCCGGCAGAAGATTCTGATAGTGCTTGAAACGTGTCTGTTTCAGTCCACCGTGCAGATTTTCTTTAATAATCCGGTGAATCTGTAAATCCGGGTATCTGCGGATTGGAGACGTAAAATGACAGTAATATTTTGCTGCAAGTCCGAAGTGTCCGACACATTCTGTTGTGTACTGTGCTCTTTTCATTGAACGCAGTGTCAGACGTGCAATTAGATTTTCCTCGTCTGTTCCGTCAATTTTTTCTAAAAGCTTTTGCAGTTCCTTTGGATGAATTTCATCACCGGTATGAATAGAATATCCAAAATTATTAATAAAAGTACTTAATTTCTGAATCTTTTCCATATCCGGATTCTCATGGCTTCTGTATAAGAATGGTATTTCCTGCCAGAAATAATCCTCTGCAACCGTTTCATTAGCTATCAGCATAAATTCCTCGATGATTTTGGTCGCAACATTTCTGTCATACGGCTTGACTTCCAAAGGATGACCGTCCTTATCCAAAATAATCTTCGTTTCAGGAAAGTCAAAATCAATCGAACCGCGCTGAAAACGTTTCTTTCTTAAAATTGCCGCAAGTTCTCCCATGCGTTCAAACATCGGAATAAGTTCTTTGTATTCTTCAATCACAGAAGCCTCTTTATCGACAAGAATTTTCTTTACATTCGTATAAGTCATACGGCGGTTGACATTGATTAATGTTTCACAAATGCGGTGTCCCACCACATTTCCTTTATTATCAATGTCCATTATACAGCTCAACGCCAGACGGTCGCAGCCCTGATTTAAGGAACAGATGCCATTGGATAATTTATGAGGAAGCATTGGAATAACCCGATCCACAAGGTAAACACTGGTTCCACGCTTATACGCTTCTTTATCCAGCACGCTGTTTTCTGTCACATAATGGCTTACATCTGCAATATGCACACCGAGCTGATATCCACGTTCATTTACGGTAAGGGTAATGGCATCATCAAGGTCCTTGGCATCTTCTCCATCAATTGTAACGGTATCCACTGCACGAAAATCGACACGTCCAGCCTTATCTTTTTCATCTACCTCCTCCGGTACATTTTTCAGATACTGTATAACGTTATCCGGAAATTCTACAGGAAGATCATACGCCTTTACAATAGACAGTACATCGGTTCCCGGATCGTTAATATGTCCAATAATATCAACGACCTGTCCTTCCGGGTTCTTACCGTGGCTGCCGTAATTTGTGATTTTTACGACAACCTTATGACCGTTCATTGCCCCCATTGATTTTTCCTGCGGCACAAAAATATCAACCGGGATTTTTCCATTGTCCGGTACGACAAAGCCATATGTCCTGCTTTTTTGAAATGTACCGACCAGCTCGGTAAGCTGATGCTCAAGCACACCGATAACTTTCCCCTCACAGCGCTTGTTACCCTGCTTCTTATGAGTAATCGTCACCTTTACTTTATCCATATGGAATGCACCACCGGTATCCGATTCCTGAATAAAAATATCTTCATCCCAGCCGTCTACCGTAACAAAGCCGAAACCTCTCCTGGTGCTGGTAAATATACCGACAACCGCCGTATTATCCGGTTTTCCGTATTTTCCTTTCTTTGAAACACCAATCGTTCCGTCACTGACTAAGCTGTCTAACACCTCCTGAAGTTCGCCTCTTTGTGATTTTGGAATCTGCAAAAGAATTGCAATTTCTTTTGTCTTCATTGGTACATAAAATTCATTTTCCAAAATTAATTCAGCGATTAACTTTTTACGTTTTTCAAGCTGTTCTTTATTCATTCTCCACCGAGCCTTTCCTGATGCGCTTTTATTTGCTTATTGATAATTTCTGACGTTAGAGACATCTACCTTTTCAAACGGAACCCATACATACTTTTCATTTTCAGAAGCTCCGTCCAAATCTTTGATACTGCCACCCTGTGCGAGAATTTTCCCTGCCTGAATCAGACGTTCTCCCTGTCCTGTTGCAGACTGGTAAACCGTAAAGTTCATTGTACCGTTGGTAATCGCCGTACAACCGTCAGCCGTTGCATCAATTCCTAATATTAAAATGTCATTTCTTCCTGCTTTTTTACATGCGTCCGCAACACCTAACGCCATGGTATCATTGTTACAAATAACGGCGTTGCATTTCTGATTCGTCTTTAAAAATATTGTAAACAGTTCTTCGGCACGGGTCTGGTCCCAGTCCGCATGGTCTTCAAACACATAATGAACCGTTTTGCCGGATGTATTCAGCGTATTTTTAACGGCATCCGTTCTGCCCTTTGTTGCGGAATGACTGTCCGGTCCTTTAATGATTGCCACATTTAATTCTGAAAGTGTTTTTAACTGCTCTAACACATATTCCGCCTGATACTGTCCCGCATCTGCTTCATTTGAGCCTACGTAAATGTATTTTCCGGCTTTTAAGCGGGAAGCGTCCGGTGACGTGTTAAAAAACACAATCGGAATATCGCCTGCCAGTGCTTCCAGTTCCAGCGCCGTATCGGCATCAACCATATTGCATAAAATGACGTCATATTTTTCGGACACGGCTTTTTTAATATGTTCAACCTGCTTTTCAATGGAACTTTCCGCGTCCAGCACGTCTAACTGTACATTATTTTCCGAAGCGGTCTTTTTGGCCTGATTGACAAGCGTGGTGCGAAAGGTATCTGCCTGTCCCAGGGATAAAAGCATTTTCACACTGCCGCCTGCGGACGAACCGGACTTCGCAGACTGCGTACAGCCGCCTAAAACCAGACAGCCTGCAAGCATTGTAATACATAAAAACCAACTGATTATCTTTTTCATTTTATCTTACCTCCATACTCAGACTTTTACCGGTATCAGCTTAAATCCTGAACTGCTCTATCTGTGATGAAAGCTGATTTGCCGATACTGCTAAATTTTCAGATGCGGATTCAACCTGTTCGCTGTTTCTTGTAATATTTTTTGCCTGCGTAAGCATGGATTCCGAAGTTGCAAGGATTTCATCGGAACTTGCCGCCTGTTCTTCACAGATAGCAGCAACATTGGTTGCGACTTCATCGACTTCGCCAATCTTGCTTACAACATTTTTCATCAATTCGTTTGTATCCTGTATATTACTGAAAATTGTATGGAAGGTATCCACTGCCGCATGGATCAGACCGGCACTGTCGGCGATTTCACCGGCACTGCTTCCTGCCTGGGATACGGCATTTTCTACCAGCTTATTGATTTCATTAATTAATTCCGTAATATTGGCAACGGAATCGGCACTGTTTTTTGCCAGTGTACCGATTTCAGAAGCAACAACAGCAAAGCCCCTGCCCGCTTCTCCGGCTCTCGCCGCCTCAATCGAAGCATTTAAAGACAAAAGATTTGTTTCTTCCGCAATACTGCCAATCAGATTGATAATGTCAACAATCTCACCAGATGCGGTTCCGACCTTGTCAACGGCCTCCTGTAAGTTATGGATAGAAAGCTCAATGCCCTCCAGCGCTTTGCTGGCTTTTTCCATATCCTGACGGCCTTTTTCGGATACCTCAACCGTTTCACGCATTTTAACATCGACAACATCGCTGTCTTTCTTGGTATCGGCGGCAACTCCGGCAAGCTGTGTTGCGTTTTCCGCAATTTCATTGACAGAAACCGCAAGCTGGTCTACCGTAGAATTCAACTCACCCATAGAGCGTGACTGGATTTCCGTTGCCGAATTTAACTCTGTCGATACGCTCTTGCTGGACTGCGCCTGTTCGCTTAACGTCTGGGAAACCTGTCCAATCTGCGTAATCATCTGCTTCATGGCTTCGATAAAATGCTGGACACTGTAGCCCATTACGGCGATTTCATCATTGCCGCGCGGATTGACGGATACCGTGAAATCACCGGATGCCATTTGTGTAATAGCCTTTGTTATTTCTTTAACAGGTTTTACAACAATATGTGTCATTCTTTCAATCAATATGCAGAGCAGAATAATACAAACCACGCCGATTACAATCATTCGTGTTCTTAATGCAACTAAATCCACGAGTACCGTACTCTTAGGAATGTAAGATACCAGAATCCAGTCCGTTCCCTGTACCTCCTGTGAAACAGTCATTTCACCGTCAATCGTTGTAAAATCGTAGTTCTGGTCGTCAATACGCTGTGCCATATCCTGATAAAAAATGCTCTGTCCCGCTGCACCGAGCTTTTGTGAAATCAAAGACGAATCACGGTCTGCTAAAATCGTACCGCTGTTTTTGTCAACCAGAAATGTCTGCGCATCGTCCATTTCAATAAATGAATTGACAATGATAGAAATGCGGTCCAACGTCATATCTGCGGATATGACACGTATTTTGTCCGAATTATCCTTTAATATTCCCGATGCACTGATGACATTGACACCCTCTGCATTTTTGTAAGCCGAACCGACTGCCATGTTGACACGAGTCAGACCTTCAGTATACCATGTGCTTTTTGTCGGACTGCTCTCACTCTTTGTAGATTTGGAAGCCTTTAACAAATTGCCGTTACTGTCGGATACATATAATCCGTCCGGATAATTGTCGCTGTAGCCATAATAGCTGTCCAAAATCGTCTGAAGCTGTGCATCGTCTGGATTTAACTGTTCAATCGTTGTCTTTGCCATTTGAAAAGACGAAAGATTCTCATCTAACCACGATTCAATCTTTGATGTCTGGTTTTCAACCGAAGATTCCAACAGATTCTGCGAATAATTTTCAATGATATGTGCGGATGCCAGATACGATACCAGTACCAGCACAACAACAATTGCAATGACTACCGGTGTAATAACACCCAAAAGTTTTGCTTTAATTGATATGTTTCCGCGTTTTTTCATAAAACCAACCCCTTTATATATTTTCACTTCTGCAAAAAATAAAACCTGAATCCTCCATTGTTTTACGGAGAATCCAGGTTTCTTTTTAAAAATTAATATTTAATATAGCTGCCAGAACAAAGAAAGCAACACCTAATATCTTTGTAAATAATACCAGTTTTCCTTCCATTGAACGGCCCTTGTTTCTGCCCCAGTAAGTATCAGCGGCTCCACTGATTGTACCAGACAGACCCTGCTGCTTGCTTTCCTGCATTAAAACAACGATTGATAATGCTATACATACTAATATAAAGATTCCCATTAAAACAATTCGTATAATATCAGCAGCCGACATTCCGAACATTTATCACACCTCCTATTGTGTCGAAGCTTACGATTCTATTCATTAAATTATAATCGCATACTATTATCATTATAGCACACCTATACGTGCAACACAATAGAAATTTATGAATTCTTTTTAACAAGCAGGGATTCGCCTGTCATTTCCTTTGGTTTTTCCATACCCATAATTTCAATCAGTGTCGGTACGATATCACAAAGCTTTCCGCCTTCTTTTAATGTGTACGCTTCATCGTAGTTTACAAGAATGAACGGAACAGGATTGGTTGTATGTGCCGTAAATGGTTCTCCGGTCTTATAGTCAATTAACTGTTCTGCGTTTCCATGATCCGCGCAGATAAACATAGTTCCGTCAACTTCCTTTAATGCCTCTACAGCCTTGCCTACACAGGTATCTACAGTTTCAATTGCCTTTACAACGGCAGATTCGATACCGGTATGTCCGACCATATCCGGGTTTGCAAAGTTGATGATAATAACATCATACTTATCTGAACGGATTGCATCTGTGAGTTTATCACATACTTCAGGCGCACTCATCTCCGGCTGTAAATCATATGTTGCAACCTTTGGTGACTTTACAAGGATTCTGTCTTCGCCCTTGTTTGGTTCCTCTACACCGCCGTTGAAGAAGAATGTTACGTGTGCGTATTTTTCTGTCTCGGCAATACGGGCCTGTGTCTTGTTGTTTGCTGCTAAAAATTCACCAAATGTATTGGTAATCTTTTCTTTCTTGAATGCTACATACTTATTGCCGATTGTTACATCGTAATCTGTGAAGCATACATAGTGGACTTTCTTTCTTGCGCCTCTGTCAAAGCCTGTAAATTCATCATCGCAGAAACATCTTGTGATTTCTCTTGCTCTGTCCGGTCTGAAGTTAAAGCAGATAACAGAATCTCCGTCTTTAATCGTTGCTAATGGCTTACCATCCTTCTTTACAACAGTCGGCACAACAAATTCGTCTGTTTTTCCGTCTTCATAAGATGCAGCAATAGCACACTTTGCACATTCCGCTTCATTTCCTTCACCCTTTACAAGTGCATTGTAAGCGGCTTCTACTCTGTCCCATCTGTTATCTCTGTCCATTACATAGTAACGACCCATAATAGAAGCAATCTGTCCAACACCTAATTCTTCCATTTTGTCAGATAACTGGCTGATAAATTCTTTTCCTCCGTCCGGTGCTGTATCACGTCCGTCCATAAAGCCGTGAACATAGACATTCTTAATACCGTTTCTCTTTGCCAGTTCCAGCAGGGCATATAAATGTGTAATGTGGCTGTGCACACCGCCGTTTGATAACAGACCGAATAAATGTAAGTCTGAATTGTTCTCCTTGCAGTTTTTAATTGCGCCTAAAAGTTCTTCGTTTTCAAAGAAATCACCATCTTCTATTGCTTTTGTGATTCTTGTCAGTTCCTGATATACAATACGTCCGGCACCCATATTTAAATGTCCTACTTCAGAGTTACCCATCTGTCCGTCCGGAAGTCCGACTGCAAGACCGCTTGCATAGCCTTTTACATAAGGATATTCCTTCATTAATTTATCCATTACCGGTGTATTCGCTGCAGCAATACCATTTCCTTTTGTATTATCATTTAATCCATATCCATCAAGTATCATTAAAACAACTGGTTTTTTACTCATTGTATTTCTCCTTTTAACATTTTCCATAATCGGTACAATATACCTAAAGAATCATATCATATTTTGCGCAAAAATAAAAGTGCTAATTATTATAATTATGGCACTTCACATTAAAAAACTGTTGCAAAAAGAACTCCATCAGAAACCGTTCCTTTTGCAGCAGTTATGTATTTTTATTGATAATTTACAATTTTTGAAAATTCAGGTTTTAAACTGGCACCGCCGACAAGACCGCCGTCAATATCCGGTTCAGAAAACAGCTGCAATGCGTTGCCTGCATTCACACTGCCGCCATATAAAATACGGATAGCATCCGCAATCTGTGTACCATAAATATCACGGATAATTCCACGGATAGAACAACATACCTCCTGTGCCTGCTGTGTAGTTGCCACTCGCCCCGTTCCAATTGCCCAGATTGGTTCATAAGCAATAATACAACGCTGGGCATTTTCCGGTGATACATACTTTAATGCACTTACAATCTGTTTTTTAATCAATGTAAGTGTAATACCTGCTTCTCTTTCTTCTAATGTTTCACCACAGCAGATAATCGGAATAATATTATGTTCAATGGCTTTCCTGATTTTACGATTTACCATTTCATTGTCTTCTTTAAAATACTGTCTTCTTTCCGAATGTCCGATAATCACATAGGATACACCGGCATCAACCAGCATCTGTGGAGAAACCTCACCTGTATAGGCTCCCTTTTCTTCATAATACATATTTTCAGCTCCCACGCTGATTTTTGTACCTTTGCAGGCTTCTACAACTGGAACGATATCAATAGATGGAACGCAAAAGATAACGTCCACATCTGAATTCTCCATATTGGGCTTAAGTTTCTTTACAAGAGCCACTGCCTCACTCGGTGTCATGTTCATTTTCCAGTTACCTGCTACAACTTTCCTGCGCATAAAATAATCCTCCTCAAACTGTATTATTTTTTGTCATACACAATTGGTTATTCCGTCGCTTTCTTTTAAGTAAATTATAACACATCTTTCTAAATAATACTAGAATTTATAAAAATTTATATCCAATTATTGCAATAAATACAATTTATAAAATTTATGCGGATTTTTTTACAAAATAAAAAAACAGTCATACGTAATATTTCAGATAAAACCACTGAATGTATGACTGTTTTCCTATATTTTTATTATGTCAGTAATATTTCATCAAATGTTACTTATTACTTATCATTAGCTGCAACAACACCCGGAAGTTCTTTTCCTTCAAGGAACTCTAAAGATGCACCGCCACCGGTTGAAATGTGAGTCATCTTATCACCAAAACCAAGATTGTTAACAGCTGCAGCTGAGTCACCGCCACCGATGATTGTTGTAGCATCCTTTAATGATGCCAGTTCTTCTGCAACAGCGATTGTACCCTTTGCAAAGTTTTCAAATTCAAATACACCCATTGGTCCGTTCCATACAACAGTCTTTGCATCAGCTAAAGCTTCCTTGTAAAGTTCACAGGTCTTTGGTCCGATATCCATGCCCATGTCATCATCAGCCTGGCAGCCCGCATCTACTACATGAAATGGTGTATCATTTTTGAATTCCTTTGTCACAACAGTGTCAATCGGAATCAACATTTTAACGCCCTTCTTTTCAGCCTTTTCCATCATTTCTTTAGCATAATCAAGATAATCATCTTCTACGAGTGACTGTCCTACATTGCCGCCCTTTGCTTTCTGGAATGTATAAGACATACCACCACCGATGATTAATGTATCTACCTTATCAAGCAGATTGTTGATAACAGAAATCTTTGAAGATACCTTCGAACCACCAAGAATTGCTACGAAAGGTCTTACCGGATTGTTGACTGCATTGCCGAGGAAATCGATTTCCTTCTGCATTAAATAGCCGACAACAGCTGTATCTACAAACTGTGTAATACCAACATTTGAGCAGTGAGCTCTGTGTGCTGTACCGAAAGCATCGTTTACGAATACATCACAGATAGAAGCTAAATCCTTAGAGAATGCTTCACCATTCTTTGTTTCTTCTGCTCTGAATCTGGTGTTTTCAAGTAAAATAACGTCACCGTCATTCATAGCTGCAACAGCAGCCTTTGCATTTTCACCTACAACAGTATCATCTGCTGCAAACTTCACTTCCTGTCCTAACAGTGCAGAAAGTCTTTCAGCAACCGGTTCAAGAGAAAATGCTGCATCCGGTCCCTTCGGCTTTCCTAAATGAGAGCAAAGGATAACCTTACCACCGTCTGAGATTAACTTCTTGATTGTAGGAAGTGCTGCAACCAGTCTTGTTTCATCTGTAATCTTCTTTCCGTCTAACGGCACGTTAAAATCACATCTGCATAATACTCTCTTGCCTTTTACGTTAATATCATCAACTGACTTCTTATTAAGCATAATGAATCCTCCTTGTTTTTGCGAAGCAAAAATCCGAACCTTATGGTGAGGAGAGGATTTTGCCTCCTTGTTTTTGCGGGACAGTGCCACGCGATAGTAAAATACCGGAGAAAGAAGACTATAGCTTCATTCCCCGGCTTTCATTCCGGCACAAAGCCGAATTTATATTAGTTTAATTCAGCAAAATACTTGATTGTTCTTACCATCTGGCTTGTGTATGAATTTTCGTTATCATACCAAGAAACAACCTGAACCTGGCAGCCGCCGTTTGGAAGGTCATTTACCATTGTCTGAGTAGCATCAAATAATGAACCAAATCTCATACCAACGATATCGCTTGAAACGATAAGTTCTTCGTTGTAACCGAAGCTTTCTGTTGCAGCAGCCTTCATAGCAGCATTAACTTCATCAACAGTAACCTTCTTAGATACTACAGCGTTAAGAATTGTTGTAGAACCTGTAGGAGTAGGAACTCTCTGAGCAGCTCCGATAAGCTTTCCGTTTAATTCAGGGATAACAAGACCGATGGCCTTAGCAGCACCTGTTGAGTTAGGTACGATGTTGCAGGCACCTGCTCTTGATCTTCTTAAATCGCCCTTTCTCTGTGGTCCGTCAAGGATCATCTGGTCACCTGTGTAAGCGTGAATTGTGCACATGATACCTGATTCGATTGAAGCACAGTCATTAAGAGCCTTAGCCATAGGAGCTAAGCAGTTTGTTGTACAAGAAGCTGCTGAGATAATCTTATCATCTGCTGTTAATGTTTCATGGTTTACATTATAAACGATTGTCTTTAAATCATTACCGGCCGGAGCTGAGATTACAACCTTCTTAGCACCTGCATTGATATGAGCCTGAGCCTTTTCCTTAGATGTGTAGAAACCTGAGCATTCAAGAACTACATCTACATCAAGAGCTCCCCATGGGCAGTTGTTAGCATCTGGCTCTTTGTAAATCTTAATTGTCTTACCCTTTACTGTGATTGTACCAGCTTCGTCATCAGCTGTTACCTGGTTTTCTTCGCCGAAACCAACGTATCTTCCCTGTGATGAATCATACTTTAAAAGATGAGCTAACATCTTTGGGCTTGTTAAATCGTTAATAGCTACTACTTCGTATCCTTCTGCACCGAACATCTGTCTGAATGCAAGTCTACCGATACGTCCAAAACCATTAATCGCAACTTTTACTGACATAAAATCATTCCTCCTAAAATAGAATTTTTATTGAGTTTGTTAATAAATAATCAACTATGGTGTATTTTACCGAATTCATTCCAAAATATCAAGTATTAATTCCCTTTTTTTACAAATTACCGTCCATTTTCTATTATTTGTCCAAAAAAAACGGTAAATTTAAAAATTATTTAGCGGTATTTTCTTCTTGTATACAATCGACAATATTATTGGCGTGATCTGACATTCTTTCAAGATTAGAAAGAATATCTAAGAACACAACACCGTTTGACGGAATACAAAGCCCCGCGGACAAACGTTCGATATGTTTGTTGCGCAGTTCTTCTTCCAAATCATCGACCTCGTCTTCAATCCTCAGGACATTCTGAATTGCCTGACGGCTTCCGGTTCCTCTCGCCTTAACAGCTTCTTCAAAACAATGCACAACTTTATCCCACAGCTGATTAAGTTCCTGTGTTCCTTTTTCGGAAAAAATTATCTGATGTTCAATCTTATATTTTGCCAGCTCCGCAATATTTTCCGCATGGTCGGATACTCTTTCAATATCAATAATCGCATGGAACAGATTTTTAACCAGCAGATGCTGTTCCTGTGTGATTGATAAATTGTTGACCTTAATTAAAAAGTCTGTCAGATACTTTTCATATAAATCGACTTTATGTTCGATTTCATAGACCTTATCTACCATCGTCTGGTCATTTTTCTGTGTTGCCTCTGCCGCATATTTAATATTATCCAATGCCAGATTACCCATGGTAATCACTTCATTTTTAGCCGTTTCTACTGCAACGGACGGCTGTCCTAACAGACGGGAATCAAAATGTCTTGCAATTTCTGCCGCAACGGCATCTTTGGCTTCCAGCTCCGCAAAATCGTCCTGCTTTTCGTTTTCACGCACAATCAGACCGGAAATTTTTACAAGCAGATTGGCAAACGGGAACATCACCAGTGTACATGTAATATTAAAGAATGTATGGAATACGGAAATTTCCACGCTTGTAATATTATGTGCCGCAAGTGCCGGATAAATACTGAACAGAATAAATCCGACGGTACCGAATAAAAGTGCCCCTGCAATATTAAATAAAATATGCATACAGGCTGCACGTTTTGCCGTTCTCGTTGTTCCGGCACTTGAAATCAGTGCAGTCACACAGGAACCGATATTCTGTCCCAGTGTAATATAAATTGCCGCATTGGTTGTTACCACTCCGTTTAAAGCCAGTGTCTGTAAAATCCCGACAGAGGCGGAGGAACTTTGTAAAACCGCGGTTACAATAATACCAATTAAAATACCTAAAAACGGATTGCTTCCCACAATCTGGAATGCCTGTGAGAAAATAGGCGCATCTGTATACGGTGCAATCGAAGAAGACATAAATGTCAGGCCTTCAAACAGCAGGCCGATTCCGACGATAATCTCTCCTGCATTTTTTACTTTATCCTTTTTGGAAAATAAAATAACAAATGCACCGATACCGATTAAAAACGGGGCATAAAACGACGGATTCATTACCTTTGCCGCATCGCCAAGCTGTCCTAAAGATACAATCCATGCGGTAATGGTCGTACCGATATTGGCACCCATAATAACACCAACTGCCTGAACCAGTGTCATCAGTCCTGCATTAACAAAACCAACAACCATAACCGTTGTTGCACCGCTGCTTTGAATAATCGCTGTGATAACGGCACCTACGATGATTGCCAGCAGCCGGTTACTTGTAAGATAACCCAATAATTTTTTCATCTTACCACCGGCGGAACGCTGCATACCGTCTGCCATTGTGTTCATACCGTAGAGGAACATTCCGATTCCTCCTGCAAATTCAAACAAACTGCTGATATACTCGATATTCACTTCTACTCCTGTCTGCACATTTTCTTTCGTAATGTAAAAAGTACGTGCTTTTTGTGTAAAATTTTTTTAACAATTCCTTTACATCATAACAATTGTCTGCTTAATTTTCAAGTTGAAATCTTACACTATTCTTCAAATTTATTTTATGATATACTAAAAGGACTATGATAAATGCCGTTATACGGCGGATTGGAGATATGATGCAAGGCTTTGAAAATTTATCGGACTGCCACTTACACTGCCATTTTTCTTCGGATTCTGAAGCTTCACCGGAATCTATGATAGATAACGCAGTCAGACTGGGGCTGTCTCACATCTGTTTTACAGACCACAATGACTATGATTACCCGAAAGAAGATGGAAAAACCGTCTTTTTGTTGGATTTAGATGCTTATTTAGAAAAAATATCTGTATTAAAGAAAATTTATAAAGATAAAATTGATGTCCGGATCGGTGTGGAACAGGGTCTGCAGCCGCATCTTTGTGAACAAATTAACAATTATGACCCTGCACACCGGCTGGATTTTATCATTGGATCAACACATTTAGTGGACGGAAGTGACCCTTATTATCCATCTTTTTGGGAACATCACTCACCAAAGGAAAGTATCTGTACTTATTTTGAAAATATTTACAAAAGTATCTGCTGCTGCGATAATTTTGACGTTTACGGACATTTAGACTACGTTGTCCGCTATGCACCCAAGAAAGATGCAGACTACCAGCCTGCGGATTACACGGACTTGCTGGATATGATTTTAAAAAAACTGATTGAAAACGGAAAAGGCATTGAAATCAATACAGCCGGACTTCGTTATGGTTTAAAAGAGGCAAATCCATGCTGTTTTATTTTGAAACGTTACCGCGAACTGGGCGGCGAAATCCTCACAACCGGTTCCGACGCCCATAAGCCGCAGGATATGGCATTTGCTTTTGATATTATTGTGGATTTACTCAAAGACTGCGGTTTTTCTTATTACACGCTTTTCCATCAGCGAAAGCCTGAATTTATCCGCCTTTAAAATATTTTCACAAAAAGTTCTGGTAATCCTCGGACTGTTCCCGCAATTGGGCAATATCATTTTTTAGGCAATTCACAACGTAATCAATTTCCTGGCGGGTGATTTCTTCATTAATGGTAAAACGGACTGTTGCGAAACTTAATTCATCCGGCAGTCCGATGGATTTTAATACGTGTGAAGGCATACCGGAACCTGTAGAACAGGCAGAACCCGCCGATGCACAAATTCCCTGCTTATCCAGCATTACAATCAGCGTCCCGCCATCAACAAACTGAAAGCTGAAATTCATGTTTCCCGGAAGCCGCTTTCTGCTGTCCCCGTTTAAACGTGAAAAAGGAATCTCTGTAAGAACTCTGTGAATCATATAATCCCGCATCCGCATTTCATATTGTGTCCGCATCGGTTTATTTGCCATGGCAGTCTGCGCCGCCTTTGCAAAACCGATAATCCCTGCCGTATTTTCCGTGCCTGAGCGCATCCCACGCTCCTGTCCGCCGCCGTGGATAAACGGTGTCTTTACACAGCCCTCGCGGATATATAAAAATCCAATCCCCTTCGGTCCGTTTAATTTGTGTGCACTGGTACTGAGCATATCAATCTGCATGGCATTGACATCAATATCCATATTCGTATATGCCTGCACTGCATCCGTATGAAACAAAATACGGTGTCTGCGTGCAAATGCACCAATTTGCGCAACCGGCTGAATTGTGCCAATCTCATTATTGGCTGCCATTACTGAAATTAAGAATGTATCCGGACGGACTGCCCGCTGAATATCCGTAAGACGGACAATCCCATTTTCAGCCGGACGGATATAAGTCACATAAAACCCTTCCTTTTCAACTGCTTCACAGCTTTTTAAAATTGCATGATGTTCCATTGCTGTTGTAATAATGTGTCCCCTGCGGTGTTCCTCGGCTGCAATTTTTACCGCCCAGTTGTCCGATTCTGTTCCACCTGATGTAATATAGATTTCTTGCGGCTTTGCCTGAATGGTCTGGGCAAGAAATGCCTCTGCGTTATTTATATCGTTTTTTACATCTGCTGAAAATGTATAAGCACCGGATGGATTGGCATACCGTTTTCCCATATAAGGCAGCATCGCATTGATAACTTCCGGGTGCAGCCGAGTTGTTGCGGCATTGTCCATATAAATCATACTGCCATCCCCTTTTTTCATTTCTTATTAATAATATATTCAATGCATGCATATATTGATAATAATTGTTTGACATTCCGGTTGGTTACAACAATGAACTTTTCATTTAATAAAAATGCTGTATTAAAAGGAACTGTAATTTTGACACTGGCTGGTATTATCAGCCGGATTGCTGGATTTTTTTATCGTATTTTTTTAACCCGCCAGATTGGTGCTGATGGTATAGGAATGTTCCAGCTTGTCACACCGGTGCTTGGCATTGCATTTGCGCTGTGCTCTGCCGGTATCCAGACTGCCATTTCACGATTTTGTGCTGCAAAAAAATTTCAAAGCACATGGCTTTTTGCCGGTTTAGCCGTTGCACTTCCGCTATCTGTTCTTTTTACATCTTTCACCTATGCTTACGCAGATTTTATTGCTGTACGGATTTTTCTAAACAAAGACTGCTCCCGTTTTATCCAGATTCTTGCAATTACTGTTCCATTTTGTACTTTTCACAACTGCGTAAACGGCTATTATCTCGGAAAAAAACAGGCTGGACTCCCTGCATTTTCCCAGCTGTTTGAACAGTTTGCACGGATTGGTGCCGTTTATTGGTACACTGTATACTGTACACAAAACGAACGCCCTGTTTCTGTTTTATGCGCCGTTTACGGTAATCTTGCCGGTGAAGCAGCTTCCTGCCTGATTTGTATCCTTGCTCTGCTGATTGATAAAACCGTAACATTCCGGTTTCATTCTTTACCTGAATGTATCAAAAAAACCGTGGTATTTTCTATTCCGCTGACTGCCAACCGTCTTTTAATGCATCTGCTGCAAAGTGGAGAATCTATTCTGATTCCGGCACAGCTTGTGCTTTTTGGCAATACACAGAATGAGGCTTTAAGTATTTATGGTATTCTTATGGGGATGTCCCTTCCGCTTATTTTGTTCCCGTCTGCCATAACCAATTCCATGGCTGTCATGCTTCTGCCGGAAGTTTCCGGTGCGCAGGCAGACGGTGACAATGCACGGATTGTACATACTTTGAACCGCTCCCTGCAAATCTGTATGGCAATGGGATTTTTAAGCACCGCACTTTTCTTATTTTATGGTGCTAAAATGGGGGCTATTTTGTTTAAAGAACCGCTTGTTGAAAATTTTGTCATGATTCTTGCATGGCTGTGTCCTTTTTACTATCTGACAACAACACTTGGCAGTATTTTAAACGGTCTTGGCTGTACTACCCTGACCTGTGTCCAGACCATTGCCGGAATTCTTGTGCGCATTGCTTTTCTAGTTCTGCTCGTTCCCAAAACCGGTATCCGCGGATATCTGATTGGCACGCTGGTTTCACAGATTTTGGTCTGTATTGCACATTTTCTATATTTAAACCATCTGTTTCATATCGGTTTTCCAGTCTGGAAATACATCCTGCAGCCGCTTTTATATACAGCCGTTTCAATTTTATTTTCACAGATGTTCTGCCGTTTATTGCTGTTTTTAGGAACGGACTCTCTGTTTTTCCGGCTTTTTACCGGTGCCTGCTGTGCCGTCTTTATTTTTGCGGTATTAATAAAATCTTCATTTCTGACAACAGAATGCACCCGGCTGTGAGCAGCCCCACGGAGTTTTAAATCTCTTAATACCGGCATTATTCCATGCTATTACTGCGGCAGTACGGCATCTAGCAGCGCGGGTGCCGTATCCCACTCACCCCTGCGTGTTTCATACTGCTCATGCAGCCAGTTAATTGCTTCTTTGCGACCTTCAACACTGCTTTCAAAATACTGTGTTGTCTTTTTTTCATCCGGAACTGCTGTCGAAGCATACGGTCCTAACCAGACCTGTACCATCAATTTAAAATCCGGTTTTTCCCCGGTATTTTTTATCAGATAACGCATACCGTGATGTTCACCTGTATATACTCCGCCATACTTAAAAAAATTGTATGGCATAATTTCTTTTTCATCCATCATTTTAACCTTTTCTCCTTTTCGCCGGCTTTTCCGCCATGCACGAGCAGGAAAATGAATTTTCCTGCTCTGTCGGGCGTTCGCCCTATCGTCCGGAAGTCTAGAAAAGAACTTTGTGCAAGCACAGTTCTTTTCTAGACTTCCGGACGGCATGGCTCATTGCTTACGCACATTATAACATGATTTTATATGTTTTTTTATATAATTTTATGCTGTTTAAAGATTTACACAGAACATTTGTTTTGATATACTGTTAAAAATAAGGAGGTTTTTCATGAGCGATTTTCCATCACACATTATTTATCATATTGATGTAAACAGCGCATTTCTTTCATGGACTGCTGTAAAGCGGCTTCGTGACAATCCGGAAGCGTTAGATATCCGGACGATTCCGGCTGTTATCGGCGGAGATGAAAAGAAACGGCATGGCATTGTTCTTGCAAAGTCTGTTCCCGCTAAATCCTATGGCATCCAGACAGGAGAGCCTCTTGTACAGACCCGGAAAAAATGTCCTGATATTTTAATTGTTCCGCCTGATTTTGCAACATATGTATCCATGTCCGAACAGCTTATGAATTTTTTGAAACAGACTGCGCCTGTTGTTGAACAATATAGCATTGATGAAGCATTTTGTGATATGACAGGTACCGGTCTGTTGTACGGCGATCCGGTTGCTTTTGCACACCAGCTTAAAGACGATATTTTAAACCGCTTTGGCTTTACAGTTAATATCGGTATTTCAACAAATAAACTGCTTGCTAAAATGGCATCTGATTTTAAGAAACCAAATCTTGTGCATACACTTTTTCCTGAAGAAATCCCCCAAAAAATGTGGCCGCTCCCTGTGGGAGAACTGTTTTTTGTCGGACCTTCAATGTGCAAAAAGCTGGAAGCCCTGGGGATTCATACGATTGGTGATGTTGCCGCCAGCAATCCGAAGCTGCTTGTGAGCCATTTTAAAAAGCACGGAGAACTGATCTGGAATTATGCAAATGGATTTGATATTGAACTGCCGGTAAACCACAAAGCTGCCAATAAAAGCTTTGGTAATTCTGTTACACTGCATTTTGATGTTACAGATGCTGAAAATGCAAAGACCATTCTTCTTTCCCTCAGCGAAACAGTCGGTGCACGAATCCGCGCAGAACACGCTTATATTGGTGTGGTGTCTGTCACAATTGTTGATAATGAATTTCGACACCTATCCCGTCAATGTACGCTTTCTACACCAACAGATATAACAGAAATTATCTATGAAAATGCCTGCCGGCTGTTTGATCTGACATGGAATCATGTCCCAATCCGTCTGCTCGGTGTTTCCACGGCACATGCGACAGACACTGCTTTTCATCAAATGAACCTTTTTGATGAAGATAAAAACGAACGGTTTGCGATGTTGAATAAAGCAGTTGATTCCATTCGGGATAAATATGGTGAAGACAGTATTAAACGGGCACGTTTTTTAGATAATGGCTGCACCCATATGTCCGGAGGCTTAAACCGCGAAAAACGCAGTCACAAAAAGAACTCTTAATTTTTTGGAGATTCAGCCGATATACATAAAAGTATAATGGTACAATGCTTATACAAAAATACACCAAACAAAATACGATTAAACTAAATGTCAGTCTGACAGAATGGAGTGTTTATAGATGTCTATTACAATTAATGCTTCGGCAATTTTAAATAATTTGACAGCAAACAATTCTTATGCTTTTTCATCGACAAAAAGAATTGTAAAGTACAACAGCGATGCAGATGAAACCCGTCAGAGTGCTTCTTCACTCAAGCATAAATTACGTTCTTTAAAAGATATTGATACATCGGACGGACCAACTGCACGTACACAGAATAAAATCAAAAGTTTTGTAAATACCTATAATGATTTAATGTCTTCCGCATCCGGTATAACTGGTTCCAAGAAACTCACAAAGTACATGGATAAAATGGACAGCCTGTTTTCCGAATATGAAGATTCATTAAAAAGTCTTGGTATTACACGGACTTCAACGAATAAATTAAAATTCGATACTACCAATTTTTCAGATGTAACAAGCACAAAACTGGATGCTGTTTTTGGTGAAGATGAACATTTTGTAAGTGACAGCATTAAATATGCCAAAGCTATTTCTTCTGCTGCGCAGCAGGCTTTAAATACATCAGAGAATGTACTTGGAACAACCACTATTTCTGTATCTGCCGGTAATACAGCCCTGGCTCAGTCTGATCAGCTCTTAGCAGCTGCCACAAAAAATCTGTATTTAACAGACTATGCATCCGTGCAGGCGCAAACCTTAGTTACCTATTTAAAAAATTATACAGAACAGTATAACAATACATTGCAAAACCATACTTCCGCTGATTTAAATTCAACAGAAAACGGTTATCTGAATGCCATGAAAAATGCAACACAGAATGTAAAGAACCTGCTTCTGCCTGTCGGCATTACAGTCACCGATGACGGTACACTTTCTTTTGACGAAACAGCTGTTTCTTCGGATAATATCGAAAATGTAAAAAATCTGTTTGGTTCTTCATCTTCTTATGGAACAATTATAAAAGGATATGCCGAAAAACTTTTTTCAAGTCTTGTGCAGGCAGATTCATCTGATTTAAATATTGATTACTACGCATAAAAAGAAGTGGGTAAACATTTTATGCTTACCCACTTCTTTTAACTATCACTATCTTAATTTTTCCAAAAACATCAGCAGGAAACTGATAAACAGCAATATGCAAGATATCCAGATAACATGAATCCCATAACAGACAGATAAAATACCACCAATGCCCGCACCAATGGCAAAGAAAAAGATAATTCCAAAATAATAAAAAGTCTGCCGCAGATGTTCAGCTTTTTTATCTCTTAAATACAAAGACAATGCGGCTGTTCCGCTTCTTAAATTTCCGATACACATTGTGCTTGCATAAGAATAGCCACCCACTTTGCGGAATGTCTGCACCTGCATTGCGCAGGCAAATGATACCATTACTGTTGCTATCATATTATAAGCATTTGGAATAAATCCTACAATTGCGAGAATTCCTATTTCTGCCAGCAAAATTGCCTGCCGCCAGTGCATTTTTTTTGCGTACTTGAAGCGGTTCTGTACATTTTCTGCAACAAAGACACCTAACATAAATGCCAGTAAAGGAAACAAATACCGCAGCCCGATCTGCCATTCCCGGTTCATAAAATGCTGGCTCATCAGGACAACATTTCCCGTCTGGGCATTTGAAAAAACCTCATCTCTTGTATTGTATGTATACGCATCCTGAAAGCCGCCGGACAATGCCAGAAATACACTGTTTACAAATGCTTCAGACATCTGTTTTTCTGACAGCAGATGTTTTATCCAAGTCTGTTTATGACTGCTCAATGCACGCACCTCCAAAGTCTGATTAAGCAATTTCTAATTTATCTTTAATCTTCCGGATATCATTTTCCATTATATTCGTCCGGACAAGAAGGAGTTCCTTTTCGTTTTCTACCTTCAATGCTTCATCCAGTTTTCTGCACAAATCGGCATGTCCCTCTGCAATAATTCTGATATTGCGGTTTGTTTCATTCTCAAGGGTCATTTCAATACCGGATACACGGCTTTTTAAATCCCGTATATCCGTTTTCATATCCTGTATATCCGTTTTCATATCCTGCATATCCAAATAAATTGCCTGTAACATTTCATTTTCTGTCATATAGTTCCCTCCTTCTTATCATTAATGCCACTCGTACGGTGTGCTTTGGTATACGTAATAGTTGAGCCAGTTCGTATATAGATTATTGGCATGGCTTCTCCATGATAATATCGGTCTTTGCGTCGGATCATCATCGGGATAATAATGTACCGGTAAAGTCGGCATAATGCCCTTTTTCACATCCCGCTTATACTCCTGATCCAGTGTCATACGGTCATATTCAGGATGTCCCATTACAAAAATCTGTTTGCCTTCCTGTGCCATGACAATATATATTCCGGCCTCTTTTGAATCCGCCAGCACTTTCAATTTCGGATTATTTAAAATATCCTCCCGGCAGGCCTCCGTATAGCGTGAATGCGGTGCCATAAAAAAGTCATCAAATCCACGTACCAGCGGTTCTTTTTTATTCATTACATGATGGCGGTATATTCCGGATAACTTCTTTTCCAGCTGTACCTTTTTTACCCCGTAATGATAATATAATCCCGCCTGTGCCGCCCAGCAGATATGAAGTGTTGACGTAATATGTGTTTTAGACCACTCCATAATCAGAGATAATTCTTTCCAGTAATTCACCTCATCAAAATTCATCTTTTCAACCGGTGCACCTGTAATAATCATCCCATCAAATTTGCGGTGTTTAATATCTTCAAATACCTCATAAAACTTCTTCAAATGGGAAGCTGAGGTGTTTTTTGAAATGTGTGTTGCCATCTGCAGAAAAGTAATATCAATCTGTAACGGTGTGTTTGAAAGTCCCCGCAGAAGCTGTAATTCCGTATCCTGCTTAATCGGCATCAGATTCAGAATTAAAATCTGCAATTCACGGAAATCCTGTGTCATTGCTCTATGTTCATCCATTACAAATATATTTTCATTTTCCAGTTCTGCCTTTGCCGGCAAATCACTCTGTATTTTAATTGGCATAATTTCCTCATTTCCGCACAACGCTTTTATTCCTGTTGGTTTGTGCTTACGCAGTCACACTATAGCATATTTTCTCTTTATCGGCAACCGTCATCATCTGCCATCATCATTCATCGGTGCCATTTCAAGGAATTCGTTTTCTGTTATTACAGGAACTCCCAGTTTTGCCGCAGTCTTATTTTTAGATGACGTAGAATGGCTGTCGTTATTAATCAGGTATGATGTCTTTCCTGTCACAGAACCGGTCACCCTGCCGCCAAGCTGTTCAATGCGTTCTTTTAACTGATTTCTGTTTTCAAAATGTTCCAATGAACCTGTAATTACAAACACTTTACCGGTAAGAATCTGATTATTCTGATTGTCCGGCGCTTTTTCGATGTGCATTTCCTGCAGCAGCTTATAAAATTCTTCTTTATTTTTTTCATTTTCAAAATAGGAAGCAAATGTATCTGCAATGACTGCACCTACACCGTCTATTTTCTCAAGTTCCTGTCTTCCGGCATGAATTACTTTTTCTATATCGTTACCTAATGCCTGCACAATCATCTTGGCATTGGAAAGTCCTACATTTGCAATGCCAAGTCCGTAAATAAATTTCGGAAGCGTTGTATTTCTTGAATTTTCAACAGATGTCAGCAGATTCTCATAGGATTTTTCCCCGAATCCGTCTAAAGCAATAATTTCATCACGGAATTTTTCCAAATGGTATAAATCACAGAAATTTTTTAAAAATCCGTGCTGAATAAATTTTTCCAGTGTTGCCTCTGACAATCCATCGATATTCAATGCATCTCTTGATACAAAATGGGCAAAACTTTTTACATGCTTCGCCTGACAGTCTTCATTGATACAGTAAAGTGTTTTGACATCATTAACCTGTTTAATCTGCGTTTTCCCGCCGCATACCGGACAGACTTCCGGAATCTCTAAATTACCGCTTTGTGTAAGATTTTCTGCAATCTGCGGAATAATCATATTCGCCTTAAATACTTTAATGCGATCACCAATACCAAGTTTTAAACTTTCAACAATACTGATATTATGCACACTTGCACGACTGACCTGCGTGCCTTCAAGCTCTACCGGGTCAAAAACGGCAACCGGATTAATCAGACCGGTTCTTGAAGCACTCCATTCTATTTCTCGCAGTGTCGTTTCTGCGGTTTCATCTGTCCATTTAAACGCCATCGCATTTCTTGGAAACTTTGCTGTTCTTCCCAAAGAATCTCCATATGCAATATCATCATATAAGATTACCAGACCGTCTGACGGAAAATCATTTGTTACAATTGTTTTTTCAAACCATTCTATCGTGTCTAAAATTGTGTCTTTTGTAACCATTTTATATTCAACAACCGAAAACCCCTGATCTTTAAGCCACTCAAACTGTCGTTGTCTGGAATTATCAAAATCAATATCCTGTGCCGATACCAGTGTAAATGCAAAAAAATGAACATTACGCTGTGCCGTAATTTCATTATTTAACTGTCTGACAGATCCGCTGCATAAATTTCTCGGATTTTTATATTTTGCATCGGCTTCCGGAATCTGTTCGTTAATACGTTCAAAATCTGAATACGTAATAATCGCTTCTCCACGCAGAACAAGTTTCCCTTTAAAAGGAATGGTCACAGGAACATTTTTAAATACTCTGGCATTATTGGTAATAATTTCTCCTACTTCACCATTTCCTCTTGTAACAGCTTTTTGCAGTTGTCCATTGTCATAGGTCAATACAATTGTCAGACCGTCCAGCTTCCATGAAAGCAGACCTTTCTGACTGCCAAGCCACTCTGCCAGCGCTTCCGGACTTTTCGTCTTATCAAGACTTAACATTGGAGATTCATGACGTTCTTTAGGCAGTTCACTAAGCACCTCGTAGCCGACATTTACGGTCGGACTATTTGAAAGAATATAACCTGTTTCTTTTTCAAGCATACCCAGTTCATCATATAAAGCATCATATTCATAATTAGACATCAGTTCCCTGCCCTCTGAATAATAGCTTTTCCCTGCCTTATTGAGTAATTCTACCAATTCTTTAATTCTGTCCATTTTACTTTGCTGAATCATATAACTGCTCCTTTAACTGCTGATATTCTGCTTCTGTCACATTCCGGTATTCTCCGGGCTTTAAATCTCCCAATAAAATATTCATGATACGGATTCTTTTGAGCTGCACAACTTCCCTTCCCTGTGTACTGCACATACGCCGGATCTGCCGGTTTAATCCCTGTGTAAGGATAATGCGGAAGGTTTTCTTTCCCAATGCGGTTACTTTGCACGGTTTCGTTGTTCTGTCTAACTCCGCCAGATATATTCCTCCAGACATTGCCTTAATAAATGAATCATCAATCTCTTTATTTACGGTTACAATGTATTCCTTTTCGTGATCGTTGGCTGAACGGAGAATTTTATCCATCATCTCTCCGTTATTTGTCATTAAAATTAACCCTTCTGAATCTTTATCCAGCCTGCCAACCGGGTAGATTCTTTTAGGATACCCAATATAATCAACAATATTATTATCCCCTTGATTTGCCGTTGTCGTACACACAATTCCCGTTGGTTTGTAAAATGCCAGCAAAATCTTTTCATCTTCTTCTATAATTGATTTTCCATCGACAAAAACTGTCTGTCCCTCTGTCACTTTACTTCCCATTTGTGCAGGAATGCCGTCTATGGTTACTCTGCCCTGTTCTAACAGGCGGTCAGCTTCCCTTCTGGAGCAATATCCCGCACTGCTTAAATATTTATTAATACGAACTTCCATGTTTTCTCCAATTCTTATTTCACAAGCTATTTTAATATTTTAACAAATTTTAAAATTTAATTCAATTTGTTCTTTTAGATAAAAGCTGTGTTTTAAATTATTTCACCCGTGTGATATTACCCTGCTTGTCGATATGCCATACCTGCTCGCAG
>ERZ838118.74-NODE-74-length-117886-cov-39.210216_pt1 | contig 117886 bp, 70 predicted proteins | sample MGYA00519863_ERZ838118 | MGnify/ENA primary metagenome ERZ838118 (study PRJEB31850, sample SAMEA3708827) | human gut metagenome | biome: human gut; feature: human-associated habitat; material: faeces | place: China | collected 2014 ...
GGCGAGCGGGTACATACTGCCAAGGGGAATGTGTATCGGGTGGTGGAATGCTAGGCATATTAGACAAGCGAAAGCTCGTTTTGTATCCTCTATAATATGCAAAAATATTAAAGAATAATAAAGATTGAAGCAGTCTATAAAGAAAAGCTCTACCTTGTGCACTAATCTATAATAAAAAAAATAATATCATGAGAAAATTACTATTTAGCAGCCTTCTTTTATTTGCCTCTCTTGTTGCACAAGCACAAGAAGAATATACGATTGAAGGTAAAGTGGAAGGTGTAAAAGACGGAACTCTTGTTTCTCTATTTTTACTTGACGGGAACGTAGGAAGTACAGTTGCTATGGATAGCATACATAACGGAACTTTCTATTTCAAACGGAAAGCAGGAGAAAGTGGTCTGGATATATTATCTCTTATGTGTACTCGTCAAGAAGGTTTTCCTCCTATGTCACTGAAAATTTATGCAACTCCAAATGCTAAAATAAAAGTGACAGGTACAAATACTTTAATTTATACTTGGGAGGTTAATAGTCCTGTTAAAGAACAGCAAGAATACAATAATTTTACTATGGATTCACGCGATTTATGGGATGAGTACCAGCGATTGGTAATTAAAGAAAAAAGCTGTACTTCAGAAACCGAATGCAAAATACTAGAAGCTAAACAAGATAGCATATCGGCAATAATCAGCAATAGAGAATTAAAGTTGATGCAAAAACTTCCTATTTCTAGTGTATGGATGGAGAAGCTAAATAAATTAAGTATGTCTGTTAAGTATAATCCAAAATTCTCTTATAAAGAAGAAACATTAGCTTTATATAACAGACTAAATGAAGAACAAAAAGCCACTACGATAGGACAGGCAATAACTGTAAACCTCTTTCCTCCTACAGTAGTTAAAGAAGGAGATGATATGGCAGATGCCGATCTATTCGATTTAAATGGGAAAATTTATCATTTGGAAGATTTTAAAGGAAAATATATGCTGCTTGATTTTTGGAGTAGCGGTTGTGGCCCTTGTATCATGGCACTGCCAGAAATGAAAGAGATTCAAGAACAATATAAAAACCGACTGACTGTTATTAGTATTAGCTCTGACACCAAAAGCCGATGGAAGGAGGCTTCGACACAACATGAAATGACTTGGCCAAATTTAAGTGATCTGAAACAAACAGCCGGATTATATGCTAAATACGGTGTTCGTGGTATTCCTAATTATGTGCTTATTTCTCCGAATGGGAAAATTATGCAAATGTGGACAGGATATGGCAAAGGCAGTTTGAAATTTAAAATGCGTAGATATTTGGATACTCCCAAACACGAAATGAGTATTATGCAACGTGGCAACACAAGAATCGTAAATTACCCGTCTATAACTTCAACCAATACTGATATTCTAGAGATAAAACAGGTAGAATTGACTGATACAGCTACCATTGTCCACTTTAATGCTTATTATACTCCTAAATATTGGATACAAGTAAGTCCAAATGCTAAATTAGTTGATGAAAAGGGGGTATCATATACTCTAAAAGGAGCTATAGGAATCACTCCTGGCGAGCATTTCTTTTTACCGGAAAGCGGACAAGCAGAAGTCAGCCTAATATTTGAAGCATTACCTTTGGAAACGAAAGTAGTTAATTTCACAGAAGGAACGGCTAAAAAAGATTGGCAGATAAATGGAATAAAGGTTTCTAAATAAAAGAAGTTTCCTAAAAAATTGTTTTCTACCATTTCTCATTAGTATCTCATTAAAATTGGGACGAATTTAAATGTATGAATACAAATAAGTTTGGCTTTGTATAAAAGGATTTTTTATATTCAAAGAAAAAAATTATAATTAATTTAGTATTTCACAGCCTTATCGCAAGTACTGATAGTCTCATAATCTGGAGGTCTTCGATTCAAGCCTATGTTATTATACAAAAGATAATCAAGCAGTTACGAATATCGTAGCTGCTTTTTTATACGGTTGTGTAAACAAAGGCTTAACAACTATCGGCTGTATCTCAATCATAACAAAAATGATGACGCTTGCATTTTTTTTATTTTTGTTTGCTTTTTTTTGGCTGTATAGATAAATATAGCTACCTTTGGATCTTGTAAAAAATGAGTTAACCTAATCACCACCTTTTATTAAGGTGATATAAATATGTTGGGGATATGGCAATTAATCGTTCTACATACCAAAATAATAGGATAATTGGGTGTCAGCAGCATTCGGATACCGAGGAACATGCGCCCAAGGTTTCGATTTGTATGCCTATGTACAATGCGTCTGCATATTTATGGGATTGTATCGATAGTGTCTTGGGACAAACTTTTACAGATTTCGAATTTCTAATAGCAGATGACGGTTCTACGGACTCTAGTGTAAGAATCGTTCGGGCTTATGCAGATCCACGTATAAGACTGCTACAATTGAGTCATGATTATATCAATACTTGTAATTACTTGTTAACGCAAGCGAAGGGGGAATATATATGAGACATTCTTTTTTTAATTTCCGGATATATAAAACAGCCCTTATCATTATAATGTGTATGGTTATGGCGCAGCCCGTTTTTTCGCAGAAATCTCCTACGCGGGTTAGTGGAACCATTATAGATGCTTTTACGCGTATAGCCATTCAAGGGGAAGTGAAGGTGTCATTGTTGAATACGGACAGCACCGTCATACAGACTGTAATATGTATGGACAAGATTGACCAGGGGAACGGACAGAAACGCAAATATTTTGCGATGGATGTGCCCGAACAAAAAAACACCAATTTGGTTCTGAAATTCACAAGTATGGGATACCAAACCGTCTACAAACCCATTAAGATGGTTTGGCGCAAGCAAATGGCGACTTTGTCATTTTGGAATACCTCCATGCGTCGCCTCACCCTCACGGAAGTTCAGCAAATGGATGAGGTCGTTGTGACGGCCACGAAGGTTAAGTTCTACATGAAGAACGATACCTTGATCTTTAATGCCAATGCATTCCAACTGCAGGACGGCTCAATGCTCGACGCGCTTATCACGCAGTTGCCTGGCGCGGAGTTGAAACCGGATGGGCGCATCTTTGTCAAAGGCCGGTATGTGGAGAGCCTGCTGCTTAACGGCCGCGATTTCTTTAAAGGGGATAACACGGTGCTGCTCGACAATCTGCCGGCTTACATGGTGGAGCAGGTACAGGTCTATGAGAAGGAAAGCGAGATGAGCAGGCTGGTGGGCAAGAAGGTGGATGATGGGCAGTATGTTATGGATATCAAGCTCGAAAGGAAGTATTCTATAGGCTGGCTGACCAATACAGAGTGGGGCTATGGCAGTGAAGACCGTTACCTGGGTCGCCTGTTTGCCATGCGCTACACGCCGCAATCGCGTGTGTCGATTTTTGGAAATATGAATAATGTAAATGACCGTCGCAAGCCGGATGGTAACGGCGGTTGGGGAAGTTTCGACCCCACAGGTGGCCTGACCGCTACAAAGCGTGGCGGTGTGGACTACAATATCTATGACAAGCGCGATCGGTTTGAAGTATCAGGCAATGCCGATGTCCTCTATACTGATAATGACAATATATGGGGGGGCAGTGCGACCAATTTCATTCCCGGCGGCGATACATACGAAAGCCGGCAAAGCAAATCCGGCAGCTCAAACCTGTCGGTATCGACCGAACACTTCTTCAAGTATAAAGGTGACGGCAAGAGTTTCAGCGTTACCCCTGCCTTTCATTTCTATAAGAACGACTATACTTCGGCTTACATGAATGGTACGTTTTCTGCTCAGCCCATAGCAGATTATACGGCTGTGCTTGACAGCCTGTTTTCACCACAGTGGACTACGGCCGTACGCAATCTGATTAAACGCAATGGGGAATGGGCAAGAGGCAACGGACATGGCAGCAGCGGTAATGTAAGCTTTTGGACTTATTTCAAGATGCCCTACATTACTGACGGTATATCCATAGAGGGTGACGTGTCTTATAGCAGCAGCCGTAGCAATGATTTCAACCACTTTACCTACAATTGGTATGAGGATAATGTGATACAGAACGACTATCGTGACCGCTACAATACGACTCCCATAGATAATTTCGGTTACTACCTCTCTGCCAAATACTTTTGGCACTGGAGTAAGGAAATCATGCTCAATCCCCGCTATATGCTGAGCTACCATCACGCTTCGGGTGACCGCCTGCACTATAGCATGGCCACTGATGTGGATGAACATGACCTGAACTGGCTACCTTCACAGCTCGAACAGGTGATGGCCTCAATGGATACGGACAACAGTTATGGCGACCGTCTGAACCGATACAATCATGAACTGAGTCTAGACTGGCAGTGGTCGCACATGGGCATGACTGAGCAGGGAAACAGAAACTCCGGATGGTATGTCCAGATAAAGCCGGCAATTGTGGTTGAACAGAGCAACTACCACTTTACCGCCTCGCAGGAACAGCATATCAATAAGACTTATGTGCTGCCCAAACTGAATGTGAACATCCGGCGCAATACCCCCCGGCTTCAGCATACCCTCAATGCTACGCTGTCACTGACTACGGCATCCCCCAGTATGTTCAATTTGGTTGACAGGACTTTTACCAACGACCCGCTGAATGTGTCTTTGGGAAATCCCGATCTTGAGACGCGGACAGATTTCAGGGCCAGCTTTCGCTATCAGTCAGACAAATGGCTGCAGAACAAGGGCCGCCAGCTCTATGGAGATGCAGGCATAAATGTGTCGCACAATGCGGTGGCAACCAGCTTTACTTATGACAGCAGTACCGGTGTGAGGACAAACCGCCCCGTCAATGTAGACGGCAACTGGAACACTTGGCTGTCATGGGGCTTCAATACGCCGATGGACAAGAAGCGCAGGCTGACTTTCTCTACAAACACCCGGGTGGACTATAACCACCTGGTGGACTATTCAAGCAATGGGCAGGCAGTGGCTCCGGCACGTGTGACCACCAATGCCTGTTATGTGAGCGAGAATATAAAACTTGACTACCGTTACAACAAGGTGAACGTTGGCATTAGCGGTAATGTGGGCTATAACCATGCCACTGCCGACCGTGACGACTTCAATAATGTAAATCTTTGGAGTATCCGTTATGGCGGTCATGCCATAATCGACCTTCCGTGGAAGATACAGCTTTCTACAGACCTGACCATGTTCTCCCGCTGTGGCTACGAGAGTCGGGCTATGAATCGTAACGACCTTGTGTGGAATGCGCGGCTATCGAAGAGTGTATGGCATAACCGCCTGACTTTCATGGTAGACGGCTGGGATATTCTTGGCAACCTCTCTAATGTTAGTGCCGGCGTGAATGGGCAGGGACGCTGGGAGTACAGCTACAATGTAATTCCCCGTTATGCTCTGGTTCGCGTGCTCTACAGATTTGACCACCAGCCAAAGAAGCGACAATGATTGTTAGTTGGAAAATTCGATAGAATGAAGCACATTATCTTGATTACGGCCTACACGGAATCCGAGCATTTGCTTGAACAGCTAAATCTATATGATGCAGACGCGGATTTGCGGGTTTACATTCATTGGGACAAGAAAACCGCCACGCCCGAGGTGTTGAACAATCTTTCAACTCACCCCTCGGTCAGGAAAGTGTGCAGTCACTATGCTGTCAACTGGGGAGGACGCAACCAGTTGGCAGCGATGGTGGCTCTCTGCCGGTATGCCCTTAAAGACTTAAAGGCGGAGGGTAACCCCGACAGCTTTATTCACTCCATTAGTGGCACAGATCTTCTGATGCGCTCGCCGGGAGAAGTCAAGACATTCTTTGATGCTCGTCGGGACAAAGGATTCATGGAATATTTCGGGCTCCCGGCTCCTCAATGGTATGAAGGCGGGATGAGCCGCTTAACACTACGATGGGTGCTGTTGTGTTTCTCGTCTGCTATGGAAAAATCTGCGGACAAGCTGATTATGTCCGGGCAGGTACTTCCCTGTTGGAACAGACCGTCAGCAGGCGTAAGGAAATCACATCGGATGACTTTAACAACGGATCGTTCGGTGTCGCTTATGCCTTAGACTGGCTTCTGCACAACGGCTTCGTAGAATCTTGTCCTCTAAGTGTACACTCTCTGAGGAGACCTTCTCACGTACTTGGCTCAATAGGGAAAAAGGCATTGCCATCGTCATAGAGCCCACAGACGGCTTCTATGAAAAGAAGACCGTCAAGGAAAAACACAGCTTCGTGAGTTTCGCCCGCAAGTACGCTTGGCCTTTCCGTTGGGAGCTCTCACAGTCTGCCTTCGCCATGCTCTTCGGACTGCTCATCTCACTTATCACACCTTTTCTTACCCAGGCCATGGTTGATGACGGCATAGGCATGCGCGATATGAACCTGATTGTGAGTGTTATGTTTGCACAGCTCTTTATCTTTTTTGGCTCTTTCTCTATGGGGCTTTTTGGCAGTTGGGTGAGCCTCTATATAAGTACACGCATTAATATCAATATTCTCAGCGATTACCTGACAAAACTGTTAAACCTGCCGATGGCCTTTTTTGAAACAAAGAGCGTAGGCGATTATCAACAACGTCTTGGTGACCATTCGCGGCTTCAAAACTTTGTAACTTATAATACGCTACAAACAGTATTCTCTCTTGTTTCAGCACCCTTCTTTCTTGCAATCATAGGATGGTATAACCCAGTAATATTATGTGTGTATCTTCTGATGACAGGGCTGAGTACGGTATGGATGTTATGGTTTTTTAGCAAGCGTAAAGTCATAGACTATGAGCAATTCAAGGTAAGTGCCGAAAATCAAAATAAACAATACGAATTAATGTCAGGCATTACGGATATAAAATTAAATGGTTATGAAGATTATAAACTAAGCGAATGGCGAGAACTGCAAGAACGACAATATCGTATGAGCCAAAAGGGATTAAAGCTATCACAAATACAAAATACAGGTTTTACGCTGATTGGGCAACTCAGAAACATATTTATCACTTGCTGGATTGCAGCAGAGGTTGTAAATGGAAATCTGACACTTGGAATGATGATGAGCATCTCTGCCATTATAGGTCAAGTGAATGGTCCGCTTTCACAGCTAATAGCTTTTCTTCAACAGTTCCAAGATGCAAAAATAAGTTTAGAGCGTTCGGAAGAAGTAAAACTATGTCATAATGAAGACAGTGAAGGTCAAACAATAGTGCCCAAAGATGAACCGTACGATATAGAAATAGAAAATTTAACCTTTTCGTATACAGGTTCTATAGGTAAACCGGCTTTAAAAAATATATCTTTCGCTATACCTGCAAAAAAAATGACAGCCATAGTAGGCGAAAGTGGAAGTGGAAAAACTACACTGATGAAGTTACTCTTAAAATTCTACGAGCCGACTTCAGGAGAAATACGCTTAGGGGGAAAACTCCTTTCTGAGTATTCAGCAAAATCTATGCGGCAAGCTTCAGGCATCGTGATGCAAGATAATTTTGTATTTTCCGATACCGTTCGTCATAATATTGTGCTTGGTGAAGAGCAAGACGATATTCGCCTTAAGACTGCAATACATACTGCATGCTTGGAGGACTATATAGAAGGCCAACCGCTGGGAGTAGAAACTAAAATAGGGAGTGAAGGTATCGGGATAAGTGGTGGTGAAAAGCAACGAATGATGATAGCACGCGCTGTATATAAAGAACCACAATACCTTATGCTGGATGAAGCTACAAGTTCACTAGATGCAGAAAATGAACAGCGTATAACGGAAAATCTTGATAAACACTTTGAAGGGCGTACTCGCATAGTCATAGCTCATAGATTATCGACCGTAAAAAATGCTGATAATATAATTGTTCTGCGACACGGCGAAGTAGTAGAACAAGGAACTCACACTGAGTTGGTAGCTAAAAAAGGATATTACTATGAACTTATTCACAATCAACTGGAATTGGCAAACTAATAAAAAACACATGAAAAAGAATATATTGAGATATGGAATCTTTGTGATACTAATTATAATGTCATTGGGATTATTAGTTATCCTTGATAGTTTTGAAATACGTTCCAAAACATCAATAAACTTATTTGTATTAAACGATAGCACCTGTAAATCATATATGGCTTATTCAACTGATTATTATCCTCAGAAAGGTGACACAATAGAAATTTGCCAAACCATAGGCGGTGATATTTCTTTTGTTATCAAAGATAAAAGGCACGAACCTGCCAACTTGGTTTTTCTTCTAGAATCAACTGATAAAAATATAAATATGCCGGATAAATTATCTAAGAATTCATTTACATCAGGATTTATATTCACAGATAAAATCAAATTGAGAGAACTTATCTTGAAAAAGTTAAGCTTTTAGAATGAGCAGGCACAAAGCTAAACTTAAATGTATGAATACAAGTGAGCTTAGCTTTTTCCTACGGATGCCTAACATTCCACCACCCGATACAAATCGGTTAAGTATCAATCGGGCATTTCCTTTTCTCCTGAAAAGCAAGCATTAAAAGTTGTAAAGGTATTATAAATGAGAAGCTTAGAAATGTTTCGAAAAGAATGGATTGCTTCAAAAGGAGACTTAAGTTTTTTTCAAAAACTCCACCGACTTAAAAAAGTTACCATACAAAACTCGAAGACCTCCCTGAGTGCGCTGTTCTATGGGAAGCGTGGGAGGTCATATCATTACATTTTTTCTATAACAGCATCAAGCATACACAATATACCTAATTGGCAGGGTATGTACCTGCAACAAGGCTATTGAGATAAACTTCAAGATTGGTATATTCAGGACTCAGATTATACTTCGCACCGTCTGACGCATCATTCGGATTGAGTCCCTGTATCACCTCCCATTCATCGGGCATTCCGTCACCGTCACTGTCTTTCAAGACTTCTGTCTGTTTGTATTCCGGCCATCCTTTTACATCTTTCTGACTGTCTATCAGTCCCAGCTTGCTGCCATTAGAACCGGTATAAGTAAAAGTCCCTTCACGAGTTTCTCTGACAATACGGCTGTCAACAGCATCGCGCGCCAAGGAAGCACCGGCATAATCCAGCACCGATTCATACGCTTGCCGGGCGGTTTCCGTAAAACTTGTATCTGCAATAGGAAATTCGGCAGAAGAGAGAACTTCGGAAGCCGGAGCAAAATTGCCCTTAATCACGAATCCGGCAGCATTGGCCAAGTTCACAACTTCCAGCTGCTTCCGCTGCTTATCAGACAGTGCAGGACAGGTAGAGTCGAAATAATTTCCTTTCAAATAAAAGACTCCGTGTGTCCCTTTCTTATTCTGATTCTTCCCATCATCTTCGTATGCCGTAAAAATGCGGGCATAAGAGGATTTTGTAGCCGTATAAGGACCCGGCTTATAGTAGTTGTTCACCAAGTTATAAGACCCGCCTTCACCGGCATAAGCTCCTTCATTGCCGAAATTGTAAATAACATTATTGCGCAAGTCCACCTTCTCTGCATCAGGACGCCCTGTATAACGGCTGCCGCAAAGACGTGGAGTACGGTTGCTGTGATGTGCCAACAGGTTATGATGGAACGTAGCCCCCTCTCCTCCCCAAATGCCGCCATAGCCATGAGCACCTTTGGCATGAACGGAATTTGTGAGACTTTCGCTTAAAATACACCATTGCATCGTAAACTCACCGGCACCATAGAAACTGCCACACTCATCGGTACACCAACTTAAAGAACAATGATCCAGCATAATCTTCCTATTGCCGGAATGTCCGCCCATCGCATCATCTTCCGTTCTTGCCACATCTCCCATGCGGGAACGGATAAAACGGACAATGACGTTGTCGGCTCCTATATAAAAGGTATAATTACGGAGACAGATTCCATCTCCGGGAGCTGTCTGACCGGCAATAGTCACATCGCCATGCTTTATTTTTAAGGGTGATTGCAATTCAATGATACCGCTAACCGCAAATACAATGGTACGCGTACCTTTCTTTTCGACAGCCCAACGGAGGGTGCCTTCCGTCCCGTCGTCGGCAAGTGAAATGACTGTATATACAGCCCCCCCTGCTCCGCCACTGACATAGCGCCCGGCTCCTGCCGCTCCAGGGAAAGCTAAAATGGTGGAACGGTCGGGAACAGGATATTCTGTCAGTGTACCGGGACTGTCAGGTGATTCCGGTTCCAACGGTATTTCAGGCAGGTCTCCATTGTCTATGCTCCCTTTGCCGCAGGCTACAACTGATAAAAACAAGCCCGACAATATAATTTTTTTCATCATAATGTATATCTATTAAAAAGGCACGGATTCAAGGATTGACCGGGGTCACCGCATAAATCCATATAATCCGTGCCTAAAAGTAACTATTTAAATAGTCTTATCCTAAAAATCCTAATACCAACGCGGGTCACCGACCTGATTATAAATCAAGTCTTCATCAGACAGGGTAAAATCACCTCCGGCAGCATCCTTGAAGCCCGGATTTAATGTGGTGGCACTCTTGTCCTCAGCCACTACCTTAGCGGTATCGCCCGAACCGGTGATAATAGAACCGGCAGTCGGAGCGTCAAAGTAATTGTTTCCTGCAAAGTCCGGATTGGCATCCGTGTTAGCCTGATTACTGAACAGGCCGGCAGTCGAGGCTACCAGATTGTTCTTGAAGGTTATCTGATTACCTTTGAAACGGACATACATCAACCGTTTACCGGAATTATTAGAGATGCCCACCAATGTACAATTGGTTATGCTGATAGCAGGAGTAACACCGGCAAATGTAGAAGAGGCATCATCGTAACGCACAAAGTCACGGGCCGCACAGCTGTTATAGAAAGTAGAGTTGGACAAAGTAAGTACTTTAATAGCTCCCTTGCGCGAATCCAACATATCACCTCCGTCACACTCAATGTCGTGAACCAGACAATTATTGAATACAATCTCATTGACCATAGCAGCTACATTCAGATAATACAAACCTTTGGTATAGTTCTTGATTTCGCAATCTTCCACCGTCAGCGCATTGTAAGTGGCACCGGCTGTGTTGAAGGTTATTGCCTGACTGCCATCCGTACCTGTACCGTCCATCACAATCTGTCTCAACAATAGAGACGCACCGTCATTCAACGTGATACATCCATTGATTATAGGACGGTCGTTGGGACGGACTGCTTTCAGTTCAATACTCTTCGAAATAGCAATTTTGGCTATTGACTCCACACCGTCTGCCGTATTCATCACTTTATAAGTTCCCGGATACAGCGCAAAAGCATCTCCATCTTCAGCATTCGCCAATACTTCGGCAAAGTCATCCTCGGGAGTCACGGCAATGGCATCACCCAAATCAAGTAAAGTAGTGAAAGTCAGCGTACCGCGTACTTTCGTTCCGTTCATCAACTTGGCTGTATAAGTGGTTTCGCCGGTCAATCCGGTTATGGTAGCGGCACCGGCTGCTATCTCGTCGGCAGTCACGGTATGAGTGATATCACCCGGAGTAAGAATAATTTCTGTAGCCGCTTCACCGGCAGTCCATCTCAGAGTAGCACCGGTTGCCTGTAAATCTTCATCATTTACCGCTTCAAATATTTGTTCTGCATCTGTTTTAAAGTAAACACCACTCCATTTGGATTCGGCAATTCCTTCGCCTACAGCCTGCACACGGGCTGAGTATTTCATACTGCCCTCCAACTTGGATACTGTATAAGGCAGCTGGTCGGCAGTCACACCGCTGATGGTCTTTGCAGGCGAACCGGCGAAAGTCAGACTGTCGTTCTCAAAAACCTCAATGTTATATGCGGTTGCCCCTTTCACAGTCGACCAAGTCAAACGTACATTGGTACGGTTGGTCACTCTCGCTTCCAGATTGACCGGTGAGAAAAGACGGTCATAGTCAATATTCGTGATTTCTTCGTCCGGGTCATCGCAAGCGGCGGTCAGGGCTGCTATTGCCAGCCCCAACATATATGTATATTTCTTATACTTGTTCATAATTTTGGTATTTATGTGTTTATCAACTATTAGTCGTTGGACAGGGTTCCGTTGCTGCTGTCAACAAAAGTCTGCCAAATGGGCCAGAACTGGTTTTCATCCGGGTTCTTCTGATACAGGACATTGATAAGTTCGTCCGTCAGTTTTTCGGTAGAAATCCATGTTGTACTCGATTCATACCCCAAAGCTGCTCCCTCTTCATCTGTATCTCCATGATTCAGACCATAAATCATCAACGTTTCACCATCTGCGGCAGTCTGATAATAGATTTTTTCGGGCAAATCGGCATAAGCGCCTTCCCGTCTTGCCAACTGCGACATCTTGGTTTTGGCTTCGTCCAACTTCTCTTTCAGTAAGTTCCAACGAATCAGGTCGGCCTTTCGAAGAGATTCTCCGGCAAACTCAAAAGCGCGCTGTTCAACAATGGCATTGAAGAAAGCATCCTTGCCGGCAGTGGCCTGAGCCAGATAAGCCGAAACTTTGGAAGCAGGAAGCGCACGGTCAAGAATCGGTTTCAAATAGGCAGCCGCAGCCGACGGCCCTTCCAGCTCATTGATGGCTTCGGCGGCCATCAGGTAAACATCTGCCAAACGCATATACTGCCAGTTCACACCATCGTCGTTGGTAGAAGTCACCACTCGATTCATCCATTCATAACGCAGTTTTCCAAAACACCAGCTTTTCAGGCTGCGCGGTGTCTGCCAGCTTTTGCCATCCTTCTGGTCTTTTGACCATTCGTAAGGAACGCAAGTAATGTCACGACGAACATCTTCCACATCATAATCATAATATAAATAAGGTAACGGACCATTTACGCCGCCCTGTGCCTGTTGTGTATATTGGTCGGTCTTCTGATGTTTCACACCCAAAGTATACAGAACACGTCCACGACCATCCGAGAACGGAATTTCCCAAATAGACTCGCCTCCGGCTGCTGTATTGTCCTGACAAAGTTTCAAGAAGTTATCTTTGAAAGTACCCAAACGGCATCCACTGTTATTGATGATGTCAAGACACTCTTCCTTTACCAAAGCATACATATTGGCAACGCTCAGTTTCGGGTCATTACTGCGGCGGACACCGTCTGCACGTTGGCTGTATCCGGCTGCATAAAGGGCAATACGTGCACGAAGGCCCTTCACGAATGCCTTATTGACGCGTTCCGTACTCTTGGTTACCGCAGAGCCGTTCGGCCACGGAACCAAATCTTCCGCTTCTTCCAAATCATTTAACAAATGTAAATAAATGCTATCCCGGTCTGTACGAGGCAGATAAACGGTTTCGGAAGTATTCGGTTCAAAACGAGCCGGGACATCTCCCCAACCTTTCACCAAATCAAGATAAAGAACTGCTCTCAATGTAATCGCTTCACCTAGTAATTGCTGAAAAGCAGGATCAGTCAGGTCGGAATAAGTACGCAACCCGCGGATACACAAATTAGCACGCTCGATTCCTTCGTAAAACTTAGCCCAAGCATTGTTTGAGGTATTCATCTGACTGTTCGTAGCGCGGGTGGCATAGGTACAAAGCTCATATTTGCCATCATCCGCCACTTTAGACGCTTCCATATTATTAATCCATTCGATGTCAGTATTGATTCCATAGTAAGGAAGATACCGTCCGCGATAAGAGTTGGTTTCTCCGAAAGACTGGTGAATACCCATTACTGCGGCCTCAGCCAATGATTCTACCGTAAATAGATTGGGTTCTTCCATTGCCGACTGAGCAGGCGACTCTAAGTCACATGAAGTCATAGCTCCCATTAATGACAAAGACAAAAGAGAAGTATATATAAATTTTTTCATTGTTCAATACATTTTTCCTGATTAGAAATTCAAATTAAGGCCAACCACAAACTGACGGCTCTTGGGGTATGCTGAATAGTCCACACCCGGAGTCAGGTTTGTTTTGCGTATAGTGGATACTTCCGGGTCATATCCCGAATAATTGGTCCAGCAGAACAGATTGTAACCGGTCACATAGAAACGTAAGTTCTGGATTCCCACCTTATTCAGCAAAGTGGCCGGAAGAGTATAACCTAATGTCAGTGTATTCAGGCGTAAGAAGGAAGCATCCTCCACTGCCCAATCACTGAAAATCATACGTTGTGTGTAAGGTGACCACATAGTAGTATTGGCATTCATTGCAGCCAGCTTTTCGGGATCGTTGCAAATAGTACCGTTTTCATTCAAATTCGTCCAACGCTTACCGTCAGCCATCTCCGAAATCATGTTGCGGTATTGATATTTACTGGTTTGCGTAAACTCAATCTTGTTGGCATTATATACATCATTTCCCACACTCCAGTTAAAGTTTGCACTCAGGTCAAAACCGTATGCACGGGCATTGATACTGAAACCGCCTGTATGGACAGGATTGGCATCACCTATTATTTCACGGTCGGCAGTAGTGACCTTGCCGTCTCCGCTTCCATCAATATCAGCCAGTTTCATCATACCCGGACGGAGTGTACCTACCACAGCGGAAGCATCGACTACGCCTTCTTTCAAAATCCATTTCTTGGCGGCAGCATCATAACCCTCAAAGTCGCTTACTTCATAACGCCCTGCAGAACGGTAACCGAACATTTTACCTACAGCACCGCCTTTGGCAATCCAAAAGTCATTACCGATTTCTGAAGAAGCCCAATAGGTTTCAGCTCCAAAGTCATCCATGATACCTAAATCTTTAATCTTATTTTTGTTGAAACCGATATTGGCACTAAAGCTCAAACCAAAGTTTTTCTTATCAACGGCAATCCAATTCACACTAGCCTCAAAACCTGTATTCTGTGTCTTGCCCATGTTACGATATTGATAATCATAGCCTGTGCCGGCTACAGGAAACTGAATCAGCAAATCTTTGGTTGTATTGAGATAGGCTTCCAGCGTACCGCTCAATCTTCCGCCCAATGTGGTAAAGTCCAGACCAATGTTACGGGTAATGGTCGTTTCCCATTTCAAATCAGGATTAGGCATCGTCTTTGATGCGGCCCAATAGTTATTAAAGCCGTTAATCCATGAAGTGGAAGAAGAAGCATAATTCAAGTTCATCTGGCCCGACGGAATATTGTTATTACCGGCAGTACCGTAGCTGAAACGGAGTTTCAAATCGTCCAGCCAACTCTTGGTTCCTTCCATAAACGGCTCTGAAGACACGCGCCATGCAACTGCTGCCGAAGGGAAATAGCCCCAACGGTTTCCGTCTGAGAACTTGGAAGAACCGTCGGCACGGAAAGTAGCACTCAACAAATATTTGCTCTTATAGTCATAATTGATACGTCCGAAAAATGACAAGAGTTTATCGTCAGGGTTAAGGTAATTATCAATGGAATAAGGAGTACCCTGTGTAGAATATTTCCATGCATCCTGTGATGTGAACGATTCGGGGAAACCGTGAACCGTATTGGTCAGTTTCTTTGATTTGGTGACAATCCATTCATGGCCTATCATGGCATTTAAATGATGGTCATCATTCTTCAGCAATTTTTCGAAATCATAATTAACGGTATTCGTATTGCGGAACTTATGACGGAATGTGTTTGCAATCTCCATAGCCGGTTTGCCTTGATTATCCTTTGCAGGAACATTCTTTATATAATAAGTTGTCAATCCCCAAAAGCGTGAATCTTCTTCGCGGTAATCATCATAACCGAATTCTGTCTTGGCACGGAAATTCTTGAAGATTTCCCATGTAAAGCTACCTGCCATATTCAGATTCTTACGCTCACGTTCACGGTCATTATCCGAAATGGCTGTCAATGGATGATACAGGTTACCTAAATCATCATCCGAACTGCCACTTTCCGAATTCAGGTTTTCCAAAGGTATCGGAGTATAAATCACTGAATATTTCAAACGTTTGTCCGAGTCATACGTGCTGCTGGTATCATTGGCACCGCCACCCTTTACATCTGTATCCGAATAACGGACTGAAAAGTCAAGAGTCACATTCTTTACCGGCTTGCTATTCAACTTCAGGCTGAAATTATCACGCTTAAAAGATGAACCTTGCATAATAGCCTTATCATTCATGTGGCTGTAGCCGAACGCATATTTTATTTTATCGCTACCGCCATTAATGTTCAAGCTTTGATTGAAAGCGTGTCCGGTACGTCCGAAAGTCTGATCCTGCCAATCATTTCCGGAAATATTCTGATACATATCCATATCCTGATAGTTTCCAAAATAATCGATATAAGAACTCATATCATTTTCTTTAATCAAGCCGGCCAGCTCATATTGCCATTTGGCATAGTCGTATGGAGAAAGTACATCCAATGTTTTTGCAATTTTCTTAATACTGTAATATGCGTTATAAGTCACACTCAGTTTTCCCTCCTTACCGGATTTAGTTGTTACCAAAATAACTCCGTTCGCACCGCGGGAACCGTAGATGGCAGTAGAGGAAGCATCCTTCAGCACCGTCATATCTTCAATATCGGAAGCCGGAATGTCGGAAATGGTTTCTACAGGAAAACCATCGACAATAAACAATGGAGTATTATCACCCGTAATAGAGCCACCACCACGCACACGGATTTTCATTTCGGCATCAGGAGAACCTTCTGTAGTGGTAATCTGTACACCGGCCATTTTACCGGTCAGTGCCTCTGTTGCCGAAGCAACCGGAACCGCAGCCAACTTATCAGCACCCACTGATGTGACAGAACCGGTCAAATCCTTACGTTTTACCGTACCGTAACCAATAACGACCACTTCTTCCAATGCTTGTGAGTCATCATTCAATGTTACATCAAATTGTGTTTGATTTCCGACCTTAATTTCTTGTGTGACGCACCCTATGTAAGAGAATACAAGGATATCACTCGACTTAACGTCGGACAAGGAAAATTTACCTTCAAAATCGGTAATAGCGCCGTTGGTTGTCCCTTTTACTAAAACATTTGCCCCAATCAGTGATTCGCCGGTAGCGTCTTTCACAATACCGCTCACCTGATGTCCTTGAGCAAAAGCGACCAAACAAAGCATACTCAGAAAAAGGGTTGAGACTGCTTTTCTAGCTAATTCTTTTAGATTCATAAGATGTGTTTTTATAGTTGTTATTTTTTCTAAGGCTACAAAGAACCTATATTCACTGAGGCAAAAGTAGATGTTTCAAAATGTCCCGATGTGTAGTTTTTATCATTTTATGTGGATTAATCAACTATTCTCAGAATTTCCACGTATTACACCGGCTGTAAAACAGATTTTCAACAGTTATCTTTTGAGCCTCTTCCGATGATAGCTGCCTGCTCCATTCTACCCTTCCGGAAATATCAGCGCCCTCACCTGCATTTTTATATTCCCGATAACGGACTGTCTGTTCGTTATCAGAATTCTTCCAATTATGCCATCCGGCAGGAAGAATATGTTTTCCTAATTCGCACTCTATAAATAAGGTATAGGCAAAAGGACGCCACGGACGCCCCAGATATACCTTTTCCACTCCGGGAGCAGCCGTCAGTTTGCAATGTTGAAAGACATAACCATATTCCGCCTCTGCAGGAGTGGAAGCGGCAGTTATATAAGAATCTCGTTTACTGTGAATAGTACACCCCTGAAACAGAGCTGTGGAAGGTCCAAAAATAAAATCGGTAGTTCCCTCAATATAGCAATCTTTAAAATACAGACGTGTAAATTTTGCTCCAGTATATACCGTATCCTGATTTCCAAGGAAACGACAATTGATAAAACGAAGACAATCCCCTTCCGTATGGAGTGCTACGGCTTGTCCCAATGGAGCAGCATTATTTTCAATAGTCAGATTTCTAAAAGTAACATGACTGCCTTCCACCTTTACCGTATAGGTACGGAAGGTTCCCATTTTATTTATATTGGCGTGGTCGTCATAGGTAATAACGGTCTTCTCTTTGTCTTCACCTATTATCTCAAGGTTCTCTAACCAGGACGGAACAACCACTTTCTCTTTATACACACCATTCTTTATATAAACGGTCACTGTATAGTCCATAAAAGCGCGAACACTTTCCAATGCATCTCCCAGAGTGTGGTAATGGCCTGTCCCATCGCACGAAACGATGAGTGTATCTCGCCGTTGTTGTCCCCATAAAGTAGCGACAACCAACCACATACATCCTATAATCGCTATTCTTTTCATTTCATTATTCCAATGGAGTTTTACAACCGCTGCCACCATTTGCATGCAAACGCTCCCATTCCAAACTTGCCATGATAAACGGACCTACAGCCTTCGCATCATTGACACGTATCTGTTCATTTATATAATAGTCATAGTCTCCCATACGATAGTTTTTACCTCCCAAACCGGCTACGGCACACGCACTCGTAATAGAAACCAGTCCTTTATCATCCACTTCTATAAACTGCTTCAAAATACCTTCATATCCTTTTTGAGCCACCTCCATATAAGATGGACAGATATATCCTTTACGAACAGCCTTCAACAGTGCGTACACAAACATAGTAGAGCAGGAAGACTCCAAATAGTTTCCTTTATCACCGCTACGGTCTATCACTTGATACCATACACCGGTGCGGGTATCTTGAGTACGTTTTATTTGAGCAGCCAACTTATTTAAAATGGCAATCACCGAATCCCGTCCCACTTCATGCTGCGGAATAAAATCAAGCACATCTACACATGCCATAGCATACCATCCCATCGCACGTCCCCAGCAATGTTGTGATTGTCCGGTGACCTTATCCGCCCATCTCTCCCGTTTACTTACATCGCAGGCATGACGATAAAGATCATTTTCTGCATCGTAAGTATGGCGGGCAACTGTAACAAATTGGTTAATAATATCCGCATAGTCATTTACACGATTATTGCGATAGGCATATTCTGCATAAAAGGGCTGTCCCATATACAGTCCATCCAACCACATCTGATGCTCATAAATCTTCTTATGCCAGAAACCGCCGTCAGCATTCCGGGGATGTGTATCCAATTGACTTCGCAACAAATCCAAAGCTTTCCTATACTTTTCATCCTTAGTCTGCTCATAGATACGAAATAACATTTTGCCTGAGTTCAGACGGTCAATATTATACTCATGCAACTTATAAGTCTCGATAGAACCGTCGGCATGAATCATCGTATCGGCATAGGCCACCGCATAATCAAAGAATTTCTTGTCTCCATACGCATCATACACATCAAGCATCGACTGAAGTTCCAGTCCATGACAATAATCCCACTTCAAACGAGTCTGGAAGTCAAGTTGCCAAGACTCGGGACAACGCATCATTTCTGAAGTTGCCATACGGACAGACCACGGCTGTTTATCACACACCTTCTGAGCACCGCACAATAGCGGAGCAATCATCAGTAATCCTGATACAATAAATTTACAGATAGATTTACTTTCCATGCTGTTGTTTTGTTTTAGTATTAGACCTTTTATCTTTTATAAAACAAAAGTAGTTCTTTTACTGAAAAACATTGTGGATTTTTAAATATAGAGAGTGTATTATTTGGTTTTCGTGTACGAAAACGATAAAATTGTGCGCGGTAACGATAAAAAGTGTGCAAAATTGTCCATTTTACTAATAATTAAGGTTTTCCCGTTTGATTAATTGAGAAAAGGTTTTATTTTTGGGGCAGTTTTTAATTCATACTATTGTAGGAACACATTCATTTAACTATTAAATCACAAGAGAATGGAAGAAGTTTTCAGTTATATCATCGGTCTGGGTGCAGCTGTGATGATGCCTATTATCTTTACAATCTTAGGAGTTTGTATCGGTATTAAATTAAGCAAAGCATTAAAAAGTGGTTTGTTGGTCGGAGTCGGTTTTGTTGGATTATCTGTTGTTACAGCCTTGTTAACCAGTAGCCTTGGTCCCGCTTTAAGTAAAGTTGTCGAAATATACGGTCTCCAATTAAAAGTATTCGATATGGGTTGGCCTGCTGCTGCTGCCGTTGCTTATAATACTTCCGTAGGTGCATTTATCATTCCGGTTTGTCTGGGTGTCAACATATTGATGTTATTAACAAAGACTACACGTACGGTTAATATCGACTTATGGAACTATTGGCATTTTGCCTTTATCGGTGCAGTAGTCTATTTTGCAACAAGCAGCATCCTATGGGGATTCTTTGCTGCTATCATCTGTTATATCATCACTTTGATTCTGGCAGACTATACGGCAGACAAGTTCCAGGGCTTTTATGAAAAGATGGAAGGAATTTCCATTCCCCAGCCTTTCTGCGCAGGATTTGTGCCATTTGCTATTGTTATCAATAAAGTATTGGATAAAATACCCGGATTCAACAAATTGAATATTGACGCCGAAGGCATGAAGAAAAAGTTCGGTCTGCTAGGCGAGCCTTTGTTCTTAGGTATTTTGGTCGGTTGCGGTATTGGCGCACTGTCTTGTAAAAACGGACAGGAAGTGGTAGACAAGATTCCTTATATTTTAGGTTTAGGTATTAAGATGGGTGCCGTTATGGAATTGATTCCACGCATCACCAGTTTGTTTATTGAAGGTTTGAAACCCATCTCTGACGCAACCCGCGAAATGATTGCAAAGAAATTTAAAGGTGCAGTCGGACTGAATATCGGTATGAGTCCTGCTCTGGTAATCGGCCATCCTGCAACTTTGGTCGTATCATTGTTACTGATTCCCGTTACACTGTTGCTGGCAGTGGTACTCCCCGGCAATGAATTCTTACCTTTGGCTTCATTGGCAGGTATGTTCTATGTATTCCCATTGGTATTGCCCATCACTAAAGGTAACGTATTAAAAACCTTCATTATCGGGTTTGTTGTATTGGCTATTGGCTTGTACTTCGTAACAGATTTAGCTCCTTACTTTACTCAAGCCGCACAAGATGTTTATGCCAAAACGCAAGATGCAGCCGTTAATATCCCCCAAGGCTTTGAAGGCGGTGCATTGGACTTTGCATCCAGTCCCTTCTCTTGGGCAATATTCCACATGACTTATACATTTAAGATAATCGGTTCGGCTATTTTAGTGTTAATAACCCTATTCCTGATGGTATTAAACCGTCGTGCCATCATCAAATATCAGAAGTCGGTAAAAAACGCTCAATAATAAAAACAGAAAATAAGATAACTAATAAATAAGAACGAAAATGAAAAAATTAGCAATTGCAATGATGCTGGGCGTGTCTGCTTTGGCAGCTTCAGCTCAAGTAAATTACAAGGTACAGACAGCTTGCCATCCGCAAGATGTAAAACACTATGATACAGAACGTCTGCGCAACTCGTTCATGATGGAGAAAGTAATGGCACCGGATGAAATCAATGTCACCTATACTCTCTACGACCGCCTCATTTATGGAGGTGCCATGCCTGTAAACAAAGTCCTGAGACTGGAAACATTCCGCGAACTGGGTCCGGAAATCACTTACTTCCTCGAACGCCGTGAACTGGGTGTGATTAATGTTGGCGGTGACGGTGTAGTCACTGTAGACGGTAAGGAATATCCCATGAAGTACAAAGAAGCACTTTATGTAGGGTGCGGCAACAAAGAGGTTACCTTTAAGAGTAACGATGCTACCAAACCGGCTAAATTCTATATCAACTCAGCACCGGCTTACAAGCCATACGTCACTCAGCTGATTACAACCGATGCCAAACTTCAAAAGGCAAACCCCAAGAAATATGCTTTGGCTATCTCTGACCACTACGGAAAAATGGAAGACAGTAACGACCGTATCGTAAACCAGTTGATTGTGAAAGATGTATTGGAAAGAGTAAAAGACGGTGGTACGAACCAATTGCAGATGGGACTTACCGAACTTGCTCCGGGTTCTGTATGGAATACCATGCCGGCACATACTCACACACGCCGTATGGAAGCCTATTATTACTTCAACCTGCCCGAAGGAAATGCTATCTGCCACTTAATGGGTGAACCCCAAGAAGAACGTCTGGTGTGGTTGCACAACGAACAGGCTATTACCTCTCCCGAATGGTCTATCCACGCAGCAGCAGGAACCAGCAATTATACCTTTATCTGGGGTATGGCAGGAGAAAACCTGAAGTATAGTGACAAGGATGAAATCAAATATACAGAAATGAAATAAGCGGATTCCACTCTCGTCCGATTCTCATTGATGTTTGTCATTCTGAATGTGATGAAGAGCTTTCATGATTATGATTGAGATTCTTCGCCGCTTTCGGAATGACAAACTTGTTTTTTAATCATTGTTGACCGAATAATACATAGTTTCTACCAATTTTTACATAGAAACCGGCACCAAAATACTTACTTTTGTACCATTAAGAAAAATATAATCTACTAAATCTATTATTATGAGTACATTTCAAAATGCCAGCGGGAAGATGACAAACTTCAGATGGATTATCTGTGCCATGTTATTCTTCGCCACTACTGTCAACTATCTGGACAGACAAGTATTGTCGTTGACCTGGAAAGATTTCATCGCTCCCGAGTTTCACTGGACAGATTCAAATTATGGAGATATCACGGCTATTTTCTCTATTGTATATGCAATAGCCAACTTATTTGCCGGACGTTTTATTGACTGGATGGGTACCAAGAAAGGTTATCTCTGGGCTATTGCCGTATGGTCAATAGGAGCTTGTCTGCATGCACTTTGTGGTTGGGCAACCGAGCATACACTAGGTATCCACAATGCGGAAGAAATGATTTCCGCCACCGGAGCCGTCGCTTCTACCATTGCCATCACCAGCGTATATTACTTTATTGCAGCACGCATCGTGCTTGGTGTAGGTGAGGCCGGAAACTTCCCTGCCGCCATTAAAGTGACAGCCGAATATTTCCCCAAGAAAGACCGCGCCTATTCCACTTCCATCTTTAATGCAGGAGCTACCGTAGGAGCTTTGGCTGCTCCCGTTACCATCCCGACTTTGGCACGTTACTTCCAGAGTATAGGTATCGGCAATGGTTGGGAGATGGCATTCGTTGTCATCGGCGGACTGGGCTTTATCTGGATGGGATGCTGGATGTTCCTTTATAAGAAGCCGGCAGCCAACCCACGCGTCAATGCAGCAGAACTCGAATATATCGAACAAGATAATAACAATGCAGACCAAACAGTGGAGCAACAGGCCAGCGCCAATGAATTCGACAACAAGAAAATTCCATTCTGGAAATGTTTCAAATTTCCTCAAACATGGGCAGTATTCATTGGAAAGTTTATGACTGACGGTGTGTGGTGGTTCTTCCTTTTCTGGACCCCTGCTTACATTTCGGATGTATATGGATTTGCTTCCGACACCGGTACGGCACAATTGTTGATTTTCGTTTTATATGCCATCACCATGTTATCTATCTATGGCGGCAAGCTTCCTACTATCATCATCAACAAGACCGGCAAGAACCCATATGCCGCCCGTATGCAGGCTATGTTTATCTTTGCCTTATTCCCTTTATTGGCCTTATTCGCACAGCCGCTTGGCAACTATTCCTATTGGTTTCCGATTGTTATTATCGGCATTGCGGGAGCAGCACACCAATCTTGGTCTGCCAATATTTATTCCGTTGTAGGCGATATGTTCCCCAAGAGCACCATTGCCACTATTGTAGGTATTGGCGGTATGGCAGGCGGTATCGGCTCATTCCTTATTAATATGGGGTCGGGCAGACTGTTCGATTATGCCGCACAGACCGGTATGAAGTTTATGGGATTCGAAGGAAAACCTGCCGGCTATTTCATTATCTTCTGCATCTGTGCTGTAGCCTACCTGCTGGGCTGGGTAATAATGAAAATACTAGTACCGAAATACAAACCTGTTGATGCCTAAAGTTCTGTCAGCCGGTTCATTATAACCCATATAAATTCCCCTGTCCCGAAGAATCGAAACAGGGGAATTTTCTGTTTAGTTTTAGTGTTGCGTTCTCTGATTTATAGCCTTTTACATAATATATGTCCTATCCAGTAGTTTCTCCGCCCAGGTATGTTCGCCGGCAATCCACTGTGAGTCTTCCTGACTGTGAGGTTGCTGATACATCCTGTTTAACAGTTCCTGATACTCATGCAACAAATTAACGGCATCCGCCTGTTTGTTTTCTCTGAGCAGCAATAATATCTTCATCTTACAGATATTCACATTCGTTATTTTAGATGTCTCATCCGCCTTGTTCAGGTACTCCAGACATTCTGCATTGCTTTCTTTGCTATTAGACAATTTCATAATGCTGCGTGCCACCATCAGATAATCATCCGAACAAGCCATAGCATTATTTATATTCTTCATTGCCAAACGCCTTGATTCGTTATATTTCTTATTATAATCCATCATGCCTGCCTCATAGCTGACCACAGTAGAGGTTTTCTTTAAATAATTCCGGTCTTCAGCCAATGGGGTGAACTTACCCAGCTTCCCCACCCTTTCGGGCAAAGAACCATACGCACCGTACTTGGATAATACTTCCACATCTTTATTGCGCTGATAATATTGATTGATTTTATTCAAAGCAGAGATGACTGCCTCCTTATTCTTTTCCATCAAACTCATAAAGCTCATGGCCATACGGTCAGCCTCTTTCTCTTGTTTCTCCGAGTAATCCAGTCCCATACGGTTAGCGATATTATCATTAACCAATGCCTGAACTACATCATTCGTTGCAAAAATCAGTCCGGGAACATAATAATCATAACGATCATACAGATATTCCTCCGTAGCGGCAACCACTCCGTCCGCTACAGCTCCCCAAAACTGTGCACGCTTGGCACGGGCAATATTCTTGTTTACGGTGATAATGGCATGATCGAGCACATAATGGGCCACTTCACGACTCATTACCGCATACAGTTCCTCTTCACTGTCCAATGTAGTCAACATTCCCGTAGAAACCAACAAGCAGTCATTTCCCAACATCAACATATCAGGAGCCGGAGATTTCAACACACGCACCAACGGAGTTCCGTCGCGCATTACTGCCATCTTTTCGGGTATGATACTCAACAGCATACATTGCAAATAATCCTCTATTGCGGCATCATCATAAAAGAGTTTGGCCTGCTCCAATTCTTTCATATAATCATCTGCTTCACGAGCCTGCTCTTTCCGCATTCCCTCTTGATAGCCTTTCTTCTCGTAATAAGAGATTAAATCATTTGATAACTGTGCTGTCTGCCAGAATGAATTCTTATCCGTGGCTTTGAGCGCTATCACACCCAATTCATTCACTGGAACACCTACCTGTATTCCATTGGCAACCACCACAGCCTGCAATTTGGACTCACCCTGTTCAGTCGGTCTTTTCAACTTGATAACACGCTGCAAAATACAAGAGGTGCCTTTCTTCACATCTTTATAGTCCTGTTTGAACTCACCCGGAATATTCAACATCGGACTCAATGGCCGGTTATTCTGCGAAAACATGATTCCGCATTCCAGCATTGCGGCTAAAAGAAAAAGAATGTATCGTTTCATAGTGCCTTATTTTTAGAACACTACAAAAATAGGAAAGGGAAAAAATACAATAAAAGGAAAAGCCCTACAAACAGGTAGGGATTTCCCTAATTAATAGCCTGTATCAGACGGCGATATATCAGGTTATGGTTCAAAATATCGGGCACTCCCGTTATATACAACTTCTTTCGGGCACGCGTCAATGCCACATTTAATTTACGGTCTATCCATACTCCGTTCTCTTCCGTCAGGTTAGGCAAGGACTTCAACTGATAAAGGTAATTTACACAAAAAGAATAAATGATTACATCACGTTCACTTCCCTGATAACGCTCCACCGTATCCACTGATATTTCATTCAAAGCCGGTATCCCCAAAGACTGAATTTTTTTCCGAATCAATGCTATCTGACTACGATAAGGAGTGATAACCCCTAAAGTACGGTTAGTATCAAAACCCTCCTTATAAAGATGATACACATCAGCCGCCAATTGAGCGACAATACACGCTTCATTCCGATTCGTCTTTCCCGAAACACTTTCCGTATCCCGCTCCGAAGGAATAAACCGAACCGGAGCATCAACATCTTCCAACTGATGCGGCAGTCCCAACGCCTCCAACTTTCCGGCATAAAACTCCCGATTAGGAAACAAGGCCACACCGGGATGCATACGTCCCTGGCGGCAAAGCATATCCACCGCCGGAGAATGTTCTTCCTGCAAATGAAAACGATAAAGCCGTTCAAAAAGAGAATCTTTCAGATTATAAAGTCCTATCCGCCGCAACTCTTCATCGTGCACTTCAGACTGTTCATTACTCTGCAACACAACAGCCGGCAACTGTTTATGATCACCAATCAGGATAAACTTTCCTATTCCGTTACGTCCGTCCTTAAACCGTGCACAAAGGACTCCCAGTAACTGAGGTTCCAATATTTGTGTAGCCTCATCAACAATTGCCACATCAAAATGCTTCAACTTGAACAGTTCCGATTTAGATGCAATTGATGCAACCGTTCCCACATAGATACGACAATCTGCCATACGGATGTTTACCTCCCGACGGTTGTTACATTCCGACAACACATTTTCCAACAAATGTTTGCGGAAACGCGCATCACAAGACAATTCACTTCCCACTCGTATGTAATCCACTTGCGGCCGGATGGAAGAAAGCGACTGGCATATCTCATCCACGGCCCGATTGGTGTAAGCCAACAATAGAATCTGCATCGAGGGACAAGCATAAAAATGCTCCACCATACGCCTCAAAGCGCGAGACGTCTTTCCGGTTCCCGGAGGCCCCACCAACAAGAAATAATCACGGGCTGCCACCGCTTTCAGAGCTACCCGTTCAAAATCATCGGTCGCACAGGCTATTCTATTTTCATAAGCTGTATCAAAACGAGGAGGACGTTGTCCCAACAATAAATCCCTGCGCTCCGGATTCGCATCCATAAAAGAAGACAGCCCCAAATACATACTTCGGAAAGTGGTATCCATCGTATCATGCTCCACAGCATAACGGCTGTTTTCGGGAAACACCAACGGATTCCGTTGTGATGCCCGAAGGCGAATCCGCAACTCACTGTCAGTTATGGATTCTATATTTCCCTTAAACACCATTTTATTGGTCACGTTATCCGTATCTTTATTACGTTCATAAAGCACCACCACATCTCCATTACGGAAGTTGGGCAGAAAAGTTTCTTCATATTGAGGTATAGCCAACACAATAAAGGCTTTATGAGCCTGTGATGCACGGTTTTCAACAATGGCAAGATCATACAAAATCTCGCCGGCCTCCCGTTTTTCATCCAGCGTACTAAGCCATAAGGCAGAAGCACCTGTTCTGCTATCGCAATCCACATCCCCCGATTTAGAAGTATAAAGTTCTTTTGTAATAAAATTATAGAGCGTATAGAAATAGACACGTTCCAACGGAGTAAGCAAATCCAAACGCTCACCAAAACGAGAAATAGACGGTTTAAGATACTGCTCCCAAAACCGTCCTTGTAAGCCCTTCTGATTGAGTACAGAAGGATTGATTTGCGCCAACAGCTGTTGGGTGAACGAAGGATGATTATGCAACTGCACCCCATATTCCAAAGCAACAATACAGTTGCGCAGATTAATGATGCGCCGCACTTGCGCCCAAGACGCCCGTGCCGGATAAAGTAACGGATAACGAGTATATAATAAGTAAGGATGCATACGGCGACGGTCTTGCTCCATGCTATATTCCAACACCGCCATATAGAGCAACATCTGTACACGATTATTCTCTTTCGGTTCCAGCCTGCCTTGCATGGAATATTCGTCCGCCTTGCCCGACTTCATTTCTATAAAGCTGCTCATGTCACGCTGCATATAGTCCAAACGCCCCTGAATGCCGAGTGCCTCACAAATATAAGAAGGTTCCAACACAGCATCGTTCTTATCAAGATTATATCCCGGTTGCATAAATGTCTCCTGCACTGTTTCACGGATATGTTCGAAATGCATTCTACAGTCTTGTGCGAACTCTTTCTCTTTTTGAGGATTCAAAAGCTCCTCACAAGCAGCCAGTTCGATAGGATACTGCCGGAAAGCCTTTCTCATACATTCAGTGTAATCGGGCTCTTCCTCTTCTGCATGTATCCATTCATCCAAAAACAGATTGGCAATGTTACCCAGCAATAAGGGACGGGCATTTTCAATAGGAACCAGACGGCTCAGGAAATAATTGGCGGGATGGCTGCCATAATCCTTATAACACTCCGCCAATGAACTGATATCCAATAAATAGTCAGGCTCAAGTACTATAAAAGAAGGAGTATAAACCCCATCATCATCGACGGTTACATCCAGCAAGTTCAATTGAGCATACCGCCAAAGTGCCTCCACCGTATCTTTAAACTCCTCATTTACACCAGACTTGTTATAATTCACCTTTACCGGTTCTTCTTCAAGCACATCTATCGGGCGAACATACAAATAGCTTTCATCAGCATATTCAAAGCACACCCGGATACGACGAATCCGGGCCTCTTTCGCCCTTTCCATCACAGCAATCACTTCCTGCTTAGGAAGCTGCACATAAAGTTTCAGCGGAATATCTTCATGAAAAATCTTCCGATAGGCATAAGCCACGGCACGGAGGTCTCGCAAAAATTCCTGTTCGGACGGTTCCTTGCGGTGATTCAGAATATCATTCGAAGTCAGACGGAATGTATGTAATTGATTCTGTTCCTTACCATCCAATGCAAATTGAGTGGACACATAATTAATACGGGCAGCCAAATCTGTAACTTGCAGACTTGTTCCCTGCATTTGCTGCCTCATCACCCGTTCCAATGCTTCACGCAACTGCCTGTAACGGCGTGTCAAAGGCTGTTCCTTTTCAACGACACACAGGTTATATAATTCTTCGTAATATTCTGCTATTTCTTCATTCATGCTTTTCTTGATTTGCTCTCACGAATACAAAGGTACTAAAATGAAAGCAAACCACCCTCTATACTCATCCGGAATCGTTAAGCAGATGAAGCAATTCCTTACTAAAGACTAAGGTCTTTTAAGCGGCAGATTATTACGTTCCACTATAATGGGACGTACGTTCTACTGTAGCGGGACTTAATAATCTACAGTACAAAATGGCTTAATAGAAAGGAAGAAAACGCTTAATCCTGTAAGCTAATATCCTTCCCACGACTTGGCTTCCTTGGCATTCTTTTCCTTGGCACGCATTTTTTTGCTAAATATGATGCCCAAGAGTTTATCTGCATTAAAAGCGGTGCTGATACCGGCTCCCACCATCAAAGCACTGGGAGTGAACTTTCCTGCCGATGCCGGTTCGAGCCGCGAATCATAACCAGCCAGATATTCCTTATTAAGCGGAATCTCCACATAAATCTTTTCTTCGTCAGGAGAATTAAAAGGACCGTAAGGCAACAGACGGATATACCCTTGGCCGTCAATCGTATCTATCTGAGAAATATAATAGCGGGGAAGTTCTGTCTCAAACTTCATATTCTTTTTAGGGAAAGGAGTGGACTTCATTTTCCACTTCTCCGGATTAAACAAGCGGTCTATCTCTTGTTGGGTTTCATCATCGATAACGATTTCCACCTGTCCGTTCAACAACTGTTGCAAACGCAATGAATCCTGTTTTGTCAATTGCCTTGACTCTCCTGTCTTCTGGGCAAAAGAAAAGAACGGCAAACACAAACATACTAAAAGGAAGAATATACGTTTCATGGCATTCCGTTTTTTGGTTATTTCCAAATATACAGAAAAGAAACGTAAATTCTTCCTTCTTACCGGGATTATTGAGGTCGTTTTTTCGTTAATCCTGGTAATAAACTCTTTTCACCCGATTAGAGACACTTGTCAATATCTCGTAAGGAATTGTCTCCAGAATTTCAGCCAAGACCGTTACCGGTAAATCATCACCAAATATCACTGCCTTATCCCCTTCTTTGCAGTCGATATCCGTCACATCTATCATGCACACATCCATACATATATTACCTACATACGGTGCTTTCTGTCCGTTCACCAAACAGTAAGCGTGTCCATTACCCAATTTACGGTTCAATCCGTCGGCATAGCCGATAGGGATGGCCGCTATGCGGGAATCACGCTCCAAATGCCCCTTCCGACTGTAGCCCACAGTCTCCTCTTTGGGTACATCGTGTATCTGGAGAATCGTTGTTTTCAACGTACTGACATTATGAATAATCTTATTGGTAAAAGGATCCACACCATATAGCCCTATTCCCAGACGAACCATATCGAACTGCGCACCGGGATAACGCTCTATGCCCGCAGTATTACAGATATGGCGCAATATCTTATGCGGAAAAGCATCCTGCAACTCCTGTGATGCTTTTTCAAAAGTTTCTATCTGACGGCGCGTGAAGGAATCAAACTGTTCGGCATCACTTCCCACCAAGTGCGAAAATACGGAACGGGGAATGACAGCCGTCTGCTTTTTCAGACGCTCTATCAACTCCGGTATCTCATCCGGCGTAAAGCCGAGCCGATGCATACCGGTATCCAGTTTGATATGAATAGGGAAATTAGTCACTCCTTCTTTTTCGGCAGCCTTTATCAATTCATTCAATAAATGGAAACTATAAACTTCAGGTTCGAGTTTATAATCGAACATGGTTTTGAAGGCGGTCAATTCCGGATTCATAATAATGATGGAACTGGTTATACCGGCTTTTCTCAAGTCCGAACCTTCATCGGCAACCGCTACAGCCAAATAATCCACCCGATGGTCTTGAAGGGTCTTCGCTATCTCGTATGAACCGGCTCCATAAGCCGATGCCTTCACCATACACACCATCTTTGTCTCCGGTTTCAACTTACTACGATAATAATTCAGGTTATCAACCAATGCATTCAGATTTATTTCCAGAATCGTTTCATGTACTTTCAGCTCCAGACAATCCGAAATATCATCGAAATGGAAACTTCGTGAACCCTTTATCAAGACAACCTCATTACGCAAGTTGAACAATAGGTCAGACTTCAACAATTCTTCCGTGCTGTGAAAGAAATACTTCTCTATTTCAAAACGAGAGGAGGCTGTACGAATCTCATCACCTACCCCGATAATCTTTTCCACTCCACGGCTATGCACCAGTTCGGCCACCTGACGGTAAAGCAGTTTACTGCTTTGCCCCGTTTCAAGCATATCCGAAAGAATCAGCGTACGTCTCTTGCCTTTGTCTTCCGAGCGGCGTGACATAAAATCAAGTGCGATATCCAATGACGCCAAATCCGAATTGTAACTATCATTGATAATGACACAGCCATTCTTTCCTTCTTTCACCTCCAAACGCATCGCAATTTGTTCCAAATGCGCCATACGCTCTGCAATGTCTTCGGCAGGTACCATCATATATAAAGCCACCGCCAGACAATGCAATGAGTTTTCAATAGATGCATCATCAATAAACGGTATCTTATATTCATTCGGCATCCCCAAATAACGGTATTTAATAGTGGTGGAGTCCTCTCCTTTCCGAACAGACTCTATAAACAAAGGACGTTCATTGTCCTTCTTAGACCAGGCAATCTCACGCGAAGTAAAAAGAGACTTACTTACACAAGAACTGATTAGTTCATTATCACCATCATAGATAATCACATCACAGTCCTTAAAAAGTGTCAGCTTCTCCATACATTTCTCCTGAACAGAAAAAAAGTTCTCTTGATGCGCACCGCCGATATTTGTCAATATACCGATAGTAGGACGGATAATACTCTGCAAAGCCTCCATTTCACCCATCTCAGAAATACCGGCTTCAAAGATAGCCAACTGGGTTTCTTCATTCATCAACCACACAGAAAGCGGTACCCCAATCTGTGAATTATAACTGCGAGGAGAACGAGTAACCGCACGGTCGGGGCTGAGCAACTGATACAACCATTCTTTCACTACGGTTTTGCCGTTACTTCCGGTAATGCCGACCACCGGAATGAGGAACTGCTCCCTGTGTTTCTCCGCCAGCTTTTGCAACCCCTTTAACGGATTGGCCAATTGCAAAAAATTGGCATCGGCATAAACATCCTTGTTTTCAGGCAGTTCACTCACTACAAAATTACGCACTCCACGTTCATACAAATCGGGAATATACTTATGACCGTCATTACGTTTGGTTTTCAACGCGAAAAATAAAGTTTCTTCGGGAAAGCACAACGAACGGCTATCCGTTAAAATCCAATCAATCTGTGCATTGCGGTCACCAACACGTTTGGCACCCAAGACCTTTACTATATTTTCAATTGAGCTTGACATTGTTCTAATTCTTTTTGAAGTTCAAAATACGGGAACTTTTCTTTCATCCTGCTTATCTTTAACACTATTTGAGTTAAAAAACTACGGTATGCCTCTGAACCGGCATCGAAAGGTTTATGATTCAATCCTTTGCATATCTCTTCCCATTCTTTCATTATCTGCCGTGTCTGAGTACTGAAATAAGTATCTCCGAAGCACTCCCACAAATAAGATACGGCCACACGCGAAGGATGAAGCATATCGTCTGCATAAAAGCGGTAATCGCGAAGTTCATCCATCATAATCTCATAAGAAGGGAAATAATGACACATCGGAAAATGGCGTTGTAAAGTATCTACCGCCAATAAAAGGGTCGACTTACTTATCTGATTGCCATGCATACCATCTTTAGCGTGCCGGATGGGACTGACCGTGAACAGAACGTTCAGACGAGGGTTCAATTCCCGCAAAGTTTTCAACAAGTTGAAATATTCGCTCACTATTTCTTCTACTGAAAGAAGCCTGCGAGTGAACAATTTATCCGGTTGTTTATGGCAGTTACCCACAATCGTCCCAGTCTCTTTCAGAAAATAGCCCCATGCCGTCCCCCACGTTATCATCAGCCAGTCGGTTTGCGGCAATTCCATGGCAGCTCTCCCCAACCTGTCATTAATCCGCGACAGACATTCTTCTGCCGAATTGCCTGAAAAAGAGCTATGATGCATAAAACTATGCCAACCCGCCCTGTCGCAAAACAAATCCGCCTCATTATAAGTTTTATAAGAGAGAGTTTGACGGATAGCCTCTGCCACAGATAAAGGATTATATAGAATACCAAAAGGGTTCATATCACACCGAAACTTATTTGCCAGCAACAAATTTCCGATATTTTCGGCAAAACAGGAACCAAATAGCATAATTCGATCAGAATGACGGATTTCTGTTTCCTTTTTAGGCAGTTCTACTTGCGTTCTGAAATTCATATCAATAAGAGTCTATCTAATTTTTAAGGACAAATGTAATCATAATACACATAATTATGCTATTTTTGCAAGATATTTATCATATCATAGGAATGGAACAGGATACTTCATATATGTTGCTGAAAAGTTTAGATACACCGGAAGATTTGCGCCGCTTAGGGGCAGACAAACTGCCCGAAGTATGTAAAGAGCTGAGGCAAAAAATAATAGATGAGCTCTCACGCAATCCGGGACACTTCGGTTCCAGTCTGGGAGTGGTAGAACTGACCGTAGCCTTACATTATGTATTTGATACTCCTTACGACCGCATTGTATGGGATGTAGGCCATCAGGCTTACGGCCATAAGATATTGACAGGCCGCAGGGATACATTCTGCACGAACCGCAAATTACACGGTCTGTGCCCTTTTCCATCTCCTCACGAAAGCGAGTATGACACTTTTACGTGCGGGCACGCTTCCAACTCCATTTCAGCTGCGCTCGGAATGGCTGTTGCAGCCAAGAAAAACGGTGAAAACAACCGCCATGTGGTGGCAGTCATCGGTGACGGCTCAATGAGTGGCGGTCTGGCATTCGAAGGGCTAAACAACGCTTCTTCTACTCCCAACAATCTCTTGATTATCCTGAATGATAACAATATGGCTATCGACCGCAGTGTGGGCGGGATGAAACAATATCTGCTAAACCTCCAGATGTCTGAAGGTTACAACAAGATACGATACAAGATTTCAAAAATGTTCCATAAGTGGGGCATACTGAACGAAGAGCGCCGGAAGAGCCTGATTCGCTTCAATAATAGTCTGAAATCCATGCTCGTACAGCAACAAAATGTGTTTGAGGGAATGAATATCCGCTATTTTGGTCCTATTGACGGGCACGATGTCAATAATCTGGCACGTGTCTTGAAAGAAATAAAAGACATGCAAGGCCCCAAGTTGCTCCATATCCATACCACTAAAGGCAAAGGATTTGGCCCGGCAGAAAAAGCTGCTACCATTTGGCATGCACCCGGCATCTTTGATAAGGAAACCGGAGAACGCATTGTGGTAGATACCGACGGACTTCCCCCTTTGTTTCAGGATGTATTTGGCAATACGCTATTGGAGCTGGCACAACAAAACGATAAAATAGTGGGAGTGACACCGGCAATGCCATCGGGCTGCTCTATGAATATATTAATGAAAGCAATGCCCGACCGTGGATTTGATGTAGGCATAGCAGAAGGTCATGCTGTTACCTTCTCCGGTGGTATGGCAAAAGACGGATTAATCCCATTCTGCAACATCTATTCGTCCTTCATGCAACGTGCATACGACAATGTCATCCACGATGTAGCCATTCAAAAGTTGAACGTCGTTCTTTGTCTGGACCGGGCGGGAATTGTGGGCGAGGACGGCCCTACCCATCATGGTGCATTCGACTTGGCATATATGCGCCCCATTCCTAATCTGACGGTGGCATCTCCTTACGACGAGCATGAGCTGCGCAATCTGATGTATACCGCACAACTTCCGGATAAAGGACCTTTTGTGATTCGTTACCCACGGGGAAGAGGAGTGCTGGTGGATTGGAAATCTCCTTTTGAAGAAATTGAGATAGGCAAAGGACGAAAACTGAAAAACGGAAAAGATATAGCAGTCATCACCCTCGGTCCGATTGGCAATGTGGCACAAAAAACAATAGCCCGCGCTGAAGCTGAAAGCAAGATGAGCATCGCCCATTACGACCTGCGCTTCTTAAAGCCGTTGGACGAAGAGATGTTGCACGAAATAGGAAAGAGCTTCCACCGGATAGTCACCATCGAAGACGGTGTGCTGAAAGGTGGAATGGGCAGTGCTATTCTGGAGTTTATGGCAGACAACGGATACACTCCCACTGTCCGCCGCATCGGTTTGCCGGATAAATTTGTAGAACACGGTCCGGTGAAAGACCTGCATCGTTTATGCGGTATGGATGAAGAAGGTATTTACAAGGTATTGGTATCATTCTAAAAGAGAAAGATAAAAATGAAGATTATTATTGCAGGAGCCGGAGCCGTAGGCACCCATCTGGCAAAACTGCTTTCAGGTGAAAAACAAGATATTATCCTGATGGATGAGAACGAGGAGAAGTTGAGTAAATTGGATTCCAACTTCGACTTGATGACAGTCAATGCATCCCCGACTTCCATTTCCGGCCTGAAGAATGCCGGGGTAGCGGGAGCCGATCTCTTTATCGGTGTCATGCCGGAGGAAAGCCGCAACATGACAGCATGTATGCTGGCTACTAACCTAGGTGCCAAAAAGACTGTAGCCCGTATTGACAACTACGAATATCTATTACCCAAACATAAGGAATTCTTTTCACACCTAGGGGTTCATTCACTAATCTATCCCGAAATGCTGGCTGCAAAAGAAATTGTAGACGCCATCAAGATGAGCTGGATTCGCCAATGGTGGGAGTTCTGCGGCGGTGCACTGGTGTTGATTGGTACAAAGATGCGTGAAACGGCAGAAATCCTGAATGTGCCTCTGCACGAACTGGGCGGACGCAATATTCCATTCCACATTGTAGCGATTAAAAGAGGCAATGAAACGATTATCCCACGCGGAGATGACACCATCAAACTACATGACATTGTTTATTTTACCACTACCAAGAAATATATTCCTTATATCCGTAAAATAGCCGGAAAAGAAAATTACGCAGATGTGCGTAATGTAATGATTATGGGAGGCAGCCGCATAGCCGTCCGTACGACTCAATACGTACCTGAATACATGCAGGTAAAAATCATCGAAAACGATATCAACCGTTGCAATCGCCTGACCGAAGTGGTAGACGATAAAGTAATGATTATCAATGGAGACGGTCGGGATATGGATTTGCTGTTAGAAGAAGGTCTTCGCAATACCGAGGCCTTTGTAGCGTTGACAGACAATTCGGAAACAAATATCCTAGCATGCCTTGCAGCCAAAAGAATGGGCGTAACCAAAACCGTTGCAGAGGTGGAAAACATTGATTATATCAGTATGGCAGAAAGTTTGGATATCGGTACAGTCATCAATAAAAAGATGATTGCTGCCAGTCATATTTACCAAATGATGCTGGACGCCGACGTATCCAATGTAAAATGCCTGACTTTTGCCAATGCCGATGTTGCTGAATTTACGGTAAAAGCCGGTTCACGCATTACCAAAGATACCATTAAAGACATGGGGCTTCCCAAAGGAGTGACCATCGGCGGCCTGATTCGAAATGGAGAAGGTATCTTGGTAACAGGTAATACAATCATCCAGCCGGAAGACCATGTAGTGGTATTCTGTTTGGGGATGATGATTAAGAAAGCTGAAAAATTCTTCAACTGATGATTAACTCTAAAATGATATGCAAAATCATGGGCTCTCTTTTCTTTATTGAAGCGGGCTTCCTGATTTTATGCGCATTGCTTGCCATATATTATAAAGAAGCAGATTTAACTGCATTCCTTTCTTCGGCCGCCATCACAGCAGGAGCCGGTATTGTCTTCTCCCTCTTCGGAAAGAATGCCGAAAGGAAAATCAGCCGTCGCGACGGCTATGTAGTAGTATCCCTTGCTTGGATTTTCTTCTCCCTGTTCGGAATGTTGCCGTTTTATCTGAGTGGACATATTCCCAGCATCACTGATGCGTTTTTTGAAACCATGTCGGGATTCACCACTACCGGAGCCAGCATTTTAGATAATATCGAATCATTGCCCCACGGGTTACTTTTCTGGCGAAGTATGACCCAATGGATCGGAGGGCTGGGAATTGTATTCTTTACCATTGCCGTACTACCCATTTTCGGAGTAGGCGGTGTGCAGTTATTTGCAGCCGAAGCTACAGGACCTACCCATGACAAAGTACATCCCCGCATCGGTGTCACCGCCAAATGGATTTGGAGCATCTATCTGGGACTGACCATAACGGAAGTATTCTTACTATTGCTGGGCGGAATGAATCTGTTCGACAGTGTGTGCCATTCATTGACAACTACTGCTACAGGAGGATACTCCACCAAACAAAACAGCATTGCCGCTTTTCATTCTCCTTATATAGAATATGTAATCACGCTTTTCATGTTCTTGTCGGGTATCAACTTTACCCTGCTGTTTCTATTCTTCCTGAAAGGAAAGTTCAAACGGCTGATTGAGAATACCGAGTTTCATTGGTATCTGGGTACTGTAGGCTGTTTTACCCTGTTCACCACCATTACACTGGTCATTACCAGTCCGATGGGAGTGGAAGAATCATTCCGAAAAGCTATTTTTCAAGTAGTCTCCTTACAGACCACCACCGGATTTATTTCTGCAGATTACATGACCTGGGTGCCGGTACTGTGGACATTAATGTGTATCATCATGTTCTTCGGAGCATGTGCAGGTTCCACTTCCGGAGGTATAAAATGTATTCGTATTGCCATCATGAGTCGTGTATCAAAGAATGAGTTCAAGCGAATCATCCATCCTAATGCCGTTCTGCCGGTCCGTATCAACCGTCAGGTGATTTCTGCCACAACCAAATCGGCTATACTGGCATTTACCTTCCTTTATATAACTATTGTCTTTATAGGGTGGCTATTGCTTATGATGTTGGGAGTAGGATTTGAAGAAGCATACAGTGTCGTGATTTCCAGCTTAGGCAATGTCGGCCCGGGCATAGGCAAGTGCGGACCTTCTTATTCGTGGAGCGGATTGCCCGATATGGCCAAATGGATTAGTGCATTACTCATGCTCATCGGCCGTTTGGAATTATTTACCGTCCTATTGTTGTTTACTCCCGGATTTTGGAAGAAACACTAAGAAGTACGGAAGTCGCTTCACCTATGGAAAGAGAAAAAAAACAATTTATAATGATAAAATTCCAAATTTATGGCTAACTTTGTGACCTCTAAATAAAATCATCATTATGAACAATATACTGAAGATATTTATTTCTCTTTTGTTTTCCCTGCTCTTGATGACAATAGTGGGACAAGAAGAGTGTACTTCAGTGACGAGTTCATCTCCCCAGAAATCAAGTATAACCTCTTCTTATCAGCAAACACAAAGTCCGTGTAAAAAGACTATGGATTTCCTGTTTATCAACCGTTTTGCTGATATGCCACAAGTAGCAATAGCTCTTGACAATCCGGATTTGACTTCAAAATCCAAATGTGCTCTCCGTCTGCTTGCGACACTGAATGATTTCTGGAAACAGGAGCTACAAACAAACAACATACATTTTCATTCATTCATTTCCCATTACTCGCATGCCGTGGATTACTATATCTATGCACTACGGCGAATCATTATTTAATTTTATACATTCAGGTCAAAGGCCCAAACAAAGTATCTTACATTAAGCGTTATGTAAGCAGGCTTTGCATTCAATCACATTTTGTCTAATCACAAAAAAGTTTAGATATGTATTTTACATTATTAGTTGTCGTTATCCTGACGGCAATCGCACTAGTTGCCGTGGCTTTGGGCATTGCCCGTGCCATATCCCCCCGTTCGTACAACCCGCAAAAAGGGGAGGCTTATGAATGTGGTATCCCCACGCGCGGACAGTCATGGATGCAGTTCAAGGTAGGTTACTATCTGTTTGCTATCCTATTTCTTATGTTTGATGTTGAAACGGTATTTCTTTTTCCGTGGGCGGCAGTCGTTCAGGACTTAGGAGTATACGGTTTAGTCAGTATCCTCTTCTTTATTGTAGTACTCGTATTAGGTCTGGCATACGCCTGGAAGAAAGGAGCATTGGAATGGAAATAAAGAAACCGGTCATAAAATCTATCCCTTATGAAGATTTCAAAGATAATGAGTATCTGGAGAACATGGTCAAGCAACTTAATGAAGGAGGTACCAAAGTACTTGTCGGTTGTTTGGACGACCTCATCAACTGGGGACGCAGCAACTCGCTGTGGCCGCTTACCTTTGCAACCAGTTGCTGTGGAATCGAGTTTATGGCAGTCGGTGCTGCCCGGTATGACTTTGCCCGTTTTGGGTTTGAAGTAGCCCGTGCCAGTCCGCGACAAGCAGATATGATTATGGTAGCCGGAACCATCACACACAAAATGGCACCGGTATTAAAACGACTTTATGACCAAATGGCAGACCCTAAATATGTGATTGCAGTGGGCGGATGCGCCATCAGTGGAGGTCCGTTCAAGAAGTCATACCATGTGCTGAACGGAGTTGACAAGATATTACCAGTGGACGTATATATCCCCGGATGCCCTCCACGGCCCGAAGCCTTATTATACGGCATGATACAACTGCAACGTAAAGTAAAACTGGAAAAATTCTTTGGCGGAGTGAACCGCAAGGAAGAAGAACCACGAAAGGAATAACTTATGGATGATATTATCAAAATAGATCCCAACGAACTCCGCACCGAGATGCAAAAGCTACGTGCGGAAGGCTATGACTTTATGCGTTCGCTCACCGGCATGGACTGGGGAGAAGATGGACTGGGAGTAGTCTACCATCTGGAAAAGACAACTACCAGAGAGAATAAAGTAATCAAAACCGCTACTACTAACCGTGAGAAAGCTGAATTGCCCACTGTCTGCGATATTTGGAAAGGCGCAGAATTCAACGAACGTGAGGTATATGATTACTTCGGCATCCGTTTTGTGGGACATCCCGATATGCGCCGCTTGTTCCTGCGCGAGGACTGGGTGGGCTATCCGCTCCGCAAAGATTATGACGAAAGCCTCAACCCGCTGCGGATGACCAACGAAGAGCCGGTCGACACTACCCAATATATGGAAGTGCAGCATGACGGCAGCGTAATTGAAAAACGAGAAACCATCTTCGACGAAGATGAATACATTATTAATATAGGCCCGCAACACCCGGCAACTCACGGAGTGCTCCGCTTCCGCGTATCACTGGAAGGTGAGATTATAAAGAAACTGGATGTACACTGCGGATATATCCACCGTGGTATCGAAAAGATGTGCGAAAGCCTGACCTATCCCCAAACACTCGCCTTGACCGACCGTCTGGACTATCTGGGCGCACATCAAAACCGCCATGCACTCTGTATGTGTATCGAAAAGGCAATGGGCGTGGAAGTGAGTGAACGGGTACAGTATATCCGTACCATCATGGACGAGCTGCAACGCATTGATTCACATTTATTGTTTTTTTCCTGCCTGTGCATGGACTTGGGAGCGCTGACGGCCTTCTTTTATGGATTCCGTGACCGCGAAAAGATTTTGGACATCTTCGAAGCAACTACCGGAGGCCGCTTAATCCAAAATTATAATACCATCGGTGGTGTGCAGGCCGATATCGCACCGGACTTTGTACAAAAGGTAAAAGACTTCATCGCTTACCTCCGCCCCACGCTAAAGGAGTATCACGAAGTCTTCACCGGCAATGTCATCGCACAAGAACGCATGAAAGGCGTAGGAGTGCTCACCCGCGAAGACGCCATCTCTTTTGGTGCAACCGGAGGAACAGGACGCGCCAGCGGTTGGGCTTGCGACACCCGCAAACGCCACCCCTACTCCATGTATGACAAAGTAGACTTCAAGGAAATTATCCATACCGAAGGTGATTCATTTGCACGCTATATGGTGCGCATGGAAGAAATTATGGAAAGTATGAACATCATCGAACAATTGATAGACAATATTCCTGAAGGAACATTCCAACAAAAGATGAAACCGATTATCCGTGTGCCCGAAGGTTCTTATTATGCTGCAGTGGAAGGCAGCCGTGGAGAGTTCGGCGTCTTTTTGGAAAGTCGTGGAGACAAATATCCTTACCGCTTGAAGTTCCGTGCTACCGGACTGCCATTGGTTTCGGCAATGGAAACCATGTGCCGCGGTGCCAAGATAGCCGACCTAATTGCCATCGGCGGAACGGTGGACTACGTGGTACCGGACATAGACAGATAAGATTAATAATAAACGAAACGAAATAATATATGTTTGATTTTAGTATAGTAACCCAATGGATACACTCGATGCTTACTTCCTTCATGCCCGAAGGGTTGGCCGTATTTATAGAGTGTGTAGCTATCGGTGTATGCATCATGCTTGCCTACGCAGTGATTGCTATCATTATGATATTCATGGAACGCAAGGTCTGTGCAGCATTCCAGTGTCGCCTGGGGCCGATGCGTGTAGGACCTTGGGGCACCATACAGGTCTTTGCCGATGTATTCAAGATGTTGATAAAAGAAATCATCACCATCCGTCACGCCGACAATTTCCTTTATAACCTCGCTCCCTATATTGTGATACTGGCATCTATCCTGTCATTCAGTTGCCTGCCCTTCAGCAAAGGAATGGAAGTACTCGACTTCAATGTCGGTATCTTTTTCCTGATGGCAGCCTCCAGTATCGGTGTGGTAGGTATCCTGCTTGCCGGATGGAGTTCCAACAACAAATACTCACTAATCGGTGCCATGCGAAGCGGTGCACAGATGATTAGTTATGAACTGTCTGTCGGACTAAGTATCCTCACTATTGTCGTATTGACCGATACCATGCAACTTTCAGAAATAGTAGAACGTCAGGCCGACGGCTGGTTCCTTTTCAAAGGACATATCCCGGCAATGATTGCCTTCATCATCTATCTGATAGCCGGTAATGCAGAAGTAAACCGTGGTCCGTTCGACTTACCCGAAGCCGAAAGTGAGTTGACGGCCGGATATCACACCGAATATTCGGGAATGCACTTCGGGTTATTCTATGTGGCAGAGTTCGTCAATCTGTTCATTATTGCCGGGGTAGCCACCACCATTTTTCTGGGCGGCTGGATGCCGTTGCATATTCCCGGTTTGGACAGCTTCAATGCTATAATGGATTATATTCCCGGATTTGTATGGTTCTTTGCAAAGTCATTCTTTATTGTCTGGCTGCTAATGTGGATAAAGTGGACTTTCCCGCGTCTGCGTATCGACCAGATTCTTACACTGGAATGGAAATATCTGGTACCGATAGGTCTTTGCAATTTGTTGCTGATGGTTATTATTGTTGTATTTAAATTGCATTTCTAATGAAAGAAGAAAAACGTTCATATATAGGAGGACTGTTACACGGTATCGGTACACTACTCACCGGAATGAAAATCACCGGACGAGAATTTTTCACACCGAAAGTGACCGAGCAGTATCCCGAGAACCGTGCTACACTGGAAATCTCTCCCCGCTTCCGTGGTCGCCTCATCATGCCGGCCGATGAAGACGGAAACAATAAATGTATTGCCTGCGGACTGTGCCAGATGGCCTGTCCCAACGACACCATTCATATCACCAGCGAGACACAGACTGATGAAGAAACAGGCAAGAAGAAAAAAATATTGGTGAGATATGAATATGACTTGGGCGCCTGTATGTTCTGTCAACTCTGCGTCAATGCGTGTCCGCACGATGCCATCCGCTTCGATACGGAGTTTGAAAATGCCGTGTTTGACCGCAGCAAATTGGTTCTCACCTTGAATAAGAAATAAAAAACAAACGATATTATGACACTACAACTAATTGTATTCATTGTGCTGGCATTGTTTATCGCTGTCTGTTCAGTATTGGCAGTCACCACATCACGCATCCTGCGTGCGGCGACCTATCTGCTGTTTGTGCTATTCGGAACGGCAGGCATTTACTTCCAGCTCAATTATTCGTTTTTAGGAGCCGTCCAATTACTGATTTATGCCGGCGGCATCACGGTACTGTATGTTTTCAGTATTCTGCTTACCTCCTCACAAGGAGACAAGTCCGAACGGCTGAAAAACGGAAAGATGGTGGCAGGAGCTGTTTCCACCCTTGCCGGGCTGGGCATCTGCCTGTTTGTTATGTTGAAAAACGAGTTTCTCCCCTCCCACTTCACTCCCGGCGAACTGCATGTGCAGACCATCGGCCACACATTGATGGGAATGGGGAAATATCAATATGTACTGCCTTTCGAAGTAATCAGCATATTGCTGCTGGCTTGCATTGTGGGAGGTATAATGATTGCACGTAAAAGATAAGTTTGACTATGGTACACATGGAATATTACCTGGTGGTTTCCACATTTATGATGTTTGCAGGCATCTATGGTTTCTTTACCCGCCGCAACCTGCTTGCCATGCTGATTAGTGTGGAACTGATTTTGAACTCCGTCGATATCAACTTCGCCGTGTTCAACCGCTACCTCTTCCCCGACGAACTGGAAGGAGTGTTCTTCGCCCTGTTCGCCATCGGAGTGAGTGCTGCGGAAACAGCGGTAGCTATTGCCATCATCATCAATATCTATCGTAACATCCGAAACATACAAGTGAAGAACTTAAACGAAATGAAAAATTAATTATGGAATATACAATTCTAATCCTCATCCTTCCTTTTCTCAGTTTTCTAATACTGGGACTGGCAGGTATGCGCATGAAGAACAGCGTGGCAGGTGCCATCGGCACAGCTTCACTGGCAGGGGTAGCATTGCTTTCCTACCTCACCGCCTTCCACTATTTCACGGGCGGCCGTACGGCAGCAGGCACCTTCCCCACCCTCATGCCCTATAACATTGAATGGTTACCGTTCACAACCGACCTTCATATCAACATGGGTATCTTGCTCGACCCTATTTCCATCATGATGTTGGTTGTGATTTCTACCGTATCACTGATGGTACACATCTACTCCTTCGGCTATATGAAAGGTGAAAAAGGCTTTCAACGCTATTATGCTTTTCTGAGTCTGTTCACCATGTCAATGCTGGGGCTGGTAGTAGCAACCAATATTTTCCAAATGTACATCTTTTGGGAATTGGTAGGTGTCAGTTCTTATCTGCTCATTGGTTTCTATTATACCAAGAAAGAAGCCATTGCAGCCAGTAAGAAAGCATTTATCGTCACCCGTTTTGCCGACCTCGGGTTTCTTATCGGTATTCTTATCTACGGCTACTATGCAGAAACATTCTCTTTCACACCGGCAGCAAGCACCCTGGTTGCGGCAGGAACAATGATTCCATTGGCACTGGGACTGATGTTTGTCGGCGGAGCCGGAAAGAGTGCCATGTTTCCATTACACATCTGGCTGCCCGATGCCATGGAAGGCCCTACTCCGGTCAGCGCCCTGATTCATGCCGCTACCATGGTAGTAGCCGGTGTATATCTGATAGCCCGCATGTTCCCATTGTTCATCGGTTATGCTCCCGAAGTGCTCCATTGGACAGCCTACATCGGTGCTTTCACGGCATTCTACGCTGCCAGTGTAGCTTGTGTGCAAAGCGATATCAAACGCGTACTGGCTTTCTCCACCATCTCGCAGATAGGTTTTATGATTGTAGCCTTGGGCGTTTGCACCTCGATGAATCCCCACGAAGGAGGATTGGGCTACATGGCTTCCATGTTCCATCTGTTCACCCACGCCATGTTCAAGGCATTACTCTTCTTGGGAGCAGGATGCATCATTCATGCCGTACACAGCAATGAAATGAGCGCGATGGGCGGGTTGCGCAAATACATGCCCGTCACCCACATCACTTTCCTGATAGCCTGTCTTGCCATTTCGGGCATTTGGCCTTTCTCGGGCTTCTTCTCCAAAGACGAAATTCTGACCGCCTGCTTCCAGTTCAGCCCGGCGATGGGATGGATTATGACGGGTATTGCCGCCATGACCGCATTCTATATGTTCCGCCTTTATTATTGTATTTTCTGGAATGGAGAATGGAAAGGACAAACACCCACCGTAGGGGCGGACCCATGTGTCCGCCCGGAAACGCATACCCCGCATGAAGCTCCATTAACTATGACCTTCCCCTTGATGTTCCTGGCTGCCGTAACCTGTGTGGCCGGATTCATCCCCTTCGGTGATTTAATCAGCAGCAATGGAGAAGCCTACACCATCCATCTGGATATGCAGGTGGCCACAACGAGCATCATTATTGCACTGCTGTCCATCGGCCTTGCCACATGGATGTATGCAGGTTCCAAACAGCCTGTTGCCGACAAGCTGGCACGCACTTTCAGTCGTTTACACACAGCTGCCTATCACCGCTTCTATATGGACGAAGTCTGGATGTTTTTCACCAAGAAGATTGTATTCAGATGCATCAGCACTCCGATAGCCTGGTGGGACCGTCACGTCATCGACCAGTTCTTCAACTTCACCGCCTGGAGCACTCACGCCACAGCCGACGAGATACGCGATATGCAAAGCGGAAATGTGCAGCAATACAGTATTTGGTTTCTGGCAGGAGCCCTGATACTGACGCTGATACTATTAGTTTAACCAGCCAAACGAATAATTAAGTATACAAATGAACATACTAAGTTTTTTCATCATAGTTCCTTTATTGATGCTCGCGGGGCTTTGGGCTTCGCGCAGCGTCAATCAAGTACGCGGAGTGATGGTAACCGGTGCTTCCCTACTGCTGGCACTGTCTGTCTACCTCACCGTCGATTATATCGGGCTCCGCCAAGCCGGTGCCATGGAAGAAATGCTGTTTACCGACAGCATGTCCTGGTATGCCCCCTTACATATATGTTACTCCATCGGAGTGGATGGCATCTCCGTAGCCATGTTACTGCTGAGCGCCATCATTGTCTTCACCGGAACATTTGCATCGTGGAAGCTTCAGCCTCTCACCAAAGAGTATTTCATGTGGTTCACACTGCTTAGTTTGGGAGTGTTCGGCTTCTTTATCTCGACAGACCTATTCACCATGTTTATGTTCTATGAGGTAGCGCTTATCCCGATGTACCTGCTGATTGGCGTATGGGGAAGCGGCCGTAAGGAATATGCCGCCATGAAACTCACCCTGATGCTGATGGGCGGCTCCGCCTTTCTGCTGATAGGTATTCTGGGTATCTTCTACGGAGCAGGAGGCGAGACAATGAACCTGCTCGAAATAGCCAAACTGCATATTCCCGATACAATGCAGCACATATTCTTCCCGCTTATTTTTCTGGGATTCGGTGTGCTGGGCGCACTATTCCCATTCCATACATGGAGCCCCGACGGTCACGCTTCCGCCCCCACCGCCGTCAGTATGCTTCATGCCGGCGTACTGATGAAGTTGGGAGGTTACGGCTGTTTTCGTGTGGCCATGTATCTGATGCCCGAAGGAGCAGCCATGTGGGGTGATGTATTCCTCGTGCTGACCACTATTTCTGTAGTTTACGGTGCATTCAGTGCTGTGGTACAGACCGACTTGAAATACATCAATGCCTATTCATCCGTATCGCATTGCGGCTTGGTGCTTTTCGCTCTTCTGATGATGACACGCACCAGTTGTACGGGAGCCATCCTCCAAATGCTGAGCCACGGCCTGATGACTGCTTTGTTCTTTGCCCTAATCGGTATGATTTACGGCCGCACCCATACACGCGATGTACGCCTGATGGGAGGACTGATGAAAATCATGCCTTTTCTGGCTGTAGGCTATGTCATTGCCGGTCTTGCCAATCTGGGACTACCGGGACTGAGTGGATTTGTAGCAGAAATGACCGTCTTTGTCGGCTCATTTCAAAACAACGACACCTTCCACCGTATATGTACGCTGATAGCCACTACAAGTATCGTGATTACTGCGGTTTATATTCTGCGTGTGGTAGGTAAGATTCTGTATGGCAAGGTGTTGAACCCTAATCATCTGAAACTCACCGATGCAACTTGGGATGAAAGAGTGGCAGTCATATTCCTGATAGCCTGCGTAGCCGGACTGGGTCTTGCCCCATTCTGGATAAGCAACCTGATTAGTAACAGTGTAGAACCGATTATCACTCAATTAATACAATAACATACGATTATGGACATTACATCTATTTTACAAATGCATCAGGAGCTGAGCCTCACCGCAGTATTTCTGTTGATGTTTGTACTCGACCTCTTCCTGCCTGTGCGCCTTCGCCACTGGTTGCGCCCATTGGCCTGCATTCTGTTGGGAATTGAGTTGTTCGCCAATATATGGCCCGATGAAGTCATCCTTTTCGGAGGAATGTATCATTCCACTCCGATGGCCTCCATCATGAAAAGCGTTCTCACTTTGGGCACCATCCTTATATTCCTGCAATCCACTCATTGGCTGCGTCGTTCAGACACCCGTCACAAAATGGGAGAATTCTATACACTCACACTGAGCACGTTGCTGGGAATGTACTTCATGGTGAGCGCAGGTCATTTCCTCCTGTTCTTTCTGGGGCTGGAACTGGCTACCGTTCCTATGGCATGCCTTGTTGCCTTTGACAAATACAAAGGACACAGCGCAGAAGCCGGAGCAAAATTCATCTTATCCGCCCTCTTCTCCAGCGGTATATTCCTCTATGGCATCTCAATGATTTACGGAACCGTAGGCACGCTCTATTTCGATGACATCCCGGCCGGCATCACCGGAAGTCCGCTTCAAATATTGGCATTGGTATTCTTCTTCTCCGGACTGGCCTTTAAGCTGAGCCTCGTACCTTTCCATTTATGGACTGCCGACACCTATCAGGGAGCCCCCACCACTGTTGCCGCTTACCTGTCGGTCATCTCGAAAGGTGCAGCCGCTTTTGCACTGATGACCATTCTGGTCAAAGTATTCGGTTCCATGACCGCCCAATGGAGTGAGATGCTGTGCGTGGTCATTGTCGCCACCATCACCATTGCCAACCTGTTTGCCATCCGCCAAAGCAATCTGAAACGCTTTATGGCATTCAGCAGTATCTCACAGGCAGGATATATCATGCTGGCAGTCCTGGCAGGCACTCCACAGGGAATGGCATCATTGGTTTATTATATCATTGTATACATTGCAGCCAATCTTGCTGTCTTCGGTGTAATCAACACCATTGAGCAGCACACCCACGGAATGGTTGAGCGCGAAGATTATAACGGGCTCTACAAAACGAACCCCCGCCTGACGATGGTGATGACGCTTGCCCTTTTCTCTTTGGCAGGTATTCCCCCATTTGCCGGATTCTTCAGTAAATTCTTTGTATTTGCAGCAGCTTTCCAAAGCGGATATTATCTGATAGTGTTTATTGCATTGGTAAACACCATCATTTCACTCTATTACTATCTGCTGATAGTGAAAGCTATGTTCATTACTCCCAACGATGAACCAATCGCCACCTTCAAGACCGGCGTTTCCATGCGTGCCTGTCTGTTGATTTGTGTGGCAGGCATCTTCATATTGGGCATTGCCAGCAGCATTTACCAACTGCTGAGCGATACAGCTGCGCTTTATTAAGAGAAAAAAAGAAAAACTGTCACATCGCGGTTATAGCCGGTGATGTGACAGTTCTTATACCCCAAACAATGGGCATTGTTTGCAAAGATTGTTACCATTGTTTGCTAAAACTCTCTCCATTGTTTATGAAAAACCTCAAGAGGTTTAAAAAACTCCACCAGCTTTTCGGAAAACTCCACCAACTTTTTCAGAAACTCCACCATCTTTTTTTAAAAGACTAAGGTGTTTTGACACGAGCAAAACGCCTTTTGAAAAAAACTTATTCTTTTTTGAAAACACTTTCTTCCGAGTTTTCCTACTGATTGAATGAATGAACCGAATCCCGAAAGAAAGTTGATAAAACTTCCTTTCACGTTTCACAAGTATCGGAAACCACCTGTTCATAGGGGTTTCCGTGTGAAAGCAACAAATTCACCTCTTAAAAGCTCCTTTCACCCAAAAAGCCGATGAATAAAGGGTTTCAGTGGGTGAAACGTGTGAAAGCAACTTGTTATCAACTTTTTTGTGGAAAACATTTTTGTCTATTTAGACAGGACAAGAAAGCGACTCTCTATTTTTACAAATATATTTGCGCCATACTATCAAATACAACTTAAACAAAAAAAGAGCACCCCGAAGGATGCTCTTTATATTAGCTAATCATTAAAACGAATGATTATTTTTTCACAGTCAAAGTAACTTTCTGAGCAGGAAGTTCAACACCCCACTTATCAGTAATGTTCAAGTCGAATGTGATAGTAGCTCCGCTTTGGATAGCAGTGTTCGGTTTAAGAGCGATTGTCCAACCGGTTAATACATATCCTGTTTCATCTCCATTTGTCCAAGTTGAAAGTTTCTGGTCATCACCAAGTTTTTGAAGTACCGGAGTTATAACAAATGCACCGGCATTTTCACCTGTAGCAACCAATTCGATATCAGCAATTCTTTCATCTTGTACGTCCTTAGCGGCTGCAGCTGTTTTAACATTTCCATTAGCATCCAGCACTTCAGCAGTAAATGAGTTCAATAACTTGTATGCCTTGTTGAATGCATCCTTACCGGCAACGTCTGCGCTCAAGAATGAGTCAGAACCGGTTGCAAGGTCAAGAGTAGTCTTGCTTACAGTGATTGTACCATCTTTAATCGGGCTTTGACCTGTGATATAGATAGTTTCAGTAGCAACATTGTAAATTGCATTTTCAAAGTGCTTGTAAGAAACTTCAAACTTCTGAGTTTCAGTATACAACTTGTTCAAAGGAATCTCAACTATACATTTATTATTATTAGCTTCCTGAACATTCCATCCATCTTCTTTAGTTTTTGTTACAGTAAAGTTTACTGCTTTATCAGCATTGTTATAAGCTGTTCTAACATCATACAACAGATTTGCTCCGGTCGGAACATCACCATAAGCAGCCAGCTTATCACCGTCAAAGTACATCGGAATTCTACTTACAGCAGATGCCGGGTTAGTCAATGTCAACTCTACAGTTGCAGGTAAAGTCAATGTTTTAGACTGATTGTCTACATCATTAGCAGTAACAACGAACTGAATCAAAGCACTATAAACATCAGCAGTTACATTTGCCTGTTCAGGGTCAACAGTAATAGCCAAATAAGCAGCCTCACTTAACTTAGCTGCAGCAGTTTTCTTATCTGATTTAACTAAAGTAAAGCCGTTCAATTCAGTATCCTTAGCAATTTTCAAATTAGCCGGAGCAGCACCATACTTCTTGCTAGAAGTCAACGCAAATCCGGTAGCAGGAGTATTGTTAGCAACAGTCTTATAAGTGAATGCAGTAGCATTATTCCATACAATCTTATCACCGGCAGCAGTTACAGAAGCAGCCAAGTCAGCCAATGGCAAGTAAACAGTATTCTTAGCTACATCAGTTGACAATACATGAGATGCCTTCAGAGTAACACCTGCTGTAACAGCAGCATTCTGAACTGTTACTTTCAAAGTTGTACTAAAAATTTCAGATTTCTTAGTAGAAGCACTATTAGTATATTTCACAGTAAAGGTAATTTCTTTACCATAAGCAGCTTCATTAGAGATAGTGAAATTAGTACCATCGATAGTAATGCCATACAAAGATTTCAAGTTTTCATCCAATGACAAAGCAATATCTGAAACACCAACCAACTTAGTTAAGAATGCTTGAGCAGCGGCATTAGGATTTGCAGAAGGATCTGCAGCATAACCTTTACCAAACAAACTGTAAGTTTCACCTAATTTCACAAAAGTATTAGTTGAAGCAGCATAGCAGTTGGCAGAATTTGTTTCCCCAACAGTCAAACCGGCAGCTAAACCTGATTTATATTCAAAAGCAGTAGTAGCTTTACCACAAACTACAGCAAGAGCATCGTTTTGACCGATAATCTTATTATCGTTGATATCAGCTACAGTCACACCTTCTTTAAGAGCGAAGTGCAAAGTATAAACACCGTCCATGGCTGCTCTCTGCAAAGCACCCTTAGGAGTAGAAACTACAGCCTCTTCAAAGATGGTAGCACCTTCAGAATTTACCAAATTGAACTTCAAATCAGCCGGGTCAATGTTAGAAGGAGTAACCACAACATTGATTTCAGCACCTCTTGTTCCATCTATATTTAAGGCTGAAAGGATAGCATCTTTTGCATACTTGGTTTCAGATGTGTTAATCAACTCTTTTCCTTTAGAGAAAACTACATTTCCCCAGTGAAGCAATGTTGTACCTGCATTCAAATTAGGCACAGCAATAGCAATAGAAGTAACTAATGAAGAAGCAGAAGGAACTTTCACTTCCTGTGATTTGCCGTCTTTATCAAAGATAGTCAATGTAAATCCATCAGCTTCGCTACCTGCTACACTAACGCCTGATACGGGAACACCTGTAGATTTGTAAGTTCCGTCTTCCTGCAATACAGCCCATACACCATCCTGCATAATGATAGATGGTTTTGTTTCGCTTGTAGCAACCTTCAGCTCTTGAGGCTCATCGTTGATGTACAGAATGCCATCCACTACTTTCACAACATCACCACCTTTTTCATCATCCAAAGTGATAGTTACAGGATCACCCTGATTGAATGTAAAGGTAATACCGTGTCCGTCAGCTGTTTTTGCGACTGAAGTCACATACTTACCGCTACCAACGAAATCCTGCAAAGCTTTGATTGCATCAGCATTTGCAGTGATTTGTCCCTGCAAGTTCTCGATGTCATCGTCGTAATCCTTACAAGACACAAATGTTCCTGTTGACGAAACCATTAAGGCTCCGAACAGGATTGCACTTAAAAACTTTTTGTTCATAATAGAAAAACTTTAAATTTATAAATTTAAAAAACTAAAATTGGTTATACATATTAGTTATTGATTGAGAGCATAAAGCCCTCTGTTCATGCAAAAAATAACGTTTGGGAGATTCGCCTACTATCTTACTAAAAGCTGAATAAAAAGCACTTCGGGAAGTAAATCCACTCTTTTCCGGGACTTTATCCAACGAGCATTTATTACTGCGAAGCAATTCTTTGGCATACTCTACACGGTAAGTATTCAGAAGTTCTTTCAGATTACACCCAAAATACCTGTTCACTACATTGGAGAGATAAGTCTGATTCGTATCGACCAGTTCACTCAACTTCTTCAAAGAAAGAGTAGTATCCAGAAACACTTGACGAATTTCCAATTGATAAAGGATACATTTATATATATAGCAATCCACTTTCCTACCCACCATTCCTTGTTCGGCAAACTGTTCGTCCCAATGACGTTCAGCAGCCTTGAAAAGCAGGTCTTTCTGCCTTTCAGAACTTGCGGTGCTCTTTTTACGTTTTAGAAACAGGTATTCCATATCTTATCCTTTACTTTTGTCTTAGTTTGCGGACCTTCAAAACGCAGATTTACAGGCATTTTTATATAGATTCGCGAAACGAAAATCGGTGTATCTCTTAGTAAGAGATATACCGAACAAGGTAAAGTGTCAGATTATCAACACATTAACAGCTGATTTTTAACTTTTAGAATGCTAAAGAATGAAAAAATAAAATCTTTTTTCGGGCTCATACCCATTTTTTTCACGTAAAAGTGCACTAATTCTCAAAACTTTGCTTATTTTTGCAGCGAAATGGTAAATCTCTTACTAAGAGATACACATTTAGTTAAAGTTTCCAACCACTACAAATCCACTCATTCCCAACCATTTACCTTTTCGTTTTTCTATTAAGAGAGACTATCGTTAGAGTTTATTCACATTTCCTACGACTCTAAATTTGTTTCAATAAATCAAAAGACAGAAAAAAGAAGGATATGCAAGATTTATGAAAAAGAGAATAGAAATGCGAAAATAACCGTAGACGCCGGATTTATGTATTAAAGAATACGGAAACGCCAAGACTGTTATCACTTTTTTTAGAAAGGATTAAAGATTCTCCTTAAAAAAAATTATCTTCGCAGTGAATACACAACTAAAAGCTATGAAAAAAACGGGTCTATTACTTCTCTTTTTATGGGCATTTATCCAAATTCAAGCAATCCACTTCAGACATATAGGAATGAAGGAAGGTTTGTCACAACTGTCTGTTATGGCCATTTATCAGGATAAACTGGGAAGAATGTGGTTTGGCACTGAAGAGGGACTAAGCATTTATGACGGAGTGAATACAATTGCATACAAACCTGCAGACTACAAAACTTCCGGTAACTTTATCATCGGGAATAAAATACATTATATTACTGATGACAGAGAAGGAAATGTCTATTTCAATGCAGATAATACATTGATTCGTTACGATATATTCAGCCAACAATTTTCCTGTTTGAGACAAAGTGGAATTCATGCTCTCTATTCTTACAAAGGTAACTTGTGGATAGGCGTAGGCGACTCGGTTAATATAATGGATACCCAAACAGGAGAAATGGAATTCTTTTGTAAATTGTCCACCCCCAAACAATTTGCTTCTGCTATATGCATCGACTCTTCACAGCGATGCTGGATTGGTACCAATACCGGATTATATCTAAAAGAGAAAAATAAACCGCTGAAATGTATTATTCCACACTATGAAATTCCCAACATCTTTGAAGACTCAAAAGGGAATATATGGATTTCCACTCGTATGAATGGTATGTTCATGCGTACTCCCGACGGCAATATGAAACACTTCCTCCACTCGTCGGTCAGCTATCGCTCCGTATATAATCCAATCGGCTACATTTCCAAGAGCACCAATCAGTTGGCAAGCAACCAAGTGCGTAACTTTGCAGAAGATAATTATGGCAATATATGGATAGGCACCTTTCAAGGATTGAACAAATATAATCCACATAACGAAGAATTCACTGTATATACTCACAATAACAGGCCGGGAAGTATCAGCCATTCTTCCGTATTCCCCGTTTATAAAGACCGCCAAGGAAGTATATGGCTGGGAACCTATTATGGAGGCGTAAACTATTTCAATCCGGAAGCTGACCTGTTTACCTTTTATTCTGCCGATATCACCCGCGACGACTGCCTCAGCTATCCGTTTGTGGGACACATGGTGGAAGATAAAGAAGGAAACGTGTGGATAGCCACCGAAGGAGGAGGTCTGAACTTTTTCGACCGCCAAACCAAAAAGTTCACTCATTACCTGATGAATGAAAACGGTAACTCAGTAGCTCATAACAATGTAAAAAATCTCTTGTATGATGCCGAACACGATAAATTATATATAGGTACACATACCGGCGGTCTGAGCATTTATGACATGCGGACAAAAAAATTCCATAATCCGTTTCTGCAAAACGACCGATATGCCGAAGAAATAGGAGACCGCATAGCCGGTATGGAATTGTGGGGCGATACCTTGGTGTTCACTACCCAACGAGGCTTATGGAAAATGAATGTGAAAACTTACGAAGCCACTGCTTATTTCTCCTCAAAAAAACAATATGGCACGACGTGTTTTCTCACCGACAGCAAAGGATATATATGGGTAGCGGCAGGCAGGGGGATTTATCGCCTGAACTCCAAAGATGATAAAGAACATTGTTACTATAAATATGACGAAAAAGGATTAGGACACTTCCCTGTCATCCGGTTGCTGGAAGACAAGAAAGGGCGTATCTTTCTAGGAACTAACGGTTCAGGTCTCTATTATTTCGATGAAGAAAATGACTGCTTTATCGGCTATAATACACAGAACAGTGATATAGCAGGAGATTATTGTTATGACATAGTCCAGTTCACGCAAGGTCAACTTCTTATCAGCAGTGATAAAGGACTGACTTTCTTTGACCCCGACAAACAAGAATTTAAGGTCGTGGAACTGGGGCAAGCACTTCCGCTAAACGGTATCAATGCGGGCTGTGGAGTACTGGTATGCCGCAATGGAGAAATATTTGTGGGAGGAACCAATGGGGTAACCACTTTCTTCGAGCAACAATTAATGAATCAGGGAAAAGAATATCAACTTTATTTCTCTGAACTTTATATTAATAATGAAATAGTGCGTCCTAACGATAAAACCCAAGTGCTGCAACGTGCCTTGCCTTATACACAACATTTGGAACTCCGTCACAATCAAAATGATATAGCCGTTCGGTTTGCAACCAATAATTATATCACTCCCCTGCAACGTCCGGTGTATGAATATCAATTAAAGGGATTTGATGAACAATGGATTCAGTCACCCTATGGAAAAATCCACTATACCAATCTGAGTCCGGGCAAATACACATTGATTGTTCGCGAGAAGAAACAAAATATCACCCATCAACCGAGAAGTATCGAAATGGCATTCGTTATTCATCCGCCTTTCTATGCGACTCCCCTCTTCTATTTGCTTTATATCATAACGGCTTTTAGCATTATATATAGTATATTCCGGTTTAAACAGTCACAATTCCGGTTGAAAACCTCGCTGGAAATGGAAAAGAAAGAAAAGGAACGTATAGAAGAGTTGAATCAGGCTAAGTTACAGTTCTTTGCTAATATTTCGCATGAGTTCCGTACTCCGCTCACATTGATTATCTCACAACTGGAACTGGTAATGCAAGGAAGTTCCCTGACTCCGCCCATTTATAATAAGTTAAAAAAAGTATATCGCAATACTTATCATTTGCGTAACCTTATCAGTGAATTGCTTGATTTCCGCAAATTAGAACAGGGACATGTAAAACTGAAAGTCTCCGAACTTGACATTGTCCCGTTTTTGGAAGAGATATATCTTACTTTTGCCGATTATGCCGCAACACGCCCCATCAACTATCATTTCAACCCACAACAAGCGTCCATCCATTGCTGGTTCGATCCCAAACAAATGGAAAAAGTGGTATATAATCTGCTTTCGAATGCCTTTAAATATACCAAAGCACAAGGAAATATAGAATTGAACGTTTCAGAAGAAGAAGATGCCGTACTCATAAAAGTGATAGATAATGGAATCGGCATCAAGAAAGAAGATATAAATCAGATTTTCGACCGTTTCTACCAAGCCGGAAACGGTATAGCCGACATAGCCCGGACACCAAGCACCGGTATCGGCCTGGCTTTGGTGAAAAATGTAACCGAACTGCATCATGGCATCGTAAAAGTAGAAAGTACTCCCGGATATGGCACCATATTCATTGTCCGCTTACAGAAAGGACGCGCACATTTCACAGATGAAGAATGTGTGGAAACATTAGCCGAAAACGGACTGATTTACTCTTATGAACCTTTACAGGAAATTCCCGAAGATATGAAAGAAGCCACCCCGGACAACGACGTTTCGGAAACAGAACAGGACGAGGAACAATGCCGCCACAGCGTCTTACTGGTAGAGGATAACGAGGAACTGCTACAGATTTTAAAAGCTTTGTTTGAGCCAACTTATCGGGTGATACTTGCTACCAACGGCCAAGAGGGACTGGATAAAGTGCGTGAGGAAACACCGGATATAGTTGTCAGCGACATTATGATGCCCGAAATGAGCGGTACTGAAATGTGTACCCGAATAAAAAATGATTTCAATATCTGCCATATACCGGTCGTGCTGCTCACAGCTTTGGGCTCTGCCGAACAAAGTATCACCGGACTAAAACTGGGGGCAGACGATTATATCGGCAAACCTTTCAATGCAAGCGTATTGTTGGCACGCTGCAACAATCTGGTAAGAAACCGCCGCATGTTGCAAAAGAAATTTCATAAAGAGGAAGAGTGTGACAGCCATTTGCTTGCAACGACCCCCATCGACCAGAAGTTCTTAGATACTGTAAATGGTATTATAGAGAAGAATTTGGATAATTCTGAATTCGACATTGATGTATTGGCACGGGAGTTGGCCCTGAGCCGCAGTTCTTTTTATGCCAAGTTTAAAGCACTCGTCGGAATGACACCGAATGATTTTGTATTAAACTACAAGATGAAACGTGCTGCCACATGGTTGCGCAACAACCCCGAAATGCAGATAGCCGAAATAACCTATAAATTAGGTTTCAGTTCACCCCGCTATTTTACTCGTTGCTTTAAGGCACAATTTAACCTTGTACCAACCGAATACAGGAAGCAAGCAGAAAAGTCCAAGACAATTTAGGCACTTGCTCACCCCTTCCACACCCCCTTTCTGCAAATGTTAAGACAATAATGAGAGACAATTTGGGCACTTAAAACGCACAAATTGCTCTCTCGTTGCATTTGCATATCTCCTACTTTTGCCCTCGACAAATAAACACGATAGTCTGTTTTACACGTTAAAAACAGACTGTTAATCTTAAACTAATATTATTAACTCTTATGGAAAAGAAATTTAATCGCTTCCATCTGTCGAGAAAGATGCTCACCGGAACAACTCTGTTTCTTGCATCTATGGGTATGGCTTCAGCCAGCCCGACTGACATCGGGCCTTCATCGCCCAAGTCTGACTTGATTGTCGCTTCTCCGCAACAATCTACAGTTACGGTTACCGGTATTATAGAAGACCAAATCGGTCCGGTTATCGGAGCCAGTGTGGTAGAAAAAGGAACAACCAATGGTACGATTACCGATATGGACGGTAAATTCACACTTAATGTTTCTCCTAAATCCACACTAGTCATTACTTATATCGGATATGTAGAACAGCAAATCCCGGTAGGTAGTCAACGAAACTTCAAAATCATGATGAAAGAGGATACTCAGACATTGGATGAAGTGGTTGTAGTGGGGTATGGTACGCAAAAAAAAGTCAATCTGACAGGTTCCGTATCTACTATCAATGTCAGTGAAATGGCCGAAAGCCGCCCTATTACCAATGTATCGCAAGCCTTGGCAGGTATGGCAGCCGGTGTGACTGTAAGCTCCAGCAGCAACCAGCCGGGTAATGACAACGCTGATATCAAAGTACGTGGCCAAGGTACCTTGAACTCTTCTTCACCCCTTATTATCATTGATGGCGTAGAAGCCGGTATCAATACTGTAAACCCACAAGATATCGAAACTATGACCGTATTAAAAGATGCCGCATCAGCTTCTATCTATGGGTCACGTGCTGCAAACGGTGTAATCCTTATCACAACCAAACAAGGTAAGACCGGCTCTATCAAGTTGGAATATAATGGATATGTATCATTTGCTTCTATTCGCCAGACTCTAGAACCGGTTTCGAACTATGCCGACTACATGGAGTTAATCAATGAAGGCTATAAAAACAGCGGTTTGGGCGAAGACCACGCTGTATTCAGCCAAGAAAGTATCGATGCATGGCGTAACGATGCCGGACGCAATCCTCTGAAGTATCCGAATACAAACTGGATTGAAGAAACATTCAAGCCCTCAACAGCAACAAACCATGTGGTATCAATGAGTGGCGGTAGCGAGAAAATCCGTTTTTACAGCTCATTTGGATACAGCGACAGCCCGGGGGTTATGCCCAATTCAGGATATACCAAATATAGCGGACGTTTAAACCTAGACGCTGATGTAAAATCATGGTTGAAATTGGGCATGCAGCTAAATGGATATGTCTCCGACATGGGACCTGCCGGTAAATACACTTCTTCGGGTACTGTTGTAGATGATATCTTTACTTATGCATCTGCCACCACTCCGGGTATGGTGTTCGAAGCCCCGGACGGACGCCTTGGTGCAATGAATAATCCGGAAGATGATGCTCAATGTGCTGTGAACAATCCTATTGCGCGCGCCAAGAGAATCAGTGGAAATATCCGCAAAAACAACATCCGTGCACGGTTTGTCGGAACATTGACCCCGATGGAAGGTCTTTCAGTGACTGCATCGTATTCATACGAGTTATTGGATGAAAATCGCGAACGCAAACCGGTATTTCTCGACCAATGGAACTTCCAGACAGAGACTGTGACTTATTCAAACAAAGGGAAAACCAATATCATGAACTACGACGGCAAAGTGGAACGTTACTTTAATGATGTAGTTTTGCGCTATGATAATAAATTCTTTAATGACAAACTGGCCTTGAATTTCATGGCAGGTGCAAGCCAGGAGCTTTATCGTTCAAAAAGCTTCAGTGCGACCAAGTATGACCTGATTGATTTAGGTCTGGATGTTATCAACGGGGCAACCGGAGAAGCAAGTGCTTCGGGCAGCAAGACCGAATGGGCCATGCATTCTTATTTCGGACGTATCAACCTTAACTGGGCAGACAAGTACTTGGTTGAGTTTAACCTTCGTGCCGATGCTTCTTCACGCTTTCTACCTGGCAAACGTTGGGGATACTTCCCTTCAGGTTCTGCCGCCTGGCGCATAGACCAAGAGTCTTTTATGGAAGGATTAGTCAACAAAGGTTTAAGCAGCTTAAAATTCCGTGTTTCTTACGGAGCATTGGGAAACAACTCTGTAGGCAACTATGATGCTTTGTCACTTTATTCTAATAAAGACAATACCTCTTCCAAGAACATACTAAATTATGTTTTAAACAATGCCTTAGCAACCGGTCTCGCACAGGCTGTTATCGCCAATCCGGAATTGACTTGGGAAACAACAAAAGTTGCTGACATAGGTCTCGATTTCGGTTTCTTCGGCAACCGTTTGACAGGTACTATCGATTACTTTAACAAACGTACGACCGGCATCTTGATTAACCTTCCCGCACCCGACGTACACGGTATCGCATCTATTCCTAAGGTGAACAGTGCAACCGTTACCAATCAAGGTTTTGAATTTACCACCGGATGGCAAGATCAAATAAAAGACTTTACTTACGGTGTAAATGCCAACTTTACTTATGTAACCAATAAGGTTAACAAGTTCAAGGGAAAAGGTGAAGGCGGTAAGTCTATCAGTGGTGCCAACCTGATTTGGGAAGGTCATGCCATCAATTCGCAATACTTATTGCGTGTAGACCGCCTGCTTCAAACAGACGAAGACATGAAAATTGTTCAGCAAATGATTGACAATGCACCGATAGACCCTGCCACCGGAAAGCAAGTAAATCCATTCGCAGCATTCGGTACTCCGCAGAAAGGCGATTTACTGTATAGAGACGTAAGCGGTCCGGACGGCATACCTGATGGCATCATCAATAACTATGATAAAGAAATTGTAAGCGACGGACCTAACCCCAAATATCTGTTCGGTCTGAACCTGAATGCTGCATGGAAAGGATTTGACTTGTCTATATTGATGCAAGGCTCACTCGGAGCAAAAGTCTACTGGCAGGAATTGGCTTACAATACCCCAACTGTACGCAAAGGCTATCAGATTAATAAGGAAGTTGCCGACGGACGTTGGTATGAAGGAAGAACCGATGCCAGCTATCCTCGCCTAGTGGAATACAACAGCTCGAAGTTAAACCAACAGCAAAGTGATTTCTACCTACAGAACAAGAATTTCTTGAAAATACGTAATATCCAGTTGGGTTACACACTTCCGAAGGCATGGACCAATGCATGCCAGATTGAAAGGGTCCGTTTATACGGCAGTTTGGAAAACTTCTTCACCTTCACCAGCTATAAGGGCTTCGACCCCGAGGTAGACGGCATGAAGTATCCGTCAATGAAACAGGCCGTCATTGGTCTTAATGTAACCTTTTAAAACAGATTAGCTTTATGAAAAAATATAAATTATTCTCAGCACTTGCAACTGCCGCACTCATCTTTTTAAGCAGTTGTTATGACTTGGACAGGTATCCGGCCGACCAGATGAGTTCCGGTACTTTCTTCAAAACCCAAGCACACGCAGATCAGGCAATGATGGCTGTCTACAGCACCATGCAATATGACGATGTCTTCGGACTTCAGTTCGCAATGGACGGAATGGGAGGCATATCAATGGGATACGACCCACCTTCATTCCAAGTATTCCAAAGAGGAATCTATGATGTGAAAGAAGGCAAGGTAGCCAACAAATGGAAATATCTGTATGAGGGCATAGCACGTGCCAATATCGTTCTCCAAAATGTGGATAATTGTGAAATGAGTGAAGAACTGAAAGCACAATACAAAGGTGAAGCACGCTTTATGCGCGGATTGTTCTACTTTACTCTAATGGATTTTTTTGGAGGAGTTCCGGTCTATGACGAATCATTCATTGTGGCAGATAACTTCAACAATATGAATCAACCAAGAGAATCTGCTGATAAAGTACGCGAATTCGTCATTGCCGACATGGACGCTGCCATTACTTCATTGCCTTTGAAATGGGATGATACCAATAAAGGCCGTGCTACTTCGGGGGCTGCCATGGCTATGAAAGGCAAAGTTTTGCTTTTCAACAAACAATACAGCGATGCCGCCAAATGTTTTGAGAATGTAATCAACAGCAAGCAATATGCCCTGTATGGCAACTACGCCAACTTATTCAAGCCGGGAGGCGATGAAAGCTCAGAAATGATTTTTGCTATTCAAAACATGGGTGGCGTAGGTACAGATTTGGGGATGCCTATGACATTCTATATGGGAAGCCGCGCCTCTTTCGGCAGCTGTTGGAACAATGTAATGGCAGCAACTGATTTCGTTGATTCTTATGAATGGAAGGACGGACGCCCGTTTGACTGGGATGAAGTAATACCAGGCTATAACGCCAATGATGCAGTAAAAGCCAAAACATTCCGTGCCAAGATGAATTCGGCCAAGACTAAAGTCGAAAGTTATCCTGAGACTAAAGACCAACTGATTGCCATGTATGCAGAGCGTGACCCACGTATGGATTACTCCATCATTCTTCCTTATACAATGTATAAAGGATGGTATGCCAACAAGCCGATGGACAGTGAATATGTAGTTGCAGCAGGTGGTGTGAATGACGGTCATGGATATATCCGTGTCAACGGTAACTATGAGACCTATTTGTGGCGCAAATTTGTGGCCGAGTACAACATGGACGGAGGTATTAACAACCGTGCAGATACTCCCATCAACTTCCCGCTAATCCGTTATGCAGATGTACTGCTGATGTTGGCGGAATGCTACAATGAGATGAATGATCAAACAGGTGCCGTGAAACTTATTAACGAAGTGCGTGCACGCCCAAGTGTAAATATGCCGGGCATTAACAGCGGCCCCGAATGGTTGAAGGCTACTACGAAAGAAGAAGTATTCCAACGCATCAAGCACGAACGTGCCGTAGAATTGGCTGCCGAAGGACACAGTTTCAGCGATATGCGCCGCTGGGGATTGTTGGAATCTCTGAACGGACGCAAGGAAAAAGATATTACCGGCAAGGTACGTTACACCCGCGCTGTCAGTACACGTGATTACTTATGGCCTATTCCGGCGAGTGAAATAGAAAAGAACGGCAAGTTGGAACAGAACCCAAGCTGGTAATAGCTGCATAAGTTTCACAATAGGTAAATAATACACTGATTATTATAAATAGTCACTTCGGGCGACGGCCCTCTTCGGCCTGTTCCCCGAAGTGACTTCTTATTTCGGGAGATATGAAAAAAATTACAATTTTATATTTTATATTACTGGCCGCAGTGCAACTGAACGCGTATGAGAAACGCGATTTGCTACAGCATGCAGCAGACCTCGCCAAAATAAAAGAGACATTGGTGATGGAACAAAAGTGGGTGCCTTATCCTGATTATACCGACCGCAACGGCTGGAATCAATTTTTGGGAGAATACAAAGAAGGCATCATCAGACAAGGGGAAAAATACTTGAATTTTGATTGGAAGGTGGTGAGAGCCACCGATTATATGGAATACGAACGTTCGGGAAACCGCCGTATCATGGAAGACCCGCTAGGTGCCAACAACACAGCCATAGGTGCGCTGGTACTAGCAGAAATGGCAGAAGGGAAAGGACGTTTTATCGATGAGATTATTAACGGTGTGCTGCAAGCCTGCGAAATGACTTCATGGTCACTTTCGGCACATCTAGCCTCAGCACAGCACACGCACCGTGCTTTCCCTGACTTTCGCGAAGACATTATGGATCTTGTATCGGGCAATATGTCACAGATGTTATCCTGGACTTACCATTTTCTACATAAAGAATTCGATAAGACAGACCCGGCTATTTCTCTCCGTCTGCGCCACGAATTGCAAAAGCGTGAACTCGATCCCTATATGCAACGAAGTGATTTCTGGTGGATGGCTTTCGACTATAAACCGGGAACGCTCGTCAATAACTGGAATCCATGGTGTAACTTCAATGCCCTGAATTGTTTCTTATTATTGGAGAATGACCGTGATAAACTGGCTAAAGCAGTATTGCGCACCATGATATCAACTGACAAATTCCTGAATTATGTAAAAGCTGACGGTGCCTGCGAGGAAGGGCCCTCATACTGGGGCCATGCCGCCGGAAAGTTATATGACTATCTGCAAATATTATCATTAGGCACCGGAGGTAAAATCTCCATTTTCAATCAGCCGCAAATTCGTTATATGGGTGAATATATCGTGCGCTCCTATATAGGCAATGGTTGGGTAGTAAATTTTGCCGATGCCTCTGCGCGTGGCGGCGGTGACGTAGCTTTGATTTACCGCTATGGTGTGGCAGTAAACAGCAACATGATGAAAGGGTATGCTGCCGAAAAGAATCAGGAGAAACCGGTAAAACCTGCCACCAACTGGCTTGATATGTTCCGCGGGCTGGAAACGCTACGTTTCATGCCTCTGTTGAAAGAAGAAAAGGCAACTTATAGGGTTCCTGCCTATACTTGGTATCCAGAAACAGAGTTCTGCTATTTGAGCAACAAGAACGGTTTTTTTGTTGCCGCTAAAGGAGGATATAACAATGAAAGCCATAATCATAATGATGCAGGTACATTCTCGCTTTATCTGAACACGACTCCCATCTTGATTGATGCCGGAGTAGGAACATATACACGCCAGACATTCAGCAGCGAGCGTTATTCCATCTGGACTATGCAAAGCAACTATCACAACTTGCCTGTGATAAATGGTGTTCCCCAAAAGTTTGGAAGTGAGTATAAAGCCACAGATGTAAAAGCGAATTCCGGACAACAAACCTTCTCTGCCAATATTGCTACAGCATATCCTGTCGAAGCCGGTGTGGAGAAATGGATACGCGCTTATTATCTGGAGAAAAATAAACTGAAGATAGAAGACAAGTTCACACTGAAAGAAACAACAGCTCCCAATCAAATCAATTTCCTTACTTGGGGAAAAGTAGATATCTCACAACCCGGAACCGTCATCATTAAAGTGAATGACGAAAAGGTATGTTTGGACTATGATAAAAATATGTTTGACGCAACAATCGAAACAATACAGTTGAAAGACACCAGACTGTCCAACGTATGGGGCCCGGAAATCTATCGTGTTTCTTTGCAAGCGCAGAAAATGCAGTATTCGGGAACTTACGTTTATAATATAACAAAACTTAAAAACTAATTCTGTCATGAAGAAATATTTAATAGCCTTTACTTGTTCGGCACTGCTTGCAGCCTGCACAGGTGCCCCAAAACAAGAATCCACCACAAACGGATTCATAGAAGACAACATCACTTTTGCACGTGAGCAACTGGGCAAAGAAATCGGTGTGATTGAAGCCAGCGGAAAGTGCCTTAATCCTGTAACTTTAAAACCAGACAGCACCGTATTTTATTGTGATTACACTGACTGGCGAAGTGGATTCTTTCCCGGTTCCATCTGGTATCTGTATGAACTAAGCGGAGACTCCACCTTGCTACCTTTGGCTACCAAATACACCAATGCCATAGAAGACACCAAAAATCTAACCTGGCACCATGACGTAGGCTTTATGGTTAATTGCAGTTTCGGCAACGGCCTCCGACTGGCTCACATCCCCGGATATAAAGAAGTGATGATTCAAACCGCTCGTTCATTGTCTACCCGCTTCCGCCCTGTACCGGGCGTTATCCAGTCATGGGACGCAACAAGAGGATGGCAGGCTGAACGAGGCTGGGAGTGTCCGGTAATTATTGATAATATGATGAATCTGGAATTATTGTTTGAAGCGACAAAGCTATCAGGCGATTCAACTTTCTACCATATTGCAGTCAGCCATGCCGACCGCACCATGCAAGAGCATTTCCGCGCCGACGGAAGTTGTTATCATGTGATAGACTACAGCCTAAATGACAATAGCGTACGCCATCGGCAAACGGCGCAAGGATATGCCGACGAATCTACCTGGAGCCGCGGACAAGCTTGGGCCATCTATGGTTATACGGTTTGCTATCGCGAAACAGGCGACCGCAAATATATGGAGCAGGCCCTGAAGACCTTTAATATGATGAAAAAACATCCACGTATGCCTGAAGACTTCATTCCATATTGGGACATGGATGCCCCCAATATTCCCAATGAGCCGCGCGATGCCTCCAGTGCTGCCTGTATCGCTTCTGCACTTTATGAAATCAGCACTATGGATGTAAAAAATGCGGAAGAATATAAAGAATATGCCGACGGCATTATGAAGTCGCTGGCATCTCCTGCTTATCGGGCTGAACCGGGCAAAAACGGCAATTTCCTGTTAATGCACTCGGTAGGAAGTATCCCTCACAATCAAGAGATTGATGTTCCGCTGAATTATGCCGATTATTATTTCATGGAAGCCCTAAAACGGAAACATGATATTGAAAATAAACGGTAACAAGCCGCACATATCATCCTATACTGCAGGGGCAGACATTCTGTCCCTACAGTAACTTAATACGTTCAATAAGTAAATCAATATCTTCGTCTGTCGTGTCCCAAGAAGTGACAAGGCGCATTTCGTTCTTAGCATCATTCCAAAAATAGAAATGATAAAACTCCTGCAGTTTATCCTCTTTTTCGCGAGGCATAATGAAGAATAACTGATTGCTTTCCACCGGTTGGGTAAACGTCACATCCGGCATGGCTTGCAAAGCCTCAGCAAGTTTTGCAGCCATTTCATTGGCGTGCCGGGCACATCGCAACCACAGGTTATCAGTCAGGAAAGCAGTGAATTGGCAAGATATATAGCGCATCTTACTTGCCAGTTGGCAAGCCTGCTTGCGGGCGTAGCGAGCTTCTTTCATCAAATCCGGATTGAAAACCACTACACATTCAGCTCCCATCAAGCCGTTCTTTGTTCCACCCAAAGTCAAGGTATCTACTCCGCATGCTCCCGAAACTTCATCCAAGCTGACTCCCAATGCTGCAGCAGCATTGGAGATGCGCGCACCGTCCATGTGCAGCAACAAACCGTGTTCGTGTGCAAACGTTGTCAAAGCGCGTACTTCGGCTGGAGTATAAACAGTGCCGAGTTCTGTGCATTGGCTGATATAGACCGCTCCCGGTTGAGAGTGATGCTCCACACCAAAGTTTATCATATAAGGTTTCAGGAGTTCCGGTGTCAGCTTTCCGTCAGGAGCAGGAATCGTGCGCATGAAACATCCGGTAGCCTTGCTTGGTGCTCCACATTCGTCTACTGCTATATGTGCGGTGTCGGCACAAAATATAATGTGATAAGGGCGTGTCATCAATTGCAATGCCATCGTATTGCTGCCTGTTCCGTTAAAGACAAACAGGGGCTCACAGGGGCGTGCAAACTGTTCTTTTACATTTCGGGTTGCTTCTTCTGTCCAAGGGTCGTCACCATAGCCGAAGGCATGGTCTGTGTTTGCCGTCATCAGTGCTTCCATTATTTGAGGATGTACACTGGAATTATTGTCGGATGCAAAACTTCTCATAGTAGAATCTTGAATTATAATTTTCGTGCAAAGTTAATCCCTTTCTTCCAATTGACAATGAAACAGCATTAAAATACATTCGAAAAGAAAGTATCACATGGCTGTATCATCTATGTAACACCTATAACCGACCTTTGCGCTGAATAAAAAAACAAGCTAAAGAATGATGAATACAAAGAAGAGAGAGTTTGGCCTCATAATCATTTTCCTGTTTTTGGCCATATCCATTCAGGCGGCAGCACTGCGAGGAAGCGTGACCGACAAAATAACAAATGAACCGCTCATCGGTGCTGTCATACAAATCAGTGGTACTACCACAGGGGCAATTACTGATTTGGACGGCAATTTCGAGCTGGCCGGATTGAGAAATGGGACTTACAAACTGGTTATATCGTATGTTTCTTATAAAACATTGACTTTGGAGGTAGCTGTCAATGGCATGTCAGAAATAAATATAACATTGGAACCGGATAACCAACAACTGAAAGAAGTAGTGGTAGTGGCAGAAGCCAAGAGGAATACAGAAAATGCCCTGATTACCCGGCAACGCACCAGCCTGGTAATGCAGACCGGGGTCTCCGCACAACAAATTACCAAGACACAAGACAAGGATGCCTCCGAAGTAATTCGTCGGGTGCCGGGTATCAGCATTATTGAAGAGAAATTCGTAATGGTACGCGGCCTTTCGCAACGGTACAATAATGTGTGGATAAACAATAGTGCCGTGCCCAGTTCGGAAGCCGACGCACGCGCCTTTTCCTTCGATATCATTCCTTCCTCACAACTGGACAATATGTTGGTCGTGAAATCTCCGGCTCCCGAATATCCAGCCGATTTCAGTGGCGGATTTATTCTGGTGAATACCAAGGATGTTCCGAACAGTAACCTGCTGAACATCTCGGCAGGGGGAAGTATCAATGACCGGACTCATTTTAAAGACTTTCAATATAATAAAGGAAGCGGTACGGACTTTCTGGGATTCGACAACGGATTACGCAGTTTGAATGGCGGCATCAACACGGTGCTGAATCCGATGAATAACGGTTATGACTTGCTGAACAACGGACTGAACAACGATTGGACCATAAAGAACCGCAAGCCTGTAGCCGACCTCAGCCTGAGCATGAATGTCGCCCATCGCTGGGTGAGCGAAAGCGGTCGCACGTTGGCCATGATGGGTGCCGTGAATTACAGCAATACCTACAAAACATATCTGAATATGGATAATAATCTGTATGGTGCCTACGACATCACTCACGACCGTTCCAACTATTTGCGCAAGGGGGTGGACGACCAGTATAATCACAATGTACGTGTGGGAGCCATGTTGAACCTCACTTATGTACCGGCAAGCGGAAACAGCCGTTATGAATTCAAGAACATCTTCAACCAACTGGGAAAAGACCGCTATACGTATCGCAAGGGAACGGATGCGCAGAGCGATTATGAAGAGAGTGCAGAGTATTATTACCAAAGCCGCACCACCTACAACGGACAGTTTACCGGAAAACATACATGGGGCGATATGGATAAGCTGGATTGGAGTGCCGGATATTCTTATGCCAACCGGAATATGCCCGACCGCCGCCGGTACAACACGGTGCTGAATACGGATACCAATCAGTTGGAAGTAGAGAACCTGAATGAAATCAACCGTGAGTTCTCGCGTCTGGATGAACACATCCTGTCAGCCAACCTCAACTATCAGCATGATTTCGCATTCGGTGATTTCACTCCCACACTCAAGATGGGAGGATATACGGAATACCGTACGCGTGAATACAATACGCGCCTCTTCATTTACAGTTGGAAAAACGGTTTACCTAGTAGCTACCGTGTGATGAATGTGCCTGATGAGCTGATGCAGGAAAAGAATTATGGTGAAGATAAATTGTATCTGCTGGAACAGGTGGACTGGCGTAATAACTATGAAGGAAACAATATGCTGGGGGCAGGCTATGTGGGCGCGAATCTTCCTCTCGGCAAGTGGAACGTGTATGCAGGCGTCCGCTTTGAGCACAGCCGGATGGAATTGGTCAGCCATACACAAAAGAACGAAAAGAGCCCGACCAGTGTCTATTACACCTATAATGATTTCTTTCCATCGCTCAATGCTGCCTATCGCCTCAACGAGCAGCACCAGTTCAGGCTGTCGTATGGACGCACAGTGAACCGTCCCGAGTTCCGCGAAGTCTCTTCTTCGGTTTATTATGACTTTGACTTGGCCAGTAACGTGCAAGGTAATTACGACCTAAAAGCAGCTTATATTGATAATATTGATTTGGGGTATGAGTACTATCCCAGTAACGGTGAACTGGTTTCAGTATCATTATTCTATAAGAAATTCAAGAATCCCATAGAATGGACATATACCGTGGCCGGAGGAACGGACTTGATTTATTCTTATATCAATGCCAAAGGAGCCGATAATTATGGTGTGGAGGTGGATATACGCAAGAATCTGGATTTTATCGGTATGAGAAACTTCAGCATCAGTCTGAATGGGGCACTGATAAAGAGTAAAGTGAATTTTGAAGCCGGGTCTAAAGAAGAAGACCGGCCGATGCAGGGACAATCTCCCTATCTGATTAATGCGGGGCTCTTCTATCAACATCCTAAGACGGGATGGAATGTTGCCTTGCTCTACAACCGTATCGGCAAGCGCATCATCGGTGTAGGACGCAGTTTGGGCAGTGCGGGAAACGAAGTACGCGTGCCCGACTCATACGAAATGCCGCGCAATGCCATTGACTTGAGCGCCTCTAAGAAATTCGGCAAGCTGGAAGTGAAAGCCGCTATCCGCGATGTGCTGGCCGAAAAGGTGTCGTTCAAACAATTTGAAGACACAGGGCATGGCGAAGTACAGCAGATAACCCGCCGGTTTAAGCCGGGACGCAGTTTCAACTTAAACATAAGCTATAATTTTTAAAACAAGAACTATTTCATTAGTAACTAATCAATAAATGAAAATGAAGACGAACAAGTTTATGACTTATGCTTTCTCGGCCATGATGCTGGGAAGCCTGGCTGCTTGCAGCAGTGATGATCCTGAACCCGACAAAGGCGGAGGCGAAGGTGGGGCAACGGACACGCCTTACGTATGGGGAACTGAAGGCTCTATCAAGACGTGTGACCATTTGTTGTTCAATGATGATAAGTCTGAAAACGAAAAAGGTACAGTGATAGGAAATGGTGACCAGGAATTTGTGTTCAAAGGGACCCAGACCCTTGCCAAAGGTACATACCTGCTGAAAGGATGGGTGTATGTAGGCGCAGGTTCTACATTGACCATCGAACCGGGAACCGTTATCAAAGGCGATAAAGACACGCAGGCTGCCTTGATTGTGGAGCCGGGCGGAAAGCTGATAGCCGAAGGAAAGCAGGACGCTCCTATCGTATTTACTTCTGAAATGCCGAAAGGACAACGTAAACCCGGTGATTGGGGCGGTTTGATTATCTGTGGTAAAGCCAAAAATAATTATGGGGTACTGAATCAGCAGATTGAAGGCGGCCCTCGCACCAAACACGGAGGGGCAGATGATGCTGACAATTCCGGGATTATTCGTTATGTCCGTGTGGAGTTTGCCGGTTATCCCTTTATGAAAGATAGGGAAATCAACGGCATTACGTTCGGCTCGGTCGGCAGCGGTACTACCATTGACCACTTGCAGGTTTCTTATTCCAACGACGATTCTTATGAATGGTTCGGCGGTTCTGTAAACTGTAAGTATTTAGTTGCCTACAATGGTTGGGATGACGAGTTTGACACCGACAACGGATTCTCCGGCAAAGTACAATACTGCTTGTCTATCCGCGATCCGAGAATTGCCGACACCTCACAGTCGAATGGGTTTGAATCGGACAACTGTGCCGATGGTTCTTTGGTTTCTCCCTATACAACGGCTGTATTCAGTAACGTCACTTTCATTGGCCCGCTGGGACGAGATGCCAACTTTGTCAATGATGAAAGCTACATCAATGCCGGCAACTTCAATCCTAATAATGGTTCGGCGCTCGGGAAATTCCAATCAGCGATGCAAATCCGCCGTTCCAGCCGTTTGAATAGCTTCAACTCTGTAGCAGTGGGATATCCTGTCGGTTTGATTATCGACGGCGAGAAAGGAAATACTGTGAAACAAGCGCAAGAGGGCATTATCAATTTGCAGAATATTTGGTTTGCCGGTATGACAGTCACCGGTTCGGATGCCAACAAAGTGTATGATGACGTATTATATGATGCAGCAAATAAAACCGTGATCGATGCCAATCAGGAATCTTACTCTTCCAGTTTTTTCAAAGCACAAAAAGGGAATAAGGTACTTGCCGACATGAACGAACTGAACTTTAAAGACGGGCGCGGCATCGGTGTGAATTATATGCCAAATGCAGGCAGTCCCGTATTGACTGCCGCTTCATTTGACAATGCCTTGTTAGGCAATGGCTTTGATAAAGTAGACTATATCGGAGCATTCGGAGCGGATGACAATTGGCTGGACGGTTGGACAAATTTCGACCCTAACAATACAGACTACTAATACTCTTTTCTGAATACACACAAATAGCGAGTGATTTTTACGGAGATTCTATGGGTAAAGTCGTAGAATCTCCGTATTTTTGTATCCGAACCTAAAAACATTTAATATATATACCTATGTATCCATTAAAATTTAACCCCATTCTGAAATCCACCATCTGGGGTGGCGAAAAGATTATCCCGTTCAAACATCTTGCAACCGAACAGGCACAAGTAGGTGAAAGCTGGGAAATCTCGAATGTTCCGGGCGACGAGTCAGTTGTTGCCAATGGTACAGACGCAGGTAAAAACCTGAGTGACATGGTAAAAGAATACAAAGGAGCGCTAGTAGGTGAAAGCAACTATCAACGTTTCGGAGATAACTTCCCTTTGCTAATTAAATTCATCGATGCTTGCGATGATCTTTCCATACAGGTTCACCCCGATGACGAACTTGCCAAGAAACGCCACAACTCAATGGGAAAGACAGAAATGTGGTATGTTATCGACAATGCAGGCGGCAAAGCTCATCTTCGTTCCGGATTGAAAAAGAAAATCACTCCTGACGAATACGCGGCAATGATTGCAGACAATACAATCTGCGATGCCTTGGCAGACTATGCTGTTCAGCCGGGAGATGTATTCTTCCTGCCTGCCGGACGAATCCATAGCATTGGTGCCGGATGCTTTATTGCAGAAATCCAGCAGACATCCAATGTAACCTATCGTATCTATGACTTTAACCGCAAGGACAAGAACGGCAATACACGTGAATTGCATACCGAGCTGTCGAAGGACGCCATCGATTACACTGTGGAAGAAGACTACCGCACCGACTATACACCGGAACAAAACAAACCGGTGGAACTGGTAACCTGCCCCTACTTTACCACTTCTGTATACGATTTGACAGAAAACATGACTATGGATTACAGTGAACTGGATTCTTTTGTAATCTATATCTGCATGGAAGGCTCATGCACGGTAACCGACAATGAGGGTAATTCATTGGAAGTTCAAGCAGGAGAGTCCATACTGTTCCCGGCTGCCACCAAAGAAGTAAATGTAGCGGTAAACGGTCATGTGAAGTTCCTGGAGACTTATGTATAATCCAATCTTGCTGATATAAGCAACTATGACTAAAAAAGAACTTATGCGGAAAGCCATCGAGCTTTCCATTGAGAATGTAGCAAACGGAGGAGGACCTTTCGGAGCCGTTATCGCTAAAGGCGGAGAAATAATAGCGACGGGGGTCAACCGGGTAACCGCTTCGTGTGACCCCACCGCCCATGCTGAAGTAAGTGCCATACGCGCCGCCACTGCTAAATTGGGAACGTTCGACTTAAGCGGCTATGAAATCTATACTTCCTGCGAACCCTGTCCCATGTGTTTGGGTGCTATCTATTGGGCACGATTGGATAAGATGTATTACGCTAATAATAAGACGGATGCAAAGAATATAGGTTTCGATGATTCATTTATCTATGATGAACTGGAACTGAAACCGGAAAACAGAAAGCTTCCCTCTGAAGTGATGTTACGCGAAGAAGCTATTAAAGCATTCGAAGCATGGAGTTCTAAAACAGACAAGATAGAATATTAAAAAAATGGAGGTGTGTCAAAACTAAAATGCCTATCCAATCGTCAGCTGTAGGGGCAGGGTTTGCCTGCCCGAAGACACAAAGTAAACTGTTTTCGGGCGAGCGAACCTCGCCCCTACGAACAAAACGACAGTATTATCCACATTTTGACACAACCCCATTTCTATATAAATGATATCAATTACCTTCTTTGTCGAATCCTATCTCTTTCATCAACCTATTATATTCTTCTTCCTCACGACACAACGGCTTATACCACGTATATTTCAGTATAACGGTTGTCGCAATTAATATCAGGACGGATACGATAAAGCCCAGATTTCCGCGCACCACCAGATACATCGGAACAATAGTCAGACAGCATTGCCACACAATACCAACAGTCACATTAAATGCGTCACGCTTAAAGTTCTTATTACGCGTCACTTGCGGATAACGTGCTATCGCCTTATCGCTAACCGGTTTCCACCATCCCCACGGGCGTACACGAATATAGAAATTAATCAATGTATCTTCATCTGTCGGAGGAGCGGAATAAGTACCGGCAATACATCCTATCAGCGAAATGCCGAACAAGACAGGGAAGAAATATAGAACCAATCCGTCAGGAACAGTGAATTTCATGATAATAGCGGCAACCACACCTGCCGTCATGCCCCAGAAATAACCTTCCCCATTAAAACGCCACCAATGCCATTTCAATACATTGGCAGCAATATAACCGCCAAACAGAGCTCCTACAATCCACTGGAATATCTCATTGATATCTTTCAGGAAGAAACCCATAACCGTACTGATAATAACAACCAGAACAGAGATTAAGTAACTGGCACGAATCTGTGTCTTGACAGGAGCTTTGGGATTGATATACTTCAGATAAATATCATTCACCACATAAGCCGGAGCCGCATTGACTGTAGATGCGAAAGTAGACATGAACGCTGACAGCAGACCCGCCAATAACAATCCGGCCAGCCCTACCGGTACATACTTCGTTATCAAATGAGGCAAAATGGTTTCAAAATCCGTATTCGTCGCTGTCATCTGCGCCAAGCCACCGTCTACTTTAAAGAAATAAATTGCCAACAAAGCAAATCCCATAATCATCAAATAACGTGGTATCAGCAAAATAACCGGTACGGAACCACTCATCATAGCTGCCTCTTTCGGTGACTTACATGAAAGTATCTTCTGCATATCATAGTTAGGTGCAGGGCCTGCCATACTCATAAAGATTCCTTTCAGCAATGCCATCATCACAAAGATACCCATCAGGCTATAAGGTTCATTAGCCATTCGTTCTGTCAGCAAATTCATCCGTTCGCTCCAGTCAATATCAAGCGCCCAACCGAAAAACGGTGAATCCCATCCTCTGGGAACAAATTCTTGAATCATTTCGGGAGACACCATATTCATGCCGATAATAGCAATGATGACACCTGCCACTGTCATAATCATAAACTGAACAACATCTGTCCAAACAATACTGAGCATGCCACCCAACATCACATAAAAAGTAGCAATTGCCGTAAAGAAAATACCATAGAAATGAGGAACATACTGCAACGGAATATCAAAAGGTACATATTGTGAGACCACCTCCCATGGGAAGAATATCTCCATAAACTTACCGATACCGATAAAACCGTAACTCAGGAAACCCAACACGCTCAGCAAAGCGAAAACAATCACAATGGTATGCGACAAAGTAGCTCCTTTTCCATGTCCGAAACGGGTTTTAATCCATTCGGCACCTGTCAGCACATTACTTCGGCGCAACCATACAGAAAGATACACCATCAGGAATATCTGGTTGAACACCGGCCATAACCAAGGAATCCATAAACTCTTGAAGCCATAAGCAAAGGCCCAATAGACCATCAGCATGGTTCCGGTAATATCAAACATACCCGAAGCATTGGAAAGTCCGAGCATATAAAACGGAAGGGACTTGCCTCCCAAGAAATACGAATCCATATTCTTTGCCGCTTTCTTCTTCAGGAATAGCCCGATAAGGACTATGATAATCAGATAAGCGCAAATAATCAGGATGTCAACAACATGTAATTTCATATATTATTTACTTTAAGATTTTTCTTGTTTAAGCAATTCAATGGTCAGCCAATCTGCACTTCCACCTTCTTCCGTATGTCACCCGGCTTGACAGAAACCACTATACCACCTATCGTTTTATCAAAAGTGGCCTTTACCGATTTGCCGTTCACTTTTACTTTTGTTCCTGCTGGAATTCCCGGCAATTCAATACGATAAGCTCTTTTTTGAGGCTGACCTTCGTATGAGCCCTTTGCCGGATGAATAGTAACAAAAGTCTGTTCTCCTTCTTTACGATAGTTCATTAATGTAGAGGCTGATTCCCCTTGCTGATAGGCTGTCGTAATTCCATCATCTTCATACAAGGTATAAGAGTGATTACAGCCGTCGTTGCCCGGATAACAACGGACAATCAACTCGGTAAGAGGAGTCGAACACATACGTTCTGTATAAGGCTGCATAGGCAATGGGTAACCCCCCTTCACAAATAAAGGGAATTCGTCCAACGGACTTTCTACCGTCACCGTTCGGCCCCCTTGATATGCTTTCCCTGTGAAGAAATGATACCAGTTTTCCTCCCCCGGCAGCCACACCTCTTGCGAGACCAGCTTCTGTTCTCCTTCTCCCGGCATTGTTACCGGTGCTCCCAGCAATAAATCGCCGAATAAGAATTCACCCGGACATTGATATGCTTTCTCATCCGACGGGTATTCCAGATATAATCCTCTATTGAGTGGAATCATATCTTCATAACACTGATGGACAGAAGAATAAATATACGGCATCAACTGCGAACGAAGATGATAGATGCGTTTCATGGCTTCCTCTTCCTTAGCCCCCCACAACCAAGGGCGACGATCAAGCTTCTCATCATATACCGAATGGATACGAAGAGATGAATTCAATAAACCGAATTGTGTCCAACGGGTATAAAGCTCCGCATTGTCTCCTCCATAAAATCCGCCCAGGTCATGAGCCCAGAAAAAGCAACCGGCATTGCCGCTTGTTGTAGTCAAATCAATTTCAAAACGAAGCAAATCCCAATTGGCCACAGCATCACCTGAGAATTGGATAGGATGCCGATGGTCTCCCCAACCTGCCCAACGGCTAAAACCGGCGCCACGAAGATTATTACGGGCAGAATAATCATAATAGATTTTATTCAACCATGGCAAATGTCTCATCGATGTACCTCTGACGTATGGATAAAGATAATCCTGCTGCCAGTCCAACCACCAAAAAGCAACACCCATTGTATCGCTCTCTTGGTGAGCATGCTTCATAAATGCTTTCATATATTCCGGATTCCCGGCATCAAACAGAGGAACTCCGTTTGTCAGAGTATCAGTTCCCAAATCACGGATAAACATAGGATAGGCATCATCGTGCGGACGTAATCCATCGTGCGGATGCTCGTTCAGCACCACATATACATGGTCGTCTTTCAAATCCTGTATCAGTTTGGCAGGATCTTTTATCAGTTCCCGATTCCAACTATACCCTGTCCATCCTCTGGTTCCTGCATGCCCTGTGCCGATGGTAGCATTCTGAGTATGCCATCCCATATCAAAAACCATTATATCCAATGGGAAATCATGTTCTTTATATTCACGCACCAACTGACGATAATCGTCATCCGTATAATTCCACCAACGGCAATACCACGAACCGTGCACATATTTACGCGGCATAGGTGCCGGCCCGCTGACAGCACGAAGAGAACGTAAAGCCGATTTATAATCGTTTCCATAAACGAACAAATATAAATCCTGTACATGTTCTTCATCGCGTGCACTCACCCAACCGTCACGCAACACCTCTTTGCCTGTATCATTTATCAGATACCAACCGTCACGACTTAACAAACCTTCCTGACGATCTACCGGACCATCCACTTCATCCAAGGTCGTAAGGGCTCCCAGCAGATTTCCACTTTGTCTGCTGGCTATATACCAATGTTTCTCTTTAGCTTCTTCACCATTCTTAAAATAAACATGCAAATTGGTTTGTCCAAACGGAAATCCGTCTGCATAGTATTCAATCCGCATCACCGGAGTAGACAATACATAATGGCCTTTTGATTTCTCCTCTACTTTCACGTCTTTACACTCCGTCGAACGGTCAATGGCAAACAAAGTGGGATCATCTAAGAAATGGCCATTCTGCGCATATTCCATACGCACCAATTGGTCGGTAATGAATGTAAAACGGCTATTGCCGATAATAACCGGATTAGCCCAAAGCGTCCGGCCGGAAAAGAAAAAAACGAATAAGAATAATAACTTATAAAAATGCTTCATAATAGTATATTTACGGCTTTATCTGTATCGTTGCCAATACATTCACCCCATATCTCCCATCCTTTGAAATCCACCAGTCTACATCACCATTGGCACATCGAATAGCATAACGAGGATTATACTTCAATCGCTCCGACACATCAGGTAACCATACCCCCAAGCGATAAATTCCTGGAGAAACAGATACCTTTCCTGCAAATAAGATTGAGTGAGCCAAAGGAGTATAAGCTGTATCTCCAGGCTGATATGGCTGGCAGTCGGAAGAGCTGAATGATGCCGGCAATTCCGTTATCTCTTCCTTTTCGTCAATCAATACAAAACAAGCAGGACGTTCACTGCTGAAACCGGCAAATCCACGATTAATAAATTCCAAATTTAAAGTCAATGCTTCTCCATTCCTTATGGTTTGCGGCATTTCCAGTTTCTGCAATTCGATACGATATCCCAAGTGGTCACGAATATAGTCAAAAATACTACGTAAAACCAATGTTCCATCCTTTTTTTGAAAATAATGGTCTGATACCGGCATGTGATATTTTCTCAAAGAGTCCGCATTTATCATACTTTTCTTCCACACAACCATCGAATATTCAGGAGCATTTGCCTCATCAAACATCCGGTTGGAATGCTGTTCCTTATAATTATGGATAACACTCAAAGAAGTATAATGCTGAAGGAAGAATCGGCGCGCAGCTCCCATACCATCAATAATCCATCCGGCAGATGGGCTGTCAGGGTCACATCCGGCACTCCAAAAGCCCCATGGCAATTCACCGTCTACAACCAAATAAGGCGATTCTCTTACAATCTGTTCAAAATTGGACGTGCCTTCATGCATATCTCCATCCCAACGATCAGGCTTGATAACGATAAAGTCATCATGAAAAGAAATACGTTTATACAATTCCGGTTTACCCTTCAGAAGATTCTTAAATTCGGGAAGTCTCACCTGTATGTTCTTCTCTGCAGGTACCACTTCCAACAACTTTTCCAATATGGCAACCTTTGCCGTGTCGGAATGCTCCAGACCATGAATAGAACTGTGCCATTCTCCCCATGCACCGATAACACCCGCCTGAACGACCAGAATCAAATCTTTATTCTTATGCAGAAATGGTTTCAACTGTTCAAGATGCGCCAATGCTTCTTCCAATGTAGGCCCCACCGGTTCCTGACGTACAAAATCTTTTTCATAAGCAAAACGCAAGACAGCTTTCTTCCCCAATTGTTGCAGCCTGTCAAAATATGCCTGCATCGTTTGAAACTCTGTATCCGATAGCTTTTTATCGGTCAGATAGGTCAAATAAAAATAGCTTTGCGAAAGTGATACACTATCTGAAGCATACTTCAACGACAAGGTATCCAGTTGCAAGGTAGGGCACTCTTTTTGAGTGGCAAGATCGACAGCCGTTTCCAGGCGGAACCCGCGTTCGGGATTATACAGTCCCTCGCTGCCATTCGCATCATCCACGGCAATACCCCGATAATGAACGACTTTCCCACTATCAGTACAACTGCATACACTTGCCAAACCAAACACAAACAATAAACAATATCTTAGATATCTCATATTCATATCTTCATTCTCCTTTCCGCCGTTTTTTTCATTTCTCTAGAATCACACTGACCGGATAATGATCTGAAATCCCCTCATTCTCTATTCCATTATGCACGGCAGCACTTTTACATTTCTCCATCAATGAGGGAGAAAGTAATATATAATCCAACCGTTCACGGCGTTGCGGCAAACGCTTGTCGTCCCACTGCCAATCATAAAGAAAAGCAGCCGGAAAACTCATACGTGCACTTGCCGGATGCACCATCCGTCCTATCGCATCTTCCATGCCCGCTGCAAGGAAAGTCGAAATGACAGAGAAGTCATATCGCCCTTCCCTCAAATTACGATATTTCTTTTGTGACATATCCCAGCGTTGCATATTTACCAGCAATGTATCATGGCCGGCTATCTCATCGGCATCCAACGGAGAATGAGCATTCAAATCACCCGCTACATAATAATCCTTCAAATGATTTCTATGGATATAATCCACGATTTGTTGCGCCTCATTCAAGCGGTATTTCCACTCAAAAGGACTGAGATGAGTAGCGATGACATCAACACCGGCAGTTTTAACATGCATCATCCCATGCCAAAAGCCTTCTACTTGTTTCTTAATCACTTCTATCGGTTGCTTGGAAAGTACTCCGACAGGATATCCCTCTTCTTTCACCATGGCAGCATACGGATACCCGCATACCTGCCCCAATGTTTTCAAATCCTTTTCCTTAAACCCAACCAGTTCTGTCAACACAAATATGTCAGCAGCCTGTTTTTGAGTCCATTCGATAAAACGTGCACGCCTCAACGAGTCTCCTTCAAAACCATTCCAAATATTATAAGAAATTAGTTTCATTTGTTGTCCGGTCTGTCCCCACATAGAAAGAGCAGAGCAAGGAAGCAGCATCAAGAGTATTAATCCTAAAAGCTTTTTCATTTATTCAAATATGTTTCGTTTTTATCAATCAAATCATTAATCGCAGCTACGGATGTTGCCGAACGCAATCCGTCTGCCGGTGTGTGCATACAGTAATCTACCAGTTTATCGATAGTAGAAGTAGCCACATGCATACGAGTATCACTGGATGCATAATAGATATATACGGTACCATCCTCATCCGCAATCCAACCATTAGAGAATAACACATTGGATACATCTCCCACTCTTTCGCTGCCCAATGGAGCCAAGAAATAGCCTGCCGGTTCTGCTATTAACTTCCAAGGTTCGTCCAATGCCGTCATATAAAGGTAAAGCACATAGCGTAATCCGGCAGCACAGGCACGCACCCCATGTGCCAAATGCAACCATCCGGCAGGTGTTTTGACAGGATGTGGTCCCTCACCATTCTTCACCTCTTTTATTGTATGATAATGACGATGATTTATAATGATTTCTTCTTTCACCTCCGCCTGAGTCATATCATCTATAAGTGCCCAGCCGATGCCTCCTCCGTTGCCCGCATTAATAAAATCGTCTTGCGGACGAGTGTAGAGTGCATATTTCCCATTAACAAACTCAGGATGAAGCACTACGTTCCGTTGCTGACTGCCAGACTTCAAATCCGGCAGACGTTCCCAGTCCACCAAATTCCTGGTACGGACAATACCCGCTTTTGCTACCGCCGACGAGAAATCACCGGCCGGCGCACTGTCATCATGACGTTCACTGCAAAATATTCCATATATCCAACCGTCTTCGTGGGCAGTAAGACGCATATCATATACGTTTGTTTCTGCAGGATTAATATCAGGCAATGTGATAGGACGCTTCCAGAAGCGAAAATTATCAATGCCATTCGGACTCTCTGCTACAGCAAAAAAAGATTTCCGGTCTGCACCTTCCACACGGACAACCAACACATATTTACCATTCCATTTAATGGCCCCACTATTCATGGTTGCGTTAAAACTGATACGCTCCATACAATATGGATTGGTATCAGGATTAAAATCATAGCGCCACTCCAACGGTATATGTTCCCGCGTAACTATCGGATATGTATAACGACGGACAATGCCATTCGTTTCTTCCACCGGAAGGTTCAACCGCTGCAACAATACTTCATGCTGTTGCTGTAACAAAGCTATTTTCTGTTCAAAATCTGCATTCATATACCTATATTTATCATGTATTAATAATTATTCTATGCACTTATTTAGTGCCGCTGCAAATTTCTCAATTAATAAAGTACAAACCTAATAGAATCCAAGCATTAAATGATGAAATCTTATCAATCCGGTGACAAAGACAGAAAGCAGAAGAACAGTCCATAGCTATCCCAAGGAAAAACTAAACAATGGTTTTACTCTTACGGTAATTGCTTCGAAATTCGCTGGGCGTAGTACCCTTCTTCTTTTTAAAGATACGATTAAAATTAGAAAGGTTATTGAAACCACACTTATAACCAATCTCGGCTATGGAATCCGCTGAGTCGACCAATGCTCGCGAGGCGGCCCCCAATCGTATATCAGTAAGGAAATCAATAAAACTTCGAGAAGTATGTTGCTTAATAAAACGACAAAAAGACGCTTCACTCATATTAACCATCTCTGCCACATCCGGCAAACGAATAGTCTCGGCATAATGCCTGTTTATATAATCTATTATCTTATTCAGTTTATGGTTATTGTCTCCTTCCTGCCGGATATCTGTCATAAACAAGCGACTGGCAAGTTCACGCATCCCCCTATCTAAAGAAAGCTCATGAAAGATTATCAACAACTTGATAAGTGAATAAAAACTGTCATTTTCGCAGGTCAGTAGTTTCAGCATAGGGCGTACCTTTATTACGGCCTCACGACTAAAGGCAACGCCTTTCTCGGCACGCCGAAACAATTGCCTCACACTGACCATCTGATTCTTGTTCAGAAAACTCTCTTCCAACAAATCCGGGTGAAACTGAATTGTTATTTCATGTATATGTTGTGACCGATTATGGTGATCCATCCAGGCATGCTCCAACCGAGGATTGGCAATAAGCACCAACTCCTCTTCTTCAATATCTTCAATAGAATCGCCTACAATGCGTTGCGCCCCCTTTGCATTCTCAATATAATTAAGCTCGTATTCGGGATGAACATGGACAGGAAAATTAAAATTCGATTTCTGCCTTTCTATCAATATAAAACAATCTTTGAACGAAAGCGGAGACACTTCCTTAAATAAATCTGTGTTAATCATAAGCCGGCATCATTAGAAATAAGTCTTCTCAGATAACAGTTCAATAAGAGAACTTCAGACACACCGGTCTGGAAGTTTCTATCTTTTCTCCGGTATCGGTCAACAAGCCTGTTTCCTTATCAATCTCAAATATCTGAATCAGGTTACTATCCCTGCAAGCTACCAATAAATAACGGCCATTAGGCGTAATGATAAAGTTACGCGGATGAATACCTGTCAATTCATAACCAATTTTTGTCAATGTTCCTTTATCACCGTCCACAGAAAAAATAGCAATGCCATCTGCTTTCAAGCGGTTGGAAGCATACAGAAACTTACCATCGGGAGTGATATGAATATCACCGCTACCTTTTGCTCCAACCGTATCGGCTGCTATGTACTGAATAGCATCCAATTTGCCCTTATGATAAGAGAAGGCCGTTACTTTACCTGATATTTCATTAATAAGATAAGCAAATTTTTGATTGGGATGGAAACAAATGTGGCGGGGACCTGAACCAGGTTCCACCTTTACCTGGGTTGACTCCCCTTCATTCAACAAAGAATGAGAAACACCATCGGAAACAGATTCACTCACCGGGAACACATGAATTTGATCTGTACCCAAATCATCCGCCAACAGATATTTGTGATCGGGAGTAAATTCCACACAGTGCAAATGAGGCTGAGACTGTCTTTCTTTATCAGGACCATCACCGGCAAAAGAAATCAGACGACTGTCCGGTTCCAACCTGCCTTCCTTATTTAATGGAAAAACAGTGATACTTCCTCCCATGTAATTAGCCGTCAGCACAAAGTTTCCGGAAGGGCTCAGCGTAATATAACAAGGTGCTCCGCCATTGGTGGGCTGAGAATTAAGCAATGTCAGTTTACCATCCTCCTTATTGAACATGATGGCATTTGCTGTAGAACTCTTTCCATTATCCTCGCCTACGGCATACAGTCTTTCACCATCCGCGGACGGGGTGAGATAAGAAGGATTCGAAATTCCTTCCAAGCCACTGATATAAGTTGCCTTCCCGGTATCTTCACTAAACTGATAAACTTTGATGCCTTCTTCCTCCGGTGTAGCATAACTGCCTACAAACAAGAACATCTTATCACTATCTTCATCTACTGTAACTACACTCTTCTGTTGCTTTGAAGTGCAAGCACCCAACAACAAACCACTCATACACAATGCCAATATTTTTTTATTCATAATATATTTATATAGATTAGGGAGCACATAACGCGCTCCCAAATATACTCACTTCTTGGCAAAATACATACTATAACGGCCCAAATTCTTTATTATTCTTTTTTTAATTGGTTGATTTTCACTTCGGCTACCCCCAATCCATCCGAATTCAAGAGAATGCGCAAGTCGCTTGCTGTAGTACCTTTGAAAGCATAAGAAACCCACTCATCGAACTTAGACACACTACCCGAATATACAGTCAGGAATTGTCCTCCACCGCTCGACAATTGAATCTCAAAATCAGCCTCACCGCCATTCTCTTTCTTCCAAACGATAGACAGACCATCTATTTTTGCACCGTTCTCTAAAGCAAAAGTAATATAGTCTCCCTTGTTCCCTTGCCAGCAAGTCTTCAGATTATTATCGAGCGTCATGCCCACATTTTGCATTTCAGTACTGGCAGAAATGGCATTTTCCTTACCGTTTCCTGTTTCAGACAACACACCATTCATACCATATTCCATCACCATGAACTTATCACTCAAACGAATATCCTCTGAAGAAGCTCCGGCCATAACTTTAAATTCACCCGGTTCCACCACCCAATCATTTTTCACATTCAGCAACTCCATATCTTTACGGTCGAGTATAAAACGGACTTCCTTGGTCTCGCCCGGCCTCAGATGAAGACGCTCGAAACCGACCAGATTCTTTTCGTAAGTGGTCAGAGAACTGACAACATCCCTTAAATAGAGCTGTACAACTTCATCTCCTTCACGTTTGCCGGTGTTAGTAACTTTACATGTGACAGTCACTTTCTGATTTGGTGTAATTACTTTCGGACTCACTTGCAAATCGGAATATTCAAAAGTCGTATAACTCAGTCCGTAACCAAATGGATACAAAGGACCGTTTACACGAGACATATTTCCAGACATTCCCGGATTCTTCCCGCCATCAATTTGCGAAGAAGGTTTAGCCGGGAAATTTAACGGAATCTGTCCTACACTCTTCGGAAAGGTAACAGTCAGCTTTCCACCCGGATTATAGTCTCCAAACAAAACATCGGCAACAGCAATACCTCCCTTTGAGCCCGGATACCATGTCTCCAGAATGGCAGGAACAAATTTATCCGCCCAATTGATAGACAGCGGACGCCCATTGACTAACACCAACACGACCGGTTTTCCGGTAGCATATACAGCCTTCAATAAATCAAGCTGGCGTCCCGGCAACTCAAGACTACTCCTCGACTTATTCTCACCACAAGTACGTTGCCCGCCTCCAAGCACCACGACAGCCACATCCGCCTGATTGACATTAGCTACCGCTTTATCTATTTCATTCTTTTCCTGCTCTGTCAAAGGATAACCAATCAATTCGGATTCAGGCCAATTATCATCCACCAATTCACAACCTTTAGCATATAGAACCTCCGCCTTATCTTTCACCTTATTTTTAATACCTTGCAACACAGTAACCACATCTACAGCCAAAGGGCCATAATGACTCAAGGCATAACTGCTTTCATCCGCATTAGGACCACATACAGCTATTTTCTTTATTTCCGAAAGGTCCAACGGCAACGTATTCTGCTCATTTTTCAACAACACCAGCGACTCTCTAGACGACTGAAGAGCCACTTCCAGGTTTTCTTTCTTCTCCACCTCTTTATCAGCACCCTCCAAATCGGTTTGATACGGTTCGTCAAACAATCCGACCAAGAACTTGACACGAAGAATATCCCGTACACGGTTGTCAATCACTTCTTCACTCAACCCTCCTTCTTCAACAAGTTCACGCAACGGCAACACATACGAGTCTGGCGAACGAAAAGTGCAACGAACATTCAATCCGGCCTCCACACTCTGACGGACAGCCTCTTTCATATCCTTTGCCGTTCCATGTTTGGTATACAAATATTCCACGGCATCGCTGTCCGAAACAACATACCCCATAAATCCCCATTCACCACGTAAACGAGTAGTAAGCCAATAATAGCTGCTTTGCACAGGGAAACCGTCATAATCATTATAAGAGCTCATCACCCCTAACAGACCGGCCTCCTTTATCACTCTTTTAAACGGATAAACATGAATCATCTCCACCTCATGGGGAGACATTTGCGGGTCAACACGCGCCATACCCTCACGCGCACCTTTATTATTACTATAAGCAATGAAATGTTTACCGGTGGCAGCTACCTGATAATTATATTGCATACCCTTCACCATTTCGATACCCAGTTCGGCAACAAGATAAGGACTCTCTCCATACACCTCCTCATAACGTCCCCAACGCTGGTCGCGCCCTACATCCAGAATAGGAGCATATACATTAGTATAGCCCAACATACGCCCCTCACGTCCGGTTATCCTGCCCACTTTATAAATTAAATTACGGTTCCAGGTATGTCCCAATCCAAGTTGTGTCGGGAAGTTCGTGGCACGATAACTCTCCACCCCCCGAATACCTTCATTGGTAAAGTCAACCGGAATGCCAAGACGAGTATCTTCAACAAAAAAACGCTGCACTTCATTCAATGCCCATGCATGCCGGGAAGCCGGCCACACATTCTCATTATCCGAAGGAGGAAGCCCCCATTGCTGAAAACCATTCAGGTGTTCGTCAATGGCTCCCATCCCATCTTTCCATAACATATTCTTCCATTCGGAAGTGGGAAGCGCATCCTTCAACACCCTTTTATAACCATAGAGCGTCACCATCTGACAAGTCTTCTCTTCCATATTCATTTGTCCGAGAAGATCTTCAATACGGTCTTCAATTTTGGCATTTGGGTTTTCGTAAACATCCATCACACCATTCTTATTAAAATCAATCCATCCTTTATGGTACATAGATTTCTTGACAGGCTGATAGACTTTCGGTATTTTAGTCGTTGTCTGCGCCGGAAGCATCGTAGAACTTCCCAACAAAGCAAGAACAAGAAACAAGTTCTTCATGATATTTAGATTATTAGATTAAACAGTCATTATTTGTCGAGGTAAAGATAAAGAAAACAGTTCAAACGATAGAGCAAAATTGTCCATAAGGCCGCTCATTTTTGTACAATAACGCTTATAAACGTATATTTGAACCAGATTCACAGAAAAATTGATTAACACGGATATTTATAATAATTGCAAAGAAATGACCTATAATCGGGAAAGAATTATTATCTTTGCGGCATCTATCATAGATACCAGTTCGGGCTTGACTGGATTTGACAGCGAGTTGGAGTGGTATGTAAGCATGCAGTGCGTCGGTGATTGGCACTATAATCTCAGTTATCAAAATTTTATCTGGCAACGAAAATTACGCTCTCGCTGCTTAATCGAAGTATAGTAGATTAACTTTATTTCTGCCATAGTGGTAGAAACGAGATGTCACTCAAAAGCTCTTGTTCCGAAGCGTTTGATAAAGTGGCACAGCAAATTCGGGAATAGTTTGAGACTTTCCTCGCGTCTCTCACGAAATTTTAGAGGATAAGGTATAGATTGGTGGCTTCGGTCTTGTCTATACACGAAAATTTAGGCGAAGATAAGCATGTAGAAAGCGTATGGCTTCCTCGTTTGGACGAGGGTTCGACTCCCTCCAGGTCCACTAAAAAGTCTCTGAATTTCAGAGACTTTTTCTTTTTATAACTCCTCTCATTTATGGAAGTAGTCGAACATTCGGTCAATCCGAAACCCTGTGGGGCTGTTAAATTCAAGCAGATAGTTTACATCATCTAAGAATAAAGAATCATTTAGTTCTCCGAACAATTTCCGGAAGTGTTCTTAATGTATCAGTCTTTCCTATTAGAAAGTTAGAGGTGTTTACGCTCTCATGCTCTCATTCTATGCATAACAGGTTAATTATAAACGACTTATGCCGTTAGAGTAAAAATACGTTCCATCACTTATACTCTCATGCTCTCACCACGTTTTGAAGCATATTTCTGCATAACACGCTTTCTGTCAGTTATATATCCTTTTTTATAGACTGTTCCAACTTGACATAAAACAAGGCGTTTTCAGACGTTTTCCTTGCAAAAAGTGCACGTAAAGGGTTTGTGCTTCCATGGAATATAACGACTGAGAAGTTTCGGCAGCGATAAAAAAGACCAAGACGTTTTTAAAAAAGCTCGTTGTCTTTTAAAAAAAGCTCCTATTCTTTTTTAAAAAGACCTTTATCTTTTTAAGAAAGCTCTTGCTTTTTCAGAAAAACACCCTTGTCTTTTGGGTGGACACTTCACACGTTAGTATGCATTGCGCTACACGTACGTTCGCATAGCCCTACACGTACGTATGTGTGGCTCCATGCAGACGTACGTGTGATATCGCACAAATCAATCAATGCAAATCATAATACCCTTCACCGTTGTTTCAATAACCAAAAGCAGAATCAATCATAATTATCATATCAATGCCATTTGCTTGATAATGTGCTGCATACACACTTTCTTTGTTATCGATAATTGGCCTATATACTAAGGCCACTGTATAAACCTATAAAAAAATCAAAACTATGACAACAAGAAAACACTTTAGCAAAGAACAATGAGAGGATTTGACGAGTACGGAAATATCCGAAAACCTGCAGTGATAATGAACGAATATAAACCAAATGGAAAGGAGGTAGTTATAATTGGCAAGATTAAAAAAAGAATAATTTAAAGGGTGTTGTAGAACCTCTGATTATATGAAACTATTCAAATATAGAAAATTTAAATTAATAAAATTATGAGACAGAAAGAATTCATAGAAAACATCTACGGACATTTGGAGAGAACCGAGCATAAAGTAAACGGTTTATTCATACCTCAATCGGCAAAAAACAATTCCGAAGTAAACAACAGTACTGACAAGGTTGTTTTTGCCATACAACAAGAAGCCCCCAAAACATCCAAACGACATTTTAATGGTGCTCGAATATTATTAAGCCGTAACACGGAAACTATAATTGAAAACAGGAAAAAGATAAAATCCTTGTTAAGAGCTATCCTCCATAAGAATATCAAAAGCGGAATCTATAACCAGACTGAAAAGAAACCGGATAACAAGGCAAAGGCTATCAAGAGAAAACCAACCCCAACAGATAAATATAAAAAGTAAACGTATGGCAAGTTTGAAAATTAAATTCCGCCCTTCTACTGTAGAGGGCAGACAAGGAACAATATTCTATCAAGTGATTCATAATCGTGTAGTCCGTCAAATAAAGACGCACTACCAAATCTATGAGAGTGAATGGGACAGTAACTTGTCAGAGGTTGTAGTGTCTCGTTTTAATGAAACGAGAAAAGATTATTTATTTGAGATAAGAGAGAATATAGGAAATGACACACGAAAATTCCAACGCATCATAGCATCGCTGGAACAGCAGAGAAAGTCGTATACTTCGGATGATGTGGTATCGACATTCGTTTCCTTCAATCCCCAAAACTCTTTCTTCGGATTCATGGAGAAAGTCATTGCCAATTTAAAAAAGTTGGGTAAGATAAGAACTTCTGAAGCATATAACACCACACTCAACAGCTTTCGCCGTTTCCGCGAGGATAAGGACATCTTATTGGATAAAGTGGATTCCGATATGATGCTGGCATACGAAGCCTATCTGAAAACAAACGGAGTAAGTCCCAACAGTTCATCATTCTATATGCGCAATCTGAGAGCAGTCTACAATCGTGCGGTGGAAAAAGAGATAATATTGCAACGGTTTCCGTTCAAACATGTCTATACAGGCGTAGACAAGACTGTAAAGAGAGCCGTTTCATTAAGGGTTATCAAGCAGATTAAGGAAATGGACTTGTCACTCAATCCATCGGCAGACTTTGCAAGGGATATGTTTCTTTTTTCTTTCTACACTCGTGGAATGTCACTTGTAGATATGGCATACTTGCGAAAAAAAGACCTTGCCAACGGTATTCTTTCCTATCGTCGCCGAAAGACGGGACAGCAACTATTCATCAAGTGGGAGAAGCCGATGCAGAAGATTGTGGATAAATACGATACAGGAAACTCCATCTATCTACTTCCCATTATCAAACAAGGTTCAAAAATAGAGGAACGGGCACAGTATATTTATGCCGGACATAACATAAACCGAAACCTAAAAATTATCGGTCAGGAACTAGGACTTTCTATTCCCCTGACCCTATATTGCTCACGCCACTCATGGGCGAGTATTGCCAAAAGCAAAAATATTCCTCTATCGGTTATCAGTGAAGGAATGGGACATGATTCAGAGGCTACTACCCGAATTTATCTCGACTCATTAGATAATATGGCGATAGATAAAGCTAACAGCCTGATATTGAAGTCTCTGTAAGAGAATAATTGTTGAGCAAATAAAATTTCTCTTTGTAAGAGATGTTTAATGATGCAAAAGTACGAAATATATTGCAAATAAGCCAATAAAATCAATAAAATAATTCTATGAACAAACAAATTTGTTATGCATGATGAAATAATTGTTGAGCAAACAAAATAAATACAGTAGAATAAAGTTCTTATTTCCAAGCAATTAATTCTGTATCGTTCACTCTTACAAAGAGAATATTTAATATTTTATATATCAAACGTTTGCAAAAATTGATTCAGGTAATATATTAAATAAAATGAAACGTATATTCTTATTGTTAACAATTCTTACAACAGGGTTCCTACAAGAGCTTGATGCGCAAAAAATTGTAGGGAAAACCAACCTGCTTTCAGATGCTTTCCTGAACATTAACTTAGGGATAGAAGTTGGGCTTGCACCGCAATGGACGCTGGATGTCAGCGGAGAATTCAATGGCTGGACACTGGCAAATGACAAACGTTGGAAGCACTGGGCAATACAACCAGAAGCCAGATATTGGTTTTGCGACCGTTTCGCCGGACATTTCGTAGGAGCACATGTGCACGGAGGACAATACAATATGGGAGGATTCAACGGAAAGATAAACCTGTTTGGGACAGACACACGCAAATTGAAGGATACACGTTATCAGGGATGGTTCGTGGGTGCGGGAGTGGCATACGGCTATGCGTGGATTCTGAGCCGCCATTGGAACCTGGAGGCGGAAATCGGTTTCGGATATTCATACACCCGCTATGACCGTTTCAACTGTGCCGGTTGTGGCAAAAAGATAGAGAGCAACAAGCCGCACCATTATGTGGGTCCCACGAAAGCGGCCATTAACCTGGTTTATCTATTCTAAAATAGCAACGAACATGAAAAGGATAATATTCATACTGGTAACCATACTGGGCATGGGAAATATGTCCGGAGCGGTAGCGCAAAATGATAACGACAAAATGATACCCGGCGTAACGGTGAACCATTTCGAGATGAGCCGTGAAGGAAAATATCTTACCGTTGAAATGGGAGTCGATTTGACTGCACTTGACGTGGACGTCAACCGTGCCGTAGTGCTTACCCCGCGATTAGTCAACGGAGCGGATTCTGTGGACTTGCCGTCGATAGGCATTTACGGACGAAGACGATATTATTACTATGTACGAAACGGCATAAGCACCATCTCAGGCGAATCGGAGAAATCATTCCGGGCATCGAAAAAGCCGGAACAATTGGAGTACGACAACCTTGTTCTCTACAAAGATTGGATGGATGGAGCCACACTCAAGTTCCATCGTAGCGACTGGGGATGTTGTCAAACCATAGTGGCGCAATACGTAGGCGAGCTGGGAAGACATCACGAAGCGTTTTTTCCCGAACTGGTATTCGTGCAGCCAAAAGTAGAAATCATGAAAAATCGCTCATTGTCGGGGACGGCTTTCATAGACTTCCCGGTAAATCAGACGGTAATCTATCCCGATTACCGCCGCAATACGGCTGAATTGGGTAAAATACAGGCGACCATTGACTCCGTGCGCAATGACAAGGATGTCACCATCACTTCCGTATGGTTGAAGGGATATGCCTCGCCAGAGAGCCCTTACAAACACAACACGCAACTTGCCATTGGACGTACAACCGCACTCAAAAAGCACATAGGGCTATTGTACAATTTTGCAGACAACATTATCCAAACTGATTACGAGCCCGAAGACTGGGTCGGATTGCGCCGTCACGTGGAACAGTCGAAGATTAACCACCGCACGGAGATTCTGGCACTGATTGACAGCGACATGGAACCGGATGCCAAAGAAGCAAAAATCAAGCGCACTTATCCGCAGGAGTACCGCTTCATGTTGCAGAACTTCTACCCCGCATTACGCCATACGGATTACCGCATCGACTACAACATCCGCACGTTCAGCGAAGTGGAGGAAATAAGGCGCATCATGGCTGAACAGCCGCAGAAATTGAGCCTAAACGAATTTTACCTCGTTGCCGGGAAATATGAGCCTGGCACAGACGAGTTCACGGATGTCTTCCAAACAGCCGTGCGCATGTTCCCCAACGATGAGACCGCCAATTTGAACGCGGCTAATGCTGCCATTCGCCGGGATGATTTCGGTACGGCACGCAAGTATCTCGCCAAGGCGGGTGATTCACCCGAAGCGGTCTATGCGCGGGGTGCGCTTGCCGTGCGTGAGAAAGATTATGACACGGCGCGACGGTACCTCGGCAAGGCAAAAGAGATGGGGCTGGAAAAGGCGGCGCGCACGCTGGAAGAACTGAACGAAAGACTGAAATAATCAATCATATAAACCAAGAGAGAAGAAACATATTTTTAGACATTATTAAATTTATCTACGATGAAAAGAAATTTATTATTCATGTCTGTGCTGGCATCCCTGTTCTTGGTAGGATGCTCACAGGATGAGATTGCTCCGAACGGTGAAGAAAGCGGTAATGGTGAGACTAATACCAGCTACATGGCCGTAAACCTAGTGTCCTCCGATGTTGCAGGTACTCGTGCCGCTGCCGGCTATGAGGATGGAAGTGTAGATGAAAACAAAGTCACGGGTGTCCGTTTCTATTTCTTCAATGGGGTTGGCGGTGCTGTCAATGTCAAACTTCAAAACGGAGGAGGGTATGTGAATTACTATGACTGGAATCCTAAGCTGGATTCTGATTCTGATCCTGTTCAGTCAGATGACACAAATAAGGACGATGATATCGAGAGTAAACTCAAGGCCATAATTGTCATCAACACTGCGACAGGCGACGGGATTCCCCAAAGGATTGCGGCAGTGATTAATCCCACAGATTTGGAGGACAAATCAATGAGCCTTACCGAATTGAAGGATGCTGTAAATGATTACGCCACCTCCAATCTGACCTCCAAAGGCTATTTCGTGATGTTCAATGCCGTGTATGCAAGTGGAGGCGCACAGGTCAGTACGGTTGCCATAACAGATGATAACCTGTGTAAGACGCCAGAAGAAGCCTCTGATAACCCTGTCACCATTTATGTAGAGCGTAGCGTGGCAAAGGTGAGAGTTACTTTGGATAATAAAATGGGTTACGATACTGACCAAGGACTGGCACTGAAGGATAAGGAGGGTAAAGATCTCACTATCGATGGAAAGCAGGTTTACTTAAAGCTCGGAGGCTGGGGCCTGACTGCCGAAACCTCAGAGAGCAGACTGGTCAAGAAAATCGATCCCGGATGGGCATATACTTGGTGGAACGGTACACACCGTAGCTTCTGGGCCATCAATTCTATGAAAGCCCAGAACCGGTATCACAATTATAGCTCTATCAGTACTTCCTTTGGCGTAGATAATGCATTGTACACCAACGAAAATGCCCAGCTAACAGACATTGATGGTGCAAAGGGTAAGGCTACGAAAAAAACCAAGGTTATCCTTAAGGGCCAACTTTGTAAGGAAGACGGCACATCTTTCACTATTGTAAGACACCTGGGTGTCCACTTTGCCGATAACGCCAACCTGTTCAAATTGAAAGAGAGCATCCTTAATCAACTGGCAGTCAGTGGTCATAATTACTATTATAAAAAAGAAAACGAACGAGAACCAATCGGTATCGACGACCTTCAGATTGTAATTGCCTCTCAGCAAGAGTACGAGGAAAGCCAGAACAATTGTTATGTATATACCCAGTTGACGGATGCCGCAAAAGCGAAGGTATGGTACAACTCTTTGGAGGAAAACGCACAGCCTATTGTAGATGCAGCCACGGAGATTAACGGAAAACTTGCGGACAAGGAGGTAGTTGACAGGGCTTTGGTCTGGAAAGACGGTATGACTTACTATTTCTACGAGATCAGACATCTGGATACTGAAAAAGGTGTAGTCCGTAACCACATTTATGAAACCAACGTGACCAAAATTGCCGGTCTCGGCACCCCCGTTTACGATCCTGAGAAGGTAATCTATCCAGAGATTCCCGACCCCAATGACCATTTTATCGCTGCCCAAATCAACATTTTGTCCTGGCGCCTTGTCAAAAATGACTATGAGCTGGAATGGTAATATAAACCCAAACGCCTGAGGACGTTCCTGATACTTAATCACGTGTGGGAGGCGGCTCCCGTCTTCCACACATTTTAATAAAACAGAATAACAAATACAGTACCCGCCCACCGGTACACAAAGGGAGATGTGGCCTTGGGAACCTGAATACAGAAGACAAGTATCCCACTTGACGAGAAAGTCCGGATGCGGAAGTTCCGCACACCATATATAGAAAAAGTAAGATATACATAAAAGAGTAAGCGATATGAATATACGGACATTGATAAGGAATGTGGCAGCCAAGGTTTGTGTGATGTCAGCCTGCCTGTTGGCTCTTTCGTCCTGCGACAGTTGGCTCTACGAGGAAGAAGGCGACTGTTCGGTGTACTACCGGCTCAAATTCCGCTACGACAGGAACCTAAAATGGGCGGATGCTTTTGCCAACGAGGTGTCATCGGTTCACCTGTATGCCTTCGACAAATCGGGCGTACTGGTCTGGCAGCAAGAGGAACAGATAGATCCGGCTACGGCTGAGGACTACTCGATGCTGCTCGACCTGCCCGCCGGTGACTACAAACTGCTTGCCTGGTGCGGACTTCAAAACGACGGTGAGCATGAGGAATCATTCTCCGTTCCCGAAGCCCATGTAGGAGAAACCCATATGGAGCAGTTGCAGTGTGCGCTTAATCGTCAGCATGATGAATCGGGCGCATTCAGCAAGGAACACTTATATCGTCTCTTCCACGGAACGCTGGACGTGTCACTGCCTAGCAACGACGACGGAGGCAGTTACGAATACACCATGCTCCTGACCAAGAACACCAACCACATCCGTGTCATCCTACAGCACTTGTCGGGAGAGGATGTGAACGAGGCTGACTTTATCTTCCGTATTGATGATGAAAACGGTCTTATGGCACACGACAACGAGCTGATGGCCGACGAGAATATCAACTACCGTCCCTGGGATATACAGAGTGTCGAGGCAGGTATTGGCAAAGACGATACTGGTGTTATCAGCAATGTGAAAGGACTCGTTGCCGACTTCACCGTAGGTCGCCTGATTGAGACACATCACGAGAATATGATACTCACCATCACCACCAGGGAAGGCAAGACCGTGGCTCGCATTCCAGTGATAGACTACGCTTTGATGGGAAAAGAGTACTACGAAAAGGAATATAATTATCCGATGGATAAGCGGGAGTTCCTCGACCGTCTGGATGAGTGCGTGATGACTCTTTTCCTTGACGAGAATCACACATGGGTAAGCAGCGTCATTCAGATTCTGTCATGGCGTGTGGTGCTGAGTAATGTTGAAGTGGAATAATTAGAGAGAAGGATTGAACTGATGAAACCGAACATTATACATAGCATTGTAGTCTGCCTGGCGGCATTCGCACTGCCTTTCATAGTGGCGTGCAGCAGTCAGGAAGAATCCTTGCCGGACACTGTTACGGAAGCTGCCCTGTATCTGAACGTCTCCACGCTGGAGCAATCGAGGTCGGGCGAAACGGCTAACCTGCCCGACAACGAGCAGATGCACAGCGTACGTGTGGTTGTGCTACACGCGGATGGCTCGGTGGAACATAACCGCCACTATTCGCTGGAGGGCGCGCAAGCACAGAAATATATCATCCTCAAAGTAAGCCCCAACGAAAAGAAACAGATTTTCCTTTTTGCCAACGAAGAGAGCGTATCGGTCGTGGAAGGCGTAACGGGAGGAGAACAAACGCTAACCGACTTCTTCAGCAGCTATACAAAGAACTCGAAAGACTTTGAAACTGCGGTAAACGGCCTCTACTTCACCCCGGACTATTCGGACAATAAACCCATCCCAATGTCATCCATGTACGAGATAGACTTTACCGAAGGAAAGGTCGAGAAGACGTTCTACGTGGTGCGTGTTGCCACGAAGTTCACAGTGAACTTCAAGAACTGGCGCGGCGGGGAAGTGACCGTGGAGAATTTCACCCTGGCAAGCCATGCCGACAAGAACTTCCTGATGGCGCATGTCGAAGACAGCGAGCAAAACAGGGCACTTTTCAATGGAAAAAGCTGGATAGAATGGTTGAAGAAGGTTTCCGATGCCTCGTCCGAGGATGACGATTATGGGAAAACGGACACCGCAGGCTGGCTGAAGGACTACGATCTGCCGACGCAGGCGGATAAGACAAAGACTTATACCCACCCCGAGAAAGTTATCGTAGGGAAACCTACAGTTGATATAGATTATCCGGACAACAACAAACCGGGTGTCGCAGAAAGTGCCCCCATCTTCTACCTACCCGAAAGCAAGACCCCCAAAGCGGATGCAACGAAAGGCGAGCAGGAATATACGCTGACCGTCAAGATGGAGGGAAGGAATGAACCTTTCGTCGAAACGTTGCCCAACCTGAAAGCCCTGTTCCGCAACACCCATGTAATAGTGAACATCACATTACTTAACACCATGGAAATCGTGGTGGATGTGATTCCATATAGCGAAGTAAAACTTGACCCAGTATTCGGATTGTAAAACCATAAACAGAAGCATTATGAAGCATTTTGTACTACATACCATTCTCTTCCTGATGATTGTAACCGTTGCAGGTTGCCAGGATGACTTTTTGACGCAAGAAACCATAGGCGAAGGCAAGGCAAACGTATCCGCCACGCTGGACTTCAAACCCATGTCGTCGGCACTGGCCCAAACACGGGCTGCGGGAGGCGCCTTAAAGGATATAAGAAGTTTACATGTTCTGTTGTATGACCAAAACCGGATTCTTAAAAAACAATGGCAGATTGAAGGACATACAGTGTCTGACGAAAACCGCACGGATAATGATGCGGAAGCAAATCCAAATGGCGAACACCATACAGCGGAAGCAAAAACCAAACGCGCCACTTTCAAGTTGCCGGAAGAAATCAACTTCGGCAAATATTATATGTATGCCGTGGCAAACATCCCCGACCTGCTTACAAATACCGCTTATTCTGAAGCCATAAAAACAGTGGACGGACTTAAAAATATTCCTCTCGTATGGGATTCCCTAAACGTGGCTAACAACGGCCAGATGATAGGCTTTTTTACAAAAAAAACTGCCCCTGCCCTATCAGCGGACGACGAGTCGCTTGTAGTGAATGAAAAAAGCGTGAAGCTACATGCGTGGCTGCGCCGTGCGGCATCGAAAGTAACGATAGCCTATGACGGCAGTGATCTGGCAGAAGGAGTGTTTATCTATCTCGAATCAGTGCAGATTAAAGATATTCCGGCGCAATGTTATTTGGGAAAGGACAATAACGTAGGCGCGAAAGGATACACGTTGGCAGCTCCTGAAAAAGAGAAAGAAACGGACATGCTGCTCGACGGGGAAATCATTACCTATGCCGATCACAATCATGGAGAAGCAAATTTTGAAATCGGTGACGATTGTGTGGGACATCGTATCACGGCAGGTACCCCGAAATTCGGCTCTCACGGAGAAACGGATGAAGCACTGTATTTCTACGAGAATATGCAGGGTGCAGGAGATGGTATGCCTGACAAGCGGCAGGATGCACCCGGTCCTGATGGAAAACCGGACGGGAAACTGGATTTTCCCGGATTGCCAGGCGATCCGGAGAAATATCCTCTCTACAGACTCAAAGATAACGTACCCTACGGCACCTACATTGAGGTGAAAGCTCACTATATATCCAACAACTCCAAGCGACTGGGCAACGGGCGTATCATCTATCGTTTCATGCTGGGACAGAACGAAATAAATGACTATAACGCCAAGCGTAATTGCCATTACAAACTGACGTTGAAATTCAGGAACTTCGCCAACGATGCAGATTGGCATATCGAGTACGAGGAACCGGAACCCGGGGTGATGACTCCCGAACCGTACTACATAACCTATCTGTACAATCATTCCATGATGTACCCTATCAAGGTGAATACGGGTGGGCATAAGATTGAATCTATAAAGGCAGAAATCATAGAAAACAACTGGGCTCCCCATAATGCCAGTAGCGATATTTATTATACGGGTGCTCCGAATGGTGTTGCAGCACCGTGGAACGGTTTCCTGTCATTACATAAAACCACGGAGACAGTGCTTTATGCAGATAAAATCACTAATAATGAAACATATTACAAAAAAGATCCAAAACGCGGTGAACGTGTATATGAGAACTTTACTTTGCCTGGCAACCAGACATTCGAAGAGTTTACGACTGTCGGTTCTGTAGCAGACGATAAATACCGTGTAGAAAAGCATCCCACGGAAGCAAATACATACAATGTATATATTCCTATGTACACACGTGCCAAACAGATGATATCAACGACCGGATACACGGGGAATAATCCATACGTGGCGTACCAACGGAAAGCGATAGTGAGGATTACAACCAAATTGACAGGTGTGGATAAGCCTTTTATAAACGAAGTTCCAATATACCAGGTACGCCGTGTGGTGAATCCTAAGGGAATTTATCGTTCTGCGAACAACAACAAATCTTTTCATGTAGTATTGAAACGATTGCCGGGAGAGGATCAACAAATGTTCACAACATTCCAATCTGAAGGACCTTGGAAAGCCTATGTCGTCAAGAGATATAACGGGGACGAAATCAGCCTGTCGGTAACATCTCCCAATACAACAGAGTTAAGGAATGATCCGGAATATGGGAAAGCCATATATGGTAAAACCGGTAGCGTGATCGACTTCAGCGTGGATTTCTCCGGTAATTCGACAGAAAACCGTTACGCTATTATCCGCGTGGAATATCACAATTATACCTGCCAGCATCTGATTTTCGTGCGGCAAGGAGACAAACCTGACGATTTGGTTACAGGCGGCGTGAAGTGGTATGCCAAAAACATGAGGACTTCAACGGAACTGGCTTCTACTCCATTGGACGAAGGATCACTGTTCAAATTCGGAAATTGGCTCCAGCCGATAGACGCATTGAGTAATAAAAATCCATTCGATCCGTGGATAAATGTTACACCGGGAAGTTTCAAAGTATATCCTGAAAATGGTTTTACCAATGCAGAGACTAAGAGTAAAATGGAGTGGACAACTATTACTTCTAATGAAAATGCCCAAACGTTTGGCAACCCCCGGATGCAAAAAGCCAGGGTAGCTACAGCCGACGACTTTTGGGAATTGAGGAAGGAAGGCAGCCATGTAGAACAGGGATACGGTGTATTGTATGGAGATGATGCCACAAAAACGGCTGATGATATCGTAGAAGTTTACGGCTATGATTATGAACATAATACAATGGGACGTGGAATGAGAGGTTGTTTTGCATACAACAGTGAAACGGGTAAAAGCCTCTTTTTCCCCATTGGTGCTTCCGGCTACGGACATAGAAAACAAAGCTATATTCCCACGTGGGGAGATACTGAAAGCCTCAATGGAGTATTAAGATATGCTTCCGGTCGAACAAAATTATATGAGGATCCTACTGAACGTCCGTTGTTTTACGATTTATACAAACGACCGGGAGCCATCTATTGGTTAAATAAGGAAATTCCTAGAAACCAACTTACACCAACGGATGGTCCCAGCTTGGGATGGGATATCAACTATTTCTCATTCGATTTCAATTTTATCTCTACGAGCAACTTGATTAGACCTAATGGCTCGGATGCTTGCTTTGTGCGCTGTGTTGTCGCTGAATAGACTATAACAGAAGATACAATCGCTCAGCCTTGAAAGAAATGGAATGTAACCGGATAAGAGGGTGCAGACCGGAGACGGAAGCGAAGTATCGTCGGCAGTGCGGGGTTTCCCTGCTCGAATTTTCCTGTCATGTCAATACATACCATCTCGTCATTTGATGCTGGGACGTAATGGTATCAAATGCAGTCCGGAAGAGGGAGTAACTTATATCAAGAACGCTCTAAATAAACATAAAAAGCGGTTGCCTTTCAAACGACAACCGCTTTTCCGATATTCATAACCTGAATCACAAAAGTCCGTTAGAACCAAGGACTATCAACATCGCATATCCCAAAACCAGTCCGATAGCTCCCATTATCAATCCGACCTTCTCCATATCCTTTTGCTGAATCATGCCTGTTGCATGTGCCAAGGCATTCGGAGGAGTGGAAATGGGAAGAACCATAGCAAGGGAAGAACCGACAGCCACTCCTATCAGCAAAGTTTCCACACCGCCCAAAGCAGAAAGGTTCTCACGCATACTAATACCGGCTATGGCAAGAATAGGAACCAGCAAAGCTGCGGTAGCTGTATGCGAAATGAAATTGGCCATGGCATAGCAAATTAATCCCGAACCGACAATCATCAGTACAGGAGGCCAGGTATTGAATGGAATGGATTCAATCATGTGCTGCGCAAGCCCTGTCTCCTGCAGCGCAACGCCCAGCGCAAATCCTCCGGCTACCATCCAAAGCACACTCCAACTGATTTCTTCCAGGTCACGTTTGGTAATAATTCCCGTAACGCAAAAGACAGCGACAGGAATCATGGCCACCACATTGGAATTTACTCCGGTGAACTTGTCAGACATCCACAGCAACACAGTAACAGCAAAAGTTATATATACCAAAATAGAACGCCAGTCTTTTTTTGCCTCTCCGCTTATTTGCAATTCAATTGTCTTCTGTTTGAAAGGAAACAGACGTAACAGGATAAGCCAAGATATGAACAATACAACGACAGTATAAGGCATCATAAATCCCATCCATTCACCAAAACCGATGTTCAAGTTCAATCCTTCAGGGTCATTCAGGTATTTCAAGGCTATAGCGTTAGGGGGAGTTCCGATAGGAGTTCCCATACCACCGATATTGGCAGCTACGGGAATTGCCATGGCCAAACCGATTTTCCCTTTTCCGTCTGCCGGCAGAGACTTCAAAACCGGAGTCAGGAATGTAAGCATCATGGCAGCAGTGGCTGTATTACTGAGAAACATGGAAAAGACGGCCGTTACCATAATAAAGCCCAACAGGACATAACGGGACTGAGTACCGAAGGGCTTTAACATGACTCGTGCCAACAATACATCCAATCCGCTTTTAGTAGCAGCAATAGCCAGAATGAACCCACCGATAAACAGCATGATGATAGGATCGGCAAAACAGTGCATGATAGACTTATACTTCACCGTACGACCCAACTCTTCCATAGGGATACCCTGAATAAAAAAACACAGACTACTGTCGGATACCGTCAACAACAGCAGGACAACAATCAATACGGAAGTAGTCCACGCTGGAACAGCCTCGAACACCCACATCAAAGTGGCAAAAACAAAAATAGAGATTAACCTCTGTTCTATGACTGTCAGCCCTTCTATTCCAAATGTGTTAATGGGCAAACACCATAGTATAAGGGCAACAGTTATGGCAACAGCCAACTTTATGCCTCTGCTTACATTTCTTTTTTCAGCCAACCGTTTGGCTTTCTTCAAATCTTGATAGGCTTCGACCAATTGGAAGCCACGGAAAATTTTGTACATAGTATTAGAATTAACAAATTTAAGGACAAAGGTAATATATTATCCTGATATAACCTACGGCTACGCCAATGTTAAATACTGTCAACTGTATATGGAAGGCCCAATCAGACTAAACAGTATGCATTTTAAAACAATCTCATAATTTACAAACCGAGAAATACCGGTAAACGAATAGAGAAATATCGATTTTTTTTCATATACCCAAAACACCTTTAATGAATATTCTTTAAAAGAGATGCAGCCTAGCATCAATCAAAATATCGTTTTTACTTTTTCAAGGCCGCCTGTCTGATTGCTCTCTTTTTACTTTGTATTCACTCGGACTAACTCCAAAATGTTTCCGGAACACTTCCCTGAAGTATTTAGCGTCACAAAAACCGGTCATTTCTGCTATTTCGGTAATAGAATATTCTCCTTCCCGCAATAATTGCTCCGCGCGTTGCATACGTATCAAACGAATATAATCTGTGGGTGAACCATCTGTCAAACTTTTCAGTTTGTTATAGAAACTGCTACGGCTCATGTTATGAAGTGCACACAAAGTATCTACCGTAAAATTTGGATTGGTCATGTTTTTCTCTATGTTTTTCCTGACGGAAGAAATGAATTTCCAGTCCAGCGTATCCTTGCAGCCTTTGGGCCATTGTTCATTATCAAAATCAGCACTGCCGTATTTTTTACGAAGCAGGAGGCGGTTGGCAATCAAACGATTAATGCTTGCTTTAAGTATACCTACACTGAATGGTTTTGTTATATAGTCATCGGCACCGACCTTCAAGCCTTCCAGAATATTCTTTTCATCACCTAAAGCGGTCAGCAACAGTACTGGAATATGTGAAGTCTCGATATTCCCCTTGATAGCGGCACACAGTTCATCTCCCGCCAACTCTGGCATCATAATATCCGAAAGTACCAAATCAGGATTGAATTCAGATAAAATATCAAGCGCCTCGTTTCCGTTCTTACAAGACTGAACCTTATAATCTTGTCCCAAAGTATTAACCAGATAGATACGCAAGTCATCGTTGTCCTCTACTATAAGGATGCGCCTAGACAAATTACAGTCAGAAGTGTTGGCTGTGCTCAACGAGAATGCCGTATTAATTTCAGGCATACTTATGGTTTGTTCCTGAGGGTGGGCTGTAATACTGGCCTTCTTGAAATGAGCGTTCCCTTTACGGAAAAGGAGCTTTATACACGTGCCTTGTCCTACACCGCTTTCTATTGATATATTTCCGCCATGCAAACGTACAAGCCTATGCACCAACATCAACCCTATGCCACTGCCACTGACTTTTAGGTTGATGGCATTACTGCCCCTGAAATAGGTACGGAAAAGGCTTTTTTGTTCATTATGGGGAATCCCGATTCCCGTATCCCTTACTTCGATACACCAGTTCTCTCCACATTCTGAAGCTCTAACGTGTATGCTTCCATTTTCCGGAGTATACTTCAGAGCATTTGAAAGGATATTCTTCAGAATAGAGTCCATTTTGTCTCTGTCAAACCACACATTTAAGTAATTACAGCTACTTTCGCATACCAATTGGATGTGCTTGACTTTTGCGTATGAACGGAAAGTGTCACAAATACCGGATATATATGCCCCCAATTCATATTCGGCGATATACAGATGTGACGAATAAGTGTCAATCCGTTCAAAATTGATAAGATTGGTCACAAGACGCAAAAGCACGTCCACATTCCTCAGGGCCATCCCTACATGTTTCTTACCTTCTTTATTGACCAAGTCCCTGTTATTCAATTCTTCCAACGGTGCCTTTATCAAAGTCAAGGGCGTACGTATATCATGGGCTGTATTGATAAAGAAACGTGTCTTTTCATCGGATATCTTTTTTTGTTTCCTCAAAGCCATTATACGAAACAGAATGGTGCATGCCAGAATGAACAGTACCACATAACCGACCATGGCCCAAGAACTGGCCCATACAGGAGGGGAGATGATAATCGAAAGGCTGCGTTGTCCATAACTTTTATATTTTTCCTCATTAGAAACCGAACGTATATGAAGTGTATATTTTCCTGCTGGAAGATTGGTAAAACGAATCAGCCCATTGGAAGACGGCGTACTCCATTCCTTATGAAACCCTTCCAGTTTCCATGAATAAAGTACATTGGAAGGATAGTCGTAATTGATGGAGGAGGCTTGCAGGGAAAATGTATTTTGTCCATACTTGAGTTTCAGCTCACGAGTATCATTTAAGCTTGCCTGCAACGGTGAGCCGTCCTCCCCCGGGTATACTGTCTGATAAGATATTATTAAGTCACTAAGCAGAATCGGCGAAAAAGAGGGACGAGGAATCTTTATATCGGCCGGGAAGCCGATAACACCATCATTGCTGCCCAGTATGAAACGTCCGTCACTGCGCAAGATGCCGGCACCGGGGTTGAAGCAGACGCTCATAAGCCCCTGTTCACGGGTCCAGTTACTAAAAGACATGTTCTGAGGAGAAAAATGGACAATCCCATTTTCTGTACAAAGCAGCATATCCCCATTGGGCTTAGGCAGGATGGTATGGATATTATTGGAAATAAGCGCGCAATTTTCTTTATGATATTGGGCGAATGCATTTGCACCGGGATCGTAGAGTAGCAGCCCGGCACCTTCGGTTCCTATATACAATACACCGTTTTCTGCCTGATATAATGCGCAAACATGTGCGGATTCTACAGGCAGGTCTATGTTACGGCTATTTCCAGACTCCTTATCCAACAGATATAAGCCTCTGGAAGTACCGACCCATATTGATGAGCGGTCCTTTTCTTGGATGCAGTTAATGGAACTTAGGCCCGGATACAAACGTGACCTCCCTCTTTTAATATCAAAACATTTCAGGTTATAGAAACCTCCGGACCAGATGTTCCCATCCGAGTCTTTCCGGATATCCCTGATATATTGGTCAGGACGTAAGTCCAGATGGAAAAAAGCCGAAGAGGAGATGTAGTCAACTTTAAGGGTACGCTTATTTATCTGATAAATTCCGGAGGTAAAACCGCCTGCCAGAATAATACCGGGAGAACCCTCGCATAAGGTAAGGAAAATATGGTTTTTATCCCCGGATTCCTTGTCGAAGGTACTGAAAAAGGAATGCCATTCCCCAGTTTTTGTTTTATATAAGCTTATACCGTTGCTGGTACCAAACCAAAGGTCGCCCTCACTGTCCTCAATTACATCATGCACCTGATTGTTCACCAGTGACTGACGGTTGCCGATTGAATGTCGAGTCCAGAGGTATCCCCCGTAACGGTTGTCACAAACAGTTATCCCATTAAAATAATTTGCAATCCAGATACGTGCTTTCGCATCCACATATATATCGTTGATGTTATTGTCATTCATGCCGTAATGAGCGGTGTAATCGGCTACTATATAGGGAACTGCACGGCATGAGTCCACATCCATACGGTAAATACCCTTCCCATCAGTGGCTATCAGCACCTCGTTCTTGTTAAAAGGTACAATCCGCGTAATGTTTACATCACCGAAAGTTTCATCCGAATGTATGCCTGATGGACTGTCGGGGCTGAAAATCCAAACTCCCTGCTTGGAGGTTCCTATGAAAAGTTTGTTCAGGTCGGCAGAAAAGAACAGTTCGCTTATTGTTACCCGAAGATTATACGCGGGCATACACGAAAGTGATAAAGGATGTTTCTCCAATTTTGCCCGGTACAAGCCGGATTCAGTACCTATAAAAAAGTCATCAGGTCCCGTCTGTTCAACAGCGGTAATGTTACTGGCTATGTTGCAAGACGGCTGCAAAACATTTCCAGTGTGAGTGTCAAACAGGATTATCTGCTCTTTACCGCACAGCCACACATATCCGGTGCGATCCATATATCCATAAGTGATGTTAGGCAAGACATTTCCTTTTTTAGACAGCGGAGGTGTATAGACCAACTCAAAACGGTTATAATCCGGATCATAACGGAAAATACGCCCTTTCTGACTTATCCCCCACAATATCCCGCCCTCTGCCATATAAAGCCAATTCAAACAACTTTGTATGTTAAATTTCTTTCCTTGGTCTGTCAGTTCATAGTGTCTTATTTCCTTTCCGTCATACCGATTAGGGCCTTCTTGGGTGAGAAACCACATGTATCCTAAAGAATCCTGCAAAATGCGATAAACTTTCTGGCTACCCAAACCATCTTCCATTCCTATGTACCTATACGTCTGTGCATCGCATACTTGGGTAAAAAACGCAAATATAAAAAATGTAAGCAATGCATTCCTTAAATAGTAACTTTTTCTACTTTTCATTGAAGTTCATGTGCTTTTCATTAAAAAAGGAACATCCTGATTCTTGGAGAATATCAGAAATTCCAATAATATACTACTTTATGTTACGTTAAATTAATACACAAAAATAAAAGAAATATATTAAAAATACAGGTAAGCGAAAATGATTTTAACAAAAAATATACTTTTAATAAGCACAGTAATTATAGTACACATTTTTTTATAATTCTCAGACTATGAGCATGACGACATTAAAATGGATTATATGGTTTCAATAGCACTTTGATAGGCCCCCTTGCATCATCGCTGTATAAATGCTGTTGGAATCTTGCATCGGTTTGTACCTGACATACTATCGCCTTCCGGCAATGCCGGTTCTACGTCTGCACACATTGATTATTTACAAAGCTTTGGACACAAGGAATTGAACAAGTTTGTTTCAAGAAAGTGTTTTGACCGGTTTGTTTTCGGCAGGTATACTTATCAATTCAAGGATAGCAACCGTCTATACAATGATTGAGCGCATTTCTTTCCATAAACTTTTAGATGCATTTGCAGCTTTTTGTTTCTCATCGTTTTTATTTTGATTAATTAATAATTAAATTTGTCCCGCTAAAAAGACCTAAAACAAATCTAATATGAGAATAAATGTATTCTGTATCCTCATCTTCTGTTGTGCTTTCTTTTGCTATGGGAATCATATTCACTTTAAGCATATTAATGTAAAAGACGGTTTGTCGCAAATCACTGTGCTTTCCATCTATCAGGATGAGGTAGGAACATTGTGGTTTGGCTCCAGTGAAGGACTGAACAGATATAATGGTGACAAGATAGACATCTATCGCCCGTCGCAAAACAGCAATGGACTTACCCATAATGAAATCAGTGCTATTTGCGGAGACAAAAACGGAAGCATCTATATCCGTTCCATCTATGACCTGATAAAGTTCGATATAGAAAAAGAAAAGTTTACCTGCATCCTTCCCAATGCAGTCCATACCATGTATTGCCATAAGGATACGTTATGGATTGGACACCAGAATGAATTGCAATACTATCTGAAGAGTGACGGAAAGGTGCATCACGCAGCCACTCTGGAGTATAAATTCAATGTCGGAAATTCATTGATTATAGACCAGGATTACATCTGGATGGGGCACAGCCAAGGCGTCTCACTGATATCCCGCAAAGACTATAAGACAATTAAAACCATCACCGGCATTTCCCATATTTCTTCTATCTATAGAGACAGCCGGCGAAATATGTGGATCGGCACTGTGCAGGACGGCCTTTACCGCATCAATCCGCAGGAGGAGAGAACACATTACACAGACAGCAACCGATTGTCCAACAATCAGATAAGGACGGTTCAGGAAGACAACAATGGACATATTTGGGTAGGGACTTTCAATGGTCTGAACCATTATGACCCTGATTCCGACACATGGACCGCCCACCTTCATCAAGATAATATAGACTATGGACTCAGCCATAACTCTATCAACTGCCTATATAAAGACCGTCAAGGAACGATTTGGATAGGAACTTATTTCGGCGGAGTAAATTACTTTAACCCCGATACCAACACGTGCCGGTTTTATGGCTCGGGGACAACAGGAAACCATTTCTTAAGTTTTCCTTTTGTCGGTAAGATGGTAGAAGATGGGGAGGAAAACCTTTGGATATGTACAGAAGGAGGAGGACTGAATCTCTTCAACCGAACGACTCAAACCTTTGAGAAGTTCTCTTATCATGCCAACGGACTTCCCGGAACGGCGCATAACAATATGAAATGTATCTATTATGCCAAAGAGAAAAACAAACTATACATAGGTACGCATACCGGCGGTCTCGCTATTTTCGACATTGCTCGGAAACAGTTCCGCACGCTGACTCCCCTTCAAAACAACCCGACTTCACAAGCCGGAAATATCGTCAATGAAATACAGCCTTATAAAGACAAGCTTATTATGCTGACGCAGGCAGGTGTCTATCTTTTCAATCCCGAACAAGAGACGTTCTCTCCCCTCACCCGCAATGAAGATATCAATGAGCAACTCTCCCGCCCTTATCTGTTTGAGACCTTTCTTATCGACAGTAAAGAAAGACTATGGCTGGCCGATTCAAAAGGAGGACTTCTGCGCATCCACATGACGGACAACAGTCTTCACCGTTATTACACCAACGCGCAAGATTCTTCCTCCATCGGTAAATTCAGAATAGTGAATATCATGGAAAACAGCAAAGGCGAAATTTATTTCGGCACTATCGGCTCAGGATTATTCAAATATATCCCCGATAGTGACTCCTTCTGTCAATATGGACTAGGCAATAACGCATTGCCCAGCGATTATTGCTACTATATCTGTGAATCTCCCATTTACCACCATCTGTTGATTCTGCACAGCAAAGGCTTCTCTCTCTTTGATTCCGAAACCGGTAAAAGCAAGCATACATACAATTTATTTCAAATGGGATATTGCCAGGGCTCAAGCATTTATTTCGCACAAAATGGAGAAGTCTTTATCGGCGGAGTAAACGGCATGCTTTCTTTTTTTGAAGAACAGCTCTACCACACCAACCATGATTATCATATTTATTTTGATCAGTTGTGGGTGCATAACACACGTGTACTGCCCGATGACGAAACCGGAATCCTCCCGCAAACTCTCTCGCAGGTAAAAGAAATCAGGCTTTCGCACGACCAGAACAATCTAATCTTCGAGTTCTGCTCCTCCAATTATACGTTGAACGAAGACGTAATTTATGAATACAAATTAGAAGGTTTCTCCGACCATTGGATTCCTACCCAGTCACAGTCTATTTCCTACACCAACCTCAGTCCGGGCATGTATCGGCTAATAGTTCGCGAACATCAGGGTTCACACAGCATCAGCCTCAACATCTACATTGCTCCTCCTTTCTATGCCACTTACTGGGCGTTTATGATATATGTGTTGTGTCTGATTGGTATCATGTACCTCATTATCCATATCAAGACTAAACAAACCCAACTTCAGGCCTCACTGCAATTTGAGCGCAAAGAAAAAGAACGCACAGAAGAACTGAATCAGGTCAAACTGAGATTCTTTACCAACATCTCACATGAGTTCCGCACTCCTCTCACACTGATTATCGGACAGATTGAGGTGTTATTGCAGCAAAATAAACTTGCTCCGACCATCTATAACCGCATATTGCACATCTATAAAAACGCATGGCACATGAGAGATCTCATTTCAGAACTTCTGGACTTCCGCAAACAGGAGCAAGGATATCTGAAACTGAGGATTGAACACAAAGACATCATTCCTTTTGTAAAAGAAATATACATATCCTTTTATGAATATGCGGCTACCCAGCAAATCAATTACCGGTTTGAATGCCCGGAACAAGAACTCAAACTATGGTTTGACCCGGTGCAACTGCAGAAAGTCATATTCAATCTGATTTCAAACGCCTTTAAATATACCCCAAAAGGAGGTAAAATCAATGTGACCATCAGCAATACAAACACACAGGCTCATATCAGTGTAAAGGACAATGGCTCCGGCATTCCACAAGAAGCTGTCAGCAAAATATTCGAACGTTTCTACCAACTGGAGAATGGCGCCAACAAATTCACGCTCGGCACAGGCATCGGACTGGCACTCTCCAAAGGAATCATCGACCTTCATCATGGAAGTATTCATGTGAAAAGCGAACCGGGCCAAGGAAGTGAGTTCACAATCTGTCTGCTAAAAGGGAACTCTCATTTTTCACCTGAAGACATTGCACATACCCGCCTGACTACGGATGACAACAGAGACACCAGCAAGTTGCTCGACCTGGCAGAGATGCCCATCGAAGAAGCTCCTCCCACCACACCGGATACAGACAGCGGAAAACCTGTGCTCCTCATAGTGGAAGATAATGAAGAAATGCTGGATTTACTGAAGAGCATATTCGAATCCATGTATGAAGTGCACATCGCCCTGAACGGCAAGGAAGGATTGCAAATGGCATATCAGGTACATCCCAGCCTCATTATCAGTGATGTGATGATGCCTGAAATGTCGGGCAAGGAATTATGTTATAAGATAAAAAACAGTATCGAACTATCTTATATTCCTGTCATACTGCTCACGGCACAAGCGTCCGAACAATATACAATAGAAGGATATATGTTTGGGGCAGACGATTATATCACCAAGCCCTTTAATGTGAAGATTCTCATAGCCCGTTGCAGCAACCTCATCAAGAACCGGCAACAAATGCTGGAACGTCTCAAACAGCCTATTGCCAACAAACAGGAGGCCCCGGACACCATTAATGTAAATGACCGCCAACTGTTGGAAAAGGCTATACAAGTAATCAAAGAGAACTTTGAGAATCCGGAGTTCGACATGAACCTTCTCGCCTCTGAGCTTGGAATGGGACGCAGCAAACTATATACGAAATTAAAAGAAATTACCGGACTGACTCCCAATGAGTTCACTCTCAAATTGAAATTGGAGGAAGCAATGCATTTACTGAACAATGCGCCTCATCTCAATGTAACGGAGATTTCCTACCAACTCGGGTTCTCTTCGGCCAGATACTTCAGCAAATGTTTCAAAACGTTCTATGGTATTGCTCCTCTGAATGTACGCAAAAACAATGATTTCCCCGCCAAAGAAGATAAGTAAGGGGTTGTGTCAAAACGTGGATAATGCTGTCGTTTCATTCGTAGGGGCGAGGTCCGCTCGCCCGAAAACAGTTTGTTTTGTGTCTTCGGGCAGGCAAACCCTGCCCCTACAGCTGACGATGGGATAGGCCGGTTTAGTTTGGACACACTCCCTCACAACCTAACAAAACCTAACCTTTTACCTCAACAATTAAAATATATATTTAATCCCAACCCGGATTCTGTGTTATCTCTTTGTTCTTACCGATTACATTAATAGGTATAGGATGATAATAATGCTTATTTTCATCAAACGAACGGTTTTCCCAGTCAGTGCCGGCAAACACATCAATATAATGTTTTCCGTTCAATTCAAACAGCTTCACACGGCCAGGATCAGCCTTTCCTTCAGACGGATTGAAACGGGGATTGTCAAAATCCGATGGTTCAAAACGCATGCCCAGTACACGGTTTGCCAAACGCTTTCCCCATTTCCAACGCATCAAATCCTGATAGCGGGTATCTTCAAAACACAGTTCCACACGGCGTTCACGGCGAAGTTCAATAATTAGGGCAGACAAGCCTTCACCCGCATATTTCGGGTCCATTACAGGATTCAGTGTCAAGTGAGGCATTCCGGCACGGTCACGAATCACATTGACAGTCCGGTCTAAATCAGACTGAGTAACGGTTCCCAATTCAGCTTTTGCTTCTGCCAAGTTCAACAAGACTTCAGCATAGCGCAATAATGGAGCATCATGTGTCTCATTACCATAGCCTTTCATGTCTTGTTCAGCAATATAATGTTTGATAACATGATAACCTGTAGCCGATTCCCAACCTGTCATTCCTGCTACACGAGGGAAGATAAACTTGTCTTTATTGTACAGAATTTCCTTTGAATGACGTGGATCAAGCACAATCTGAGTCAAACGCGGATCACGGTTGTCCAAGACATTCTCATACTCATCATCATTAAAAGTCTCGCTCAAAGCAACAGGTTTGGCAGTTCCGTCCGGCTCTATACAAAGGAAATCGTCAACAAAATCTTTTGTAGCACCATTGCCCGAAGCAACCAAATAACCGCATAAGCGATGGCCCAACAAACCGGCTACATATTTTCTAAACAAAATCACTTCCTTATTATCAGTCAAATCATCACTGGTAAATAAAGTGGCATAGTCTTTATCAGGATTTCCGGTGTTATAAATTTCATATTTCTTCATTGCCATCAACGCTTCAGATGCTTTCACGGCTTCCTGCAAGAAGTTTTCATAATCACCCAATCCATGATATTTTCTATAAGTACCTTCGTAAAGGCAAATACGTGATTTCAATGCCAATGCTGCACCTTTTGTCACACGCACCCCTTTATTACCCCAGTCTTCCGGCAAATAGTCGCAAGCCTTATTGATATCTTCCAGAACATGGTCCATCACTTCCTTGCGGGGAGTACGCGGTCCATACAGTTCTTCAGAATCCGTATTCAAAGGAGTAGTGATATAAGGGACATCGCCATACATCTGTACTTTATCCAAATAGAACCATGCACGGAAGAAATAAGCCTCACCCGCATACCTGTTTCTAATATTTTCTGCTATTCCCACTTTCTCATAATTAGCAAAGAAAGTGTTGATGCGGCGCAGCAAAGTCCAATACCACCCTCCGGCAGTCGGGTTATTGGGAACCGTCTCTTTCCCGGCAGCAATCTTTGTATACGAAGTATGGTTTGAGTTACTCTTCGAAACATAGTTATCAGTCTGTACATCCTTCCAGAAATAATCCGCATAACTACTATTCCATGCACCCAGGGTATGTCCTACCATAAAACGGTAATAACTGTCATTTCCGGCTTCATTGTAAATACCGTTATTATAGACTTCAAGGTCACTTTCGGTCTTCCAATAGCTATTGTCATTCAAGTCGTGTGTCGGATTTCTATCCAAAAAGGAATCATTACAAGAAACACACATCAATGATACAGCCGCTAAAGCTGCTATATTTAATATTATTTTTTTCATCTTGTCTACTAAATTTAGAATGTTACGTTTAATCCGAATGAATAAGTACGCTGGAACGGATATACCATAGTACCATTCTTACCCGCTGCTTCAGGGTCGTAAGCTCCCTTCACATTGGTGAATTCAAACAAGTTTTCAGCACTGAAATAAACACCTGCTTTTGCAACGTGCAAGAAGCTCAACCATGATTTCGGGAAGTCATATCCTACTGTCAGATTCTTCAGACGACAATAAGAAGCATCCTGCAAATATTTGGTTTGCTTTTGTTGGTTCTTTGTTTCACGTGCAATAGGACGCGCAAAGTATGCGTCGCGATTGTCTTCAGACCATGAGTCCGTAACAAACCATTTCTGAGTATTATAATACTGTGTTGCCACCGGCCAGAAAGGTTGTGAACTCGGCCAGAAATCACGTTTGCCGATACCCTGGAAGAAGACATTCAAATATACATTCTTATAAGACATATTAGCAGTGATACCGTATTGGTAACGCGGAGTAGTGTTACCGATTACTTTCAAGTCACCATGGTCGTCTAATGTATTCGAACCGTTGTTTATCTTATTATTTCCATCCAAATCTTTGTACATGATATCACCGGGAGCCCAGTTAGCACCTAACTTAGACTGGTCTGCATGGTTTTGAACATCAGCATCCGACTGATAGAAACCTTCTGTCTCATATCCCCATATTTCGCCAATCTTCTGACCCACATAATAGTCACTCAATGTTTCAGTCGGATTTTCATATTTAGTAATTTCAGCCTGTGAATCCGAAAGGATAAAACCTAAATCATAAGAGAAATCATTACCAATACGGTCATTCCATTTCACAGAAACTTCCCAACCGCGGGTGCGCAACTCTGCTTTATTGGCAGGAGGAGCCGTTGTTCCCAGCACTTCAGGATATTCCACCTTAACAAGCATATCCGATGTCGTTCTCTGATACCAGTCGAAAGAGAAGTCCAAGCGTTGGTTCAACATGGTAAAATCAAGACCGACATTAAAGGTAGAAGCTTTCTCCCAAGTCAAATCGCTGGACACCAATCCTGCCGGATTGATATATAAAGATTTCTCACCGTCTACAAATAGCCAGTTTCCTGCTGTACCTGAAGCCATAAAGGGAATATACGGATAATATTTAGTATTGCCCGACCAACTGCTGGCTGTCAATAACTGATTACCCAAAATACCGTAAGAAGCACGTATCTTCAAGTTGTCCAACCAAGAGCGAGTCGACTCCATGAAAGATTCTTCCGACACACGCCATGCTCCCGAGAATGAAGGCAGGAATACAAAACGATTATCAGAAGGGAAACGGGAAGTTCCATCGTAACGGCCGTTCACTTCAAATAAATAACGGTTATTATAGATATAATTCAAACGGAAGAAACCGCCACGCAAAGCCCATTCATAACCACTTTCGCTAACAGTCTGCATACCGGTTCCCAAACTCATTGAAGGTAAATCCTGAGATATCAGGTTCTGGCGTGTAGCAGTAGTCGTATTATACTTGGTCAGTTCCTGATTGAAACCCAGCATGGCCTTCACATAATGTTTTTCTGCAAAAGTGTGTTCATAATCTGTGTAGGCATTGAAAGAATAATAGTCTTTATTACCGTTCACCCACGAATAGCTGTTGTTATTGGTATTACCTTCTGTCTCAACAAAAGCATTGGTAATCATATCCACCTTCTTACGATGCTCTGCACTGCGGCTGTAATTCAGATTGTAAGTAAAGTCCACACGCGCATGCCAGTCTTTGGTAAAGGTAAAGTCGGCACTACCGGTCAACCAGATATCATGTACTTTCTTCTTGTCACGACCGCCCTGTTCCAACAAAGATATAGGATTTTGGTCATCAAAGTATTTACCGGCATATTGGTCAAGTTCCGGATAACGTGCATCGCCTCCCCACGGACGAGACATACGTGTCGGAGTTGAAAATACCATCTGCTGCCAAACATCATCTTTATACTTATGAGGTTTATCGGTAGTAGTATAGTTATACAAAACTTTAGCACCCAGTTTCATCCATGGAGTAGTCTGATTGTCGACAGACAAACGGGTATTCAAACGTTGGAAACTATCTTCACCCACTTTGTACATACCCGATTGGTTTACATAACCTACAGAAGTATAGAATTTAGTCTTTTCATTACCACCCGAAATATTTATATTATGACGGTGAGAAGGAGTATACTTCTTCAGCATCAAATCAGTCCAGTCAGAATGACCATAATAATACATGGTACCGTTCAGCACTTCATATTCAGGATTGTTAGCAGGGTCATTTGCATAATTCTTCATTTTTTCCACCGTATCCGGATTATACATCACATCCAGATTGGCATTTGTCATTGCCCGATTTACAAATTCGGCATGCTCCCAACTTGTACCTACCATTTCCGGCAATACTGTCGGTTTGGAAAATGCCACATTACCGGAATAAGACACAGTAGTCTTCATATCCGAGCCTGCATTCTTCGTTGTTACCAGAATAACACCATAAGCAGCACGTACACCATAGATGGCAGATGCAGCCGCATCTTTCAATACCGTAACGTTGGCAATGTCATTCGGATTAATCATATCGAGATTCATCTCCACACCGTCAACCAACACCAGTGGGCTACCACCGTTAATAGAAGTAGTACCACGCACATTCAGTGTCGCTCCGGTACCCGGCTCACCACTACTCGGCGTAATCTGCAAGTTAGGTATAGTTCCCTGCAATGCGCTGGTAGACGAAGTGATAGGGCGTGATTGCAAGACTTTCGCATCGACAGTTCCAACAGAACCTGTCAGATTTACTTTCTTTTGCGAGCCATATCCCACCACCACTACTTCATCCAAAGCCTGGCTGTCTTCTTTCAACTTGATAGTAAAACTAGTTTGATTTCCGACTTTAATCTCCATACTCTGATAGCCGATATAAGAGATTTGCAGAATAGCTCCTTCGGGTACATTACTCAGGGTAAACTTCCCTTCAAAGTCGGTTATCGTACCGTTTGTTGTGCCTTTTACCATCACATTCGCACCGATAATAGACTCTTGTGAGTCCATCACCACACCGGTAATAGTCTTACCCTGTTGTGCAACAATGGCTACTGACGCCACATCCGGTTTAGCCGGCTCCAAAGATGCCTTCGCTGCATCCGGGCTTGCAAATACACTTACATTTGCCAACAGCATTGATGTAGTGCACATTAAGAATCCTTTCTTTCGTAAAAGCAAAGAAATCTGTTTTGATGTTTTTTTCATAATAATAGTTCAAAATTCGTTAGTAGTAAACTTTTTAACAGCACAAAAATAGGGTATGCCCCTTATTGGAACATACCTTTTTTTTGAGTTCTTTGTACATAAATTAACCGAACGGACTATTTTATACACAACTATGGACGCGAAGGATACATTGTCAACCGAATATTACCACTTTGCAATGGTTTCTTCAGGCGGATACCAATACGCGTATAAGCAGGAGAGTTCACTTCAACAGTCTCCGAATTAAATTCTACCACACCCGGAGCTTCAATATCCACCGTCATTTTTTCTCCGTCCAACACCAATTCCAAGCGATTGCTTCCTATCACCTTCCATTCGGCACGAGTCGTAATAGCCGTTTCAAAAGAGATGCCTGATGCCGCATCAAAATAATCTTCAATAACGAAAGTTCCTTCTCCGGCACGATTATATGTAAAGGTACGTATCAACTTTTCCAGTTCAGGCACCGAAGTAGCATACGCTGACGTATAATCAATCTGAAAAATATCCATACCGTCAGTCAATTCTTTCTTCAATACCACTCCCTGAGCCTTCTTGCCCGATACCTGACACTGTCCGTTAATAAAGGGAACAGGATGACCGAATGAATTTTTAATAGGATATTTATAAGCATTTCCACTAAAATAATCACCGGGATAAGAGAAAGGGCCACCCATATCGCCTGCCATCGTCTGGCCGCCCATCACTACTGCATAAGAGCCTACATCATTATGATTATGGTTTTCTGCGTTGTGTCCTCCCTTTACAGATACCCCCAAACGGCAAGCCGAGCCGGTAGCAGGGCGGCTAATGATAATGCCCGCTTCATCATAACAAGAATGGAGTTCGTCTGCTTCAGCTTTCAATACCTCTTGTATTTCCGGAGTCATTTCCACCTTCCAAGCCTGGCGTGGGAACATACCGATGGTGTGCAATGAAAGATTATCCATGTCGGGTATTTCATATTTTTCCTCATAAGGAGCAGTGCCCAACACATTATCACAATAGTTCGTAATAAACCAAGAAGGTGAAACACCGGCACGGCAGTCGGCATAAGCAGGGCAAACCTGATTCATTATCTGTATTTTCTTTCCATATTGCGCAATACGGGCAAACTTAGGAGTACGAAAAAAATCAATCTTCCCTTTCGTAGCACGGCAAATTTCTTCACGCAACAAGATAAACGAGCAGAAACCATAATTATAATATCCTACCCCCTCACTGCAATATCCGTCATCACTGTATCCTTTCATTCCATATACATAATATTTCTCGGCAGCAGCTACAAAAAAAGCACGTTCCTCTTTGTCCTGCAGCAAAGTGAGTGCTGCACCCGTCACACCGGCCAAACACACCGAGTTCCAGTTATTCGTGACAGTAAACCAATAAAAAGGTTTTGTTTCTTCCAAACAACGATAGATTGGACGGAACACCTTCTCACGGAAAGCGCACATCGCCAAAGCTTTCGTCTCAGCCGGCAAACGGTCATCCAATAAATAAATACATTGTGCCAATGTATTTCCGGCAGTAGCAACAACCAAGTCTACATAATAATCCGTTCCATGATAGTTATGCAAGTTACGGTCATGCGCTGGAATTGACCAAGGCTTCTGACGGCAGAGTTCTTCCACTCCTTCACAAATCGCCGGAATGAAACGCCGCTTATTCTCCAAACATTCCGCCAATACTAATCGCCACAAATATTGATAACGGGCATTCATCATATTCTCTCCCGGCAGACGAATCTCAGTCTTATTAAGATGCAAATAAAGCGAATCTACAAAAGGCGGCATTCCATCCTTCAGACTACGATGAGCCTCTTCAATTAATTTTCGGGCTTCAGGAGTATTCTTCATTTTATCCCAATAGGCACGGTCTTTATAGGTAACTCCGATACCTTCCGGTTTTTCTGGTAGCATGGCAGCTATCTCACGGATACGTTCTACCGGAATGTTATTACCATGCAGCTCATCTTTTGCCATCCGGTAAACCTCTGTACCTGCCAGCAAAAATGCACCCGGACCATACACCTCTGTCATTTCACGGGTTACTTTCTTGGGATCGGCACCTATAGGCTGCACATAGCCCAACTTACCATCTTCCTCTATTGCACCTACCAAGGCTTTCCAGCCTTTTTCCACCGCCGGAAGAAATTCTTCCTCCGCCAACAATCCTTCATTAATACCGTATGCCAAAGCATAAACAAAAAATCCGGAGCAGCTGGTTTCCGGAGAAGAATAAGAATGAGGATCCAGCATACTGGCTCTCCAAAATCCGTCAGACTGTTGCAAAGCTACTACACGGGTAGCCAGTTCCACAAACAAGTTCTCATAAAAAGTTCTGTATTTATTACCTACAGGAAGTTCACGAAGAATTTCGACCAGTCCTCCCAGCACCCATCCGTTTCCTCTGCCCCAAAACACCTTCTCGCCATTGGCTTCTTTTTGAGTAAAGTAGCGATGGTCTCTATAAAACAAATGGGCATCCTTATCATAAAGGAACTCATAAGTCTCTTTATACTCCTTATCCATAAAACGGAGAAATTTCTTATCACCGGTAATGTTATACAAACGAGCATAAACCGGCGGAGCCATAAATAAAGCATCACACCACGTCCATTTTTCCAAAGTGGAAGCATCACCATAATCCAACAAGAAAGACCCTTTAGAAGGATGCGCCATCACCCATTCGGCACGAGCCTTTGTAGGAATCAGCATCTCTTCCTTTCCATATTTACGATAAAGATCCAAATAAGTTTGTGCCACACAGATATCATCTGCATGATACATTCGTTTATCCACTTGCCAATAATTACGTGCTCCCAAACGTCGCAACCATTTAAAATAAAAATCATCCTGATTTTCCTGCTCCGCCACGGATGCCCATTTAGACAAGCCCAGATAGAACGTAGCGTTTACCCAATTCAACGGATCATAGGTAACTTCTTTCATGTGGGCTATTTGCCAATCGGCAACACGCCTCATTGATTGTCTTACTTCTTGTTTTGAAAAAGAATTTTGTGCATAAGAGCAACATACTATCCAGCACAAAGACAACAAAAATGCTATTCGTTTATTCATAATAATATTTATAGGTTTTTATTTCTACAAAATTAAAGCTTCAGGTATTCTTTATGTAGCGATATTGTCCTGAGTATATACATTTATAGTACTTAAACGATATTTCTCCCCCCATTCCAAGCTATATGAGCAGTATAAATACAAAAAGCCTCCGAATCATTTGACTGACTCGGAGGCTTTCATTAAAACGGCAGCTA
>ERZ838118.79-NODE-79-length-115433-cov-10.523124_pt1 | contig 115433 bp, 96 predicted proteins | sample MGYA00519863_ERZ838118 | MGnify/ENA primary metagenome ERZ838118 (study PRJEB31850, sample SAMEA3708827) | human gut metagenome | biome: human gut; feature: human-associated habitat; material: faeces | place: China | collected 2014 ...
GCGCCGACGGCGCCGGTGCTGCCAAGGGGTCTTCTAAGTAAGTAGTTCGGAAGGGGGCCGCGCCGCAGGATGTGCGGGCGGCGCGGCCCCCTCGAGGGTAAAAGAGGTGTTCTCAATGAGTGCAAACGGAAAGACAAACGCGGGCGCGCCGCCGAAGGCTCCCGTAGCCGTAGCCACGGCCGCGTCCGGTGCGGCGAAGGGTGTCTCCGATGACGCCACGACCGCTCGCCTCTCCATGCCGGAAAACAACGGGAAGAAAGTGACGAAGCCGACCGTGGCCACCCAGCAGAACGCCGGCGACGACTTCAAGGCGACCCTTACCGTGAAGGACATGGTGGTATGGGGCCTCATCACCATGGTGCCTATCTCGCCCATGGCCGTTTACGGCGGCGTGTTCGCCGACTCCGGCGGCATGCCCACGCTCGCGTTCCTCATCGGGTTCGTGGCCGTGCTGTTCTCGGTGTTCTCCTTCGGCATCATGATTCAGCATTTCCCGTCTTCGGGCTCTATCTTTACTTATGTGAGCCACGTGTTCGGCAAGCTGCCCGGCTTCATCGCCGGCTGGCTGATGCTGTTGCAGTACTTGGTAAGCCCGGCCATGGTGTACCTCATCGCCGCTATCGCCATCCACAGTATGCTGCCGGATGTGCCGATTTTGGCTCTGTGCTTCGGGTTCCTCATTATTGTGGCCATCGTGTCGCTTATCGGCATGAAGACCGCCATGGTGGTGAACAAGGTGGCGCTGGTAGCCCAGCTGGCGATTCTCGCGCTGTTCGTCGTGTGCGGCGTGATGTTCGTCGTGCAGCATCCCGAGAGCGCGAATTTCTCGCCGACCAACCTGTTCAACCCCGCCAAGTTCGAGTTCGGCGGCACCATGTCCGCTGTGTCGCTGGCCGTGATGTCCTACGTGGGCTTCGGCGCCATCGCCACGCTGACCCAAGAGGCGAAGGATCCCAAGCACGGGCCGTCGCGCGCCATGATGATCATGGCCATCGTGCTGTGCGTGCTGTACGCGCTGCAGTGCTTCATCGCCACGTGCATCGATCCGTCGGGCGCGGCCTTTGCCGGCAACACTGACAACGCGTTCTACGCCGTGGCCAAGATGGCCGCCGGTCCCTGGCTCATGATCGTGTGCGCCGTGGGCGTGGCGCTGGCCCAGGGCGTGTTCACCGCTATCGCGCAGCAGAACTCCATCGCCTTCGTCATGTTCACCATGGCCAATGGCGGCTGCCTGCCGAAGTTCATGGCCAAGATGAACAAGCGCACGAACTCGCCGTTGAACGCCGTCATCTTCATCATCGCCCTGTCCGTGGTGCTGACGCTGCTCTTCCATTTCAGCGGCATCGACATGAACACCGTGGTGAAGATCTCGAACTTCGGCGCGCTGTCCACCTATGTGATGCTGAACGTGTCGGTCATCGTGTTCTGCTGGTTCCAGCTGAAGCAGCGTTCGGGCGCAAAGGCCGTGTTCATGCACCTGGTGTTCCCGGCGCTCGGCGCGCTGGTGTGCTTCGCGATTCTGATGTCCGTGGGCACCGTGGCCCTGGTGACGGGCGTGGTGTTCATCCTCATCGGCATCGCCTACTACCTGGTGCTGACCCGCGTCCTGCATCGCCAGATCAACCTCGGGTAGGGGATTGCCAATCGCGCAATCAGAGGCAAGCTGCTTGTCCGGAAACCTCAAAGGCGGGGCGTTCGCGCGAGATTGCGCGGCCGCCCCGCCTTTTGCTGCCTGGGCGCTTTGTATCCTGCCGACGTCCGCTTGGCTGGTCGCATCCGCTTAGCGAGTCGCACCCGCTCGGCTGGTCGCGCCCGCCTAGCGAGCCGCATCCGTTTAGCGAGCTGCACCCCTTGGCGAGCCTCACCCGCTCGGCTGGTCGCATGTGCCTAGCGAGCCTCACCCGCTCGGCCGCATCCGCCTAGCGAGCCTCACCTCCTTGGCGAGCCTCACCCGCTCGGCTGGCCGCATCCGTTTGGCGAGCTGCGCCCGAAGCTCTGGAGGGGCCGTATGCAATTTTGGTCTTCTCTTTATGGCAAGTTTTCCGAGGGTTTCGACGTTACAAGGCGATGGCGGATCAAGCTATCCTAGTAAACTGTCGATAAACGATAGCATTAGGCTCTTCCCGGAGCGAGCTTCGGTTTTTCAAGGGAATACGGCCAGCTATAAGGTCGAAATCCTCAAAAAACTTGCCATTTTTCGGGCTGCAGCAAGTATCGATGAGCAGGTATGGCAGCGTGGGCTAATGCGCTGGTGACTATCTCGGGCGGTAGGCGGCGATGCCTTCCGATGGGCCTCTTCGGAAGCTGGTCGGCTGGATTGACGCCGGCGTCTCCCGTTGCGCTGGTGCCGGCGGTGATGGTCGGCGGCGACCCTTCCCGACTGCGTTGGTGTTGGCTGGCGGTGCCCCGTTGGGCTGCCTGGCGGCGCTGTTCCGGAAGCTGGGTCGCCGGCATTCTGTAGAGAGCTGCGTTATTTTGAGGGCACGTTTTAGGCAAGTTTTTCGGGGGTTTCGACATTGCGAACCCATAGAGTAGGCGCAAAAAGGGCGAAACACCAGGATTTGCCTTTGGAAAAGAGTTTCTGAAGCCTGCTTTGCCACGAACGTGTCGCAAACTTTGGAAAACTTGCCAGAAAGCAAGGCGCTTGAATGCAAGGAGCGCCGATCAGCTGAGGTGCTTGGATGATCGGCGCTCCGATGGTTGAGCCGTCTGAACGGTCGCGAGGTTTTGCGCTTGACAGGGGTGGAAGTGCGGCGCTATTCCGTGTACAGCGAGAAGTCGTCCTTGCCAACGCCGCATACGGGACAAACCCAGTCTTCGGGGATGTCTTCGAAGGCAGTTCCCGCAGCGATGCCGCCGTCGGGATCGCCCACAGCTGGGTCGTAGATGTAGCCGCATATGTCGCAGATGTACTTGTCCATGAGTTCCTCTATTCTCGCACTGGCCGCACGATGCGTCTTGGCGGCCCGACGAACAATGCGCGACTATGATGCCACGGATTGGGACGGCACACCCTCGCCCAGCGCAACTCGAAACTGATTCGTGAAGAATGCTTCGAATGCGCCGGCCGCCTGATCTTAAGCGGGCTGCGGGCTTGCCATGGGTGCACGAAGTGGAGACGGCGAGAGCATCGAGGCGGCAAGCAGAGGCGTCGTGAGCTACTGCATCACCTCGTGCAGGGCCGCTTCCAGGGCCGCGAGGTCGTCGGGGGTGGTGGACCAGCTGGTGACGAGGCGGATGACGGTGCGGCCGTCCCCGAGCTTTTCCCAGGTGCTGAAGCGGATGCGCTCGGCCAGCGCCTCGACCTGGGCATTTTCCAGAACCACGAACTGTTGATTGGTGGGGCTTTCGCGGAAGAAGGTGCACCCGGCCTCGCGCAGGATGCGGCGCAGCTCGTCGGCGGCTGCGATGGCCACACGTCCCACTTCGCCGTACAAGTTATTGGTGAACAGCGTGTCGAACTGCACGCCGAGCAGACGCCCCTTGGCCAGCAGGGCGCCGTGCTGCTTGGCGTGGGTGAGGAAGTGCCGGGGCATGCCGCCGCGCGGGAACACGACCGCCTCGCCGCAGAGCGCTCCGCATTTGGTGCCGCCGATGTAGAAGGCGTCGGCGAGGCGCGCGATGTCGGCCAGGGTGACATCGGTGTCGGGAGCGGCCAAGCCATAGGCGAGGCGTGCGCCGTCCAGGTACAGAGGAATCTGGTAGCGGCGACAGAGTGCCGAGAGCTCCTCCAATTCGGCCAGGGAGTACAGCGTGCCCAGCTCGGAGGGATGCGCGATGAACACCATGCCCGGGAACACCATGTGAGTGCAGCTGGCATCGGCGTAGAAGGCCTCCAGGTAGGCTTCCACGTCGGCGGCGCGCAGCTTGCCGTCGCACTCGGGCACGGTGAGCACCTTGTGGCCCGTGGCTTCAATGGCGCCTGCTTCATGAACGGCGATGTGCCCCGTATCGGCAGCAATCACGCCTTCGTGCCCGGCCAGCAGAGCCGAAATGACCACGGCGTTGGTCTGGGTGCCGCCCGTGAGGAAGAACACGTCGGCGGTCTCGTCGTCGCAGGCCGTACGGATGCGGGCCGCCGCGCTTTCGCAGAAACGATCGCCGCCATAGCCCGGCGCCGGCTCCAAGTTCGTTGCCGCCAACGCTTCAAGAATGCGCGGATGGGCACCGGTGGAATAGTCGTTCTCGAACGAGATCATGAGTCCTCCTCAGGGCTTCCCGGAGATGTGTGCCGTGCTATTATTCCACAACGTCGAAGATGGTGTCGAAAGGCGGTAAGCGAGATGGCGATCGACAAGGTGAAGGCGTATTTTGCGGAATTCGGGCGCGAGGGGGACGTTATGGAATTCCCCGCATCCAGCGCAACCGTGGAGCTGGCGGCTCAGGCCGTGGGCTGCGAACCGGCGCGTATTGCCAAGACGCTGTCCTTCGCCGTGGGCGACCGGGTGGCGCTCGTGGTGTGCGCGGGCGATGCTCGCATCGCGAATCCGAAGTTCAAGGCCCAGTTCGGATGCAAGCCCCGTATGCTTCCCGCCGAAGAGGCCGAGGAACGCATCGGTCACGCGGTGGGCGGCGTGTGCCCCTTCGCGGTGAATGAGGGGTGCGACGTGTACTTGGACGAATCGCTGCGCCGCTTTGGCGTGGTGTACCCGGCCTGCGGCAGCTCCAACAGCGCCATTGCCCTCACCCTCGACGAGCTGGCTGCGTACACTCCCGGTAGCATCTGGGTCGATGTCTGCAAGCTGCCCGAGTAGGGTCAGGTGGATACGCCTACGACGGCCGCGCAGGTTAGCCAAGCCTTTTCCGCAATGCGAGCGGCGGCGATTCGAGCGGTTTCGCCGATGGGCTTGGCTTGATGTGTCGCTTGCGGAACGAGCTAGAATTCAGTTACCGTCCGAGTCTTCTTGATCAGAGCATTTCATGCGCTATGCCCGGGTGAGTTGGTCGTCGAGGTCGACTAGCTCTTGGCGGGAGTGAATGTCGAGTTTCTTGTAGATGCTTTTGGCATGGCCGCGGGTGGTGTTTTCCGAGATGAACAGCTTGCCGGCGATGGCCGATACGGTGTGGCCCTTCATGAGCAGCTCGGCCACCTCGATCTCGCGTGGGGAGAGGCCGTGCTCTTCGAGGTAGCTGTGGATGCGGCGCTGTTGCTCGGAGGGGCCGTCGCTGGGCGCCGGGCCGGCTTCTGTACTCGCAAGAGCATCCAAAGAGCGTGGCTCGCTTTCAGTGCGGGCTGTGCCGTTTTCGGTCGAGGAGGCGTCGCGTCGGCCATCGCGTCGGCCCCGTCGCAAAGAAGCGCCGCGGTTCAGCAGTTCCGCGTCGGTCATGGAGGCCAGCGCCTGGCCCTTTCCGCGCGTGACCAGAATGAGCGCGACCGACAGCAGCACCACGCAAAGCAGGATGACGTTCGTCCAATGGGCGAGGTCGTCGGAAAGCGCCGGCCCCAGAAGTTCGGCCAGCCCGCTGCCCACGGCCATGGAAAGCAGGACGGGCCCGATGCACAGGGCATACAGCGGCGAAGAGGGCAGCCCGTTTCGAATGGTGTACACGGCGCAGGTGATGATGAGCAGCAGGTTCACCACTTCGAAGCCGAACATGAGAAACGCCACGAGCAGCGTCGTGTACTGCTGCCCGAATAGCGACGGCAGCAGGAACACGACGGTGAGCGCGGGGAAGAGCACCTGGCAGATATGCAGGATGTCGAAGCCCTTCGAGAGAAACAGCTCGAGGGCCACCACCAAAAGGGCCGCCGCCGCGAAACCGATGAGCACCGCGGCACCGCCGGAGCTTTGGGCCGGCTCGATGCCGGCGATGAGCTTCCACGAAAACCCGAGGATACTGACGCAGAGCACGGGCCGCCACAGGTCGCCCACGGCGCGTCTTAGGGCGGGGCGCGTGAGGGGCGCCGTGACGTCGGCCTCAATCTCGGCGAGGCTCTTCTGAAGGCAAAGAAGCGCCAGAAACGGCAGCACGCAAACGGCGGTCAGAGCTACGGCGATTGAGGGCAGAAGGCAAATGAGCAAGTAAAGGCCCACCGACATGGCCGCCGAAAGGGGAATGCAGATGAGAGCGCGCTGCTGGCCTTCGGTTACGTAGAACATTTCCCAAAGCAGGAAGAACAAGGTGCAGGAGCCACCCATGAGAATGCCTGCCGCAGCTGCGATCACGCCGTCGCCTTGGCCGAAATGGAATGCGAGGAAGTAGAGAAGCGCGGCTCCGCTGAGCATGAAGCTTGCTGCCGAGGCTGTCCAGTGGGGCAGCCCGCGATGGCGGAAAGCGCACAGGGTGCCCAGGGCTCCTACGGCCAGGGGCATGAGCGTCTGTTCGGTGAGAATGTAGATCTGCCAATAGTCGGCGATAGCGCCCGCGCCCTGGAACCCTGCGAGCACGATGAAGGTGACGGTCCAGAAAAAGCCGAAACCGAGGTGGTGTATTCGCAGACCTTCCAAAAGCCTTTTGGCGCGTTGCATGTGGCATCCTTCCTCCCCGCTGCATTTTAGCAGCCGCAACCGGTGGCGAGAGGTGGAGCGCCCAACAAGTTTGCGGTGACGATCGGCTGTGAACTGGGGTTTCTCAAAAACAACCCAAAATATGTCCCCCTCAAAAGCGTGATGTCGCGCCACGTTTCGGGTTCCTGCTGATGCAGATTTACCCAATTTAGTGGCTTACGCGACAAGGCGAAAGAAGGCATAGTGCTTCTCGCGTCCCGCCAATGAGAGGGCCGGGGCGTCGATTCCAGCTTCCCGCGGACGACTCGGGCGAAGGGCCCGGGTAGCTGCCGCGGAAGGTTCGGAACCGTTCAGTCACCGAGACTATGGAGGGAAAACATGACTGGAATTTCTCGTCGCAACTTGCTCAAGGGCGCTGCCTTCAGTGCTGCCGGTGTGGCCGCGCTCGGCTTGGCCGGATGCGCGCCGCAGACCGAGGCCACCAAGGCTGAGGCCGGCCTGGCCGAGACGGGCGAGGCTGCCAAGCACACCTGGGAAGTGAAGCCCGAGCCCATCGCGGCCGACCAGATCTCCCAGACCGTCGACACCGAGGTGCTCGTCATCGGCGGCGGCTACTCCGGCAGCTGCTGCGCGCTGTCCGCGGCCCAGAACGGCGCCAAGACCATCCTCGTGGAGAAGGACGCCGTGCTCAATGGCCATGGCGTGGGCGGCACCGGCGCTATCGCCTCGCGCGCCCTGGACGACCTGGGCCTGAAGTTCGACAAATCCCTGGAGATGGAGCGCTGGGTCTCCACCTGCGGCAACCGCTGCCGCGAGTCGCTCGTGGGCAAGTGGTTCCGCGAGTCCGAGCGCTGCATGAACTGGTTCCTCGACATGGCCGAGGCCAACGGCGCCAACTGCATGGTGACCGTGGGCTCCAACTCCACGGTGCACCCGGAGATCGCCTGCTACCACTTCATGTCCGGCGGCCCCATCTTCGAAGAGCACACCATGGCCGACTTCGTCGAGTACATGTTCGAGGCCGAGGCCCTGAAGGCCGGCGCCGAGTTCGTCTACGAGATGCCCGCCGTGCAGCTGGTGCAGGACGAGTCCGGGAAGGTGACCGGCGCCATCTGCCAGAACAAGTCCGGCGAGTACGTGCAGTACAACGCTTCCAAGGGCGTCGTTTTGGCCACGGGCGACATCAGCTACAACGACGAGTACATCGATGCGTTCGCGCCGGTGGCCAACCGCGTGTTCACCCGCCTGTGCTCCGACCAGGGCAACGTGGGCGATGGCCACAACATGGCGGCGTGGGCCGGCGGCGCCTTCCAGGAAGGCCCCTGGCCGACCATGATGCATCCCCAGGCTGCGGCCGTGTTCCACGGGCCCTTCCTGTTCGTGAACCCCGACGGCAAGCGCTTCATGAACGAGGCCACCTGGGTGCAGGGCAAGTGCCTCGGCGTGATGTACAACGGCGGTTCCGATCACGCCTGGTCCATCTTCGACGCCAACTGGCAGAACGATCTGAAGAGCTCGCTGGAGCACGGCGGCGGCATGTTCTGGGACACCTTCCGCCCCTACGGCTCCGACTACCAGGTGGCCGTGGACGGCCATACTAAGACCGTCGAGAACGGCATCGCCGAGACCCCGGACTACTACAAGCGCGCCGACACCCTGGAGGAGCTGGCCGAGCTGATCGAGGTGGATCCGGCCGAGCTGAAGGCGACCGTAGAGCGCTACAACAAGCTGTGCAAGGAAGGCGAAGACAAGGACTTCTACAAGGAGAACCACTTCCTGTTCCCCGTGGAAGAGGGCCCCTTCACCGCATGCATGGTGGCGCCGGGCCTGCTCGCCGTGTGTGGTGGCATCCACATCTCGGACAACTTCGAGGTGCTGAACGAGAACGACGAGCCCATCCCCGGGCTGTACGCCATCGGCAACTGCGCCGGCGACATCTACGCCGTGGACTACCCGAGCAACATCCAGGGCAACAGCCACGGGCGCTGCCTCGTGCAGGGCAAGTGCCTCGGCGAGCAGCTGGCCGGCGTGTACCAGGAGATCTAGTGTCTGCGGAAGCTGCGAAAATCGGGGTAGTCGCTGTTGCGGCGGCTGCTCCGGGGGCGGTGGCGATGTCGGTGGAAGCTGCGGAAGCTGTGGAAGCTGCGGAAGTCGTGGAAGCGGTTGACGCGGAGCAGGCGTTCGGGCGGCTAGAGCGCCTGTACGCCCAGCTGCCGGCGATGGAAGAGAAGGGCGCGGCCTTGGCGCGCGCCCGCTCCGCTGCCGAGGTGGACGGCCTGGCGAAGGCGGCGGCCTACCGGGCGGCCGAGCTCGTCCGGGCTGAGACGCTGGTGGCCGAGGCAGAGGCTTGCGTGTGTGAGGCCGAAGCGGCTCTGGCCCGATCGGAGGCCGCCGGGGGAGATGCTGCCGAGAAGGCGGCGCACCTGGGCGACTTGCGCCTCGCGCTGATGGCCGCTGGCACCCAGCGCGGTTTGAAGGTGGGGCCGGCCCAGAATGCCGAGCATGCCCTGGCCCAAGCGCTGGAAGCGAGTCCCTTCGACACAGTGGAAAAGGCCCGTGCGGCCCTGCTGCCGGCGGACTCGCTCGCCGCTTTGTCTGCCGAGGTGCAGGCCTACCAGGCCGACTACGCCGAAGCGCTGGCGGTATGCCAGCAGTTGGAAGACGGCGAAGAGTCGGAGGGTCTTCCGCAATCGGTCACCTCCTAGTCGTTAGAAGGCCGCGAGGTTCCGGGGGCTCTTCGATCTGCGAAGGCCTGCGGATCCTCGGTTTGCCGACCCCCGAACAATCCCGCGCGGGCGCTTCCCTCCCTGCGCCCGCTCCTTTTACGAGCCGCCCACCTCCCGGGCGGCTCTTTTGCGATCGGTACGACCTTTTTGCTCCTTTGGCATCGCCGGTTTCGGTGGCACCTATGTGGCTACCTTCCCCGAAGCTTCCGAGTCCCCAACATCACCTAGCTCTCCAATGCTTTCGTGAGGGAGCAGCTTGTCTTGTCGGATCCTGCACGAAATACCGCTCTGCTATGGGGCGGTTTCCAAATCGTCCTCGAGGGAGGCGTAGTCCCCGTAGGCCACCGATTCCCGCGCGAGGACGAACTCGCGCTTCGAGATGTTGTAGTCGCGGTAGTGCTGCTCGTAGAAGGGCTGTTCCATGAGGCCGCGGAAGAGGCGCCCGTGGATGGCGCGCAGGGTGGCGGGGGAGAAGGTGAACCCGTTGGAGTCCAGAGCGTCGCAGATGCGGGCGCTCACGAGGTCGGCCTCCTGGGAGTAGCGGTTGATGCCGCGCTCGACCTTCTGGTCGTAGTAGTCGTCCACGATGTCGCTCAGCTGGCGGGCGCTGATGTCGCCGGCTACGTAGCGCTCGGCCGCATTATCGAAGACGGCACTGGTGGTGAGGCCGTCGACGGCTTGCAGCCCTCGGGCTCCGCGCACGCGCCGGTCGCGAACCTCGTAGGAATAAGGCTCTTCGTAGCGCTCGTATTCCGATTCCGTGCCCACGGCCCACCTTCCCGCTGATGGCTTCGGGCTATTGTAACGCCTTTTGGGCGAGCATGTTTGTTGTAGCCTTCGATGTTGGCGCTTGACTTGTTGGGCTTTCTCAAATCTGGAATGTCCCTCCAGATTTGAGAGATTTGAACGATCTTAATGGCTTGAGCCCTTCCTAAACTCCCAGCGCCTCTTCCCAGGAGGCTTCCTTGAAGCCAGGGATGACGGTGTCGGCAGTGACCAGCAGGGGGCGCTTTACGAGCATGCCGTTGGTGGCGAGCAGGGCGTATTGCTCGTCTTCGGACATCTCGGGCAACTTCTTCGACAGCTCCATCTCGCGGTAGAGCATGCCGCTCGTGTTGAAGAAGCGCTTGAGGGGCAGCCCGCTCCGCTCGTGCCACGCGCGCAGCTCGTCGGCCGAGGGATTGTTCTCCACGATGTGCCGGTCGGCATAGGTCACGCCGTGCGCGTCCAGCCACTTCTTAGCCTTCTGGCAGGTGGAGCACTTCGGGTATTCCAAGAACAGAACATCGGCGGCCATGACGCCCTCGCTTTCTCACGCGCAGCCCGATGGGTTGCGTTCGCTATACTTCGCTTGAGAATTATATTTGCTATACTTCGTCCGAAAAATAGATTTGCTATATTTACTATACTTGGTATATTTCTACGACCTGTCTATATTTAATAGATTTCGCTACAGCACGGGTTCTGCAGATCAAGCTCACGCATATTGCAAAACAGTATCTTCCGGATAGGTCTTATTCAGCTGCGAGTTTGGGGCGAGAAAGCGTGCGGGCGCGAATCCGAAGGGGGCCGTTGTGTGTCATCGGTTTGAGATGGTGAGCGGGGAAGAGGCCGATGCGGTGCTCGATTGGCTGCGGGCCGTGCGGCGGGCGCTGAACGCGGGTGGTTCGACAGCTGCGACGGCGGTGGTGCCGCCAGCGTTTGGCCGGCCGGTGGATGTGTCCTTCGATGCCCTCGATTGCTATCCCGGCGCAGAAAGCTCGGTCATTGTGATGGAAGGTGAGCGGGTCGAAGGCGATTTGGTTTCCGACGGCGAGGGAGGTTCCTTTGCCGGTGACTGTGGTGGCGATTTGGCGCGGATCGACCTTTTGTGGGGCGTCGACGTTTCCTGGAAACGAGGGCTCGTGTTCAATGCGCGCATCGAGTCGGCGCTGTCAGGGTCGGGCCTGTGGAACCAGGCTATCGAAGACGGTCGGTGCATCGTGCCTGTGCGGGCCTTCTACGAGACGCGGAATATCGAAAACGCTGCATCAGTTGGCATGAGAGCGGCGTTGGCCGAGGATGCGCTGTTTGAGGCTAGCGATCTTGCCGAGCTGGCGCGCGGAGCAGTGGCCGATATGGAGCAGGACATTCTGGGATTGAAGGGCGATCCGACGGTGCCCGCTCCTCGGCGTCCTCGCGGTCGCAAGCCGCAATATCGGTTCTCAAATGCGGGCGGCACGGCACTTCTGCTGGCGGGACTGTGCTTGAACGACCGCTTCGTGCTGGTCACCTGCGAGCCCGACGCCGTGGTGGGACGCGTGCACAGCCGCATGCCCCTCTCGCTGACGGCGTCGGAAGCCTTAGCGTGGCTGGATCGTTCCACCGACGCTCGCGACCTGCTCGCCCGTCACGTTCCCGTATCTCTGAAAGCCCAGGAAGAGCCCGCTCCCACCCGGCGTCCCGCCGACCCCGACCAAATGTCGCTGTTCTAAGCTCATAGTTGGCTGTTGAGGAAGTAGCGAGCTATGAGCTGCTCCGAAGGGCGCTAAGCCTGCCAGTCGATCCGGCGACTTAGGTGGCGGCGCTGAGCAGTGGCGGCGCTGAGCGAGAGTGGCGTTGAGCCGTGGCGCAAGAGGAGTGCCTGGAAATTTTAAGCCCCGAATCGACGGTATGTACGGAAGAACCGTCGATTTGGGGCTGTCTTTTTGCCCTTTTGCGAGAATGTGGGTCTTTTCTAGTCTCAAAATCACGGTTGTTCAGAAAGAACCGCCAATTTGTGGCTGCAAAATCTTTCGAAAGCCCTTGACCCTTACGGAGCGTGAGGGTTTATGCTGGTTTCGGCAAGGCGAGATGAGCGATCTTGCGAAGAAGCGGAAGCGAAGGTGCTGGGAGTGAAGGAGAGGCGAACGTGGCAGCAAAGGCGAAAGCGGTAGCGGCCAAAATGCCAAGCATGCGAAAGGCACCAAAGATGCAAGCGGAAAGAGCCTCGTACACCGTGGGCTCGCTGGCGAAGCTGGCCGGCGTGACGGTGCGGGCGCTGCACCATTACGAGGACGAGGGGCTGCTGCACCCCGAGCGCACGGCCAGCGGCTATCGTCGTTACGGTGCGGCAGATGTTGAGCGGTTGCAGCAGATTCTGCTGCTGCGATCCTGCGGACTTTCCTTGGGCGACATTCGCGGGGCCCTCGACAACGGCGATTTCGACTTTCACGGGGTGCTCGTCAATCATCTTGCCACATTGCGCGCGCGGCAAAAGGAATTGGAAACTCTGGTGGGGACGGTGGAGAAGACCATCGCGTCCCTGGAAGGAAGATGCACTATGACTGATGAAGAGCGGTTCGAAGGGATGAAGGCCCGAGCCATTGCCGAGAACGAAGAGCGCTACGGCGCCGAGGTGCGGCAGGCTTACGGGGACGCTGCCATGGATGCCGCCAATGAGCGCATGGCCGGCATGTCCCAGGAGGAATGGAACGACGCCAAGGCTTTGGAAGCTGCTATCCTCGAGCAACTGACTGCGGCGAAGGCGACGGGCGACCCGACGGGAGAGGTGGCTCGGAAGTTGTGTGCCATGCACGCTCGCTGGCTGCAAATGCACTGGGGCGAGGGAGCCTATTCGCCAGCGGCCCACGCGGCTCTGGCCGAGGGCTATGTGGCCGACCCGCGCTTCACGGCCTACTACGACGAAGCGGCAGGCGAGGGTGCGACAGCCTTCCTGCGCGACGCCCTCATCGCCTGGTGCGCTGAGCAGTAGCGAGAAGTGACGTGCTCGAGCAGTTTTGCCGCACATCATAAGCGCCTCGGGGGTCTTGTGCCCTCGAGGCGCTCTGGGATTGTTTGGTTGGGATAGTTCTACAAGTTCTCAACCCAGGTGCGCAGCGCGGTTTCGCTTGGGCTGCCGTTGAGAAGCTTGCCGGGCAGCACGGTGGCGTCGGGCGTCAGGGAGGCCATACGCTCGGGGGCCTTCCCGAGACCGCTGCCTCCGCTGGTGGCGAAGGGAACGATGGTCTTGCCAGCGAAGTCGGTGGATTCGAGGAACGTGTCGATAATGCGGGGTTCCACGTACCACCAGATGGGGAAGCCGACGAAGATGGTGTCATAGCCATCTAGCGACGGTGCGTCGACCTTCATTGCCGGACGGCTGGCCTCGTCGTTCATTTCCTTGGTGCTGCGGCTCGAGCGGTCGGTCCAGTCCAGATCGGCGGCGGTGTAGGGGTTGGCGGGAGCGATTTCGAACAGGTCGGCGGATGCGGCGCTGGCAAGCGTCTCTGCCACGCGGGCCGTCGTTCCCGATGCGGAGAAGTAGGCAACCAGCGAAGTGGTCATAAGGCATGTCCTTTCACGAGACAGTATTTGTCTTAGCCTATAACTTGGAGTCGACTTCAAGTCAAGGAGGATTTGGCGAAAGCGCTACGTCGGCAGCGCACAGCCGGTCGAGACGGGGTCGGCTTCAAAGGTTGTGCGGCTTCGCTGTGCCAGCTTCTCTCGGGTTTAAAGATTGGGCCTCGCTAGCTCCACGGTGTAAAGGGGCTTGTACTCGGCGCCGTCGCGGGAAAGCGTGCTCTTGAACAGCGTGACGTCGTGGGCGCGTACAGGCAGGGGGAAAGCGAGCGGCGGCAGGGGCTTTTTCGGAATGCGCACTCGGCGTCCTAGTGTGATGTGCGGGCGGAAGGGCTTCGGGTCGAAGGGAAGGTCGCGGGCGGCGAGTTCTTCACGGATGCGCTCGGCCAAGGTCGCGAGAGCCGGGTCGGATGCGATGCCGAGCCAGAGGGTCGCGTCGGCGGGGCGGCCGAACTTTCCCAGGCTGTCGGGCGCAAGCGGGACGGGGGTCGCGCCGGAGCAAGCTGCATCAAGAGCGTCCATGGCCCGACTCGCCTCCGCGTCGTCGATGTCGCCGAGAAAGGCCAGCGTCAGATGGTAGGTGCTTCGGTCGAGAAAGCGCCCGTCTAGCGAGGCGCTGAGCCGCCGCGCCATGGCCGCCACGTCATCGGCGAAGTCCGTGGGTAGTTCTAAAGCGATGAATGCGCGCATGGCGACCTCCTGCTTTCACGCGCTCGGTGTTTCGGTCATGAACAGGATGCCGAGGGTGCCGGGCCCGCAGTGGCTGGAGATGGTGCAGCTGGCCGTGGTGGTGTAGATGTTTTGAAAGCCGCGCTCTTCCAGCATGCGGCGCACGGCGTCGGCAATCTCGTCGCTCACGCCGGAGTGGGTGATGAAGATCTCGTCCTTCACGATGTCGGGGTAGCGCGCCAGGGTGTCGCTCATGTAGCGCTCGAGCACTTTCTCCTGCTTGCCGCGGTAGAGCTTGCCCACCTTCATGGCGCCGCTCTGGTTGTCCACGAGGATGCCCGGCCTGCAGCTGAGCTTGCCGCCCAGGTAGGCCACCAGCGTGGGGCAGCGACCGCCGGCGGCGAGGAATTCCATGGTGTCCAGCACGAACGACGCATGGGATCGGCTGTGCAGCTCAGCCGCCTCGCGGGCGATGTCGGCAGCGCTCATGCCGGCGTCGCGCATACGGCAGGCCGCGAGCACCTGTAGGCCGATGCCGGTTGAGAGGCTCTTGCCGTCGATGACGTAGACGCCCTCCATGTCAGCCGCCGCTGCGTTCGCGTTCTCGTAGGCGGAGGAGAGCGCGCTGCCCAGGTTGAAGTGGATCACCTGCGAGCCGTCGGCCACGAGCTCGGCGAAGTGCTGCCGGTAGGCCTCCGGCGAGCAGGCGCCCGTTTGGGGCAGTGACTTGTCCTCGTAGAAGCCATCGAACAGCACCTGGGGCGTGATGTCGATGTTGTCCAAATGGTCGCGCCCGCGAAACTCAATATGGAACGGGAAGCTGCGAACCTGGTGGCGCTCCCGCTGCTCCGGCGACAAATCGCACGTGCTGTCCGCGCTGATGATGACGTTAGGCATGGCCATTCCCTTCAAAGGGGTTAAAAGCTGGAATGCATTGTAGCGCTATTGCGGGCAGTGGGCGTTATAAAAGCATTTCCGGCCATCTTGTTTTGCCGTATCGCGTCTTTAGGATCACCGTCGTGGGCCATGCTACAATGGCTGAACCGTTTTGCGCGAATTGAAGGAGGTCGTTTCATGGTTGAGATCGCTGATCTGCGCGATTGTGCCCCGAGCGGCCTTTTCTATGGAGGACGCGCGGGACAGAAGGAGGGCATTCTCATCGAAGGGGAGCCCTGGATTGCCAAGTATCCGCGCACGACGCGTGATTTGGCGGGCAAGCACCTGCCATCGTATACTTCAAGCCCGGTTTCCGAATATCTGGGTTCGCATATCTACGAGCTTTTGGGCATTCCCGTTCACGAGACGATGCTGGGATACCGTGCCGGGAAGATCGTCTGTGCCTGCCGTGACTTCACCTTCCCGAACGCGCGGCTCTTCGAGTTCAAGGAGATCAAGAACGCCCTTTCCGACGACGATGCCGGCTTCAATTCTGCGCCGTCGGACGGGGAGGTCGTTCTGCTCGGCGATGTGCTCGCCGCCATTAAGTGCTTTGCGGCAGCCGTGGATATGGAGGCCATCGACACGCTCATCGACAGCGTGCCCGAGGAGGCCTACGGTGTCGTGCTCCTATCGGAGTCAATGCGCGAGGAGCGCAAGCGCCTTCTGAGAAAACGTCTCGAAGAGGGTATTCTTCCGCTTCTGTGAATAAAGCGGCATGTCAGTGTGGCATATGTGGCTACTGCCTCTCGAAGTAGTCGCGGTCGGTTAGGTAGTAGGTGCGGATGTAGCCGGCGGGGGATACGACGACGAACTCGCCGGTGGATTCCAGGAAGTAGAGGTCGTCGCCGTCTTCGGCTTGCAGCTTGTGGAGGGCGGCTGGGTTGGCGACGACGGCGTTGGCGGCGGCGAGGTATTCCTCGGCCGTGGCGCAGCCGGTCTCCTGGCCGTGCTTTTCGAAGTGCTGCTGCAGTTTGTCCTCGGTGCGGAAGGTGAGGTACGAGGCGGTTTCGGCGGAGGTCGTATCGTGGGAAGGTACGCTTCCGCTTTCGCCGGACGCAAACCCGCAGCCCGACAGGCACAGGAGCGCTGCCAACCCGAGAGCGAGAAGTGCTCGCGCTTTTAGAATCCTCCGCATGGCTAGTATCCCAGCACGTCGCCGACGTTGGCGGCAATGCAGAGGTCGGCGTGGGCGTCGCGCGGAGTGGGGGTGCGGTTGATGATGGCCAAGTGATCGCCACTGAAGTAGTCGATGAGGCCCGCGGCCGGGTACACCGCCAGGCTCGTGCCGGCGATCACCAGCAGGTCGGCGCTAGCGATGGCGCGCACGGCCGCGGTCACGGTGCCGTCGTCCAACGGCTCCTCGTATAGCACCACGTCCGGCTTCACGATGGCTCCGCACTTCGAGCAGTGCGGTACGCCGTCGGGACTCTGCTCGCGCAGGGCCAGCAGCTTCTCCACGGTGTAGGGCGCGCCGCAGTCCATGCAGAAGTTGCGCCACACGCTGCCATGCAACTCCAGCACGTTTCGGCTGCCGGCCTTCTGGTGCAACCCGTCGATGTTCTGGGTTACGACGGCTGAAAGCGTTCCTTCCCGTTCCAGCTCGGCCAGCTTGCGATGGGCGGCGTTGGGCGCAGCGTTCAGGGCCAGCATGCGGTCGCAGTAGAAGTCGAAGAACTCGCGGGGGCGAGCGTCGAAGAAGCTGCGGGATACCATGGTCTCGGGCGGATAGGGGTAGCGCTGGGCGTAGAGCCCGTCGGCACTGCGGAAGTCGGGGATGCCGCTTTCCGTGGACACGCCGGCACCCCCGAAGAACACCATACGGCCCGGCGCGCACTCGTCAATCCACTGGCGCAGTTGCTCAATGTCGCGCTCGGTTTGGTCGCAGATCATGGCTCGTCCTTTCCACATCCCGTTGTTCGGGGCCTCGAGGCTTTCCAAGAATTGTACCCGACTCTAGGCCTCGACGAGATCGAAGTGGGTGTTGGAAAAGACGTTCAGGTTCAAGCTCTTCATCAGGTGCTTGAGCGCCGCCTGGGCTTTCACGGAATTGCCCGCGTCATCCAGCGGCGGCGCGAAGGCGCACACGCCGAACAAGCCGGGCATGACGCCGATGACGGCGCCGCCCACGCCGGTCTTCGCGGGCAGTCCCGTGGCATACAGCCAGTCGCCCGAGTGCTCGTAGAAACCGACGGCGCTCATAAGCGCGACCACCTTGGGAGTGAGTTCCGCGCCGAACACGCGCCGCTTCGTGATGGGGTTCGCGCCGTCGTCGGCGATGGTGGCCGCCGAGATGGCCAGCTGCTCGGCCGTCACGCCCAGCGAGCATTGGCGCGTGTACAAATCAAGCGACATCTCGGGGTCGTCGTAGATGCGGCCGTATTCTTGCAGCAGCCAGGTGATGGAGCGGTTGTCGAAGTTCGTGGCGGATTCAGAATGGTACAACTCGTCGATGAGCGCCGGCTCGCTTCCCAGAAGCGCGGTCATGTTGTCGAAGATGGCCTTCCATTTCCCGTCGGCATCGCCGTGGGGCTCAACAAGCGAGCAGGCTGCGATGGCGCCGGCGTTCACGAGCGGCGTGGAAGGCCGGTCGTTTTCCAGCAGGATAGCGAAGATGGAGTTGAACGGCAGCCCCGTGGCGTCGGCGCCGATGTCGTCTAGAATCGCCTGAGCCCCGTGCTGCTCCAGCGCCAGAATGGCCGTGTGCACCTTCGACACCGACTCGATACCGAAGCGGTAGTCGGTGTCGCCCACGGAGATGAGTCGGCCGTCCGGCAGGCACAGACTGATGCCGAACAAACTGGGATTGATGTTCGCGAGATACGGGATATAATGCGCGTTCTGGCCGCCCTTGATGTCCTTGCAGGCTTCATAGGCGTCGTGTACCGCGGTGCTGATCTGGTCGAAGGTGAGACGGGTGATCATGGTGCGCTCCTCGCTCCGTGGTGAGAGTTTTCCTCATGGTACGCCGTCGCCTGCGCAGCCGCCGCATTTCAGCTGCGGTCGTTGGCAAACTGTGGGAGTGGAAGCGGACGCTTTCGTCCGGTCATCATCTCCTCGGATGAGCGAGAGCCACTCTGTGATAATATGGTCTGAAAAATTTTCCAAATAGAAAGAACGTGGATATAGATGGTTTCGGAGAAGCAGGAAAGTCTTCTTTCGGTAGATGACGCGGCAGATTCAATCGGCGTTACCAAACAGACGGTGACGCGGCTCATCCGAGAGGAAAAACTGCCAGCCCAAAAAGTCGGCAACAAATGGGTCCTTCGCGAAGAAGCGCTGCGGGACTACATGCGGGACAACAATCTCGTCCCAGAGCCTAAGGATCATGGGTGCTTGATGAGCGAAAAGCCGGGAATAGTGGCGCTTAGCTTCTTTTCGGGGGCGCTCGGCCTTGATCTGGGCATGGAGGCTGCGGGCATTGAGCCGCTTCTCTATTGCGAAAACGATCGCAAATGCAGGATGACCATTCAGGCAATGCGTCCGTATGGCGCCCTGATCGGCGACATCAACCAGTACTCGGCAACGGAGATCCTTCAGATGGCCGGTTTGGAATCGAATGCGAAGGTCGATGTCATGTTCGGTGGCCCTCCCTGCCAGGCTTTCAGCACGGCAGGTGCTCGACGAGCGTTTGACGACGCGCGGGGCAATGTGTTCCTGAAGTACCTTGAACTGGCTTCAGAAATAAAACCTACGTACCTGGTAATAGAAAATGTGCGCGGGCTTCTTTCGGCTCCCTATGCTGTTGAGCGACACGGGCAGCCGGTAAAAGGGGGTGCGCTGCACGTCATTCTCCGCAAATTGGAGGAGGCGGGGTATTCCGTGAGCTTCAATTTGTATAACGCTGCGAATTTTGGTGCGCCTCAGATTCGGGAACGCGTTGTGCTTATCGGAAAGCGGGGAGAAAGCAAAGCCCCTTATTTGACGCCCACTCACGAGTGCGATGGGCAGCACGGGCTTCCGCCGTGGAAAACGTTCGGCGAGGTCGTGGGGGATTTGAAGGCGCGCCCCATGCAGCATACCGATTTCCCCGAGAAGCGTCTCAAGTACTTTAGAATGCTCAAAGAGGGGGAGTATTGGAAAGATCTGCCCGTGGCTGTGCAGCGTGATGCCATGGGGAAGGCCTTTGAACTGTCGGGTGGCAAGACGGGGTTCTATCGGCGCATACGATTCGATCGTCCGTCTCCGACGCTGGTCACCTCTCCGACGATGCCGGCGACGGATCTGTGCCATCCTACGGAAGATCGCCCGCTTTCGGTGGAGGAGTACAAGCGCGTTCAGGGCTTTCCCGACGATTGGCGTATCTGCGGGAATGTTGCGGATATGTACAAGCAAATCGGCAATGCGGTGCCGGTGGCGCTTGGCGAGGCCATTGGGCGGGCGATTGTCGGGGACATGAACGGGGACGAGCCCGACGAACGATTTGCCGATTTCCGCCATTCTCGCTATCGATTGACCAACGACGAAACGTGGCAGGCGCCTGTCGCGCGATGATTTCCGACATGGCTGCGCCTGTTCTCTGGAGGGATATGACGCGGCTCTCGGACTAGCAAAGCCGCTGCTTGAGCAGTTGGACGTCGTTCATAGTGTCGCCAAGGGAGTTTTCCTCGAGGGCTCGGCGCATCTCTTCCTGCAGCCGGTCGATGCACTCTTGACGCGCCTGGCGGACATCGCCGATCTCGATGCGGGAAACGTCGTCGATAAGACCCTCGACGGAGTCGAAACCGGTAAGCCATTGCCAAAAAGCCGCCCCCGTCAGATACCGGTATTGGAACCCGGCGATGTCCCGGTTGGCCTGATCGCGCTCGTCGGGCTGGTAGGTGCGTATCTCATCGATGGCCTTGTTGTGGCGCAGCACGCAGAACGCTGGCAGCACTTGTTGGTTGCTGGCGCGCTTGAATCGTCGCTGAGTCTCGCACTTGTCTTTCAGTTCACGGAGCTCCTGGGGGAACGATGCCGAATTGGTGGTGTTGACCTGCGATTTGAGCTCGCATACGTAAAGGGCTCCGTCACGTACCGTCATCATATCCCCCGTGTCGAGGGTGTCGGAGGAGATAGCCGCAATCAGTGCCTGCCACAGGTTGCCCATGACCGTTTCCTCGCTGGAGCTTTCGCAGGCGCGGAACGCCTCAAGCACGAACTCTTCAGCGGTGGCAACGCCGCGGGCGGCGAACATGATGACATCTTTGCCAAGCAGTTTCTTGAGGTTGATCTTAGAGCTGTCGCGATAGTAGGCCGCCCTCTTGGCGGAGAACTCCCGCAGCATGTCGTAGGCAATGGCGCGCTGCCGGGCTACGTCGTCAGTGTAGACAACGCCGTTCTCGATGCGCTGTTCTGCGGAAAGGGTAATGGATGGGTGCGAAGGGGTGTCCATAGGGAGATGCCTTTCTCGGCGTTTGATTGCGAATGCCATTATATTGCATGCTTGGGGCCATTTCAGAAGCGAGCTTGTTTGCGAGTCTGGCTTTGCTGAAGGGTTGTGCGGTTCGCTTGCTCTACAATGGCGATAACCTGTTTTCCAACCTTTCTGAAAGGCTTCCATGAACGACATTCAAGGTGTGCTGTTCGATGCGGATGGCACGCTGATTGACGCCTATGACATCATTCTCGCTTCGATGCGCTATGCCGTGAACGACGTGTTGGGCTGCGCGCTTGACGACGCCGAGCTAATGGCGGGGGTTGGCACGCCGCTCTACGATCAGATGCTGCATTTCACGGGCGGCGACGCGGCTCGCGCTACCGAGATCACGCAAATCTACCGCGACCACAACGACGGCGTCCACGATGCGCGCATTCGCGCCTTCGGCGACACGAAGGCGGCGCTCGAGCGGTTTCAGGCGGCGGGTATCCCGATGGGCGTGGTCACCTCGAAGCGCCATGCCATGGCCCAGCGCGGGCTCGAAATGAGCGGTATCGCAGACCACTTCCAATTTCTCATCGGCCATGACGATTGGCCCGAGCATAAGCCAGCTCCCGGCCCCATTCTGCGAGGCTGCGAGCTTTTGGGCGTGGCGCCGGAATGCAGTCTTTACGTGGGCGACAGTCCCTTCGACATCCAGGCGGGCAACGCTGCTGGCTGCGCTACCGCCGCCGCTCTCTGGGGCATGTTCCCATGCGAGGCCCTGGCGGCCGAGCGTCCCACGCTCATGTGCGATTCGTTAACAGAGCTCGCGGATCGACTGGGCATCTAGGCCAGCTTACAGCTGCACAACCATATCGTACTCTCGGCAAGTTGCGCGAACGCTCTCTCGTACTATGACTTCTTGGTACAAAGCGCAACGTGCTTTCGGCGCGTTGGCGCGGAAGCATCTGCGACGAAACATGCTGCGGCGAACTCGAACGTAGTCGCCGGCGGTGGAGGTGCGTCGACTACCGGGGCGCCGCGTGTGAAGGCGCCTGGCTTTAGCCGGCCGCAACAAAGAATGGAGTAGCTGATATGGCTGTTCAAAACAAGCAGACCGCAAAACACCGCCAGGCGATGATCGTGGTGCTGTTCGCGTGCAACCTGCTTGCCTCTTTGATGCAGTCGCTCATGAACGTCGCGCTCGACTATGTTTCGGCAGAGTACCACGTGAGCCTGTCCGAGGCGAACCTGCTGGTGCTCGGCTATTCCATCGTGGCGGGTATTGTCATTGTGCTCGCAGCCCTCTCGCTCCACCGCTTCGGTTTGAGGAAGGTCATGCTCTTCGGGCTGATCGTGTCGTTCGCTGGCTCCATGCTTGGCGTGGTGGCCTGGGATTTCCCCTCCTTGGTGGCGGCGCGACTCATTCAGGCCGTCGCCACGGGCCTCTACTTCCCCGTCGTGAACGAGGCCCTGCTCAATCTTTCGCCTAAAAACGGCGCCGGCCGCCTGCTCGCTATCAATAGCGGCATCATCGGCATCGGACTTGCGGTGGCTCCCATCGTTGCGGGCCTTATCATCACCTATTGGGGGTTGCGGGTACTGTTCGCCATTCCCGCAGTGACGGCGTTCGTTCTCTTTTTCATTGCGCGTCGCACGATCGTCGATATTATGCCGCGTCAGAAGTTGCCCGTCGACGGGCTGAGCGTCGTGCTCATTGCCGCGGGGCTTTCCGCCTTCATGATCGGCTTGAACGAGGTTACGCGCAACCCGCTGCCGATGGCGGCGCTCATGATCGCGGGAATTGCCGTGTGTGCGTGGTTCATCCACCGTCAAGGACGCCTCGCCCATCCGCTTTTGGACATGCGTCCGCTTCGCAACAAGACTTATGCTCTGGGGGAGACCCTCATCGTTCTCAGCTATATGAGCTCAATTTACCTCAGTCTGCTCATTCCGCTTTATTTGGAAGGGGTGGCGGGTTTCACGCCGTTCATCGCTGGTTGCTTGCTGGCTCCGGCGACGCTGTGCTATGCGGGTCTGTGCTTTGTCAGCGGCCGGACGCTCGGGAAGGCGGGGGTGTGGCCGCTTGTGCCCGTCGGATTCGGCGTGTGCCTTGTCGGATTCGTGGCGCTTGCGGTGTTCACGCGGTTCGATCTTGCACTGGCCATCGTGGGCTGCATGGCGCTTGCGTGCGCGGGGATCGGCACTGAGTATCCTGCGATTAAGAGCGTCGATCTGGAGGTGCTCTCGCCTGAGCTGTCCGCGAGCGGCTCGTCGATCCATTCCACTTTGGTGCAGATCGCGGGATCTATTTCGTCGGCGCTCTTCGTCGGTCTCATGTCGGGGCAGGTTCACCGCCTGATGGCCGATGGTATGGCGAAAGCGCAGGCCTATAGCGCAGGTTTCTCGATCACCGTGTACCTGGCGGTCGCCTTTGTAGTGGTAGCGGCCATCTTATCGGTGGTTTATGCACGCCATGTGGTCAAGCTGACCCGCGGGAAATAGGGCACAGGCGCATATGCAGGATGGGGAAGGGGTCGCCCATACCGTCGGTTTCCGAGCGGTCGAACACCTCGAAGCCGTAGTGCTCGTAGAAGCCGACGGCTTGGCCGTTCTGCTCGTTTACATCCACGAGGGTGGCGCCGTGCTCGCTTACGGCATGGTCGAGCAGGAGTGAGCCCAGCCCGCAGCCGCGAAGGGACGGGTGGATGAACAGCATCTCGATCATAGCGCCATCGACACCGATAAAGCCTACGACCTGGCCATTCTCGTCACAGCAAGCCGCCAGGTGAGCGACGGACGCAATCGCATCCGGCACATACCCTGCGATGCGCTCGATGTCGTCCGACGTGAGAAACGCGTGCGTTGCTTCAACCGAAGCCCGCCAGCAGGCGACCAGCTCGGCCAGCAGGCTCGTGTCGTCGCCAAGCTCAATGTCTTCGATGCGGAATGCCATTGTGCTCCTTCCGTGCACGCATGAAACCTTAAGGACTATAGCATACCGTGCTGCAGCGGTCGGGGTGCTGCTCGTGCGCTGCTTCTGCCAGTACTTCCGGTGCGAGACGAGAGCACCCATGAACGAGACGGGCTCTTCGCAGCGATACCTTGTTGCTCTTTGACAAAACAGTAAACGGCAGTAAAAGAAGTTCAAAACAGTAAAGCGCTGGGAGACGCTACGGAACCGCAGCGACCGCGGCTTAGGCGGGGCAGAAGCGTGAGCCGGACGTGCCGAAGTTGCACTTGAACGGAGAGGAAGGGGTGTGGTTCAATGGGTACTCTGATCGGGTAAGGAGGTGCGAAGTGAGCCAGCTTGAAGATTTGAATCGCGCCATGGCCTACATCGAGGAACACTTGGATGGCACGGTCGATATGGACGTGCTTGCACGCATTGCGGCGTGCTCGAAGTACCAGCTGCAGCGGATGTTCCCGTACCTGGCGGGCGTGACGCTGCCCGAATACATCCGTCGTCGCGTTATGACCCGGGCCGCCCAGGATCTGCGGGCGACGGACGCGAAGGTGATGGACGTGGCCCTGCGCTACGGCTACGACTCGCCGACGGCGTTCGCTCGGGCGTTCCGGCGCGTGCACGGTGCCTCGCCCAACGATGCTCGGCGTCCGCAGACTAAGCTGACGCTCTACCCGCGCTTCGTGTTCACCTTGTCCGTGAAAGGAGAAGAGCCAATGGATTACCGCATCATTGAACAGGGCGCCTTCCGCGTCGTCGGCATTCCGTCCGACAACGGGACGTGGGAGGTGGAAGATGCTGGGGAGAAGGCCGTCGATTACTGGGAGAAGTTGGGACCCCGCGTGCACGAGATTCTCGATCTCGTGGACGGCAGCGAGCCGGCTGGGCTGCTCGGCGTTCAGTTCTGCCGCGACGGCGCGTTCGACTGCTACATGGCCTGCGTCGCGACGAACCGCCCGTGCCCCGAGGGCATGGAGGAGCGCATCGTGGAAGCGGCTACCTATGCGGTGTTCGAATGCGTGGGACCCATGCCCGAGGCGATGACCAACCTGTGGCACCGCATCCTGACCGAGTGGCTGCCGTCTTCTGGTTACCGCTGGGAGAGCAAGACCGACGTGGAGCGCTACTTCACGCCGCGCATGACCGCCCCCGATAGCCGCAGCGAGGTCTGGCTCCCGGTGGTGAAAGCCTAGCGGAAGCGGGTTCTTTCCGCCCATTCCAGCAGCATCTATGGGGCGTCTTCGGCCGTCCCATAGATGCTCGGGAGCTAGCGCCGTTGGCCGGCGCTAGCCGCGCGCTACTTCTGCCAGTGCTTCAGGTGAGGGACGAGGACGCCCATGAAGGAGACGGCCTCTTCCTGCGACATGCCCGTGGCCTCCATGAGAAAGGGGGCCGTCTTCTCGATGAGTTCGTCTTCGCTTTGGTAGGCGAATTGGCCGCCGTCATAGCACCACTTGCAGTAGGCCATGTTCTCCGTGCCGTCGGCCTCGGTACCGTGGGGCATGTTGGGAACGGTGAAGGGGGTGCCACAGCATTGGCACAGCTGGCTCACGTCGATGTCGAAGAGCTGGATGACCGGCACGTCAAGCACAGCCGCGATGAGCTTGCGCATGTCCACGGACGGCTCGGTCTCGCCGTTTTCCCAGCGCGACACCGCCTGACGGGTGACGTAAAGCTTCTCGGCCAGATCTTGTTGGGTCATGCCGCGCTGCTCCCGCGCCGCGGCAAGGGTTTCCTTGAACGCCATGTTCGTCCTTTCTTGCAGGGCCCCCGGGTGGTTGCCCGCGTTTTTACAGGGGCGTCTGGGTGATTGCCCTCGTTCTCGCATGAGCTCATTCTGCCTGGTCGCCTGGCTCCCTTCAAGCAACATCTTGTTGCGCGCGGACGCTCATGGATGGTTGAAAGTTAGAAGAGGTTGTCTATCGGCGCCGGGCGCCGTGGGCGGCTTTCGGCTTGGTGGCTTCCGGGTGCTCGGCCAGACAGAGGTCGAGGAGCGTTTCAAGCTCCTCGGCGACATCTGTATCCGCGTCGCTGGGGTCGAGGCGCTGGAGCACGCCGAACTCGAAGGCGTCTTCGCCGTGCTGATCCCATAAGGCTTGCAGCCGCTTGTCCGGGTAAAGCCCCGACGACAGTTTTGTCCAGTTTCGTCAAACGAGCTAATCGTCGATCAAAGGGTTGTGAAGCATGCGCAATCCGCGCTCGATAGATTTTGTGTCAGTCTTGTCGCGCAAATGAAAGCTGATTCCCTGGTTGATGAAAAACTCGACGATCGCCTCGAGGGCGCCAGACTCCATGCTCTTCTTGATGGTTTGACTCTTCAACTGCTCAATGATTCCTCAAAAAAGAACCAATCGTTTGCCGAGGCGGTTCTTCGGTGTCATATGGCGACGCTCGTTCCATAGCATTCGCGGGGCGCTCTTTGGGAGTCTCCGCATTAAGGGGGGCGACCATTTTCATGGAAAGGAGAGTCTTTTACGATTCTCGAAAGCACGTGCCGGCGCCGTAGAGGCGAATCGTGCCGCCCTCGAGTTCGTGGGCGTCGCCCAGGTACTCCCAGCCGCACTTCTCGTAGAAGCCCACCAGATCAGTGACTAGGTACAGGCGGTTGTAGCCCATGGTGGCCGTCTCGGCCCGGGCGTGATCGAGTAGGTGCCGCGCGAGACCACGGTGACGATACTCTTCCTCCACGTACAGGGCGCAGAGGTTGGGGGCGAGGTCGGGCCGGTCGTGGAAGTCGTTCTCGATGATGCCGCAGCCCGCAATGATGGGGCTCGCGACCTCGTTGTTCGCGCGCACGATGTACCACTGAGGGACGGCGCTGCCAGCTCGGGCGCTTTCCCGCATGCTCTCCAGGTACGCATCTTCTGGAATGCCCCACTTCGCAGAGAACCACGCAGCCGCCTCTTCCGCCATTTCAGGATGATCCGCCACCCGCCAAATGCGCCAAGGCGCGGCTGCGCCCGGGGCCGTGCTTGGCTCTTCCCCCGAAGGCCAGCGGTCTCCATCGCCAGGCGTTCGCTTGCCGGGTTCTGCCTTTGGCTGCTGGCTAAAAAGTCGCTTCTCTTGTGGGGCGAAATAGTGCTCGGTGGCGTAGAGGTAGCGCTCTTCGAAGCGTTGCACGGCTTCCCTCGACTTTCTCGTGAAGGGAAGCAGCATGTCGTAGGCGTGGAACCAGTGGGGATACAGGTCCACGGAGGCTTCTATACCTGCGCGCTTGAGGTTCGCGACGTACTCAAGCGTCTCGCAATAGAACGGCTCTGCAGTGCCGACGTAAGTGTAGGCAGGAGGCAGCCTTGCGTAATTGGTTTCCCGGGCGGGAGCGGCGTAAGACGGTGGCATCGTGCCTCCTAAATCGCGGAGATAGTGTTTCCAGGCAAATCGGTTGGTGCGCGTGTTCCACACGGGTGCGTGATTGTCTCGCGAAGAGGCGGTCTCCCGGTCGTCCAGCATGGGGTAGAGGGGCATCTGGAAGGCGACGTTGACCTCGCCGAGATCTCGCGCCAAAAGGCAGGTGGCCACGGTGAGGCCGCCCCCGGCGCTTTCCCCGCCCACCATAATCTGTGCGTCGTTGATTCCCAGCTCGTCGGCGTGGACCTTCAGAAAAAGCAGAGCGGCGTAGCAGTCTTCCAGATCGGCGGGAAACGGTTTCTCGAACGCGGTGCGGTATTCCGGGGCCACTACCACGGCGCCGTGCTTTTCCACTAGAAAGCGGGCGTGGGACAGGAGTATTTTCTGGTACATGCCGTGAAGATGGCCTCCTCCGTGGAGCCACAGGATGCCAGGAGTGTTTTCTTGTGGCCGCGCGCTTTCCGTGGGGCGCAAGATAAGAACCCGTATGTCGCGATCCGAAGCGGGGATCATCCTTTTCTCGATAGTATGCAATTTCCGCGCGGCCATGTTCACCCTCTGGATTCCCGAGGTTTTTCTGCTCAGGGTAATATACCGCCAGAAGGCAGAGGGGTCAGAGGAGAAAAGCCCTGACGCGTATTCGGGCGATGCAATGCGTTCTATGGCCGAGGGTCTGCTCTTGCCGGCCTTTCGGTCGACGAACCCCCCGGTTTCTGCAGCAAATCTCGAGTTGTAAGCGTCTGCTTCCGCTTGTGGTAGAAGACGCGTCGAGTGGTTGGAGAGAAATGCCCGATCAGAGCGGTGCGCTTTAGGGCGATTACCCGAGAAGGCTGACGACGCCCTTCCTCGGACGCTTATAACTCAAGATTTCATGCAGAATAGGGTACCTTCGCCGACCGAGGGCCTTTGCGAGAACGGGTTCAGGGAGGTTAGTTTGCGAGAGCTGGTCTGCGGAGCGACGATGCCGCCACTCCGCAAAAGCAATTGCCTGAAGGAGGGATCTTTATCTAAGCGACGCCTTGCGGCCGAGCGCGCTCAGTGCTTGCGGGGTTCCCTCCACGTTCTCGGTGTGCCAGTTTTTGTGGCCGCCAACATACCGTGTGGCGTATCTGCCGGATGGGCGTAGGCTTCTAGCTCCTTTTGCCGCGCGTCGTTTGATGGACACCCTCTGTTTTTGGCTGCCATGTTGTTAATAGCTATATAGTTTAGAACTATACTATCAAGCAACAGGAAATCGGAGTCAAAGAAGGATAAGGCGGAAAGGTTCTATGGCTGACAAGACAGGCGGAGCAAAAGGTGAGGAGCTGCGCATCGAGCTTCTGCGAACCATTTTCAAATTCAAGAAACTTGCCAATTCCGGCTTGGGAATGAGACCGATAGACGGGAAACAGGACATCAGTCTCGCGGAATTCATGTTGCTAAGGGCGGTGGACGGCAACTCGGTCGATAACCCCTCGAACGTGAGCCCAACGGATATCGGGCAATTCCTCTCAGTCACTAAAGGCGCGGTGTCGCAAATGCTGAACTCACTTGAGGAGAAGGGCTTCATTTCGCGTGCCCTCTCGCGCGAGAACAGGCGCAACACGCTGGTTCTGCTCACGCCGAAGGGACGCGAGCTGCTCGGTGACGAGGAGAACGAGTTCAATGCAAAGCTCGATGCGCTCATAGAAACGATGGGGCGCAAGGACATCGAGGAGCTGATAGCCATAGTCGAAAGGCTGACGGAGGTTCTTGATAGCCCGCAATTCGCGGAATGAACCCGAGTCTGCTTGTCTTTGCCGCGAGGCTCCCTTTTCCCAGTAAGGAGAAACACAACATGGATATGAAGCAAGCCATGGTTGAAAGGCACATGGTCCGAAAATACACCGACAAACCTATTCCGACCGAAATCGTGCGGAGAATCAACGGGCGGGTCAGCGATGTCAACGCGGAATACCGTACCGATATCGAGCTGGTGAGAGATGACGGCTCCGCCTTTAATGCGGCAATCAAGCTCATTTTGGCCAAAGGCGTGCGCAACTACTTCATCCTTGCGGGCAGAGCCGCTCCCGATCTGCGCGAGCGGTTGGGAGCGGCGGGAGCCGATCTCATGCTGTTCTGCCAGACGTTGGGGCTGAACACCTGGTGGGTCGGCGGTACGTACAGCCACGCCAAGATGGCGCAAAAGGCGCCGGGCGATGAGGTGATTGGCATTATCGCCGTTGGCTACGGTGCCACGCAAGGGAAGCCGCACAAGTCGAAATCTGCCCAAGAGGTTGCGACCTACGAAGGCCCCGAGCCCGAGTGGTTCAAGAACGGTGTCGAGGCCGCGCTCCTTGCCCCCACTGCTCTTGGTAAACAGGCGTTTAAGATAGAAGGTGCGGGTGATGAGGTTTCCATCACGTACGAGCCGGGAGCATTCGCGGGCGAAGACCTCGGTCTGGTGAAGTATCACTTTGCCCTAGGGGTGGGTAGCCATTCGTTTTGCTGGAAAGCCGCCCGTTGAATCTTCTGAGCCAGCCGATTTACTGAGTCCAGGCTTAGCGTCCGAGCGCGCTCAGCGCTTGCAAGGTGGGCTGCACGTTTTCGGCGTGCCAGTTTTTGTAGCCGCCGGCGTACTGCGTGGCGTATATACCGGACAGTCGCAGGTCGCTCAGCTCCTTTTGCTGGGTGGTGAGGCGCACAGCGCCGCTGCTGGTCTCGATGTCGATGACTACGTTGAGCAAGTCGTTGATAAGCTTCACAGATTCAATGTCCGCATACGGAATAACGAGCGAGACGTCCCGTTCCAACGTTCCCCAAAACGACTCGAATGGAAGCAGGATGAGTTCGTTCTCGCACATCTGGAGGACCGCCACATCCCATGTCTCGAAAAAGCGGACGATCTTCTCGCTCAAATCTCCCGCCGCGCCCTTGACGATGATGCACCGATCCTCCAGAGGCGCGTAGCCGGCCTCGATCGCATATTCCCAAACCTTCTCTTCGCGGGCCATAGTTGTTGCTCCTTTCGCTCGGGTTTGCGTCGGCGGGCATTATTTTCCCGATTCGCCCCTATGCCTGCAAATGGGTCGTATTGGTAAAATACCTGTTCAAAGGCCCTGTAAAAGACTTTTGACAGCTGCGTCTGCGCCATTTTGCAAGACTTGTGGGATATCATTTCGGTGCACACAAGCGGCGCGACACGCCAACGGGTAATCGAAAGGAAGGGATCGATGGAGCTGGCTCGGCAGTTGAAGGCCAAGCGGGAAGAGCGCGGGCTTTCCCAGGGCGAGGTTTCGAAGGCGATCTTCGTGTCACGCCAGACCATCTCGAGTTGGGAGAACGACAAGACCTATCCGGACGTGCAGAGCCTGCTGCTTCTCAGCCAGCTGTTCGAGGTTTCCGTCGACGAGCTTGTGAGGGGAGATGTGGTCGCCATGCAGCAGGCTATCGCGGAAGACTCGCGCATACTGCTTGCAGGGTTGTTGCTCGCTTTGGAAGGATAGGCTGCCAATCGCACTGACGCATTGGCGTAGATTCAGTGTGACTGTTTAAATCTGCGAATACTACTTTGCGCGACAGAGGATTATGTCCGGACTTCTCCCTAGTGCTCTATCGCGAGCAGGCTGTCGCGGGTGTCTTTTTGAACCAGGGGGCGCATGCTGTCTGCGTAGCGGGCGACGTTGGCGTCTCTTAGTGCGGAGACGATTTTGGGCGCGAGGGCGGGCTTGGCCTTGGCGAGCAGGGGGAGCAACTTTATGCACTGTCTCGCGCAGATGGGCTTTTCGTCGGTTATATGCTCGAGGTACCCGCCGATTATGCCGTCGATTTTGTCGTCGACGTCCCACTTCGCGTTGTGGGCTATCAGCGCGAGCCCGCGCGTGCGAACGTACGAGTTGCCGCTGCTCGCCATTGCGATGAACTTGTCCATGTGTGGGTAGAGGCAGTTGCTCTCGGCGCTCATTTCCTCCAGCGCTTTCAGCGCCTGATATGCCTGCGAGTTGTCTTGCGACGTCAGAAGCTCAAGCAGCTCTTCGACCTTCTCGCTCATCGTGTCTCCCTTTTAGCTATTTTGCTGCAAGCAGGTGGCAAGTCGGGCGCTCCTCGACGAAGGGCGCCCGACAGGTCGATTGAAAGCTGGCGCGGGGTTTTATTCCCACTCCACCGTGCCCACAGGCTTCGGGGTCAGGTCGTAGCAGACGCGGCAGATGCCGGGGACTTCGTGGGTGATGCGGTCGGTCATGCGCTTGAGGAGCGCCCAGTCCAGCTCGGGCACCTCGGCGGTCATGACGTCCACGGTGTTGATGGCGCGGATGATGGCCGGCCACTCGTAGGCGCGCACGCCGTCGCGCACGCCGGTGGCGCGCATGTCGGGCACCACGGCGAAGTACTGCCAGGCGCCCACGTTCGCCGCTTCCATCTCCTCGCGCACGATGGCGTCGGCCTCGCGCAGGGCCTCCAGGCGGTCGCGGGTGATGGCGCCCAGGCAGCGCACGCCCAGGCCCGGGCCGGGGAAGGGCTGGCGCTCAACCATGGACTCGGGCAGCCCCAGCTCGCGGCCGACGACGCGCACCTCGTCCTTGTACAGCAGTTTCACGGGCTCCACCAGGTCGAACTGCAAATCCTCCGGCAGTCCGCCGACGTTGTGGTGGGCCTTCACGCCGTCCTTCGACTCCAAAATGTCGGGGTAGATGGTGCCCTGGGCGAGGAAGTCCACCTCGTCGCCCACCTTGCGGGCCTCCTCCTCGAACACGCGGATGAACTCGCCGCCGATGATCTTGCGCTTCGTCTCGGGCTCGTCGACGTCGGCCAGAAGGTCCAGGAAGCGGTCGGTGGCGTCCACGTACACCAAGTTCGCGTCCATCTGGTTCTGGAACACGTCGATGACCTGCTCGGACTCGCCCTTGCGCATAAGCCCGTGGTTCACGTGCACGCACACGAGGTTCTTCCCGATGGCCTTGATGAGCAGCGCCGCCACCACCGAGGAATCCACGCCGCCGGACAGCGCCAGCAGCACCTTCTTGTCGCCCACCTGCTCGCGAATGGCGGCAACCTGCTCGTCGATGAACGCCTGTGCCAGCTCGGGGGTGGTGATGCGCTCCATGTCGTCGGGGCGAACGTTCTCGTCCATTGAGACCTCCTCGGTTTCAGTGCGGCTTTTCCGATGGCGAGATTATAGCGTACAGGGGCAGGGGGCGACGGAGCCTGCCCTCCGGTTTGGCGGCGAACTGCGGTCAAGTGTGCAGGATTTTGCGATAGGGAGAGTGCTTCGGAGTCGTTGTGTGCAGGATTTTGCGATAGGGAGAGTATGAACGCCCTTTTTGCGCCCGTTGAGTTCTCCCTATCGCAAAATCCTGCGCGAATTCCCTGCGTGCTCTGCCGAACGGGGCAGTACGCGAATGAACGGGGCGATGGGCCTGCGATGCCCGGGATGCTTTTCCGCAGCGCGAGACGTGACGGGGGCGTGACAGGGGTGAAACGGGTGCGGGACGTTGGCACCACGGAAATCGCGGCGTCGGCATAATAGAAGCCGTCAATGGGAAATTGCGTGAGGAGAAGAGGCGCACGTGGAAATTTTGGAACTGGCGCTCATTGTGCTGGCTTGTGTCATCGGCTCGGCGGTGCTGTGCCAAGTTGTGCCGCGGCTGTCGTTGCCGCTCGTGCAGATCGCCGTCGGCGCGGTAGTGGCCCTGGCCGTTCCGGCTGTCCGCGACGTGAGCATCTCCTCCGAGCTGTTCCTCGTGCTGTTCATTGCCCCGCTGCTGTTCAACGAGGCCCGCGAGACGAACCCCCGCGACCTGTGGGAGAACAAGGGCTCCATCCTGTCGTTGGCCGTGGGACTCGTGCTGCTCACGGTGCTCGTGGTGGGCTTCGTGCTGAACTGGTTCGTGCCCTCTATCCCGCTGGCCGCCGCCTTCGCCTGCGCCGCCGCCCTGGCCCCCACCGATGCCGCCGCTGTGGGCGCACTCGCGTCGTCGGTCAGCCTGAAGAGGCGTCAGTCGACGCTGCTCTCCGGCGAGTCGCTCATCAACGACGCGTCCGGCGTTGTCGCCTTCCAATTCGCCAGTGCCGCCGCCCTCACCGGGGCTTTCTCGGCCCTCGATGCCGCCGAGGAGTTCGGCCGCCTGTTTCTCGGCGGTATCGCTGCCGGCGTGGTCGTGGGCGTCGTGGGGCTGTACTCCATGCGGGCCCTGCGACGCGGCGGCTACGAGAGCACCACCATCAACGTGCTCTACGAGGTATTCTCGCCGTTCTTCGTGTACCTGTTCGCCGAATGGCTCGGCACCTCTGGCATTCTGGCTGTGGTGGCCGCGGGCCTCATCATGGCCGATCGCTCCCAGCGCCTCACCTCCGCTTCCATCGCCCAACGCCAGCTGGTGTCCCGCAGCTTTTGGCGCATCATCGTGTTCCTCATCAACTCGGTGGTGTTCGTTCTTTTGGGCATGCAGCTGCCCCAGGCCTTCACGCCGGCCATTGCCGATCACTTCTCGCTGCCGTTTCTTTTGGGGGTGGTGGCGCTGGTCACGGCACTTATCGTGGGGTGCCGCTTCGGGTGGGTGCTCGTCATGGAGGAGGTCTATCGCGTCGGCCGTCGTCGCAGCCGGCGCCGCACGCTGCGGAAGAAGGCGTCGAAGGTGGAAACGGTGGAGACGAACCAGCCTTCGCCCACGCCGCATCTGCGCCATCGCCGCCCCCATTGGCGCGAGCGCATCGGCAGCTTGCTGAAGAACGCGCTGGTGCTTACCGTGGGCGGTCCGAAGGGCGCCGTCACCCTTTCCATCATCTTCACCCTGCCGCTCACGATGCCCGACGGCGCGACGCCCTTTCCCGAGCGCGATCTTATCGTGTTCCTCACGGCGAGCGTCATCCTGTGCACGTTGCTCCTGGCCGACGGCCTGCTGCCGCTGCTCTCGCCGCGTGTGGCGGAAGCTTCCAACGAGCAGGAACTGTCCCGCGCTGCCATCCGCGTTTTGGAAGGCACCTTGCGCGAGTTGCAGGCCATGCTGGCCTCCGACGAAAACACTCAGTACGATCCGGCTTTGCGCCTGACCATCGCTCACTACCGGGTGCGCCTGGCTCGTGCGCGCGAGTCGGTGGACGATACGTGCAGCCAGCAGATCGGCGCTCTGGCGACCCAGGTGCGCGAGGTGCAGGAGAAGGCCGCCGATGCCATTCACGAGAAAGGTGGCTACGACAACGGCACGCGGGCTCCTTACTACGCCATGCTGCGCGAGGTGCGTCGCTCGCTGGGCTACGATGGTGCCGACGTGAAGGTGGGCTCGCGGTTTTCCACTCTGTGCGGCCGAGCGCGACTTCTGTGGCAGCGCACGAAGCCGCCGGCGGTGGAAAGCGACCAGGACGAGCGCGTCTACTACGACACCTGCCTGTTCGCCATCGAACTTGAGCACGCGGCCATCGATTATCTGCAGGACGTTGTCGACCAGCACGACGGCCGCCAGGGTGCCGCGCAGCTGCTCTTGGAGGAGCATCGCATGGTGCTGAACTCGCTGTGGAACCGCATCAACCACGGCCAGGACGTGAAACAACAGGATCGTCCCGACATCACGCTGACCCACCATCAGGCGCTTCCCGACGGCATGCAGCCCCTGTTCGGAGGCCAGTTCGCCGAGGCCGTCCGCTACGCTGACGAAGTGGACGCCGACGCCCTTTCCATCGAGCTGGACCAAATCCGGCACTTGCAGGATCACGGGGAAATCTCCCTGCTCGTTGCCAACGAGCTGCGCCAACGCGTCTACGTCCTGCAGATGAGCTTGGGGGAGTAGCGTGTCCGGAGGCTGGAAATGCACTCAAGGAGTGCAGTACAGGGCAAGAATGTGCACTCAGTGAGTGCAGCAATTTCGCGGATTTCGGAAATCCTTAGGTAAATGTCACTTCGACCCCGTAATGGTCGATGCGCTCGAGGGCCCTCTGCCATTACGGGTCTGAAGTGGCAGAAAAATGCCAGTTGAGGGCAGCTATGGCAGAGGGGGGAAATCCGGCCCTGCCATTTCTGGGTCGAACTGGCATTTCCCCCTCGCTTTCGCGAAAAAGCAGGTAGGGGGTCTCGCCGCTCGCTACCCCTCGTCCAGCGCGCGCACGGACTTCGGGAGGTACAACGCGAGGCCCAGGGCCAGGCAGGCCAGGCCGTCTACAATGAAGAACGGGGCGACGCCCATGGCTTCGGCCAGCACGCCACCGATGGCGATGCCTACTGGGGTGGCCAGCCCCATGGCGGCGGTGAGCAGGCCCATGGCGCGGCCCATCTTGTCGTCGGGCACGTTGCGTTGGGTGAGCGTCATGGTGGGGCCGTTGAACCAAGCACAGGCCACGGCCATCACAGCCACCAGCCCGATAAAGGCCGGGAAGGCGTCGGGCGGCAGAAACCCGCAGACCGCAGTGGCTACGCCCACGATCACGGCTGCCACGGCGATGAGCCCCGCGAGACGCTTGCCGCCGCCCCAAGCGATAAGGATGCCCGACCCCACGAGCATGCCGACGCCGAAGGCCGCCTCGGCCAGAGACGCCGCATAGCCATCGCCGCCGAAGTGCTGGTAGGTCATGAGCGGGAACACCGCCGACAGCGGCCCGAAGATCATCATGCCGATGGTAACGCCGCCGATCAGCAGCACAAGTCCGCGCGTTTTCGCAATGGCGCGCCAGCCGTCGCGCAAGTTCGCCAGCACGTGCTGCTCCTTCGCCGTTGCGTCTACCACGGTGGGAATCTTCGCCAGGGCCAGACCCAGAACGGCCACGCAGGCACCGGCGAAATCGAGGAACATCACCGAGGAGAACCCGAGGGTGGTGTATAAGAAGATGCCGAAGGCCGGCGCTCCGATGGAGGCGACCGAGGCCAGCAGCTGATCCAGGGTGTTGATGCGCAGCAGGTGCTTGTCGGGCACGAGCATGGGCATGGCCGCCATCATGGCCGGACTGTGGAAGGCTTGGCCCACCGCCCGTGCGATGCAAACGGCAAGCAAAAGCGGAATGGACACATCGCCAGCCAGAATAAGCAGTCCCGCCACCAGTGAGATGATGCCCACGGCTCCGTCGGCTGCGATCATGATGAGCTTGCGGTTGTGCTTGTCGGCCACGATGCCTCCGAAGGGCGAGATGAGTCCGACAGGCAGCATGACGGCAATGTTCATGGCCGCCAGCATAAGGGCGCTGCCGGTGCTCTCGGTGACGTACCACACCACGGCATAGCCGGCGGCGTAACTCGTTATCATGGAGGCAGCCTGACCGGCCCAGATGAACGCAATGATGGCGAGCCAGTTCTTCGGCAGCGACAGGCCGGCGGCACTCAGGGGCGGCGTGGGGGCGGTGTCGGTGCCCTCTTCAGCGACGGTGCGGGAATGCGGGGACAATTCAGTCACGGGAATCTCCTTCGGGATATAGAGGCGATGCGCGGAAAGGGCGGATCCTCTTTAGAGTGCAGTTGCAGATGGGGTTGCGCCAGCGATTTCGAGTTGCAAAGGGCGGCGCGGAGAAAAACGGCGCAACAAGAAGTTGCCCGCACGGGGCAACCAGGCGCTCTCGTTCGCGAGCGATTTCTGTTAGCGCGCCAGCAGTCCCGCCATCAAAACACCTTGCCTTGGTCGATTCCTGTGGCGCCCAGTGTAAGAGAGCATTTTATGCTTGTCAATCCGACTACGATGCGTGGGGGATTCGCGCGATGGCATCCTCGCTCGCTATACTGGGCTTGATGCAAGATACGAAAGGGGCGCGGCATGGTGGAGCTGACGAAAGAGAATTTCGATGCGCGGGTGACCAATGCGGAAGGAACGGTGCTGGTTGATTTCTGGAGCCCAGGCTGCAGTCCGTGTCGAGCCATGGAGCCCGTGCTGGAAGCCGTGGCCGCGCGCCATCCCGAGACGCGCTTCGCGAAGTTGAACGCGGCGGAGCACCCCGACATCGCCTGGGCCTTCAAAGTGGTGAGCGTGCCCACCCTCGTGCTCTTTCGCGACGGGGTGCCCGTAGACGATATCGTCGGCGCGGTACCCGCCCAGCGCATCGAGGATCTTCTGGCTAAGGGCGGCCGCGAAGGGGGAGGAGCCTGATGGGCAAGAAGGCAGAGGCGCTCCACAAGTCGCTTACCGGGCAAGGGCTGGCGAGCCGCGCGACGGGCTCCTCGCTCGTGCATAAGGTGGCGGGACGCCAGGCGAAGACCCAGGAAGTGCCCGTTCGAGGACCGGATTTCGAGGCGTCCCAGCAAAAGGGGCAGGCCTGTCGGCAAAAGCTGCCTCGCAGCAATCTGGGGAAGTGGGAGGTGCGTCCCGGCCGCGGCGAGGCGGTCGATCTCATTTTCCAGCAGGATGCCGATCGGCTGTCCTTCCTCGTGCCCGAGCGCCATCGCCGCATGGCTGCCTCGCCGTTCGCCTTCTTTCGCGGCGCAGCCCTTCCCATGGCCGCCGATTTGTCCACCCTGCCCACAACAGGGCTTTTGGTGCAGGCGTGCGGCGATGCCCATATCGCGAACTTCGGCGGGTACCGCTCTCCCGAGTCGCACCTCGTGTTCGATTTGAACGATTTCGATGAAACCACTCGCGGTCATTGGGAATGGGACGTGGAGCGCCTGGTGGCCAGCGTCGCCATTTGCGGGCGCACGCGCGGCTTCGGCGACAAATGGTGCCGCGAGGCCGTGCGTCTGGCGGCCCAGAGCTACCGGGAATCTCTGGCGTACTTTGCCACGCTGGGATCCTTCGACGTGTGGCGGGCCTACCTCGATGTGGCCGAGGTGCTCCAGGGCCTGGCCGACAAGGTGTCCAAGGACGATCGGCGCCAGGTGGCTGCCGATTTGGAACGGGCCTTCTCCAAGACCAACGAGCGGGCGTTCGAGAAACTGGTGCGCATGGAAGACGGCCAACCCCAGATGGTCTACGATCCGCCGGATATCGTGCCGCTCAGCCATTTCCTCTCCCTGGACAATCAGCGGCGCGTCCAGCGCAGCTTGGCGCGCATGCTCGACGACTACCGCGCAACGGTGAGGCCGCCCTACCAGGAACTGCTGAAGAACTACCGGCTCATCGGCGCGGCGCAAAAGGTGGTGGGCGTGGGCAGCGTGGGCACCCGCTGCTGGGTGGCGGCGTTCTCGGGCAACCAGATGGCCGACCCGCTGGTGCTCCAAATAAAGGAGGCGAACGCATCGGTGCTCGAGCGGTTCTGCGGGCGAAGCCCCTATCTTTCCCACGGAGAACGCGTGGTGGCGGGGCAGCGCCTCATGCAGACAACGAGCGGGGTGCTGCTCGGCTGGACTCACGCCCGGGACGAGCGCGGGCGCCGGCGTGACTATTACGTGCGGCAATTGTGGAATTGGAAGATGTCAGTCGACTTGGACCACGCCAGCGCCGATGAGCTGGAGATTTACAGCCAGCTGTGTGCGTGGGTTCTCGCTCGCGCCCATGCTCGCACGGGAGACCGCGTGGCTATGGCCTCCTATTTGGGAACGTCCGACAAGTTCGATGCGTCCATGGTGTCGTTCGCGCTGGCCTACGCCGATCAGAACGAGTCGGACTACGAGCAGTTCCTGAAGCGCATCGCGGCGAGTTGAGTGCCTGCTCGCTTCAAAGCGACGAGGCGGCGTCGCCGTGCGTCGAACCGGCTATGTTGCTGAGGCGCATCCCGAGGCGGATGGGTCGTTTTCGCTTTGGCCGTTCGGTCTGGAAAATTGTTGACAAAACTGCACATCTTCCATCCGGTTTTGCGGGAGCGGCAAAGGGGCGGAGTGCTATCATGGGAGCATACCTCGCGAGGGCGGTAGCGCATTCTTGTTGCCGCTTCAAGCCTACGAGAGGTTGAGGAAAAGGAAGGTTCCATGGTGTCTTTGAGCCGCCTCTTTCGCAAGACGGACGAGCGTGAAAAAACTGCGACTGCTGCAACGGCTCCGACGGAGGCGGCCTGCGCGCCGACAGCTGAGGCGCCGGCGGTGCCGGTAGAGCTGCCGCAGGAGTTTCTCGACAAGTTCCCGGGCGGCATGCTCCGTTACAGGGCCGAGGAGGCCGGCACGATCGACCAGGTGAGCTCGGGGCTCGTGCGCCTGTTCGGGTGCTTCGACGCCGAGCAGTTTCGCGCGCTGACGGCGAGGTGCGCTGGGTGGACGACTGGGGCCATTTGGTGGAAGATGGCACCGGCACCCGCTGGTTCTACGCGACGCTAATGGACGCGACCGAGCGCGTGCGCGAGAGGGAGGAGCTGCGCCGGGCGAATGAGCGGCTTGAGATTCTCACGGCGCTCTCCAACGATGTGCTCTTCGATATCGAGTGCGGCACGGGCAAAGCCCATGTGTACGGCGACTTCGAAGGTCGTTTCGGCCGCGCTCCCGAGCAGGGGGATTTCGTGGTGAACCGCCGCTGCCAGAAGCCGTGCGAGCTGGCCATCACCTCCCATGATCTCACGCCTCTCATGACACAGATCGGCGAAAACTCGCTTGTCGATTTCGAAACCTCGACGCCCGGTGCCGACGGGGAACCGGTGTGGTACCGCTACCAGTCGGTGGTTCTCTACGACGAGGAGGGCGGCCCGGTGCGCCATGTCGGACGTTTGCTGGACACGAGTGAGGCGGCTCTGCGCGAGAGTCAGTTTCGGCGCAAGGCCGAGCGCGACGGCCTCACGGGGCTGTACAACCGCGCCGCCGCCCTCGATCGCATCGAGACGGCGCTGCGCACCGAAAGCCGTGCGTGCATGCTCATCGTCGTCGATGTGGACGATTTCAAGGCCGTGAACGACGCCTACGGGCACCCCGAGGGCGATTACGTCCTGAAAAAGCTGGCCATCTTCCTGTCGCAGGTCATGCGCAAGGAGGATATTGTGGCCCGCATTGGGGGCGACGAGTTCCTCATCTTCGCTCCCGGCCTGGCCGCAGGGCCTGCTGCCGACCGCGTGCTTGAGCATTTGGCTCGCGGCCCCTTCGCCGGGCAGCGCGCCACCGACGAGGTAGTCGATTCGGCCTATCACGCGGCTCCCACCATCAGCGTGGGGGCGGCCTGCTGCCTGACACCGCCCATGCCCTTCGAGGTGCTCTACGCGGCGGCCGACAGCACGTTGTACCAGGTGAAAGAGGCCGGGAAGGCCCAGTACCAGCTGACGGTCATCGGTTAGTGCGCTTGCCTCGGGGCGGGGCTAGCCGGCTTTCTGCAGCAACGGGCCGTCGCAGCGGACGGTGCGGCGCGTGTCCGCCGTGCTCAGAAGGCGTGCCAGCTCTTCCACGGAGCGTGGAAAGTGGCAGCGATCGAGGTCGCACTGGTCGAAAAAGCGGTGCTCGACCATCGATTCCAAAAACGAGCGAAGCGGATCGTAGAACCCATCGATATTCAGCAAGAAGCACTCGTGGGGCCCCATGTCCAGGCGCACGCGAGTGAAGATCTCCGAGATTTCCTCGAGGGTCCCCACGCCTCCCGGCAGCGCCACGAACGCATCGCCCAGCTCGATCATCTTCGCCTTGCGCTCGCCCATGGTGTCGCAGACGAAAAGCTCGGTCAGGTCGTGCTGGGCCACGCCGGCCTCGATGAAGAAGGCGGGCTCCACGCCGATAACGAGTGTGCCGCCTTCGATGGCCGCGCGCGACACGGCTCCCATTAGTCCGACCGAGCTGCCGCCATACACGAGCGTGTGCCCGGCGCGGGCGATCCAGGCGCCCAAGTTGCGGGCGGCCTCTTCGAAATGCGGGTTGTCGCCGAAGTTCGACCCGCAGTACACGGTGATGTTCATGGCTCTCTCCTCTACGGTGGATTTGATTTGCTCGGAGAAAGTCCCCAGCATAGCACCACTATCGTTCGGGAGCAAATGAGTCGAGGGGCGGTGCTCCTTACGAGCCGCTATCGCTTCACTTACCTTGTTGTCACCTTTGCTGCACTGCTTACGCGCGTCCGTTATGCTGGCTTTGCAAGAGGAGAAGCGCGGAGGCAAGCGAGGAAACCGGCCATGAACGCAGTCAAGCATTTTCTGGGAAATTACAGCGAGAACTTCGCCGCGGCGCTCGTGCTGTGGCCGGTGCTCTCGTTCATGCTCACGCTGCCGATTCTGGCCTACCTCTACCATCGCGACGGGCGGCTGCGCTTCGGCACCTTCGTGGGGGCCTACCTCACCGTGCTCTACGTCTGCGGCCTCGGCTGCTTCACGCTGTACCCGTTGCCCCAGGGCGATGCGGGCCCCGGCATCACCTACGGCGTCGCCCCCAACTTCAACCCAATGAACTTCATGAACGATATTGCGAAGGACGGCCTGAAGGCCGTGTTTCAGTTGGCCTTCAACGTGGTGTTCTTCATGCCGCTGGGCTTTATCGCCGGGCGGCTTTTGCGCCTGCGCTTCCTCCCGTCGGTGCTGCTGGGCCTGGCCGCGTCCTTACTCATTGAGGTGTCCCAGCTCACGGGCTTGTTCGGCATCTACCCCTACGCCTACCGCTGCTGCGATGTGGACGACGTGATCACCAACACCCTGGGTGCCGTCCTCGGCTGGGTGTGCGCATGGCTGCTCGGCCGCGTGGTGCCTCCGGGGCAGCTGGCCGACGCAGAGCCGACGGAGCATCCCGGCTTCGTGCGCCGCTGCGTGGCCCTGTGGATCGACCTCGTCATCGTGTGGCTGGTGGCGGTCGTGCCCTACGGCGCGGTGGCCGTGGGCTTTGAGGTGGCCGGTCTGACCCCGCCGACGTTTCCGGATATGACGGCGAATCAGACGGCCGCCCTTATCATCAACGACCTGGCGCTCATCGCGCTTGTCGTGGTGGAAGTGGTCATCCCCTGGTTCCACGACGGATCTACCCCGGGCGGCTCGTTCGTGCGCATGACCTTCGAGACCCACCCCCGCACGACAGGCTACCGCGTGGTGTTCTACGCGGCCCGCTCGGTCACCCTTGTGCTCGCCTACCTATGGGTGCCGTGGATGGTGATCATCCTGCTCATCTTCTATCTGGTGAAGCGGGAAATGCCCTACGACCTCATTCCGTAGGGGAGCGTCTTGCGCCGTGTGCCAGCCTTCTTGTGGCGGCTAGGCAGCTAGGCGCTCCGCCAGAAATCTTGGATGAGGCCCTGGCGATTCTCGCACCCTGTTTTCTGCAGAAGGCGGTGCACGTACACCTTCACGGTGCTCGGCGCAATGGTGAGCGTCGAGGCGATGTTCTGATTGTCCTTCCCCTGCAAAATGAGGCGCAGCACTTCGCTCTCGCGGTCGGTCAGGCCGTGGCGCCGTGCGTAAATGAGCAGGTTGTCGCCGATGCGCGCGGCGCGCTCGTCGCTTTCGTCGGCCGGCGGCTTCTCGAAGCGCAGGGCCAGCGAGCGAACAGCGTAGCCGATGGCCAGAAGGGCGCCGGCGAGGAAAAGCAGGTTCTCCGCGTAGTTGCGCTCGGAGGAGATGAGGATGGGTCCCAGCATGAACCCGTCGGTGCGCAGCACGAGGAACAGCAGCGCGTCCTCGGCCACGACAAGAGCCGCCAGGACGGCCACCACGACGAAGGCCATGCGCGTTCGCTCCGTCTCGTCGCGGCAGGTCAGATAGCGGAACAGGCCGAAGCCGAGCATCCAGAACACGTAGATCATGCGCAGCGAGTAGAACCAGAAGCGTCCCTCTGGCGTGTCGGCGCCCATGAGCAGCCCCAGGCTCAGAAGGAGGAACGCGATGGGGGCCACCGCCATAAGGCTGCGGCGCCGCTCGCCCACGAAGTCGCAGACGAGCAGCCAGAAGAAGGTCAGACAAGCGTCGCCGATGAGAATGGTGGCCACCGAGCGCATGAGCAGGTAGCTCGCGTCGGCCCCTGCGCTGGTGCCGAGCACGACGGCGGCGATGCTGTCCTGCAGCATGAAGGCGACGTCGATGAAGTAGCAGAGAAAGCCCCCGAACGCGAGGATCATCGCGCGCGACCGCGACACCAAATAAGCCGAGAAGCACGTGGCGGCGGCCAGAACCGAGGCGAGCATAACCAGAAGCGTGAAGTAGTAGGTGGCGAATTCCACGGGCGTCTCCTCGGCTCTCGTCTCTCCTCGGCTCTCATCAGGCGTTTATCGAAGGTGTATCGGTCTTGGCGCTCCGATTACGCCCCGTTGCTTACCTCTGATACACCCATTTTACCGCTTTTCTGTTTAGTTGACCTCTTTCATAGTGGTTCGCGCGGGCGATAAGCTCGATCGCTCATGGGTCATTCGCACGGTACGGGTGCCGCCACCGTGGGACGACGGGGCGTTCGTTTTCGCCAGGCGGCTCGTTAAGGGAGAGAGTCGTCTCAAGCGCAGGGCCGCGTCGCCATGGGGTGGCCCTTATTTGGGGACACCGAGCGCACAGGGCGCTCGTGGGTACAAGACCGGCAAGAGAAGGGATTGAAGTATGGAAGAGAAAAAGAAAGGCATTGGGCTCATTGGGCTCATCGGTATGGTGATCAGCTCGTGCATCGGCTCGGGCGTGTTCGCCATCACCGGCCAGCTGGCCGGCGTCGCCTCCCCGGGAGCGGTGCTGATCGCATGGCTCATCGTGGGCGTCGGCTTCTTGGCGCTGGCGTTCTCGTTGAACAACCTCACCGAGAAGCGCAGCGATCTGCACGGCATCTTCTCCTACGCGGATGCCGGTTGGGGTCCGCTCGCCGGCTTCATCTCCGGCTGGGGCTACTGGCTGTCGGCGTGGCTCGGCAATGTGGCCTTCGCCACGATGATGATGTCCACCATCGGCTACTTCTACCCCGCGTTTCTGCCGGGCAACACCATTCCCTGCATCATCATTGCTTTTATCGTGATGTGGGCGCTCACCTATCTGGTCATTCGCGGCGTCGAGAGCGCTGCCTTCCTGAACGCCATCGTCATGGTGTGCAAGGTGGCCGCCATCGCCGTCACCCTCATCTTCGGCATCTTCCTGTTCAACGCCGGCATCTTCACGGCCGACTTCTGGGGCAACGTGTACGACAACGCCGTGGCCGCCGGGCAGTACGGCCCCGACGCGGCGCCGCTCGGGGGCGTCGGCACCCAGATCTTCAACTGCATGATCATCATGATGTGGTGCTTCGTGGGCATCGAGGGCGCCTCGGTCGTGTCCTCCCGCGCCGCCCGCAAGACCGACGTGGGCAAGGCCACGCTCATCGGCTTCATCTGCCTGATGCTCATCTACGTGGGCGCTTCCGTGCTGCCCTACGGCTACATGTCCTCCACCGAGGTGGCCGCGCTCGATTACCCCGCGCTCGTCTACGTGTTCTCCTCCATGGCTCCCGGCTGGGGCGGCCCGTTCATCTCCATCGCCATCATTATCTCCATCCTGGGCTCCTGGCTGTCGTTCACCATTTTGCCCGCCGAGACGACCTCCGAGATGGCCGACTACAAGCTGCTGCCGGCCTCGTGGGGCAAGCTGAACAGCCATAACGCTCCTTCCATGAGTCTGCTCATCGTGGGCGCGTGCACCCAGGCCTTCCTGATCGTGCTTCTGTTCTCGGCCGACGCCTACGACTTCGCGTTCTCCATGTGCACCGTGGCTATCGTCATCACCTGGGCCTTCGCAGCCGCCTACCAGGCCAAGTGGGGCGTGCAGAACAAGAACATGGTGCAGGCCGCCATCGGTTTCGTGGCCGTGGCCTTCCAGGTGATCGGCGTGCTGTTCAACGGCTGGTCCTTCCTGCTGCTGACCTGCGTGGGCTACATTCCCGGCTTCTTCATCTACGTGAAGGCGCGCAAGGACTACGGCAACGCCATCACCATGGGCGAGAAGGTGTGCATGGGCGTCGTGTCCGCCCTCGGCGTGCTGTCTCTCGTGCTGCTCGCCATGGGCGTCATCTCGATCTAGTCGATAAAAGGAGCAAGTTCCATGGACATCAAGACTATCGGTGTTGAAGACTGGCTGAACGTGTGGGAGAAGAGCGCGACCTACGATATCGCGCAGTCCACGATCGCCTCTATGACGATGGGGGAGATCCTGCAGCTGGACGGTCAGGCGGGTGCCACCTTCTACGATCGCCTGAACCAGGAGAAGATGAACTACGGCTGGATCGAGGGTTCGCCGGAGTTCAAGGCCGAGGTGGCCAAGCTCTACCGCACGGAGATTGATCCGGACTGCATCCTGCAGACCAACGGCACCACGGGCGCGAACCTGATGGCGCTCATGCAGCTGGTGGAGCCGGGCGACCACGTGATTGCGGAGTACCCCACCTACCAGCCGCTTTACGAGATTCCCCGCACCCTGGGCGCCGAGGTGGAGTACTGGCACCTGCGCGAGGAGAACGGCTGGAACCCCTCTATCGACGAGCTGAAGGAACTGGTGCGCCCCGACACGAAGCTCATCTGCATCAACAATGCTTCGAACCCGCTCGGCGCGGTGCTCGATCGCGAGACACTGGAGCAGATCGTGGAGATCGCCCAGTCGGTGGGCGCCTACGTGCTCTCCGACGAGGTGTACCTGCCGCTGGAGAACACGGAGAACTTCTGGTCTATGGCCGACCTGTACGACAAGGCCGTGGTCACCAACTCCATCTCGAAGACGTACTCGGTGCCCGGCGCGCGTATTGGCTGGACGGTGTCGAACCGCGAGCTAGCTGACAAGTTCCGCGTGTACCGTGACTACACGATGATCTGCTGCGGCGAGTTCAACGACGCGCTGGCCACCTACATTCTGCAGAATCGCGAGGCTGTGCTCGAGCGCAACCGTGAGATCGTGTTCCGCAATATGGCCATCGCTCAGGAGTGGATCGACAACGAGCCCCGCGTCACCTGGCAGGCGCCCAAGGGCGTGTCGGTGGCCTACATCAAGTGGGACATCCCGATGGACGACGAGGAGTTCTGCGTCAAGCTGCTGAAGGAAGAGGGCGTGCTGCTCGTGCCCGGCAACCGCTTCGAGCTCCCCGGCGGCGCGCGTCTGGGCTACTGCGCGCCCGAACCGGTGCTGCGCGAGGGCCTCGCGCGTCTCGGCCGAGCCCTGCGCCAGTTCGACTAACCGCTTTTGCGTTCGTCGCGGCTGGTCGGATCGATGCGGCCAGCGTGCGACACCCGCCATTTCACTTCCTCCGAAACGTCTGCCTTAACCTTCGTTTCCGGAGCTGACGATTTGGGCCGCCCCTCCTATCTCGGGGCGGCCCTTTGTGCAAAATAGGGTGCTTCTCGTAGTCTTTCGAGCGAAAAGCTGGGAATTATGCAGATACCACCTGGGGAAACGCTTGGGAAGAGACGGGAAGGCCCGCGAGAAATTACGAGAAGCGCCCGGTTTTGCTCATTTCAACGAAAGAGGCGGCTCTTAACATGAGAGCGCCGGGCGGTTTGCGGGGCGCTTGGCCCCTTCGCGGGCGCGAAACCCAGTGGCAACGGAAGCCGTGCCATAATGGGCGGCGACCGATTCCCGCGATGATTCGAGGTTTCCGTGAGCGATCCCAAGACCGTGCCCACCATGGGCGCCCCCGACGCGTCCGATGCCGTCTACGATGCCCGTACATTGGGTGCGCCGAAGATGACCGTCTTCGGCATCCAGCACATGTTCGCCATGTTCGGCGCCACCATCTTGGTACCGACGCTTACCGGGCTCTCGGTTTCGGCCACGTTGCTGTTCGCGGGCTTGGGCACGCTGCTGTTCCATTTCCTTGCGAAGGGGAAAGTGCCGGCGTTCCTCGGATCGTCGTTTGCGTTCATTGCGGGGTACGCGGCCATCGCGCCCAACGGGGAAGCGCACCTTCTACCCTACGCTTGTCTGGGCGTGGCCTGCGCGGGGCTTTTGTACTTGGTGGTGTCGGCGCTGTTCAAGGCGTTCGGGCCCCAGCGCATCATGCGGTTCTTTCCGCCGGTGGTCACGGGCCCCATCGTCATCTGCATCGGGCTTATTCTGGCAAGCTCGGCCATTGCCAACTGCGAGACGAACTGGCCTATCGCGCTCGTGGCTATCATCATTATCGTCATTAGCAACATCTGGGGCCGCGGCATGATCCGCATCATTCCCATCCTCCTCGGTGTTGTGGGCTCCTATCTGGCCGCGGCCATCGGGGGCATCGTCGATTTCACGCCGGTGGCCGACGCGCCCTGGATCGGGCTGCCGGTACTGTGGGACAACACGGTGTTCGCGCTGTTCGGGCCTAGCTTCGATGCGGGGCTCGCCATTACGGCTATCATCACCATCATGCCCTTGGCCTTCGCCACCATCATCGAGCATATCGGCGATATGTCGGCCATCAGCTCAACGTGCAACCGCAATTTCATCGCCGAGCCGGGGCTGCACCGCACGCTTCTCGGCGACGGCTTGGCCACCATCATGGCGTCGTTGTTCGGTGCGCCGGCCAACACCACCTACGGCGAGAACACCGGCGTGCTCGCGCTCACCCGCGTCTTCGATCCGCGCGTCGTGCGCATTGCGGCCGGCTTCGCCATTCTGCTGTCGTTCTGCCCGAAGTTCGCGGCGGTCATCTCCTGCATGCCGGCCTGTGTCATTGGTGGTGTGTCGCTTGTGCTCTACGGCATGATATCGGCGGTGGGCATCCGCAACCTCGTGGAGAACCATGTCGACTTCATGGCCAGTCGCAACGTGCTCGTCACGGCGCTCATTCTGGTGCTGTCCCTCGGCATCGCCTACAGTGCCGCCGGCGCCATCACCTTCGAAGTGGGCGGCGTGACCGTGGCTTTGTCGGGTTTGGCCGTGGGCTCGGTGGTGGGCATCGTGCTGAACATCATCCTGCCGGGCAAGGCCGACTTCGACGCCTGGGACGGAGGGCTGGCCGCCGAAGCCGAAGCCGACGACGTCCCCCTGCCCCTGGAAGCGGAAGTGACCAACCTGCCCATTCGGGAGTAAATCGCCTGTCCCCTTGTGCCGTTGTCCCGTAGGGGGCGACCTTGGTCGCCCCTCTCAACCAGCGCAATCTTCCTTTGCCGGGACATGAGGGCAGACCAAGATCTGCCCCTACGGAGGGGTGCGAAGCAGACGCAAGATAAAGGGGGTGCTTTTGCTATTCGTGCGCGGGGAGCCACTTCTGGAGGACGACGGCCTCGTTCTCTTTCTCGTCGCGAGCGGCGTATATCAGGGTGACACGCGGGTATTTGGCCATTTCGGGGCTGGCCAGCTTCTTCGCGAACTTTAGCGCCTCGGGGTTCGCGTTCAGCTCCGCCACGTACTTTTCTTGGAAGGTGGCCCAATGGGCCGGGTCGTGCCCGAAAGCCTTCCGCAATTTCGTCGAGGGCGCAAGGAACTTCGCCCATTCGTCGTAATGCACCCGGGCCTTGGTGAGGCCGCGGGGCCACAGCCGATCGACGAGCACCCGGTACCCGTCGCTTTCTTCGTAAGGTTCGTACACGCGCTTGATGGCTATCTTCATGAGAACGCCTCCTTGGGGCATGGTAGATAATGAGCAGGACACAGTAAGCTCACCTGCGATTATCGTGCGCCATGCACATCGTCGGCACCTGGCGCGTCTCCTGTAAGCAAAGCGCCCCTGCCTCGTTACGAAGCAGGGGCGCTTCCCGAGGGTTGATTCGACTTTGCCTGTAGTGCGCGCGAGTCGCAGGGTGCCAATCTGGCAAGTTTTCGGCGTTGTTCGACGTATTTCGCACCCCGGAGGTTCAAGTAGCTGCGAGGTCTTCCTCCAGGTATGTTTCCGACCTGGGAAAACGTAGTGCAGGCCATAATGCGTATCCCTTGCTGCGTCCCCTGATGTCGAAAACCGCCGAAAACTTGCCAGATTTGCCGATTGTTTTTGCGCGGATGCCCTGCGAACGTCTCCTGAGGCATCCGAATGAGGGTGTCTGACGCTGCGGATGTCGATTCGTGGCTGAAGGTGGCGCGAGGTGAGTGGCCGCTCGCGGTACAATGGCGTCGTTCAATGGAAAAGGAGGAAGACCATGACCGTGTTGTTTGTGAACGCCTGCCTGCGCGGGGACGAGTCGCGCACGCTCACGCTATGCCGCGAGTATCTGGAAGGTATCGAGGACGTGAAGGAAGTGAACTTGTCCGAGTTGCGCCTCGAGCCCTACTATGGCGACTCGGCGGCCTACCGCGCGCAGCTAGAGGCCAAAGGCCTGTTCGATGACCCCATGTTCGACATCGGCAAGGACTTCGCCGAGGCGGACGAGATCGTCATCGGCGCTCCCTACTGGGATCTGTCGTTCCCGGCGGCGCTGAAAATCTACATCGAGCATGCGGCCGTTATGGGTATGACCTTCCACTACACGGAAGAGGGACGCTGCGAGGGGCTATGCCGCGCCAAGCACCTCACCTACATCACCACGGGCGGCGGCCAGGTGAGCACCATGAACTACGGCTACGAGTACCTCTGCGGCATCGCCGGCATGTTCGGCATTCCCGAGACGCGCTTCGCCTGCGCCGAAAACTTGGACGTGATGGGCGCCGACATCGAGGCGAACCTGAACGAGGCTCGCAAAGTGCTCGCCCAGCTGAAGGCAACGCGCTAGGGGAGAGGCGCTCTCGCTCGGTTGGCTCAAGGGTGCCGCCGTGCTCGCTGGCTGGGTACTCCCGCCGCCAAGCGCCGCTACCGCGCGATGCGGGTGAGCAGCTCGGCCTTGTCGCGCACAGCGCTGACGATAGTGCCCACGCGGCGCTCGGGAATGTTGGGGTTCTGGGAGAGGATGGCGCCCACTTCCTCGGGATAGCCGTCCAGCATGGCCGGGTCGAACCAGTCGAAATAGCCGTCGAACAGGCGCAGCTGCGCGTCCGGCTTCATGCCGTTCATTTTGAAGGGCTTCGCCATGTACAAGAAGTCGCCCGGGACTTCCAGGAACTCCGCATCGGACCACAGGCACGAGCCGGAATCGAACACCGGCGCGATGCCCGTTACCTCAAGGGTTTCCGCGTTGCGGATGACGCCGAAGTTGCGGTAATGGCGATCACGGTTGGCCAGCACGAAGTCGCTGGCGAACATCTTGGCCAGCGATGTCATGGTGGCGTCGGCGTCAAGCCCCAGATCCTCCAGGCGCTTCACGTAGAAGCCCAGATCGGACAAGTTGTTCGGCTGCTTCACGTTGCGGATGACGTCCCAGGCGGCCACCAGCTCCTCGTCGGGCCCCAGCAGGTTCGGGCAGGCCGAGTACACCCGGCGACCGTCCTCGAACAGCGTATAGGGGACAAACTCGCCAGGTTCCATGAGCCGCCGGTGCAGCGCCGTGGCGGCCACCTCGTTGTAGGGCTCTTGGTTGAAGGCGCCCACGCCCGACTTCAACAGCACGCGCTCGCCGTTCACGATCTTCCACTTCTTCAGAAGGTCGCCGCCTAGGGTGCTGTTGGGGGAGGAGAGGCTCACGGTACGGTAGTCGGGCGCATCGGGGGAGGAGCCTGCCGAGTCCTGCCCCAAGGTGAGAAAGCCCAAATCGTCGTTGAAGTCGTTGTCGAAGAAGTTAATGGCGTCCCATGACTTGGGATCGTCCTCGTCGTTCAGCCAGTACCGGTCGGAAAGCGACAGCCCGAAGCTCTTCTCGGCGAGCACGAGCGTGCTTTCCAGCTGCAGGTTCTCCAGAAGGCGTTTGATCTGCGCGCGAGAGGCGGGAATGGCGCGGTGGCGCCACCAGTAGTTCAGATCGGCCTTCGAAATGTCGCCGTGCCGGTCAACAAGCCCGAACGGCGCCGCCTCAGGGGCGAACACCTCGCGGATACGCACGGCCTTGTGGCCATCCAGGTCGTAGTCGAACGACAATACGGGCGTGTTTTTGTCCATGAGCACGTAATGGGCGAGGGTCACGAGGTTCACCGCCTTTCGGAGCATGGGGCGTCGCGACTTAGGCGCGCGGGGCATCGGGTCTTTGGGTTCAGCGTTGCGCCCATTATACGGGAAATTACCGGCCTTCGCTGCCCCGCTTTCGCCATCCTGCGCTGCCGCTCGTGCTCGCGGTGGCGTTGCTCCATGTTGTCGTCGGCTCGATGGAACGCGTTGCCTTGGGGGCGCTTCCGTGCCCAAGGAGTTGCGAGCCTTGGGGCCTAGGCCGCTGCAGGCTCAATAGATCGGTAGCAGCGGCGGCGCACGATGACGTAGGAGACGAGCATGGCCACGATCATGAACGACCAGGTGACGGGGTAGATCACCATGAGGGCGTCCCAGGTGCCCGACAGGGGGAACGCCCAGGTCACGAGCGCCACGCGCAGCACGCAGGAGCCGAGGATGGTGATGATGGCCGGCAGCGTGGACCAGCCCATGCCCCGCATGGCGCCGGCAGGCGCTTCGTAGAAGGTGGTCAGGCAGTCGGGCAGCTCCACGAACCACAGGCGCACGAGGCCGAAGCTAAGGGCCGCCGCATCGGTGGTGAACAGTCCCAGGGCTCGGGTGCCCAGGGCCGTGAACGTGACTCCCAGGATGAGCGACGATGCGAACCCGAACAGCATGCACCAGCGGAAGATGGCCCGGCAGCGATCGGCGTTTTTCGCGGCGAAGTTCTGGCCCGTGAACGTGACGGCGGTCTGGCCGAAGGCGTTCACGAAAAAGTAGGTGTAGTACTCGAAGTTCAGCGTGGCTGCCGAGCCCGCGATGGCTGCCGAGCCGAAACCGTTGATGGCCGCCTGCACGACGGTGTTGGAAAGCGAGAACACGGCGCCCTGAACGCCGGCGGGGATGCCGATGCGCAGGATGCCTGCCAGCTCGGGGCCGGAAATGCTCAGTTCGCGCAAGTGCAGGCGGAAGGGCCCCTCCTCGCGCATAAGAAATGCCACTACGATGACGGCACTCAGGGCAGCGGCGATGATGGTGGCGATGCCGATTCCGGCGGTGCCCCAGCTGAACAGGCGCACGAAGGCGAGGTCGAGCACGAAGTTCATCACGACGGCGGCGGCAAGGGCGTATAGCGGCCGTTTCGCGTCGCCATGGGCCCGCAAAAGCGCCGAACCGAAGTTATAAATGGTAAGGAACGGAATGGCGCAGAAGTAAAGTCGCACGTAGGTGAGTGCGTCGGCGAGGGAGTCTTCGGGCATGCCGATGGCGTCCAGCACCCAGGGGGCCAAGGCGAGGCCTGCCGCCCCCAGGGCCACGCCGGCGATGAGCGAGAGCGTCATGGCCGTGTGCACGCTCTTCTTGATGCTGTGGAACTCGCCGGCGCCCACGTGCATGGCCACCACCACATTGGCGCCGATGGAAAGCCCCACGAACAGGTTCACGAACATGGCCGTCACCGGATTCACGCCGCCGATGCCCGCGAGTGAGAAGCTGCTGACGAATTGCCCGGCAATGGAGGCATCCGCCGAGTTCAGCAGCTGCTGTAAGATGCTGCTCAGCGCCAGGGGAATGGCGAATCGCAAAATCTTGCCCGGCAAGGGGCCGTTGAGCATGTCGATGCCGCTGTCGCGCTTATCGCGTCGACTTCGCTTGGGGCGGGTGGCCGGGCTGTTTGGCTTGTCGAGCTTGTCGCGCCCCTCGGGCCGACGCACGTCTCTCTCGTTTGGTATGTCTCGTTGCGAAGATTCCATAACGAGCGAATCATAACGCGCTCGCTGTCTCCGAGTTCCAGGATTACGCCATCGGCGCATGATGCGCTCGCGACGGCAATGGGCATGGTTTTGCTATCGAGCCGTAGAGCTGTAGATTCTTCAATGACCTTCCAGCGGTCGCTTTTTCGTTGCATCGTTGCAAGCATTATGGAACGAAAACTATTTTCGTTTCAAGTATCTGCAACGAAAAGAAGAAATCGCTCCTTATCGTTGCATATGCATGGGAATGCGGGCGTTCAGCGGTCTTCCTGCAACGATACAGGTGGTTGGGCATTCGAGGATTTGGTGATTCCTATACGTTGCGGCTGCCGATGATCTCCCACAGGCCGCCTTTGCGGGGGCCGGTGTGGCGGAGTTTGCCGGATTCTTGGAGCTGCTTCATGACACGCTGCATATGGCGAGTAGATACGTCCAGCGCATTCGCGAGCTCGCGGGCCGACGAGGAAGGATTCGCGTGCAGCAGCTCGAGAACGCGCTCGTCGAGGGGCGCGCGGTTCTTCGCGTCTTCGGGAAATTGCGCGAGGAATTCCAGGCGCTTCTCTAGCTCTTCGGTTTCGCAGGCGAGCAGCAGGAGCACGAACGGAGCATCATCGCCGTCGGCTTGCCAGCGCTCCAGGGACTCCTTGTATTCCAGGGCGTGGGATGCCTTAATGGCGACCGGGGCGAACTTGAAAGACTCCAGCTGGGCGTTCAGCAGCAAACGTCCCGTGCGTCCGTTCCCGTCGGCAAAGGGGTGGATGGCCTCGAAGGCGGCATGGAACCAGGCGCAAGCCAAAAGTGGGCTACTCTCCTGAACCAGGCGGTCGAAATGGAAGATCAAGTCATCCATTTCCTCACGGATGCGCAAAGGGGAGGCGGGAGTGGTTCGCGACGCTCGTATGATGGCCGGTGCGTTGCGGTAGATGCCGCGGGCAGCGGGTTGAAGGTCGAGAGCGCAGCGCTCGTGAGTGTCCAGGATGAGGTCTTTGTCGAAGGGCCGCTTATCGGTGCTGTAGCGGGCGAGGAAGTCGTGACCCTCGAAAATGCCCCGTGCGGCTATTTGCTCGCGACCGGGCTTTCCGGGGACGAACTCGCCCTCGTAAATGATCTCCGTTTCTGCAAGCGTAAGCGTCGACCCCTCGATGGCATTCGAGTTGTAGGCCATGCGCACGAGGAAGTCCTCTTCGTAGGAACGCAGGGCCTCGGGGCTCGCAATGAGCCTGCGTTGCCGGCGCCATGTGACGGCGAGAGATTCGACTTGTGCGATTTCCTCGCGGTAGTTGTCTGAGGGAAACGAAGTGCTCAGCATTGATGCGCCTGGCTTTCTCGGTGTCGTAATAAAATGCGTTTCTTTTCTCAGCATGATACGTAATGTCGTAATAAAAGGCGAGTTTATTACGACATTGCCAAAGGAAATCTAAGAATGCGTACGCTTTATTACGACATGACGGCAGAGGGCAATGGGCGATGTTTTGTGGGAAGGGCCGCTAGTCTTTTACCCTTCCAGTTCGCGGGCAAGGTAGCGGCCGGTGAGGCTTTCCGGGTTGGCGGCTACTTGGGCCGGGGTGCCCTCGGCCACGATGCGACCGCCGGTCTCGCCGCCGCCCGGCCCCATGTCGATGACGTAGTCGGCGTTGGCGATCATGTCCAGGTCGTGCTCGATGACCACGACGGTGGCGCCGTGCTCGATGAGGTTCTGCAGCACGCCGATGAGGGTTTCCACGTCCAGCGGGTGCAGCCCGATGGTGGGCTCGTCGAAGATGAAGAGGGTGTCGTCCTGGCTGCGGCGCATCTCGCTGGCGAGTTTCAGTCGCTGGGCCTCGCCGCCGGAAAGTGCCGGCGTGGCCTCGCCTAAGGTGAGGTAGCCCAAGCCCAAATCATGCAGGATCTGCAGCTTGTCGCGCACTTTCTTCAGGTTGGCAAGGGCGACAAGCGCTTGGTCAACGGTCAGCGTGAGCACCTCGGGAAGCGATAGCGTGTGCACGCTTTCGAAATCGTCGGCATGGTTGTGCTCCGCTGCTGAGCCTCCGTAGGGGGTGGGCTCATGGGTCGCGTTGCGTTCCATTTCGGCGTCAGCGGACAGTTCGACGTCGCCTTCGATGGCCATTTGAATGGCGTAGGCCTCGCGCCCGTAGCGGCTGCCGCGGCAGTCGGGGCAGGGAATGTCCACGTCGGGGAGGAACTGCACGTCCAGGGAGATTTGTCCCGTGCCGTCGCAGGTGGGGCAGCGCAAGGATCCGGTGTTGTAGGAGAACGCGCCCGCCTTCAGTCCCTGTTCCTTGGCGTCCGGCAGGGCGGCGAAGGCGCGGCGCAAATCGTCCAGCACGCCGGAGTAGGTGCCCACGGTGGAGCGTACGTTCACGCCGATGGGCGTGGCGTCCACCAGATCGACCCGCGCGATGCCCGGAGCGTCCACGGACAGCACATGCCCCGGCAGCGGCGTGCCGGCCAGCGATGCCTTCAGCCCCGCGACCAGGCTTTCTAGCACGAGCGTTGTCTTCCCGGAGCCCGACACGCCCGTCACGCAGGTCAGACGCCCTTTCGGAATGCGTGCTTCCAACGGATGCACGGTGTGGATGGCGTCGGTCTCCAGCGTAATGGCTCCTTCGTCGAAGAGATGTTCGGGCGCGACAGGCGTGCGCACCCGCACCTTCGCCGTGCCTGCCAGAAACGGCCCGATGCGGCTGGCCGGGTTCGCCTCCACCTCGGCCACCGACCCTTGGGCGATGACGCGGCCGCCGTCGGCGCCCGAGCCGGGTCCGATCTCGATGAGGTGGTTCGCGTGGCGCAGCACGGCCACGTCGTGATCCACCATCACCACGGAGTTGCCGTCGGACAGAAGGTCGTCCATGACGCCCAGCAGCCCCTCGATGTTCGCCGGATGCAGCCCGATGGAGGGCTCGTCCAGCACGTAGAGGACGCCGGTGGTGCGGCTGCGCACGGCGCGCGTGAGGGCCACGCGCTGTCGCTCGCCGTTCGAAAGCGTCTCGCTGGCGCGGTCGAGGGTGAGGTACCCCAGCCCCAGCTGCTCCAGCCTCTGGATTGGCTCGGTCATCTCGCTCGTGATGGAGTCGCACATCGGACGCATCTCTGGCGGAAGCCACGGGGCCACGCCAGGCAGCCACTCGCGCAGCTCGTCCAGCGACAGGGCCGTCACCTGGGCGAGATTGCGCCCATCGATGGTGGACGACCGCGCCTTCTCGGAGAGTCGCGTGCCGTGGCAGTCGGGGCACACCGACTCGCAGAGAAACTTTGCCACGCGCGCCATGCCCTTCTCGTCCTTCGCCTTCGCCAGCGCGTTTCTCACGGTGTTCACGGCGCTGTAGTAGGTGAAGTCCAGCTCGGTGGCATGGTCTTTGTTCTTGGGGACGTACAGGATGTGACGCTTCTCCATGGGACCGTGCAGCACGATGTCCTTCTCGGCATCGGTCAGATCTTTGTAGGGCACATCGATGCGTACGCCCATTTCGCGGGCCACCTGCGGCATGAGCGACCACATGAGGTTGCGCCACGGTGCTACCGCGCCCTCTTCCAAGGTAAGGTTGGGGTCGGCGATGAGCGTGGACTCGTCGATGTCGCGCACGACACCGGTGCCGCCGCAGGTGGGGCACGCGCCGCCGCTGTTGAAGGCGAGGTCCTCGGCGGAGGGGCCGTAGAATTCCACGCCGCAGGTGGAGCAGGTAATGGGCAGCTCGGCGGCCACGTTCAGGGTCGGCACGTTCACGTGCCCGTTGGGACACACATGGTAGCCGAGGCGCGAGAACATGAGGCGCAGGTAGTTCAAAAGCTCCGTGGACGTGCCGAACGTGGAGTGCACGCCGGGGATGCCGGGCCGCTGGCGCAGGGCGAGGGCCGCCGGTACGTGCAGCACCTCGTCCACGGTGGCGCGTCCGGCCTGGGAGATGCGCCGGCGCGTGTAGGTGGAAAGCGCCTCCAGGTAGCGGCGGCTCCCCTCGGCATACAGCACGCCCAGCGCGAGCGAGCTTTTGCCCGACCCGGATACGCCCGCGATGCCCACGAGCTGCCGCAGCGGTACATCCAGCGAGAGGTTCTTCAAGTTGTGCACCCGCGCCCCGCGCACCTCAATGGCGGTAGGCTCGGTGAAGGCAAGAGGCGTGGCGGTTTCGATGTGTTCCATGGAGGCTCGATTCTCGCGCGATATGCAAAGCGCCCCGCGGCGGGGCGGGGCGCTTTCGAATTCTGGAGCCAACGAGCGGATTCGAACCGCTGACCTACGCATTACGAATGCGTTGCTCTACCAGCTGAGCCACGTTGGCAAAAGTGCTTCTTGCGAAGCGGCTGTTTAGTATAGCGAACTGGTCGACGCTGCGCAAGCAGCCGCATGGGGGAATTCCCCAGATGCGCACAATGACGGTATCGAAATGCGGGAATTCGCGCTGGCTCGAGCAGCCGGCGTTGCTCTTTCGGGTGCGGCTGGACGCGAGGGGGGTGCCAGATGTGCGAATCGGCTAGTCGGTGTCTTCGCTCGGTTAATCTGGAAAGGCCGTGGGGCGGGGCGGGGGAGGGCGCTCCAACGCTATACTGGTCGCCATCGAAAAAACGGGGAGCGTGAGTTGAAACTGAACGGTTCGACTCGCCTGCGTGCGGCAATCCGCGCGGCTGTCTCCCCTTAAGAGCAACGAGGTGCGTGTATGAGCTTGAGGTTTTCGCTTGCGAAGGCGGCCGGTGCCGTTTCGACCTGGGGGTTGCGCCATGTGGCGCACCGTCCGGCGGCCAACCTGCCGGGGAAGATCGCGCTCAAGATTGATCCGTCGTTGCTTGATGAGCTGAGCAGCAAGTGCACGCAAGGTTCGGTCATCACAGTGGGTACCAACGGGAAGACCTCGACGAACAACCTTCTGGCCGATGCCTTTGAAGCCGCTGGACGCACTATTATCTGCAACCGCACCGGGGCCAATCTGGCCGCTGGCATTTCCTCGGCGCTTCTGCAGCAGCCGGCCGCCCAGTGGGGCGTCTTCGAATGCGACGAGTTGTGGCTTGCCCACGTGCTGCCGCATCTGCGCTCGAACTATGTGCTGCTGCTGAATTTGTTTCGCGACCAGCTCGACCGTTGCGGAGAAATCGACCGCATCCAAACGTCCATTGCGGGCGCGTTGACCGCCTCGCCTGACACCGTGCTCGTGTACAACGCCGATGACCCGCTGTGCGCCCGTATCGCCGATGAGGTGCCCAATCGTACGGTCGCCTTTGGCCTGAGCGAGTCTATGGGCTTGGCCCAAAACACCGTCACCGACGCCCAGATGTGCCAGAAGTGCGACGGCATGGTGCGCTACCATTACCGCCAGTACGGTCAGCTCGGCGACTATTTCTGCGACCAATGCGACTTCGCGCGCCCGACGCTGGACTTCGCTGGGCGCGACATCGCCATCGGGCCCGCTGGCGTGACCATGGAGGTCTGCGGGCCGACTGGCTGTGAATCGGTGCATACGCCGCAGCCGACGCCCTATGCCGCCTACAATCTTGTGGCCTCTTATGCCCTTTGCCGCGAGGTGGGCATTCCCACGGCCGATTTCCAGCGGGCCCAGGATGCTTTCAACCCGCGCAACGGCCGCTTGCAGCGTTACCGTCTGGGTGGTCGCGACGTGCTGCTGAACCTGGCGAAGAACCCCACGGGCTTCAACCAGAACCTGAAGATCGTGGAAGCCGACCGGGGCCCCAAGATGGTGGCCTTCTTCATCAACGACCAGGTAGCTGATGGCCGCGACATTTCTTGGATTTGGGATATCGATTTCGAAGAGCTTGCCGGCCAACCGGATACGGTGGTGTTTGCCGGCGGCTCGCGCGCCCACGATTTGGCCGTGCGCCTGAAGTACGCTGGCATTGAGGCGGCGGTCGTCGAGAACATCGAAGACGCTTTCGCCCGCCTGGGGGCGCTTACCGCTGCCGGCGTGCTGCCGGCCGACGCTGCCGTCTATGCTATTGCGAACTACACGGCACTGCCTCCGGTGCACGCCGCCCTGAACGCCATGGAAGCCGCCGAACCCGCCGAGGCCGCCGAACCCGCTGCTTCCGATCTGGCATCACCGTCGCACGCTGAGGGCGCTGACCCCAAGGCCCCTTCCCACGACGCAGCCGCTTCCGCTTCCGCCACCGCCACTTCCGAGCCTCCCGTCGTTATCGCCCATATGCTGCCCGACCTGCTGAACCTCTACGGCGACGGCGGCAACGTGCGCATCCTGGAACAGCGCCTGCGCTGGCGTGGCATCCCCGTGGAAGTGCGCCGCATCCAGCACGGAGAGGCGGTGGACTTCTCCCAGGTCGACCTCGTTTTCATGGGCGGCGGCCCCGACCGCGAGCAGAAGCTTGCCAGCGAGCAGCTGCTGGCGATGCGCGACGAGCTGGCCGCCTATGTGGAAGGAGACGGCCCGCTGCTTGCCATCTGCGGGGGCTACCAGATTCTCGGTCGCCAGTGGCTGTGGGGCGACGAGCTTGTGCCCGGCCTTGGCCTCATCGACATGGAGACGCGCCGCCCCGGCACGTCGGCCGACCGTCTCATCGACAACATGGTGCTCGAATCTCCGCTGGCCGCCCATCCCGTCGTGGGCTATGAGAACCACGCCGGCCGTACCTACCTGGGCGAGGGCGTGGAAGGTTTCGGCCGCGTCGTGTCCTCCTGCGGTCACGGTAACAACGATGACGATCGCGTGGAGGGCGCCCGCTACAAGAACGTCGTGGGCACCTATTCCCACGGGCCGCTTCTTTCCAAGAACCCGGAAGTGGCCGACTGGCTGCTCGCCCGCGCTCTCGAACGCCGTGCGGAGCGCACCGGAACCCCGGCCGCCGATCTCGCTCCTCTTGATGATAGCGCCGAGCTCGCCGCCAACGCCTCCATGGTCAAGCGCCTGTCGTAGGAGACGCTTCAATGTTGATGCTCCTGCTCGGCGCATCCGTGGCGAAGTTGTGGGCAATCTGCCGTTCTCCTATGGCTTTTCACTGGTAATGGGGCCCATTTTGTTGCGCCGTTCGGCAATTCTTTGCCAAAATGTTACTTCGAATTGAGCAAATCTTGGCTTTGCGGCGCTGTGCGGCTTGCGGTTCTGCTTGCCAGGAAACACGAACCACGAAAGCGAGACCTTCCAGGATGGCCGAAACTCCAGGCAAGAACAACCCCCGCGCGCAGCACGCATCTCAGCCCACGGGGAAGTCGAACAATCCAAGGCATTCGCAGCCTGTCGGCGCCAACAACCCCCGTAACTCCCAGCCCATAGGGAAGGTGACGAACAACCCCCGTCATTCTCAGCCGGTGGGGTCGAATAACCCGCGCCATTCTCAGCCCGTCGGCTCGAACAACCCGCGGCACTCCCAGCCGCTTCCCAAGCAGCCTGCCCTCGAGGGAACGGTGGCCGACGCCATGCCGGTGCTGCCTCCCATGGCCGAGCCCAACCCCTATTCCCGCGGGGCCACGGGCGACGACTACGCGAAGGATCGACGCCGCAAGAAGCGCAAGCGCATTCTGCTCGGCGTGCTGGCCTTTGTGTTGGTGGGCGTCCTCGGCGCCACGGGGGCCGCGTGGGCCTATATCTCCGGCATCGAACAGGAGATGAACGAGGACATCACGCCTGAGGTTGTGGAAGCCCTGGAGGCGCCGGCCGAATACGACGGTGGCACCTTCTACATGCTGCTCATGGGCACCGACAAGTCGGCCGCTCGCGAGCAATCGACCCAGTATGCCGGCGACACCTTCCGCTCCGACTCCATGATCCTCACGCGCGTCGATCCTCAGAACAAGAAGGTCACCATGGTGTCGATGCACCGCGATACCGAGATTGAGATCGAGGGCTACGGTCTGCAGAAGCTGAACGCCTCCTATGCCATCGGCGGCCCGGCGCTTGCCATCAAGACGGTTTCGCAGATGGCCGGCGTGCCCATTTCCCACTATGCCGAGATCAACTTCGACGGCTTCGAAGAGGTCGTTGACGCTCTGGGCGGCGTGGAAGTGGACGTGCCGATGGAAATCAACGACGACGAGGCCGGCGGCCATGTCGATGCAGGCGAGCAGACCCTGACCGGCGAAGAGGCGCTCATTTTGTGCCGTTCGCGCCACTCCTACGACGAGTACGGCGACGGCGACCGCTACCGCGCGGCCAATCAGCGCCTGGTGCTGGGCGCCATTGCCAAGAAGATTCTCTCGGCCGATCCGGCCACCATGGCCAACACCATCAGCGCGCTTTCCCAGTACATCACCACCGATTTCAAAGTGGGCGATATCGTGGCGCTGGCCACCTCCATGCAGGGCATCGATCCGTCGAAGGACATCTACTCCGCCATGGAGCCGACGATCAGCGAGTATAAGAACGACACGTGGTACGAGCAGCTTGATGTGGCGGCGTGGAACACCATGATGGGCCGCGTGCGCGAGGGGCTTCCGCCCACCGAGGCCGATGAGGTCGACGAGTTGAACGGCACGGTGCTCGCTAGCGTTGGCGACGGCAAGGCGGCCGCGAGCGACAGCGAGGGCGTGCAGGGCGCAAACGGCACGCAGCGCCAGACCTTCGGCGAGACGCGCACGGGCATCGTCACTATCAAGAACGGCAACGGCATCAACGGCGTGGGCGCCGAGGCGCTCGAGCGCATCAAGCCCCTCGGGTATACCGCCGACGCCTCCAACGCGAACAGCTTCAGCTACGAGGAGACCGTGGTCGTCTTCGACACACCCGATCAGCGCGTTTACGCCGAGGAGCTCATCGACGCCCTCGGCTGCGGCCGCGCCGTGCAGAACACTGACGGCGAGTACGTCTACGACGGCGACTTCCTCATCCTGATCGGTAGCGATTGGCAGTAGGAAGCCGTGCATCTCATCAACCGAAAGGGCCCCGCATTGGGGCCCTTTTGCGAGCAAAGGAGTCCCATGCGATTTGTTTCGTGGAATGTGAACGGCATTCGTGCTGTGCTGAAGAAGAACTTCCTGGAGGTGTTCGACGCCTTCGACGCGGATATCTTCGCCATTCAGGAGACGAAGTGCCAGGTCGGCCAGGTTGAGCTGGATCTGCCGGGCTACCACCAGTACTGGAGCGCCGCCGAAAAGAAGGGGTATTCGGGCACGGCGGTGTTCACCCGCGAGGAGCCGCTGCGGGTACTGCACGGTTTGGGCAACGAGTACCTGGACGCCGAGGGACGCATCGTGGCCTGCGAGTTTCCCCAGTTCTGGTTCGTGAACGTGTACACGCCGAACTCCCAGATGGAACTTGCGCGCATCGACCACCGCATGGAATGGGACGACGCGTTCCGCGACTTCTGCAAGGGGCTCGAGGCCGGCGTGCTGCCCGACGGCAGCGCCAGCGATCCGAAGCCGGTGGTGATGTGCGGCGACTTCAACGTGGCGCATGAGGAGATCGACCTGAAGAACCCGGGCCCCAATCGCGGGGCGTCGGGCTTCTCCGATGAGGAGCGCGGGAAGTTCACCGAACTGGTGGACGCCGGCTTCACCGACACGTTCCGCCTGCTGCACCCCGACGAGACGGGCCGCTACAGCTGGTGGAGCTATCGGTTCCGCGCCCGCTCGACGAACGCGGGATGGCGCATCGACTACTTCCTCGTGAGCGATGAGCTGCGCGATAAGGTGGTGGCGGCGAGCATCTACGACGACGTGGAGGGCTCCGACCACTGCCCAGTCGGCCTCGAGCTCGACCTCGACTAAATCCATTACCGTAGGCTGATTCCGTAGGGGCAGCCCTTGGGCTGCCCTTGCTCCCGACAACGGCGCCGCTCGGAGCCAAGGGCGGCGCAAGCACCGCCCCTACGCAAAGAGTCACCAAGAAAAGGAATCCATCATGCTGAAGATAACCGTCGTTGCCGTGGGCAAGCTTAAGGAGAAGTTCTGGGTGGCGGCCTGCGACGAGTACTTGAAGCGGCTGCGCCCCTACGCGAAGGTGACCGTGGCCGAGATTCCCGATGTCGATCCGGCGCGGGCCGGCGGTGTGGAGGCGACTCGCGAGCGCGAAGGCGCAGGCATTCTGGCGGCCGTGCCGGAGGGGGCGCACGTCATCCTCATGGCCATCGAGGGAAAGCAGCGCTCGAGTGTCGACTTCTCCCGCCACCTGGACGATTTGGCTCTGCGCGGCGCAAGCGAGCTCGCGTTCGTCATCGGCGGTTCCGACGGTGTGAGCGATGCGGTGCGCGCCCGGGCCGACGAGACGTTCTCCTTCGGCCCCATCACCCTGCCCCACAACCTGGCCCGCGTCGTGCTGCTCGAGCAGCTCTACCGCGCCTTCAAAATCTCCCGCGGCGAGCCCTACCACAAGTAGGGTCTCTTCTCGACGTCCAGTCAAAAGTGGGAAAGCGTTGTGCCCAGTTTTGGGCAGAAGCCCGGCTGCCCTCTTCCTATACTGGCCTCATTCGCCAAGAGGGGGCGCAATCATGAGGGATGAGCCCTCCTCTTTCAGGCGATTCAGCGTTGCAATGCGCATCGCTGCTCTTACGAGAGAAAGAGGAGGAGTATGGAAGAGAAAGAGCAATTCGCTCCCACCGAGATCGTGAAGGACGGCAAGGTCACCCGCCGCACCTTCGTGAAGGGCGCGGGATGGCTGACCATCACGTCCGCCATCGGCGCCAGCGCCCTTGGCTGCGCACCGTCGAAGCAGGCCGCCGAGGAAGAGCCCCTGGCCGAGACCGGCCCGGTGGCCGACCCCGAGGAGGGCTTCACCTACAAGAGCGCCTGCTGCTCGGTGAACTGCACCTCGCGCTGCCATCTGCGCGCTCGCGTGAAGGATGACAAGATCTACACCGTCACCCCCGGCCAGATGCCCGGGCGCGACGACTACGCCAACTGCTGCCTGCGCTCCATCGGCTTGGGAACGCGTACTCACGATGAGAGCGTGCGCGTCATGCATCCCATGAAGCGCACCGGCGAGCGCGGCAGCGGCGAGTTCGAGCAGATCACCTGGGAGCAGGCCATCGACGAGATCGCCGAGCGCATGGAGGCCACCAAGGCGCAGTATGGCCCTAAGGCTTGCGGCTTCTACTCGTTCACGGGCAACCTGTCGAAGCTCTCCTGGGAGGCACCCACCCGTTTTGCTGGCACCTATGGCGCCACCGCCTTCGACATCGAGGGCATTATGGGCGACCATGGCGCCACCATGGGCATGACGCTCTGCTTCGGCCAGGGCCGCGGCGCCCACGACACGCGCGACTACCTGAACTCCAAGATGGTGGTGCTCTGGGGTCGCAACGTGGCCGACACCCACACCTCCGAGTTCCGCTACCTCGTGAAGGCTCGCGAGAACGGTGCCAAGATCGTCGTCGTGGATCCGCGCCTGTGCTCCACGGCGGCCATCGCCGATCAGTGGATCCCCATCAAGGCCCAAACCGACCCGGCTCTGGCCCTCGGCATGATGAACGTCATCATCAGCAAGGACCTGCACGCGAAGGACTGGCTCGTCGCGAACTCCGTGGCACCGTTCCTCGTGCGCGAGTCCGACGGCGCGCTCTTGCGCGACGGCGAGGGCGAGGACGCCGCCTGGATGGTGTGGGACACGGCCGCGAACCAGGCGGTGCCCAACACCACCGAGGGCGTGACGGCCGCGCTTTCCGGCACCTTCGAAGTGAACGGCGAGGCGTGCCGTACCGCTTTCGACCACCTGTGCGACGAGGTGTCCAAGTACACCCTGGAGTACACCTCCGAGATCACCGGGCTGGATCCCGAGGTCATCGAGGCCTTCGCCATGGATTACATCAACGCCCAGCCGGCTGGCATTCGTATGGGTCAGGGCATGCAGCGCGTCTATAACTCCCACTCGCCCTTCCGCACTGTGGCCACGCTGGCCGCCGTGGCTGGCTACATTGGCGTGGAAGGCGGCGGTGCGTCCCACGCGGGCGGCACGGCGTCCATCCGCTCGACCCCCGGCGTCACCATTCCGGCGTTTAACTATGACGAGTGGGCCGACACGGGCGCCAACGAGGTGAACATGGTGAAGAGCTCGACGCTCTACGACCAGATCATCACCAAAGACCCCAATCCCATCGACTTCATGTGGTTCGCGAACTCGAACTTCATCAACATGAGCCCCGATGCCAACAAGATCATCAATGAGGTGCTGCCCAACATCTCCACCATCGTGACGGTGGATCCCTACTGGACCTGGACGGCGAAGTACTCCGATTATGTGCTGCCGGCCTGCAACTACTGGGAGAAATGGGACTTCCTCGATCGCTCGCCCTGGGTGTTCTTCCAGAGCCCCGCGGTGACGCCGGCTGGCGAGAGCAAGTCCGACGTCGAGATCATGTCGCTTCTCGCGGCCAAGGTGGGCCTGGGCGATTTGTGGTCGAAGACCGACGAGGAATGGGTGCGCAGCTTCGTGAACGAGGAGCATCCGGCTTGGGAGGGCTTCGATTTCGACAAGGCCGTGGAAGAGGGCATCTGGGGACGTCCCGACGGCATCTACGACTCCCAGATTGTCTACGCCGACGGCGTGTTCAAGACGCCTTCCACGAAGTTCACGTTCTACAACGACGACCTGGTGGAATTCGAGGAGGAAGTGCCCTGCTACAAGCCCATGCTGGAGGATCCGAAGGGCCCGCTCGGCGAGAAGTACCCGCTCGTGTTTCTGCAGTACCACGACCGCATGAACGTGCACACCCAGCACATCGGCATTCCGGCGCTGGCGGGCATTCAGGACGAGCCTCTGCTGGAGATGAACCCGGTGGATGCCAAGGCCCGCGGTATTGCCGACGGCGACGTGGTGAGCATCACAAACGATCGTGGCGCCTGCAAGATGAAGGTGTTTGTCACCGAGGGCATCGTGCCCGGTACGGTGGCCACCCAAAGCGGCTGGACTCCCGACTACACCATTGAGGGCAACTACCAGACGCTGACCCACTTGACGTTGAACCCCACAGAAGAGCACATTTCCCAGACCTGCACGGCATTCTACGACGTGCTGGTGGAAGTAGAGAAGGCGTAGGTGCGACATGGCTAAGCAATATGGAATGGTGATCGACACGACTCGCTGCATGGGCTGCCAGACCTGCGCGGTTGCCTGCAAGGTATCCAACGACGTGCCCGGCGAGCTGTATTGGGCCCATGTGGAAGGACTCGAGGGCGATCTGTACCGCCCGACGGGCACCTTCCCGAAGGTGAAGATGAACTTCCGCCCCACGCTGTGCAACCATTGCGCCGAGCCGGCTTGCGTGGCCAACTGTCCCACCGGCGCCATGGCGAAGCGCGAGGACAACGGCGCTGTGGTGGTGGATCAGGACGTGTGCATCGGGTGCGGCACCTGCGTGAACTCGTGCCCCTACGAGGTGCCGCAGATTGACGAGGAGGCCGGCGTGTCCTCGAAGTGCACCCTGTGCTTCGATCGTCTGGACAACGACCATCGTCCGTGGTGCGTGCAGGCCTGCCCGGCCGAGGCCCGCATCGTCGGCGACCTGAACGATCCGGAAAGCGAAGTGTCGAAGTACATCGCCGAGAAGGGCGCGGTGCCTTATTTGGAAGAGAACGGCACGACGCCTTCGGTCTATTACGTGTAAGCCCTCCCTCCCATAGGGGCAGCGACCGAGTGCCGCTGCCCCTCTTCGCTTCGAGGGAAGGCGCTTTGGTACAATGAGGTCGCGGACGCGGGGGATCGGACGCGAGAGGGGAGGGGAACTATGACGTGGACGGGAAAGAACGAGGTGCTCGACGAGGTCATCAGCCGTGCCGAGCTAGAGCGCATGCTTGACGAGGCGGGCGCCACTTATACCTCGCGGCGCATTCCGGCCGGTGCCATGGTGTTCTGGAGCGGCGAGCCGGATGGCAACCATTACTATGTTGAAAGCGGCTCGGTGGAGCTGTACGGCGTCGATGCCGCTGGGCGCAAGAAAGTCATCGACCGCTACGGCCCCGGCATGTTCTTCGGATTCCATATTCTGCGCGATACCAATCTGACGATGTCGACGGCGCAGTGTTTGGAGGACAGTCGCATTCTGGCCATTCCCAAGGAATCGTTCTTCAAGTTGCTTCGCGGAGGCTCGGATTTCTCCGAATACTGCGTGCGCTATTTGTTCGGGCTTTTGTCCATGCAGACCAATGAGATGCTGAACCAGTCGTTCTACGTGACGGCCCAGCGGGTGCCCATGCTGCTCGCCAAGTTGGCGGCTGAGCGTCTTGCGGAAGGCGCGGCGCAGCAAACGGTGGTGCTCCCCTACAGCAACAACGACATCGCCGACATGCTCGGCGTGAGCCGCAACTCGGTCACCTCGGTCATCTCGCGCTTGCAGGCCCAGGGGGTCATCGAGAAGCAGCGCAGTGCCATTCGCATCATCGATGCGCAGCGTCTTGTTGAGATTGCCCAGCTCGAGCAGGAGTAGGGCGCCATGGGCCGGAAACTTGCCCCACTGTTTTTCGCCGCCTTCCTCGCTTACGGCTACAACAACATCTTCATGACGCTGACCCCCTCTTTTGTGGTGGCTGCGGGAGGGACGTTGGCGGAAGCGGGGCTTCAGAACAGCGTGTATCTGGCCGCGGCGGTCCTCTTGCGCTTCGCCTTCGGCCCGGCGGCGGATCGGTGGGGCACGAAGCCGGTCATGCTGGTGGGCCTTGCATCGTTTGTGCTCGGGGGCGTTCTGTTCCCGCTGTGTGCCGAGTTCTGGCAGATGCTTTTGGTGCGCTGCGTGCAGGCGGTCGGCCTTGCTTCTTTCTGGTCGTCGGCCACAGCCACCGTTTCGGAGGCGGCGCCGCCCCAGGCTCGGGGCCGCTGGCTCGGCCTGTATCGCCTGACGACCTCCGCTTCGCTTCTTCTGGGGCCTCTTGTGGCGTTCGGACTCGTGAAGGCCGCGGGGTTCGCCGCATGCTTTCGAGTGCTTGCTGGATGCTCTGCGGTCGCTTTGGTTTGCGTTGGCGCCATGAGGCTCCCTCGCCGCCATCGGTGCGAGCGACTTCGGGTAGCGTCGCCCTGTGCGAAGGGCTCGTTTCCCCTGTCTGGAGTTGTCGGCATAGCAGTGGCCGGGACGTTTGTCGCCGCCATGGGATACGGCTTGTTGTTCAGTTTTGGAGGCACCTTCATCTCAGCCGCCGGAATGACCGGAAACGAGGGATGGTGCTTCACGCTTATTGGACTCGGGGGCCTTGCGGCCAATCCCGTTGCCGGTATCCTCTGCGATTGCCGTGATGCGCGCCGGTTATTCGGCGTCCATGGGCTGCTCATGGGGATGGGCGTTGCGCTCTTCGCCGTGGCGGCATCGTCTTTGCCAGCCCTGGTCGTTTCGGGGCTTTGCATCGGCTATGGCTATGCGGGCGCCATGGTGTGCGCCCAGGCTATGATTGCTCGCCAGGTGGCGGAGGGGCGCCAAGCGACGGCGCTTGCTCTGCAGCAGAACGCCATCGATGTCGGCATCGCCTCCGCGAGCGCTCTGTACGGAGGCGTGTTCTCGGCGCTCGGGCCTTCCGCGGCAGAGCCGTTTCTCTTTCAAGCATGTTTTGTGACGATATGTGGAGTTGTCCTCGTGGCCGTGCGATCGGGTTCTCGTGATGATTCAAAGGGCTCTTCTGCTTGAAAAACGACGGGTAGCGTAGTTCTGCAAACAGAAGGGGCGGCCACTGATCAGCATTTCCCCAGGTCGCATTTCTCGAAAGAGGGGAAAGCGGGCGTAGCAACTACGCTACCCGTCGTTTTCCAAGCAGAAACCACCCGCGAGGCGAGCGCACGAAGCGAGCGGCGTCTTACTTCTTCACGACCTCGATGGTCACCTCGGCTGGGGCGGGCAGCTCGGCGGTGCAGTGGGGGCAGCGGGTGGCGCCCACGTTGATCTCTTCCAGGCAGAAGGGGCAGGTGGGGGCGTGCTCGATGACTTCCTCGCCCTTGGCGTTCTTCATGAAGGGCAGCTTCGCCGTGCCGTCCTTCATCTTGTTGAAGGCCTTCACGATCATGAACACGACCCACGCCACAATGAGGAAGTTGATGATGGCGCTGATGAACGCACCGAAATCGATGCCGTTCTCGGTGCCGGCGACGGGGATGGTGAGCCCGGCGACATCGGTGCCGTTGCCGCCTGTGATGAGCTTGATGAGCGGATTGATGATGTCGTCGGTCAGCGACGTGACGATGGCCGTGAACGCTGCGCCGATGATGATGCCGACGGCCATATCGATCACGTTGCCGCGGTTGATGAACTCCTTGAACTCGGCCAAGAGACTTTTCATGGTCGATCCCTTCTCGCGCGAAACCTTCTGCCAAGGTATTATGGCGCTCTTTTGCCGCGTGTCCATAGCGTCGTGATAACATGGCGCCAACCGTTTACAAGGAGTTACGACAACCGTGGATACAGCGAAAATCGAAGCAGGCGTCCGCCTGATTTTGGAAGGTGTCGGGGAAGACCCCGAGCGCGAGGGGCTGCTGGACACGCCGGCGCGCGTGGCCCGCATGTACGAGGAAGTGCTCGGCGGCCTGGAGGAAGATCCGGCGCGTCATTTCGATGTGACCTTCGATGAGGGGCATGAGGAAATCGTGCTGGTGGGCGACATTCCGTTCTACAGCATGTGCGAGCACCATCTGGCACCGTTTTTCGGGAAGGCGCACGTGGCCTATGTGCCCGGCAAGGACGGGCGCATCTGCGGCATCTCGAAGCTGGCGCGGCTGGTGGACGGCTTCGCCAAACGCCCCCAGGTGCAGGAGCGCCTGACTGGGCAGATTGCCGATACGCTTGTGGAAGCGCTGCACCCGGCCGGCGTCATCGTGGTGCTGGAGGCCGAGCACATGTGCATGAGTATGCGCGGCGTGAAGAAGCCGGGCGCGAAAACGACCACGCGGGCCGTGCGCGGCTGCTTCGAAACCGATGCCGACGCGCGTTCCGAGGCGCTGTCGCTGATTTTCCGCCACTAAAGCGATGCCCGTTTCGCTGCGGGCGAGCATGAAGCATCTACCCGCGCCAGCCTAAGCGGGCGCAAGCGAGTTGAAGGATTCCGTCCCCACTAGAAAGAAGGTTTCCCATGAAGTGTGTCATCTCCGTCCTCGGCAAGGACCGCTCCGGCGTGGTGGCTGCCATCGCCACGACACTGGCCGACTGCGGCGCCAACATCGACGACATCTCCCAGACGATTCTCGGCGAGGGCCGCATGTTCTCCATGACCATGATGGTGACGCTCGATTCCGCCGTCGCCGACTTCAACACCGTGCAGGAGCGCTTGGCCGCCGACGGCGAGCGCCTTTCCATGCAGGTCCTCATCCAGCGCGAGGACGTCTTCCAAGCGATGTACGAGATTTAGAACGCCGCTTCGATCTCGCATACGCTTGGCCCGCGCTGGGGCAGAATTGCCGCTACGGATGCGCGTCGACGGGCGATTGTGCCGCGACGGTGCCGCCGCCCGAAATTCCTGCTGCGCGCCTTCTTGATCGTTACCGATGTCCATCGCCAGCGCTTGAGGCGTCGCTAAAGCCCACGCGCTCAGAACAAAAAAAGCACATTTTCCAAGACGTCGTACCGGTTTTTGCTCGGCCGTCTATTTGATTACCGAGAAATGCCAGGTCAGCGAGTTGCATCCCGAGCTTTGCTTCTGAGCGATTTGGAAAATGTGCTATTTTGGAAGCGATTACTTGGAAAATGTGTTTTTCTGTATCGCCGATTTTTGCACGTACCCGATTTTGTCCATTATTTCACAATTTCCAAAACTGACGCTGAAGGAAGCCGGAAGAGAGGGCGCTGAAACGTGCGTCGCCCTCTTGGCGAGACGTTTTCTCCTCCAGCCACGTTTCGTATCCTCCGGAACTGCAGATGGTAGAATGCTTTCCACAAATATGCGTAATCGAAGGCAAATAGGGACGGAAGATGACCCGAATTTACACATGCAATGTGCCCATTGAGGCGGATCTGGTGGATGCGTTCTGCTGGCTGCAGAAAGGGTTCACCGACCAGTTCGTTTACTACGATAAGCAGCGTGCCTGCCGCTACATGGGACTCGGCCGCTGTATCGCGCTGCCCAGTTTGCGCGATGTGGAATACGAGTACGGCGAGGGCAGCTCGCTGCACGAGGTCGCAACTGGTGAGGCTGCCGCCGATCAGCCGCCGGTGTTCTTCTCGTTCAACCGTTTCGACGCCACCAATCCCGCTCCGGCCGACGAGCTGATGGCGTCGTTCCCGCGGCTGCGGTTCATGCTGCCGGAAATCGTGCTCATCGAGAACGAGCGTGGGCGCTTCTTGCAGGTGAACTCGCTGGGGCCGGTGTACCCGGGTCGCGTGGCGCGCTTCGTCCGCATGGTGGCTGCCGCGCCGTGCCGCCGACGCGTGGTCATTCCTTTCGCGCTGGAGCCCGATTCGCGCGAGGCGTGGGACGCGGCCATGGACGCGGCGCTTGCGGCCATAGGGGAGGGTCGGGTGTCGAAGGTGGTGCTCTCGCGGCGGTTGCGCCTTGTGGCCGAGCATCCCTTCTCATCGAAGGATCTGCTCGTAAACCTCATCGACGGCGATGCCCGCGGCACGGTGCTTCTGTACCGTTACGCCGACGTCTTCTTTTGCGGCTGCACACCCGAGCTTCTCGTGCGTAAACGCGGCGATGTGGTGGAATCGATGTGCCTGGCGGGGACATGTCCTGCCGGAGCTACGGCGGCGGAATCGGACGCGCTGGCAGAGGCGCTTCTGGCCGACGGGAAGAACCGCGCCGAGCACGATTACGTGGTGCAGCTCATTCGCAGCGTTCTTGACCGCGTTTGCTACGACGTCGATGTTCCCGCCGTGCCCGAGATCATGCGGCTTGCCCACGTGCAGCACCTGTTCACGCCGGCCCGCGCCCGCGTGCTCGCTGGCATCACGCTGGCCGACCTCATGGAGGATCTGCATCCCACCCCCGCCGTGGCTGGCACGCCGGTGGGGGAGGCGAAGATGCTGCTGCGGGCCATCGAGCCCTACAACCGCGGATTCTATGCGGGAGCCTGCGGTTTCGTGGACGGCGCCGGCGACGGCGAGTTTTCCGTGGCCCTGCGCACCGGCGTTTTCGACGGCGAGATGGGCTATGTCTACGGCGGCTGCGGCATCGTCGGCGAGAGCGATGCGGACGCCGAGTACGAGGAAATCGACCTGAAGCTGCGCACCATCCTTTCCGCTTTCGGCGCGTAACCTCTTGCTGCGCGGTTCTTGGGGCGCGTTTCGTGCGCTATCATGGACGGACGAAACGCGCGAAAGGAAGTGGCGATGGCCATAACGACGACTCATCAGCAGGATACGGCGCTGTTCGTGGCGGCGTTCTTCGACGAGATGGTGCGCTGGGGCGTGCGCGAGGTGGTGGTGAGCCCCGGCTCGCGGTCGACGGCCTTGGCCATGGCGGCCTACGAGCTGGAGCAGCGCCGACCCCAGGATCTGCGAGTTTATGTGGATATCGACGAGCGCGGGGCGGCTTTTCTCGGCCTGGGCCTTGCGAAGGCGAGCGGCCGCCCCGTGGCGCTCGTGTGCACCTCGGGCACGGCCTTGGCGAACTACTACCCGGCGGTTATCGAGGCGGAAACGTCCCGGGTGCCGCTCATCGTGCTATCCGGCGACCGGCCCCCGCAGCTGCAGGGCCTCGGCGCGCCGCAAACCACAGACCAGCTGAAGGCCTATGGCAGTCACGTGCGCTCCTTCCGCGCCATGCCCACGCCGCGCGGCCGCGACCGCGACATCGCCTTCGCCCGCCAGGCGGCCCGCGAGGCCGTGCTCGCCGCGCTTGGCCCGACGGCTACGCTGGCTCCCTACCGCGAGCCGGCGCCGGCAAAGGAGGGGTTGCGCGAGTCCGCGACGACCGGTGTGCTTGAAGGGGCGGATTCTGCGGTCGCGGCGGCTTCCCTCGGCAAGCATGCTGCTGTTTCAGCTGGCTCTGGAGCCGCCGCGCTGCCGACGGATCCTGCTGCCACCGTTGCGCTGCCGATGGATCCTGCTGCCACCGTCGCGATGCCGGCGAATTCCGCGATCGCTGGCGCTCCCGCCGATGCTCCCGCGCGGGATGCTGCTGACGACTTTGCGGGCGCAGCCGCTGAAGAGGCCGATTCTTTCCAGCCGATCTTCTACAACGAGGCCGGCGACATTGTGAACTACAACCCGAACGTGCAGGTGGCTTCCCGCGCCTGCATGCACCTGGCCGGCCCCGTGCACGTGAACTTCCCCTTCGATGCCCCGCTCAAGCCCGATTTCGCTGGCGCCGATTTGCAGGCCATGCAGCGCGCCGCTCGCGATTGCTTCGCTCTGGGTGCCCGCAATGCCAGCATCGCCGCGAAGGACGGCGCTCTTCTCGATTTGGGCCCGCTTGTTGGCTCTGCCGGCACATTGCCCCCTTCGAGTGTCGAGGCCATCGAGCGCCTTCTGTGGAAGCGCCCCTCTTTGGTGCTCGCCGGCGAGGGCTCCTGTGAGACTGTGGCCGAGGCAGAGGAGATCCTCGCCTGGGCGCGCAAGCTGTCGCTGCCGGTGCTTGCCGATCCGCTGTCGGGCCTGCGCTCCATCGACGACCCGCTTATCATCGACAACTACGACAACCTCTGCGCTCGCGCCGACTGCCCCGTGCCCGAGGTGGTCATCCGCTTCGGTCGCTATCCTGTCTCGAAAAGTGCAACCGCTCTGCTCGAGCGCGTGCGTCCCGTCTCCCTGGCCGTTGATGTTGCCGAGACGCGCGATTTCAACGCGGCGACGGACGTGTTCGTGGGCACGACACCCCTCGGGTTCGTGCGCAGCGGATGGCGCGCCGAGGGCCGCAAGGCCCAGCACCGCTTCGCTGATGCCTGGGTCGCCCTCAACGACGAGGCGCGCCTGCGCATTCTCGCCGTGGAATGGGACGGCGTGGCCACCCACGATTCCGAGGCCGCGGAAGGCGCCTACGTGCGCTCGCTTCTGGAGCTGGCGCCGGAAGGCTCGTGTCTCTTTTCGGCGAATTCCATGAGCATCCGCGCCGTGGATACCTTCTACGTGAAAGACGGCAAGCCCCTGGCCGTGATGGCCAATCGCGGGCAGAACGGCATCGACGGCGTGGTCTCGACGGCGGTGGGGGTGGCGCAGCACTTCGCCCAGACGACGTTTCTCACCGGCGACTTCACGCTGCTGCACGACCTCTCCGGCCTGGCGCTCCAGCGCGAGATGCTGCTCCAGCGCCGCGGACCCGCAGGGACGCCGTCGCTGGTCATCGTGCTTCTGAACAACAACGGCGGCGCCATCTTCGACATGCTGCCCCAGGCCTCCGCCGACCCGTACTTCGAGCGGCTGTTCCTCGCGCCCCAGGACGTGCGCTTCACCGAGGCTGCCGCCGCCTTCGGCATTCCGTCGGCCAGCGTGCACACGGTCGGCGCCTTCCGCAGCGCCTACGAGCAGTTCCTCGGCACGCCGGGCATCAGCCTCATCGAAGTCGCCCTGCCCCTGCGCGGCGTTCGCGACCGTTACGCCCCTTATCAGCGCTAATGATGGCCGCTGTGAAGACCGCGATTCCAACAAAGCCCCCGTACGTCTTGCTGCACGGTTTCGCCCAAGCACCGGCCACGTGGGGCGAGGTGGCGCGGCGGCTGCAGGCGGCCGGTCACCGCACCTATGCCCCCGACTTGTACGAGGGCAAGGGCGATCTCAAGCTGTCGAGCTGGGAAGGAGCAGGGGAGGGCGAGAAAGAGACGGAAGGCGGGGAAGGTGACACGAATGCTGGGGGCATCGCGGTAGCGGAGCGCGACCCGCTGACCTCCCTGGAGGCGGTGTGCGACCGAGCGGCAGCCATCATTCGGTTAATCGCTCAGGCCGATGGCGCGCCGGTGCTCGTCGGCTATTCCATGGGCGGCCGCATCGCCGCCGAAACCGTAGTGCGCCATCCCAATTTGCCACTGGCGGGGTTGGTTTTGGAAAGCGCGGGGCTGGGGCCGTCCGACGAAGCGGCCCGGGCCACCTTGGCCGAGCGTAACGCCACTTGGGCCCGGCGGCTTCGCGAAGAGGGGGCCGCTGCCTTCATGGACTGGTGGGAGACGCTGCCGCTGTTCGCCACGCAGCGCGACCTTTCGTCGGAGGTGCGCGTCGCCATCCGAGCCGAGCGTGAGGCCCACAGCGCCGAGCTCCTTGCCCGCTCGCTAGAAGCCTGGGGTGCCCACCACCAAGCCGCTGAAGCGGCTACGCTTTCTGCCGTCTCCGACCTGGCCAGGCAAGGCGTTCCGGTGCTCTACGTTGCCGGGGTCCTTGACGAGAAGTACGCCGCTGTAGCCGCCCGCGCCCATGCTGTCGGCGTTCCTGTGGTGCTCGTTCCCAATGTCGGCCACAACGTGCACCTTGAATCCCCCTCCGCGTTTGGGGGGATCGCTGAAGGTGTTCTCGCTGAAGGCGGTTTTGTTGAAGGCGCCCTGGCTTGAAAATCACGAAAGATCGGATATCAGGCTGAAAAGGGATCTTTCTCGTACTTTCTAAGTCACGTGCGCAAAGCCTTCTCGCCGGCTTTTCTAAATTATGAGTCACAAACACACTTTATTATGCTAAAGTGTCGGCCATGATTTTCGTTCAGGGACATAAAGGCGGCATGGACGCGGCGGCGCTTGCCGTGGCAAGCCAGCACATCGCCCAGCAGTCGTGCGATGCGGTGGCCTGCGCCCTCATGAGCGCGCACAAGGCTGCCCAGTGTTGCACCGACGCGGTCGAGCGTGCGCTGGCCAGTGCGCACAAGGCGGCTCAGTGTATCGCCGAGGCGGCCCGCGCTATCGCCAGCCAGCACGAGGCCCAGCAGTCCCTGCGCGAAGTCTCCCCACAATTCGAGTTCCGATACCTTTAGCACACGGGTTTTCGCCCGTGGCTATTTTTTTGTAGCCAAGGGCGAAAAGTCGTGTGCGCCATCGGACGTATCCGCGCAATGGAAGGAAAGTAGAAGGACATGATCGCGAAAATTCTCTTGGTAATTGCCTTCGTGGCCGTGGCGGTGGCGGTGGGCATCTACTGTCGCCGGCACACGGGCACCGTGGACGGCTTCATTTTGGGCGGCCGCAACGTCGGCCCGTGGATGAGCGCCTTCGCCTACGGCACGAGCTACTTCTCGGCTGTGGTGTTCGTCGGCTACGCGGGCCAGTTCGGCTTCAAGTACGGCATCTCGGCCACCTGGGCCGGCATCGGCAACGCCATCATCGGCTCGCTGCTTGCCTGGTGGGTCTTAGGCCCCCGCACCCGCGAGATGACCCATCGCCTGCAGGCCTCCACTATGCCGGAGTTCTTCGGCAAGCGCTATAACTCCCGGGCGCTGCGCATTGCGGCGGCGGCCATCATCTTCGTGTTCCTCATCCCGTACACCGCCAGTGTCTACAACGGCCTGTCGCGCCTGTTCGGCATGGCCTTCGCGCTGCCTTACGACGTGTGCGTCATCGGCATGGCGGTGGTCACCTGCGTTTACGTGGTGCTCGGCGGGTACATGGCCACGGTTATGAACGACTTCATTCAGGGCATCGTCATGCTGCTCGGCATCATCGCCGTCATCGTGGCGGTCATCCTGAACAACGGCGGCTTCTCCGAAGCCATCATTTCTCTGTCCCAGATTCCCGCCGAGGGCTCGGCCATGCAGGGCCCCTTCGTCAGCTTCTTCGGGCCCGATCTGTTCAACCTGCTCGGCGTGGTCGTGCTCACCTCGCTTGGTACCTGGGGTCTGCCGCAGATGGTGCAGAAGTTCTACGCCATCAAAACCGGTCCCGCCATCAAGCAGGGCGCTATCATCTCCACTATCTTCGCCTTCGTGGTGGCCGGCGGCTCTTACTTCCTCGGCGGCTTCGGGCGCCTTTACGAGGGCCAGATCGAGTACGCCGCCAACGGCACGCCCGTCTACGACTCCATCATCCCGACGATGCTGTCCACGCTGCCCGACGTGCTCATCGGTCTGGTGATCGTGCTCGTGCTGTCGGCGTCCATGTCGACGCTCTCGTCGCTCGTGCTCACGTCGTCTTCCACGCTGACCATCGACTTCATCAACGGCAACATCATCAAGAACATGCCTGAGAAGAAGCAGCTCATCTGGATGCGCGGCCTGCTCGTGGCGTTCATCGCCATCTCCGCGGTCATCGCGCTGTTCCAGTATCACTCCTCGGTGGTGTTCATCGCCCAGCTCATGGGCTACTCCTGGGGTGCTTTGGCCGGCTCGTTCCTCGGCCCCTTCCTGTGGGGCCTGTACTCCGGGCGCATTTCGAAGGCGTCCGTGTGGTGCTCGTTCGCCGTGGGCGTGGGGCTTACGGCTGTGAACATGGGCTTGGCGCTCTCCGGTGGCACGCCGCTCATCGCGAGCCCCATCAACTGTGGCGCGCTGTGCATGATCGCCTCGCTCGTGATCGTGCCGGTGGTGAGCCTGTTCACGCCGGCGGTGCCGTTCCAAATTAAGCCGCCGACGACCGAAGGCGCCATCGACCGCGAGTACGACCGCGAGCTCGCCCAGGAAGAGCTGGAAAGCGCCACCGCCAGCGCCGCTGCCGACGTATAAGGGATAGCAGCCGCAACTGAAGAAGAGAAACCTGGAAAGTCCCGTGTGATCGCGGGACTTTTCTCTGACTAACTCGGATATACTTATGCTGTTCTGTCACCAGAAGGCCGGGGGCAGGGCACCGGCGACGGCCGCGTTTCGTTGTCACGCGAAGAGCGCTCGCAACGTTCGCATTGCGCATTCGTGCGCAGAGAGCTCGCAACATTCGCCTCGCGCATTCGCGCACCGAGTGCTCGCATCGCACTCCGGCGTCGTGCGTTCGCGGGTGTCATGCCCTCGGCCTCTTGAGGAAGGAAGGTCATGGAAGGGTTCGAACTCATTGCCACGGGCCTGTGGTCCATTGTGCCGCCGATTTTGGCACTGGTCCTGGCGCTCATCACCAAGGAGGTGTATTCGTCGCTGACCATCGGTGTGTTCACGGGCATGATCATCTACCAGTTCACACTGAACGGCGTCGGTGGCGAGCAGCTCGTCGCCTCGTTCACCATGGTGCCACAAATGATGGCCGAGCAAATAGCCGGCAACGGGGCGCTGCTGTTATTCCTTGCGCTTTTGGGAGCGCTTACCGTGGTCATCGCCACGGCCGGCGGCTCCCGCGCCTATGCGGAGTGGGTGACCACGCACGTGAAGAACGCCCGCGCGGCCTCCATCCTCACGGCGCTGCTCGGCATCATCATCTTCGTGGACGACTACTTCAACTGCCTCACTGTGGGCGCCGTCATGCGCCCGGTGACGGACAAGTTCCGCGTTAGCCACGAGAAGCTTGCCTGGATCATCGACTCCACGGCGGCCCCGGTCTGCATTATCGCGCCGGTGTCCTCGTGGGCGGTGGCCGTGGGCGGCTACATGGGCGAGGACGGCTTCAACACCTTCGTGGCCTCCATCCCCTACAACTTCTACGCGCTGCTCACCATCTTCTTCGTGTTCTTCATGCTGTTCCTTCAGAAGGACTTCGGCCCTATGGCCGCGGCTCAGGCCGATGCCGAGGGCCGCATTCCGGCGGAGGGCTCGGCGCTTGAGGCGGTGTCCCTCGCCCGCATCGCCGACAAGGCCCAGGTCGATTTGGAAGGCGCGCCGAACATTCCCACCGTGGTGACCGAGGAGGGCGACATCGACGATGCCGCCGCCGGGGCCATCGAGGAGTACAAGGGCCTGAACATTTCCGATCGCGGCACCATTTGGGATCTCATCGTGCCCATCCTGGTGCTCATCGTGTTCTCTATCCTGGGCATGATGTACATGGGCGGCTTCTTCAGCGGCGTCGATTTCGCCACGGCGGTCGGCGAGAACCCGGTCATGGGCCTGTGCATCGGCGCGGTGGTGGCGCTGTGCGTGGCGGCGGCCATGTTCCTGCCGCGCAAGCTCATGAACTTGGGCGGTTTCGTGGAGGCGATGTCGGAAGGCGTGCGCTCCATGATCGGCGCCATCATGATCCTCGTGCTGGCCTGGTCGCTCGGCGGCTGCTGCCGCTATCTTCTGGGTACCGGCGAGTTCGTGTCCGGCTTTTTGAACGGGCTGGGCGTGGGGCTCGACCTTCTGCCGGCGATCATCTTCCTGGTGGCGGCGTTCATCGGGTTCGCCATGGGCACGAGCTGGGGCACCATCGCGCTCATTCTGCCGATCATCATCGGCGTGTTCGATGCCGCTGACCCGCTGTTCCTCGTGGCCGTGGGCTCGGCGCTGGCCGGTGCGGTTTACGGCGATCATATCTCGCCTATCTCCGATACGACGATTCTGTCCTCGGCCGGTGCGAAGTGCAACCACCTGCGCCACGTGGCCACGCAGATTCCCTACGCGACCCTGGTCATGATCGTGTGCTTCGTGGGCTATGTCATCGCTGGCTTCACGAAGAGCCCCTGGATCTCGCTGGCGCTGGGCGTAGCGCTCATCGTGATCGCCGTGCTGGTGCTTACGCGCATGGAGGCGTCGAAGAAGGCGAAGGCATAGCGAAGACGGCCGACCGTGCAGCTGCGCCTGTGAAGGTGGCTGCGGGATGGCGCCCAGGCGATGCGATCACAGGTGCGGTCGCATCGCCTGGGCGCATACTTACTAGAGCAGAAAGGGCCTTGTTTTTCGTCGTTTTTTGCGTTTGTTAGCGCTATGAGCACGTTGGTCCAAGAGCTAAGAAAGGGGATATGCAATATTTCATAAGAGAATAAATGAAATAGTATATATCAAATTTCCAATGATCTGAATGTGGCCTTAGCGTGCAGGAACAGAGACACTTCCGATGCTAACAAATGCAATTTTTGCCAAATTATCGGTAGAGAAATCGTCTGGCGAATGGCATGGGGAGGGCTCCACCATGGAGCCCTCCTTGTTCTGATGCAATTATGGAATGCGATGGGCCGTCCGCTGTGCGGTCGCCTACGCCGCCGCAGCAGCTTCGGCGAGCAGGCGCTGGCTCTCGGCGATGAGGCGTCCGGCCAGAAATTCCTTGCCCATGGCCTCGTTCTGAGAAGCGTCCAGCAGCATCTGAAGTGTGATGCTGTCGAAGTAGGCGTCGTAGCCGGTGAGAACCAGATTGTACGCTTGCTTGATGCCCTGCACCATGGACGCATCGGCGCGATCCTTGCGACGGGTGCGCGTCGTGTCCTTGGCGTCGTCGTCCAGCGCGTTCACCACTTGCAGTAGGGTGATCTTCGAGGGGTCGTTGGCCAAACGATAGCCGCCGTGCTTGCCGGGCCTCGCCTCGATGATGCCGGCATTGCGCAAAAGCTGCGCGAGCTGAATGAGGTAGTCACGGGGGATCGACATGTCCTGGGCGATATCCTTCGACGAGCAGGTGTGCCCCTGCGCGGCCAGGTACAAGACGGCGCGCAGTCCATAATCTGTTGATGCTTTGAATTGCACTGCAGCCTCCTAACGTGTGAACGCCTACGGGTCTGCAGCTTGCGCTCCATCGACGCGAACGAACGGCTCGTGCCGACGTTGCGTCACCCGCAGGTGTGTCGGGAGCGGTCCTTTTTGTTCCCGGCACTTAGCAGTATGCGAGCCGCAAAACGCAAATACAAGGGATGTACCAAACGATGAGCGCACCGATTCGCTTACGTAAACACCCTGTTGAATTCAGTAATCGATGAGCGTTTAAGTGGGGAAGGGGAGCGCAAGGAAGCTGACAGGAGAGGCTCGGCGGGCGGATGGAGCGGACGGAACGGACGGCTATGCGAGCCCCAGCACCTGCATCACGAGCAGCGCCACGGTGAGCGCCGCCACCACACCGACGGTGGCCCACAGAAGCACCTTCGACACGCGTCCGCTTCGGTAGTCGCCCATGATGTACTTGTCCGCCGAGATGATGGCCATGAGCGCCAGCAGAATGGGCAAAATGACGCCGTTGACGAACTGGGCCGTCAGCATCATGCCCAACAGGTTCACGTCGGGGATGAGCACCACGATGGCCGAGAACGCGATCACGAAGGTGAAGATGGATTTGAACGTGGGGGCCTCGCGCCACTTGAAGGAGACGCCCGCTTCCCAGCCGAAGGCCTCGCAGATGACAAACGCCGTCGTCAGCGGCAGCACGCAGGCGGCCAGAAACGACGCCGCGATGAGCCCCACGGCGAAGAGCGCCTCGGCATAGGGGCCGGCGAAGGGGGCGAGCGCCGCGGCGGCGTCGGCGGCCGAGTCGATAGTGATGCCGGCGGGGAAGAGCACCGCGCCCGTGGTCACGATGATGAACCAGGCCACCACGCAGGCGGCGATGGTGCCGGAGACGGCGTCGGCTTTTTGCGAGAAGAGGTCTTTGGGGGTGAGGCCCTTTTCCACCACGTTGCTCTGGGAGAAGAACATCATCCAGGGCGCGATGGTGGTGCCGATCATGGCGATGACGAGCGAGATGAAGTTCACGTCGCCGACGAAGGTGGGCACTACGGTGTCGTGCAGCGCCTCGCTCCAGTTCGGTTGCGCGAGGAATGCGGCCACCACATAGGTGAGAAACACCAGCGACAGCCCTAAGAACACCCGCTGCACGCGCTTGTAGGAGCCGCCCACCACGAGCAGCCACACGCCCAAGGCTGCCACAGGTACCGAGATGTACTTCGACACGCCGAACATCTCCATGCCCGAGGCGATGCCGGCGAATTCGGAGAAGGTCGTCGCCACGTTGCCGATGAGAAGCGCCAGCATGGCGAAGGCGGCGATGCGAATGCCGAAGCGCTCGCGGATGAGGGCGGCGAAGCCTTTGCCCGTGACGGCGCCCATGCGTCCGGCCGTGGTCTCCACGACGGCGAGCAGCACGCACATGATGGGGATGACCCACAGGGTGCCAAAGCCGAAGTTCGCGCCGGCCGTGGAATAGGTGGAGATGCCGCCGGCGTCGTTGCCGGCCATGGCGGTCACGATGCCCGGCCCCATGGCCGCCAGCACCAGCAGCAGCTTCGACGGCTTTTTCGTCGCGGTGGGGCCGATCTGCTCGCCGGCGGGAATGCCCGTATCGGCGATCTCCTCGGCTGCCTGGCGCCGCGTGCTCTCTTCGGCACCTAGGCGCTCGGCGGCCGTCGTGCGGATGTCCTTCGCGTTCATGACAGCCTCCTAGTAGTGCAGGCCGCCGAGATGCAGCGAGCCCGCCAGCTGCAGCAAAATCAGCGAGTAAAGGAACAGGCCCATGAGAGACGCAACGGTAATGCCGGCAATCGACAGCACATTCATCTTCGTCTTGTCGCCCGCCACGTCGTCCTCGATGGCGTCCCAGGCGTCGTCGGTGGTGACGATGCCAAGCAGGGTGCCGTGCTCGTCCACCACGGGCATGGCCGGGATGTCGTACTTGAAGATGTCGGCGGCCACGTCCTCCTCTTCCTCGGAGGGAAGACAGCTGATGATGTCGTCGTACATGATGTCGCCCATGAGGCGGTCGGCGTTGTACAGCACGAGCGTGCGCAGGGAGTTTACGCCGAGCAGCTTGCCGTATTCATCGGTGATGTACACGTAGTGCACCGTCGGGTGATCCTCGGGCAGCGCGCGCAGCACTTCGATGGTGTCGGCCACGGTGGCGGTTTTCGGCACGGCCACGAACTGGGTGGTCATCATGCCGCCCGCGGTACCGTCCTTGTAGCCGAGCAGCCGGCGAATTTCCGCGGCGTCTTCCACGCCCATAAGGCGCAGAAGGGTCTCGGCCTTCTCGTAGGGAAGGTCGCGTACGATGTCGGCGGCGTCGTCGGGGTCCATGTTGCCGATGAGCTCGGCGGCCCGGGCGTCGGGCAAGTCGTCGATGAACTCGGCTTGGTACTCGTCTTCCATCTCGGAGATGGCCTCGGTGGCGCGGCTGTCGTCCAGGTGCGCGAACACGCTGGCGCGCTGCTGGGGATCCAGCTGCTCCAGGATGTCGGCCACGTCGGCGGGATGCAGCTCGTCCAAGCGGCGGTGGGTCACCGACAGCTGCACTTCGGACAGGTCGCGGTCGAGCAGATCCATGTAGTTCCACGCGATGAGCTGCTCGTCCACCTTCTTGTGGAAGAGCTTCGCCACATTCACGACGGCCTTTTCCAGCAGCGGATGCAGCCCGCGCAGGATGCCGCGCACGCCCACCTCGGCGCCGAGCAGGCGCAGCTGCGTGCCGGACTGCGAGAGCTTCAGATCGTTCACGCGCACGACCTTAAGGCCCTGGGTGTCGACGATCTGGCGGTCCATAAGGTCGCGGGCGAGCAGCACCTCGTCGGGCTGCAGGTAGCTGAAGCGAATGTCGTGGGCGTCCACCGACAGCGTGATGCCGTCGTCGTCGAAGGTGTCGACGTACTTGCGCCACGAGATCATGAACGGCACGCGCCCGGGCCCCTGGAAGGCCAGGCTCGTGATGCGCGGGAAGACCTCGCCGGTGGAAATGGCCAGGTCGGATATGGTGCCGAGTCGCTCGCCTTGGGCGTCGACCACGGGCTCGCCGATCATTTGAGAAAGATAGAGCATGCGTGTTCCTCCGTGCGGTAGGCATCAGCGCATCGGAATGGGGCGGCGTGCGCGAGTCGCTGACTCTGCGAGATTAAGCGCGATGACGCCCAGGGCGATGGGTGATGCTCAGCAGTCGTCCCTTCCGACGACCGCGCGGAGGCGAGAAGCCGGAAGTCTACATACTGTGAGGTTTCGATTTTCGAACCTTCAAGTACGTTCCTTTCCTTGGCCTGACAAAAAAAGAACCGCTCGAGGCGGCTTCTATTCTGTTCTGAACGATCCAAAATGGTGCGCCGTGAGGGATTCGAACCCCCGACGTACTGATTCGTAGTCAGTCCCTCTATCCAGCTGAGGTAACGGCGCACTTCCGAACAGCAACGATTATTTAACCATGACCCCAAAGCCTTGTCAACGAGAATTTTCAACTTTTTTGAAAATGCGCCGTTCGCCGTGCGGAGTGGCGGTCGTGGAAGCCCCCGCGCGCCCCGCCTTGTGCAGGCGTTAGAATAGTCCGATACCCGTGTAGCGACCATTTTTCCGGGAGGGTGCCCCATGGCCATGGAAATAGATGAAGCCGTCATCCGCGTGGACAACCATGCCGAAATCGACGAGGTCGAGCCCATCGAGATCAGCGACGACGAGGCTCGCCGCGTGCGCCTGTACGAGAACTTCTACCAGGTGAACGCCATTGATCCGGCGCTGTATGCCCAGCACGACGTGAAGCGCGGCCTGCGCAACGCCGACGGCACGGGCGTGCTCGCGGGCATGACCAACATCTCCAACGTGCACGGCTACGTAATGTCCGACGGCGAGAAGATGCCGGCTGAGGGCTCGCTGCGCCTGCGCGGCTACGACCTTTACGACCTTCTGGGCGATTTGAACCCGACGCGCCGCTTCGCCTTCGAGGAGGTGGCCTATCTGCTGCTCATGGGCGAGCTGCCGACGCAGGAGCGTCTCAACCGCTTCGTGGAAGTGATCGATTCCCAGCGCGAGCTGCCCGACGGGTTCACGGCTAGCACGCTTATGGTGGACACCTCACCCGACCTCATGAACATGATGGCCCGCTCCATTCTGCGCCTGTACGCGGCCGACGAGTCCGCCGAGGACCGCTCGCCGGAGCACGAGATTCACACGGCGCTCTCGCTTATCAGCCGCCTGCCGCGCATCATGGTGCTGGCCTACTACGCCAAGCAGGCCGCCTTCAACCATGAATCCATGATCATGCACCGTTTCGTGCCCGGGCAGTCCACGGCCGAGACCATCCTCTCCATGCTGCGCCCCGACCGCTCGTTCACGCCGGAAGAGGCCCGCATGCTCGATATCATGCTGTGCCTGCACGCCGAACACGGCGGCGGCAACAACTCGTCGTTCACGACCCATGTGCTCTCCTCGGCGGATACCGACCCCTATTCCACCTATGCGGCGGCCTTCGGCTCGCTGAAGGGCCATCGCCACGGCGGCGCGAACCACCAGGTGCGCGCCATGCAGGCGGAGATCAAGGAAAACGTGAAGAACTGGGAAGACGACGACGAAGTGGCCTCCTACCTGGCGAAGATCGTGAACAAGCAGGCCTATGACGGCACGGGGCTCGTCTACGGCATGGGGCACGCGGTATATACGCTTTCCGACCCGCGCGCCGTCATCGGCAAGCGCTTCGCCGAGCAGCTGGCCGCCGGCACGGAATACGAGGCCGAGCTGAACCTGCTGAAGTCCATCGAGCGCTTGACCCCTGAGGTGTTCGCCCGCGAGAAAGGCTCCACCAAGGAGCTGTGCGCGAATGTGGACATGTACTCGGGCTTCATCTACTCCATGATGGGCATCCCCGAGGATCTGTTCACGCCGCTCTTCGCCTGCGCCCGCATGGCCGGCTGGGCGGCCCACCGCTTCGAGGAAATCGCCGCCGGCAAGCGCATCATCCGCCCCGCCTACAAAAACACCATCCGCGGCACCAAGCCGTACGTGCCTATTGAGCGGCGGTAGGCATCGGAGCCGATAGCGCTGCTAGTCCGGTGGCAGGGCACTCGGTTTTGCGTCGACCGAGCGGTGATGGGAGATGGGGCCCGGCAACGCTGCTGGCCTGGTGACAGAATGCTTGGTTTTGTGTCGGTTGAACGGCGATGGGTGCGGAACTGACAGCGCTGCTCGACCGGTGACAAAACATCCGCGCCTCGCGCACGTTTTTGGACTTATATAGCATCCAGTCCCCCGTTTCGCAGCACGCGTCAATTCATCACGCAAAGCATGGGGGGTCTGACCAGGCAAAACGCAAATGCGGCATCTCCGTATCTCTTAGCTAGCATCCTGTCCGCACCCCCGAATGTCTATATAAGTCCAAAAACGTGCACAGGAGGGCCTTGTTTTGTCACCGACAACAGACGAGATTTGAAAAAGGCCCGAGCGAGTCGGGCCTTGATTGTTCTGGCGGAGGCGGTAGGATTTGAACCCACGGTACCTTTCGGCACGACAGTTTTCAAGACTGCTTCCTTAAACCACTCGGACACGCCTCCGCGTTATTGGGTGCCCGCCACAGCACGGCGAACGTGACGCACAGGATACCATATTCCGATAGAAAGTGCGCGACGCGCCTGGTCAAGTGAAATGCATGGTTATTGCGAAAGCAAGTGGAGTCATGACGGCAATTCACGAAGGTTATTCTTCCACCAGGTCGATGAGCTCCTGCTGGGAGTGGATACCGAGCTTTTCGTAGATGTGTCGGATATGGGTGGCCACGGTGTTCTTCGAAAGGAAGAGCGTGTCGCGGATGTAGGGGCGGCTGCGTCCTTGGGCGAGCAGAAGGAAGATCTCGGTTTCGCGGGCGGACAGGCCGTGGGACGCGGCGACCTGCTTTCTGCGGGCGATGAGGGCATCCACTTCGTTGGCGTAAGAAGCGGCAACGGCGGTCGTGTCTCGTTCCGCCTGGGTCTCGCGCTCCTCTGGCGCCAGCACTTCTTCGTCCACGGTCGCGTCTCTTCGCGGAATCAGCAAGGAGGTGAGCACGAAGATGCCGAGCAGCATGAGACATCCGTAGGCCCCCTGGGCGGTGGCTTGAACGCTCTGCTGCAACCCGTCGCCCAGGAGGTAGCCGGCTAGCACACCGCCGTAGGCGGCACCGGCGCCGAGGCCCACGTAATAGGTGGCCGACCGCCCCGTTCGCTGGGAAAGCCGTATGAAGTACAGCATCGTGATGATCTCCACACCGGTGAATACGGCGTTCATGAGTACCCGCGCCAGGAAGGCGGCATCGTTGTCGGCCAGGGGCGCGAGCATTACGCCGACGACGAAGGGGATGGTGATCCAGCGGTAGAGCGAGGTCACGTCAACGTGCCGAGCGAACAGCGTGATGCCAATGGAGAGCGTGATGGCGAACAGCATGCCGAGGGCGGTGGCGTAGGTTTCCGCCGTAGCGGCAAGCGTGATAGGGGATTCCGCAGGAACGACGCAGCCGAGGGAATACAGCACGAACACGGCGAGTACCATGCGCGCCACGGCAAGCGGGCCGATGCTGAGCCGACCGATGCTGGCTACGTTTTCGGAAGCGATCTGCCCTCGGTCGAGGGCTTGTCGCGATAGAGCAAGCAGCAGTCCGGAAGCCAGTGGCAGCAAGGCGACGGTCAGGCCGGCCAGTGCTGGTGGCATATTCGGAACGACGAGGGCGCACAGGAGCGTGGCGACGAAAGAGGCGGGGAGGACAGTTTCGGTAACGGAGGCCTCGACGCGCGCGAACAGACAGCCCCAGAGCACCACAAGGAAGGCTGGCCCGCATCCCGTGCCGATGCCGGCTATCACGGTGCACAGGAAATGAAGCCATCCTCCCGTATAGCCGCAGCCGATGAGGGCGGCAGTCCCCAGGGTGCATAGGAGTGGTGCCGCGATGTGTAGGGAGCGTGCTTTCGCCAAGTCGCGATGTCGTCCCGCCAGGGCAATGGCGAAACAGGTCGCTGGCGTTAATATGGCCGAGAGGAGCCATGCCGGATCGGTTTGAAGCGCCGAAAAGTTTGCGCTGGCTGGCAGGGGAACGTCCCATAGACAAATTCCCCAGGCATAAATAAGTCCGAAGCCAAGAAGGCGCACGGGCAGGTTGATATCAAGGCGCTCGAGGACGTTCGTGCGCCGCTGCTTACCATCCGTTTTCATAGCCCCTCCTTCGCTTCCGGAACTCACCATAGGGCAAAAGCGCGGCGAGACCATCACCTCAGCACGGTGATTTTAGCAAAGAATGCCCAGTTCGAAGTGCTCACCTCTCTTTGCGGCGATGTGCCGGTGCGGCTCGCGGCGTAAAGTGCTCGCCGTTGCAAGCCGCAGCGGATGATGTCAAGAGGCCGTGCTGCGGGGGAGGACTCTAAGGAGGAAAACCATGACTCAATCAATGAACCGTCGCTCGTTTCTCGGCTTGGGTGCGCTGGGCGCCCTTGCAGCTGGGGCCGGCCTTGCCGGATGCGCCCCGAAGGCTCCGAGCACGCCTGCGGCCAACGCCGATTCGCTGAGCGATACCGGCAACGCCGAGCCCGAAGGCATTGCGCGCAAGGAGGGCAAGGAGACCAAGGAGTGCGACGTCGCCGTCGTGGGCGCCGGCGCTGCGGGCCTGATGGCAGCCCTCAATCTGGCCCGCGGGGGAAAGAAGGTCGTCGTTATTGAGGTGGGCCCGTCAGCCGCCATTTCCAACTTCGCCATGTGCGGCGGTCCGACGGCTTGTGAGACGCGGCTTCAGGAGCAGGAGAACGCCATGGTGACCCTCGACCAGATCTTCGCCTACATGAACGATTTCTCCCGTGGCTCGGTAAACAGCGCGCTTCTGCGCAACTGTCTGGCTCACACGGGAGAAGCGATCAACTCTATGCTCGATCTCGGCATCGAGATGGAACTCATCCCCGACACCTACGGTGTGGGCTTCCGCGGCCGCCACATGATTTTGGCCGATCCGCAGCAGCGCACTGACCCCTTTGTGACAGACATCGAGTCCAATGGGGGCGAGTTCCTTTTCGGCACGAAGGCCGAGAAGATCATTATGGAAGAAGGCGTGGTCGCCGGCGTTCAAACGGATAAGGGCATCGATGTTATGGCCCCGGCCGTGGTGGTGTGCACCGGCGGCTTCGGCGGTAATGAAGAAATGCAGCTGGAGAAGCTGAACACGACGGTGTTCCCACTGGGCAGCACGCTGTCCGATGGCACGGGCATCAACATGGTGCTGGATGCGGGTGGCGCGTGGGATCGCAACTTCGCGGTACTCGGCAACGAGTGCGGCGCGGTATCGAAGGCTACGACGAGCCCCTTCACGGAAGATTACCACAACACCAACGAGCATCTCGGCTACTGGCTTTTCGGCGGCCTGTACACCGACCCGGTGGGCGAGCGCTTCATCAGCGAAGGGAAGGTCGCCCAGTTCCCGTTGGCCGTGGGTGGCGAGGCGCTGCTGCGCGCCGGTAAGGCCTATGTCATCATGGACGACGACTACTACCAGGCCGTGCAGAACGAGGGCATCTACGCGTATCTCGGCGAGCCAGCGGCCTGGGTGGCGGGCGAAGCGGCTGGTTACTACAACGTGACGCCCGAGAACGGCGAGATCCATCTGCAGGAGGCCATCGAGCAGGGTTGGGCCGTGAAGGCTGACACTATCGCCGAGATCGCTGAGGCCTTCGATTTGCCCGCGCTCGAGAAGACGGTGGAGAACTACAACCGCTACTGCGAAACCGGCGTCGATGAGGAGTACGGCAAAGAGGCTCACTTCCTGAAGGCCGTGAAGAATGCCCCGTTCTACGCCTTCGAGTACGTGCCCAGCTGCTGGTCCACCAACGGCGGCGTGAAAGTGGACAGCCATCTGCGTGCCGTGAACGCGGAGAACAAAGCGATTCCCGGCTTGTATGTGGCTGGAGTTGATCAGGGTTCGGTCTATAGCGTGCCCTATTACACCAACGAGGGCTCCTCAGTGGGTTTGGCTTTGGGCTCCGGCGCCTATGTGGCCAGCGAGATTCTAGGCCAGTAGGACGGCGCTCCGGTGCCACGCTGAAAGATTCTTTTGCCAGCATATCCCTTCCTCGGGCGTTGCGCCTGACGGAGATTTGGAAGAGCGCGGCCGACCCTCCCCGGCCGCGCTCTTCCGTTCGCATTAATTTCTTTCGCGAGTGAACGCCCCAAGCCCGAAAACATGGCGCGATTTCTCGATTTCCGCCGGATTTTGGCTCGCAGAGGGGGCTCTCAGGTGGAAATAGGGAAATCGCGCCATGTTTTCGGGCTGCCCCTCTCGCGCTCTTCGCGTTCGGTATAATTCCCCTCATGAACGAATATCGCACATCGGAAGAGCAGCAGGTGCTTGATGCGCAGTATATGGCGCTGGCCTTGGAAGAGGCGCGGGCTGCGGGTGCGGTGGGGGAGGTGCCCATTGGGGCCGTGGTGGTGTACGAGCCCATCGACCGCGGCACGCGCCGACCGCTCGCCGAGCCGCGCGTCATCGCCCGGGGGCGCAATCGCCGCGAGGCTGATCGCGATCCGGCCGGGCACGCGGAATTTCTCGCCATGAAAGAGGCGGCTCGCGTGCTGGATGCCTGGCGGCTAACCGATTGCACCGTCTACGTCACGCTGGAACCCTGCATCATGTGCGCCGGTCTCATGCACCAGGCGCGGGTGGCTCGCTGCGTGTACGGTGCGCCCGATCAGAAGGCGGGCGCGGTGGGCACGCTGTACGATATCCATGCTGATACGCGCCTGAACCACCAGTTCGAGGCGACGGGCGGCGTGTGCGAAGAGGAGTGCGTGGCCCTGCTGCGTGAATTCTTCCGCGCCCGACGCAAGAAAGAGAAGGAACGCGAATGACCGAGAATGCGCAGCGCAATCGCGAGGCGGAAGTGAATCTGCTGGCGGCGGCCCGTGAGGCTCAGTGGTCGGCTGCCGCCTTCATGGGGCCGAACACGATGAAGCTGGTGTCGCCGGCGAAGGTGAACCTGCTTTTGGCTATCGGGGCGCGCCGCGAGGACGGCTACCACGATGCCGATACCATCATGCATGCGCTTGCGCTGCATGACACGCTGTATCTGCGTGCGGAAGGTGTTTCGGCCGACGAGTTGGCGAAGCGCGTTGCCGAAGGGGGCGCCCGCGCCGACGTCGCGGTGGGCGGTCCGGCGGACAACCTCGTCATGACCATCGACTTGGCCGACCGCGCGGGCCAAGACCTCGCTGTGCCGGCGGCTGACAACCTCGCCTTCAAAGCCGCTGATCGCCTGTCCCGGGCGGTGGGCCGCGATCTTCCCGAGGCCATCCAGCTGCGCATTGAGAAGCATATCCCGGCCCAGGGTGGCTTGGGCGGCGGCTCGTCGAACGCGGCGGCGGTGCTCGTGGGCCTCGCGAAGGCGTGGGATCTTGCGGCCGATGACGAGCGCGTGGCCGACGTTGCCCGGTCGCTCGGAGCCGATGTCGCGTTCTTCCTCCATGGCGGCTGCGCTCTGCTCGGCGGCGTCGGCGAGGTGCTGCAGCGCCGTTTGGAAACGTCGCGGCGCGCCGTGGTGCTGGTGAAACCGGCGGAGGGCGTCTCCACTGCCGAGGCCTATAAGCGCTTCGACGCTGCGCCGCGCCCGGTGCCCGAAGAAGAGCTCGCCCGCGACCTTGCTGCCACCCGTGCCGACGATGTGGCGCTCGCCAACAACCTCGCCCCCGCGGCCGAGGCGCTTCTGCCTGAGCTGTCCGTCGTCCGTGCATGGCTCGCCGAACAGGCAGGGGAGAACAACGTGCTCCTCTCCGGTAGCGGCTCGGCCACCTTCGCCCTCGTAGACACCTTCGCCGAGGCCAGCCGCATCGCCACGGCCGCTGCGGCTCGCGGCTGGTGGGCGCGCCCGACGAGTCTCTCCGGCCTGCGCGCCGCCGTCGCCCCTTCGCGATAAAGAGCGCCGGGTAACGAATGGCCGCGCCGTCGTTCATCAGCTGCCCTTTTCGTATACACTGGCACTGCCGCAATCACGTGCGCTAGTGTCCAAGGCATCTTGCCGATGCCGCCCGAAGAGAAAGGATGAGAAGTGGGTTTTCTCGCTCGCCTGTCCCGCGTTGTCCCTCTGCTCATCGTCATGGCGGTGGCGGCGGGACTCATCTACGTGGTGGTCACCTACCGTCATTCCCCGGCCCGCGCCAAAGAGGTGCTCATCAAAATCTTCACGTGGTTCAACGGCATCGTCGTCGGCTTCTTCGCCTTGGTGTCGGTGTACGCCTTCTTCGACAACGCTCCGGCGGTGCTCGATCTGTCGCTCAGCTTCATGGTTGTGGGCCTTGTCGGCCTCCTCGTCACGCGCCTCGCCAACTGGCGCTTCCTCGCGCATCACCCCAACTACCGCAAAAAGCGCCTCGCCGCCACCACCCGCCGCCGCTGGCCGTGGCAACGGTAGGAGTTTTAGAAGAGGTGGATGCCAGTTGAGACTCGAAATGGCATGAAGGGGCTGCCAGTTGGGCCTAGAAATGGTAAAAAATGCCAGTTGAGGCCCCAAATGGCTAGCTGTCTTTGTCCATTTCGGGCCTCAACTGGCATCAACCCGCATTTTCCAAGCGTAAAGGAGCGGGACGCTCGGAAACGGGGATCGGGGCTTCGCAAATAAAAAACTCCCCGTAGGGAGTTCGAGAAAAGGCAAACTGGCGGAGGAGTAGGGATTCGAACCCTAGATGCCCTTGTGGGGCATACTCACTTAGCAGGCGAGCACCTTCGGCCTCTCGGTCACTCCTCCGCGTAACAATGCATCTTACCCGAGCACTCCGGTTTCTGCAACGAAAATATTCCTCGTTGCTCAAAGAATCCTGCTGATTTGCGCACAGACCGACGTGTGCTGGCGATGCCGCGGCGTCTCGGCGCGCCGGAATCGATCGCTTGGGCGAGAGCCGCCGACGAAGCGGGCTATTTCTGGTACCCTGTTCACGAAGGAAAACGCGCAGGCCGCTGAGGCGTCCGCGCAGACTGCCAGGGAAAGGAAACGCGCATGATCGGTCGCTACACTCGTCCGGAAATGGGTCGCATCTGGGAGCTTGAGAACAAGTTCGCCATTTGGAAGGAGATCGAGGTTCTGGCCTGCGAGGCCCAGGCCGAGCTCGGCCAGGCGGGCATCACGCGCGAGGAGGCCCAGTGGATCCGCGACCACGCCGACTTCACCGTGGAGGAGATCGACGAGATCGAGAAAGTGACGAACCACGACGTCATCGCGTTCACCACTTGCATGGCGGGCTACATCGACGCCGGCATTCCCGAGGGAGCCGACAAGCCGAGCCGCTGGGTGCACTACGGCATGACCTCCTCCGACCTGGGCGACACCGCGCTGTCCTACCAGGTCACCCAGGCTTGCGACATCATCATCGACGATATCAAGCGCCTCGGCGAAACCTGCAAGCGTCGCGCCTTCGAGTTCCAGAATACGCTGTGCGTCGGCCGCACCCACGGCATTCACGCCGAACCCATGACCTTCGGCATGAAGTTCGGCAGCTGGGCCTGGGCTTTGAAGCGCGCCCTCACCCGCATGGAGGAGGCCCGCGCTGTGGCCGCCACTGGCGCTATCTCCGGCGCGGTGGGCACTTACTCTTCCATCGACCCCTTCGTGGAGCAGTACGTTTGCGAGAAGCTGGGGCTCACCCCCGACCCGCTGTCCACCCAGGTGCTCGCCCGCGACCGTCATGCCCAGGTGATGGCGGCCCTCGCCGTGACGGCCTCCACCCTGGAATCCATCGCCATGCAGGTGCGCCTGCTTCAGCAGTCCGACGTCATCGAGGCGGAAGAGCCGTTCACCAAGGGCCAGAAGGGCTCTTCGGCCATGCCCCACAAGCGCAACCCCATCACGGCCGAGCGCGTGTGCGGCCTCGCCCGCGTGGTGAAGGCGAACGCCCAGGTGGCCTTCGACAACGTGGCCCTGTGGTTCGAGCGCGACATCTCGCATTCCGGCGCCGAGCGCGTGGTGCTGGCCGACAGCTTCACGGCGTTGGACTACATGTTCGGTAAGATGCAGTGGATGCTCGACGGCCTGCAGACCTATCCGGCCAAGATGGAGCACAACCTGTGGCGTACGAAGGGCCTCATCTTCTCCAGCAAGGTGCTGTTGGCGCTCGTGGACGCCGGCATCTCCCGCGAGGATGCCTACGTCATCGTGCAGCGTAACGCCATGAAGGTGTGGGAAGACATCCAGAACGCCGTTGACGGCCCCACTTATCGTGAGCGCTTGGAAGCCGACGACGAGGCCATGGCGCTGCTTTCCCAGGAGAAGCTCGACGAGATCTTCGATCCCTGGGACTTCCTCACCCGCAAGGACGTCGTGTTCGATCGCCTGCAGGAGCTGGAGTTCTAGTAGCTCTCACTTACTTCCGGCAAGGGGCGACCAAGGTCGCCCCCTACGGTTCAACCTGGGAAGTCACTTTGCGGAGCCGGGATCTGCCGTCTCTTAGACCTCGCTTATAAGAGGAGTCTCCGAGAGCCGTCCCGTAGGGGGCGACCTTGGTCGCCCCTGAGTTCGGAGGCCAGAGGATTCAGGGACTCGAAAGCCTTACTGCGCGGCCCCGCCAGTGTTGTCGGTGAGCATGTCGATGCCCTGGGCGAGCACCGAGGCGTCCATGGCGCCCATGTAGGCGCCGATGATGTTGCCCTCGGCGTTGATCAAGTAGGTCTGCGGAATGGAGCTCACGCCGAAGGCGGTGGCTGCCGAGTTGTTGGCGTCGAAATAGCACGGGAAGGTGTAGCCGGCGTCGGCGAGAAAGGCCTTGGCGCTCTGCTCGGTCTCGCCGTTCATGCCGGTCATGTTCACGATGACGAATTCCACATCAGTGCCGTGCTCTTTCCACGCGGTCTGGATGTCGGGCATCTCACTTTGGCAAGGGCCGCACCAGCTGGCCCAGAAGTTCAGCAGCACCGGCTTGCCCTTGAAGTCGGCCAGAGTGAGGGTCGCTCCGTCGGCGTCGGTCATGGTGAAGTCCGGAGCCGGGGTGGTGGCTGCGTTGGCGCCGTTGCCGTTACCGTCGCCGGTGTCGTCGGCGGCATCTACCTCGGTTTCTTGAACAGCATCGGTACCGGTGACCTCTATCTGCTTGTTGTCGGCCGCTGGCGCGAGAGCGCTGTAGGCCACGCCCGCGCCGATGAGCAGCACGGCAAAGACGACGGCGGCCACGATGACGCCAACATGCTTCTTGCGGTCGGCCTTCTCGCCCTCCGGCGTGGCAGCAGCGGCTTTCTCTTCGGCTTCCAGGGACGCCAAGCGCTCGCCGATGGCCTCGCCCCGCTGCTCGGCCGCTGAGGGCTCAGCTGCTGCGGGGGTCGCGCTTGCCGCCGTCTCGGCTGGGGTGCTGCTATCGGTCGGGGCCGCTGTCGTCTCGGCTGGGGCGCCGGCATCGGTCGGCATCTTCTCGTTCTCGCTCATGTTCGAACCTTTCTCCTTCGGGCTGGATTCCGCGGGTTAGCTCAGCAGGCGCAAGAAGCCGCCGAGCAGTCCCGTCGCCATGAGCACGCCCACGGCGACCAGAAACCAGCCGCATACCTTATTAATGATATCGTAATGCTGCTTGATGACGGTGAAAGCGCCCTTCAGCTTGTCGATGAGCGCGGCGGCCGCCACAAACGGAATGCCGAGGCCGGCCGAGTAGCACAGAAGCAGAATAACGCCCTGTGCCACCGACGCCTGCTGCGAGGCCAGCATGAGCGCCGAGCCGAGGAACGCCCCCACGCACGGCGTCCATCCGACAGAGAAGATGACGCCGAACAGCACCGAGGAGAAAAATCCCAGCTGGCGCCCTGCCAGCGGGTTCTTCGCACCGTGGAAGAGGTTGATCTTGATGATGCCGAGGAAGTACAGACCGAATGCGATGACCACCAGACCGCACACCACGTTGACGGCGCTCTGGTACTCGATGAAGAACGCACCTACCGATGAGGCCAAAGCGCCCATGGCGATGAACACGCAGGTGAACCCCAGCACGAACCCAAGGGCATTGCGCAGCACGATGGACGTGCGCACTTCCTCGCCGGCGGCAAAGTAGGTGACATAGATGGGGATCATGGGAAGCAGGCACGGCGACACGAAGGTGATGATGCCCTCCAGAAAGGTGATGAGATAGGTCACAAATCCTCCTCCTGCTTCGCTCGCCGTTTTGCGATGTCTCGCATTATTCCCTATTTGCGAGCGACGTGCCTCCGTCTTCACAGAAAGTGAAGTGACCGTTACGTGCTTCGACATCGTGCGGCGGCCCGTTGCCGCAAGGCGTTTCTGGCGCTATGCTGGTGGGCGTAAGTGAAATTGCGAGTGCGTGCGCGATTGGCTCGAAGGGATTGAGTTGTTCGGAGGGAAGTAGTGTGACTGTTTTGGCTGATTCCATCACGCGCCGTCGTTTTGTGTGGTTGGCGGCTTTGGCCGGCGGAAGCCTGGCGTTGGGCGGCTGCGCGGGCGACGGGTCGAACGGGGCGGACGATTCAGCTGGCGAAGGCGCGGGCGAGAGCCAAGGCCCCGAAGATGCTGCGGCCGTCGCGCGTGCTGCTGCGGACGAGCGCATCGGCGCCATGACGCTCGAGCAGAAGGTGGCCCAGCTGTTTATCGTGACCCCCGAAGCGCTGGTGGAAGGTGTGTCCCAGGTTACCCAGGCGGGGGATATGACCCGCGAGGGTGTTGCGGCCCATCCCGTGGGCGGCATCGTTTACTTCGCCCAGAACCTGCTCGATCCCGAGCAGACGACGACCATGCTCGCGAACGTGAAGCAGTTCTACGCTGACAGCGGCAATGCAGCGCCTTTTGTCGCGGTCGATGAAGAGGGAGGCGCGGTGGTGCGCGTCGCCGGCAACGAGGCCTTCGGTGTCCAGGACGTGGGCGACGCTTCTGCTCTCGGCAGCGCTGGCGATACCGAGGCGGCCAAGCGCGCCGCCGAGCAGATCGCCGACTACCTGGCGCCGCTCGGGTTCAACCTTGATTTCGCCCCCGTGGCCGACGTGGTGAACCCGTTGCGCAGCGACACCATGGGTCTGCGTTCGTTCTCGAGTGATGCCGCCGTGGCGGCCGATATGGTGCGGGCCGAGGTGGAAGGCTTCCGCGACAAGAAGATGCTCTGCTGCGCGAAGCACTTCCCGGGTATTGGCGCGGCGGCCGGCGATTCCCACGAGGGGGCCATCACCATCGAAGCGACGAGCGAGGAGTTGGAAACGGTGGATCTCGTGCCCTTCCGCGCGGCCATCGAAGCAGGGGTGCCCATGATCATGGTGGGGCATGTGAGTCTGCCGAACATCATCGGCGACAGTACGCCGGCCCCGCTCAGTTCGACCGTTGTCCAGGGCATGCTGCGCGATTCCCTGGGTTACACGGGCGTCGTCGTCACCGACTCGCTTTCCATGGGCGCCATCACCAACTACTACACCCCGGCGGAAGCGGCGGTCGCGGCGCTCAAGGCGGGTTGCGACATTCCGCTCATGCCCGAGCGTTTCGACGAGGCCTACCAAGGAGTGCTCGACGCCGTGCAGGCAGGCAAGCTGACTGAAGAGCGCCTCGACGAGTCCCTCATCCGCATACTTTCCGCCAAACAAGAGTACTTCGGGCTGTAAGCTTAACGGCCGCGTTCGCAGGGGGATAAAGCGCGCAGCGGGCTTCGCGGCGCCCTCCCGTCCCGATCGCGGACAAGCTAGAGCGCCCTTACGCCGCTGGTTCCCAGATGCGGACGAGGCAGTGCTTCTGCTGCTCGCCGCCGATGGGGGTGTAGTCCACGTTGCAGTAGGTGACGGCGCGCGTGCCCATATGCGTGGAAGCGAGGAAATCGTTGTAGTCGCCCGATCCCTCCTCAAGGGGCAGCTTCACATAGCGTCGTCCTGCAAGATCGATGGCCACCATGAAGCTACCGCCGCGCACCATGAGCCAGTTGCCGCACCAGCAGGGCGGGGAAAGCGGGTTCGCTGCGAAATGGAACCAGGGCACGGCGCTGTAGGCCTCAGTGCCGAGGTTGGTGCAGGCGATGGGCAGGTACGGCGCGGCGGCGTCTGCCTCGCCCGTCTCGGCAGCGGCTTCCTCAGCGTTGGCTGCCGCGAGCGAGACGGCCTCGGGGGATTCCATGGGCAAGTAGGTGCCCAAATTCGCGATACCCTCGCCGTAGTTGTAAATGCCGTCGAAAGCGAAGCTGAAGCCGGTTTTGCCCCAGCCGCATTCCATCGGCTTCATGGACGAGGGCAGAACGCAGGCGTCGGTAACCTCGCCGGTGGCGGCGTCCAGGTGGGTGAGCTGGTAGTAGGTGCCGCTTGTGCGGGCGCGGGGCGCCAGCGCGAGACTGTCTCCGCAGGAGGTGGGCGCGCAGGCCATGCGTCCCTGGGAGGCGTACACTACCTGGGAATCGGCCGTGCCGAAGGCGGCGCGCAAAAGCTGCGAATCTTCCACGCGGGCGTTGCCGTCGAGCTGCGGAAGGCGCTGCCAGAAAGCGTAGCCGGCGGCGACGGCCAAGGTGGGCATCTCCCAGTTCACGTCGCCCTCGTCGAGCAGCTGCGGCTCGCCCAGCGTTGTGCCGGAAAGCGATGCCGCGTACACGCGCCAGACATTGTCCAGGATGTCGGCTTCGGTCCAGACGACGCCGGCGCTGTTCGCGCGCACATCGTAAATCTCGAAACCCTCGGCCTCGCCCACGGCATGCTCGATGATGGTGGTGCACTCGGCTGAGGACAGGTCGAGGAGCCCCACCTCGGCCAGGGGCTTGGCGGTTTCCGTGGGAAGCAGGCAGGCGGCAACGGCGTCGTCGCTGCACCAGACGAGCGTGCCGAAGGGCAGCTTCGCCGAGCCGGCCAGCGTGACGGCGTCCTCATAGTTTTCCATCTCTTCCAAGTCGGTCTGCGCGGTGACGGCGTTTTCGGGCACCTTAAGGGTTTTCAGGGCGTCGTCGTCGCCGGAGCGCCCGGCTGCCCAAGCGGCCCCGCCGCCCACGGCGGCCAGCGCGGCCACGCCCGCCACGCCGTAGAGGAAATGACGGCGCGTCAGCAAGACCTCGTGGCCTCCGGGCAAGGAGAGGGATGTGGGTTGTTTTGTTGCAACGCGCCGCGTGGGCGCGGATCTTCTCTGTGGCATGGGACTATTGTGTCATTTCGCATACGCCTCGGCGACCATACGAAGGCAAACGCTACAATAAACGCAAACACGACTGCTGGGCTGATATATGCGCTGTCAACTGATGAAATCGCAGGTCAGCGCAATGAAGCTTTGGCATCCTAGGAACTGCAAGCGAACATGCAAGGAGAGTATCCCCATGAGCAACGAGACGCGACGCATTCTTCTGGTTGAAGACGAGAAGGCCATCCGCGATGCGGTGACGGCCTATTTGGAGCGCGAGAACTACTGGGTGACCGCCGTCGGCGACGGCCAGGACGCCCTGGAAGAGTTCCAGAAGCATCACTTCGATCTGGTCATTCTGGACCTCATGCTTCCCCGCGTGCCGGGCGAGCGCGTCTGCCGCGTGATCCGCGACACCTCCGATGTGCCGATCATCATGCTGACGGCCAAGGGCGAGGTGGAAGACCGCATCATCGGTCTGGAGCTGGGCGCCGACGACTACCTGGTGAAGCCCTTCAGCCCCCGCGAGCTGGTGGCCCGTTCCCGCGCGCTGCTGCGCCGCGTGCACGCCGATTCCGAGCCCCAGCGCGAGGTGCTCGAGTTCGGCGAGCTCACCATTGATGTGTCCGGCCACAAGGTGCTCGTCTCCGGCGAGGAGATCGATCTCACTGCCAGCGAGTTCAAGCTGCTCACCACGCTGTCCCGCTACCCCGGTCGCGTGTACAGCCGCATGGAGCTCGTCGAGAAGGTGCTCGGCTACGACTTCGAGGGCTACGAGCGCACCATCGACTCCCACGTGAAGAACCTGCGCGCCAAGATCGGCGACAACCCCCGCAACCCGAAGTGGCTCCACACCGTGCATGGCGTGGGCTACCGCTTCGAGGATCCCACCAAGAACGGCCAGTAGCCGCCCCTTTCGCGTCGTTGCCGTCGGGCCCGTTCGGCTCTGGCGTCCCCCGTCCGCTTCGAAGGAGTTCCATGACCGAGACGGAAGCAAAACCGCGCATTCTGGAAACCGCTGAAGAGGTCGCCCCGCCGGCGGCCTCTTCTCCTTCTCCGGAGCGCAAGAAGGAAAAAAAGCACCTGCGCTGGTCGAACCTTTCCTATACGACCCGCGTGACCTTGGCCTTTGCCCTTATTGCCGCCATGACTGCCCTTGTGGCCATCGGCGTGGTTTCCTTCGTGTGGGAACAGCACTTCCGCACCTATACGGCCGATAACATGCAGACGCTCTGCGACACTACGGCGGATCGCATCGCGGCCATCTACGAGGAGACCGGCGATTTGTGGAACCCCGAGACCACGCGCCCGGCCGCCCAGGCCACCGAGCTCACGAGCGGTGTGGGCGTGCGCGTGATCGACTTGAAGGGGAGCACCGTTTTCGACTCATCCGTCATCATCGACGAGCAGCAGGGCGATGTGTTCAAGTCCTTCGCGCCGCAGGACACCTCGCAGGTGGCCACGGCCTATATTAAGGTTGATGGTGAGAAGGTGGGCACCGTGCGCCTGTGGGTCTACGGCTCCGAGGCCCTTATGCGTCAGCCCGATCAGGAGTTCCGCGACAATTCATACCAGGCCATGTTCATTGCCGGTGGCGTGGCCATTGTGCTTGCGTCCTGTATCGGCTTTCTCTTCGCGCGCAACTTGGTGTCGCCGATCAACCGCATTATGAAGACGGCCCGGGCCATCGGCGACGGCGACTTGTCGGCTCGCACGCATTTGACCGGCGAGGACGAGGTAGCCCGGCTTGGCGAGACCTTCGACGTCATGGCCGAGTCGGTCGAGAAAGATCGCGACCTGGAGCGGCGCCTGACGACCGACGTCGCCCACGAGTTGCGCACCCCGCTCATGGCCATTCAGGCCACGGTTGAGGCCATGATCGATGGCGTCTACGAGGCCGACGAGGAGCGCCTAGTCACCGTGAATTCCGAGATCCAGCGCCTGTCGCGGCTGGTGAACGCTCTTCTGAAGCTGTCCCGTTTGGAAAACCGCGCCGAGCCCATGAAGGAGGAGGTCGTCAACGTCGGCGAGCTAATCTCCGGCATCGTCGCCACCCACGAGATGTTCGTGTCCGATTCCGGCCTCACCTTGGAATACGACGCCCAGCCCGACGTCATGGTGGTGGGCGACGCCGATATGATCCGCCAGGCCACGGCGAACCTGATTTCCAACGCCGTGCGTTACACGCCGGAAGGCGGCCACATCACGGTGTCGGTGAAGAAGGGCGACATCATGGCCTCCATTGCCGTGCGCGACACCGGTATCGGCCTTTCCAAAGAGGAGGCTCGCATGGTGTTCTCGCGCTTCTGGCGTGCCGACGCCGGCCGCAACCGCGAGAGCGGCGGCCTTGGTGTGGGCCTGGCCGTGGTGAAGGAGATCGTCGACCGCCACGGCGGCTGGGTGCAGGTGGAAGGCGAGAAGGGCAAGGGCGCCTGCTTTACCATCCACATCCCGCTGTATGACGAAGACGCCTCCAAGCACCGCCGCAACTCCAAGAAGCGCACCGGCCACAAAAAGCCCGCGAAAGCGAGCCGATAAAACTCGCTGCTGGCCATTTCTATCCCCGAATCGACGAAGTTTACGTAACAACCGTTCATTCGTGGCTGCTTTTCGCCGAGATGGCCTCTTTGGAAGCCATCTCTAGCCGCAAATCGCCGAAGTTTACGTAACAACCGTCGATTTGCGGCTACTTTTTCTGGGGAGGGTGCCGATCAGCACTCTTTAGGGGTACTTTACTGGACGGGGGTCCTGAGAGGGTAGGGCCAATAGGGGCGCTTTATCGGACGGGAGTCCTGAGAAGGGATCAACTGCCGTTTTCTGCAGAACTCCGCCTCCGAAGAGCCATAAGGTTTGTCCCGTCGGTTCCGTCCTTTAGGGATGCTGTGCCGTGTGGGGGACGGCGCGGCGCGGGTGTTCTCATTTGTGCCATAATGTCCGGTATGCGAAAAATGCTCGGGCATTTGCGTTCGAACGGCGTCCGCTGGGCGACGATCGAGAGGGGCGGCGCTCGGGCTCATCAAGGAGAAAGGGCGTTCCATGGCGGGAATCGACATCACCCCCGACGCGCAGGGCAAGGTGCGCGATCTGTACGATTTGGGCGACAAGCTGCTGCTTGTGGCCACCGACCGCATTTCGGCCTTCGACTACATTCTGGAGGACGAGATTCCTTACAAGGGCCAGGTGCTCACTCAGCTCTCCAAGTTCTGGTTCGAGCTGCTCGATGGCGTCGTGGAAAACCACCTCATCTCCACCGATGTGGCCGACCTGCCCGATGAGTTTCAGCCCTATGCCGACTATCTACGCGGGCGCTTCATGCTGGTGAAGAAAGCCGACATGTTCCCCGCCGAGTGCATCGTGCGCGGATACTTGGCCGGCAGTGGCCTGAAGGAGTACAACCGCGAGGGCACCGTCTGCGGCATCGAACTGCCCGAGGGTCTCGTGAACTCCTCGAAGCTGCCCGAGCCCATCTTCACTCCGTCCACCAAAGCCGAAATCGGCGACCACGACGAGAACATCTCGTTCGACCGTCTCGTGGAAATCCTCGGCGAAGAGGATGCCGCCGCCCTGCGCGATCTGGCGCTCAAGGTGTACACCACCGCCGCCGATCACGCGGCCGAGCGCGGCGTCATCATCGCCGACACGAAGTTCGAGTTCGGCCGCCTCGGCGACACCATCATTTTGGCTGACGAGGTGCTCACGCCCGACTCCTCGCGCTTCTGGCCCGGCGACACCTACGAGGAGGGCAGCGACCAGCCCAGCTTCGACAAGCAGTTCGTCCGCGACTGGCTCACCGCCCATTGGGACAAGACTGGCAACCCGCCGCGTTTGCCCCAGGACATCATCGACGCCACCTCGGCCAAGTACATCCAGGCTTACGAGACCATCACGGGAAAGACGTTTGACCCGGCGACGTTCTAGCACGCAAGAAAAGGTCACGGCAACTGCCGGCGATCTCACCGCGAAGGAAGGATCGACCAGGGCATTTTTCCTGAAGCGACCTGGAGGAGCCGGGTAAGTTTCGGGTCCGTGACCGCCACCACCCGAATGACCACTTGAAGGAGAACCACAGCAACATGTCCCAGCGCAACCCTATGAACGAGCGGTACACCTCCGAAGACCGCACCGGCGTGACCCGCAAGTCGGCCGCCTCGGCCAAGCCGAAGGCCAAGGCCGCCGCCTCGGTCACCGTGAAGTCGGCGAAGAAGACGCCCGAGCAGCGCAAGGCCGAGGAGAAGGCCGCCCGCAAGGCCGCTGCCGCCAAGCAGCGCGAGGTGGAGCGCAAGTATTACAAGCCCGACACGCCGCGCTACAAGCGTCTGCGCGCCATCTGGTGGGTGCTGCTCATTGCGGCTATCGGCTGCACCACGCTGAGCTTCGTCGGCCAACAGTCGCTGCCGCCGGCGGTGGGCGTGGTCACGCTCATCTTGGCCTACGTGTTCATCATCGCCGCTTTCGTGCTCGATTTTTGGAAGATCAAGAAAGAGCGCGTCGCCTACCAGGAGCGCATGCTGGCGCTTGAGGAGAAGAACGCCAAGGCCGAGAAGCAGGCGCGCCGTGTGCAGCAGGCCAAGCAGGTGAAGGCGAAGGGCTCGGGGAAGAACCAGAACCGCCATGCGGCTCAGAAGAAGGGCGGCGAGGTCGAGGAAGACGCCGACGCCGGTGCCGGAGAGTCCGATGAGGCTCCGGTGAAGCCGGCCCGCCGCGGCCTGTTCGGCAGCGGTTTCCGTCTTTCCAACCGTGAGAAGATGCAAGCCGAGAAGAAGGCTGCGAAGGAAGCTGAAAAAGCCGAGTAGCACCCCCACCGTAGGGAGCGACCTCGGTCGCCCCTCCTCAAGTGGGATGATCCCGCTTGGGAGGGTAGATCAAGGTCTGTCCCTACGGAAAAGTTCGAGCGCCCGTCCCTTGAAGAGAGAGGCACATTCATGGTATCTCGCGTCTATGTTGAGAAGAAGCCCGGGTTTGATGGCGAGGCCCGCGCCCTGGCAGCCGAGCTGCGCGACATCGTCGGCATTTCGGGGCTGACCGGCGTGCGCCTGGTGAACCGCTACGACGTGGAAGGCGCGACGGACGAGTTGTTCGCCGCCTGCGTGCCCACGGTGTTCTCCGAGCCACAATCCGACACCGCCACCTTCGAGCTGCCCGAGGCCAACGGCGCGGCGGTGTTCGCCGTGGAGTTTCTGCCCGGCCAGTTCGACCAGCGCGCCGATTCGGCGAGCGAGTGCATCCAGCTCATCAGTCAGGGCGAGCGTCCCGATGTACGCTCGGCGGTGGTGTACTACCTGGAAGGCGATCTGACTGAAGACGACGTGGAGGCCGTGAAGCGCTACGTCATCAACCCGGTGGAGGCCCGCGAGGCCTCGCTGGATACGCGCGACACTCTGGCCATGGCCTTCGAGCGCCCGGCTGACGTGGAGGTCATCGAGGGCTTCACTACCTTTGCCGATGACGAGCTGGCCCGTTTCATCGACGAGCGCGGCCTGGCCATGGATCTGGCCGACATCCAGTTCTGCCGCGCGTACTTCGCCGAGGAGGGTCGCGACCCCTCCATCACCGAGATCAAGATGATCGACACCTACTGGTCCGATCACTGCCGCCACACCACCTTCGGCACCGTGCTGAATGAGGTGGAAATCGCCGACGCCAACGTGCAGGCCGCCTTCGACCGCTACTTGGAGCTGCGTCGCGAGCTTGGGCGCGACGAAAAGCCGGTGTGCCTCATGGATATGGGCACCATCGGCGCGAAGTGGCTGAAGAAAGAGGGCATGCTCACCGGGCTCGACGAGTCCGAGGAGATCAACGCCTGCACCATCAAGTGCAAGGTGGATGTCGATGGCGAGGAGCAGGACTGGCTGTACCTGTTCAAGAACGAGACCCACAACCATCCCACTGAGATCGAGCCCTTCGGCGGCGCGGCCACCTGCGTGGGCGGCGCCATCCGCGACCCCCTCTCGGGCCGCTCCTACGTGTACCAGGCCATGCGCGTCACAGGCGCGGCCGATCCCACGGTGCCCGTGGCCGACACCATTCCCGGCAAGCTCCCTCAGCGCAAGCTCGTGACCACGGCGGCGGCCGGCTACTCCTCCTACGGCAACCAGATCGGCCTGGCCACGGGTCAGGTGCACGAGCTGTACCACCCTGGTTACGCCGCCAAGCGCATGGAAATCGGCGCGGTGGTGGGTGCCACGCCGGCCGACCACGTGCGTCGCGAGACCCCGGCGCCGGGCGATGTGGTGGTGCTTCTCGGCGGCCGCACGGGCCGCGACGGCATCGGCGGCGCCACGGGCTCTTCCAAGGCCCATTCCGTGGAATCTCTGGAAAGCTGCGGGGCCGAGGTGCAGAAGGGCAACGCGCCCGTGGAGCGCAAGATTCAGCGCCTGTTCCGCCGCGGGGACGCCTGCCGCATGATCAAGCGCTGCAACGACTTCGGTGCCGGCGGCGTGTCCGTGGCCATCGGTGAATTGGCCGACGGCCTGGACATCAACCTGGATGCCGTGCCCAAGAAGTACGACGGGCTCGATGGCACGGAGCTCGCCATTTCCGAGTCGCAGGAGCGCATGGCCGTAGCGCTGGCGCCCGAGGACGTGGACGCCTTCATCGCGCTCGCCCACGAGGAGAACCTGGAGGCCACGCCGGTGGCCGTGGTTACGGAAGAGCCCCGGGTGCGCATGCATTGGCGCGGCGACACTATCGTGGACGTGAGCCGCGAGTTCCTCGCGAGCAACGGAGCGCCGAAGCATGCGGCGGTGGCCGTACCCGCGCCGGCCGACGAGAGCTTCGCCGAAAGTGCCTGCGACCGCGCCTTCGAGGCGACAAGCGAGCTGACCGACCCCGTGGTGGACGCCGTGTGCGACGCCGACTCGCTGGAAGTGTCCCTCGCGGCGCTCATGGGCGACATCAACCGCGCCTCGAACAAGGGCCTCGTGGAGCGCTTCGACTCCACCATCGGCGCGGCCACGGTGCTCATGCCTTTCGGCGGCGCTCGCCAGCTCACCCCGGCACTCGCCATGGTGGCGAAGCTGCCGGTGCTCGGCGGCAAGACCACCACGGTTTCAGGCCTGTCCTGGGGCTTCAACCCGTACCTTTCGTCCTACGATCCCTACGCCGGCGCCTACATGGCTGTGCTCGATTCCGTGGCGAAGCTAGTGGCTACCGGTTTCGAGCGGGCGAACATGTACCTCACCTTCCAAGAGTACTTCGAGAAGCTGCGCCAGGATCCGGAGCGCTGGGGCAAGCCCATGGCGGCGGTGCTCGGCGCGCTCATGGCCCAGATCGATTTCGGGGTGGGCGCCATCGGCGGCAAGGACTCCATGTCCGGTTCCTTCGAGGATTTGGACGTGCCGCCGACGCTCGTGTCCTTCGCGACGGCTATCGGCAATATCGACCGCATCACCTCACCGGAGCTGAAGGAGGCGGGCGACAACCTCATCTGGGTTTCCTTCGAAGACGCGCTGGCGTCGAGCGTCTGCGCGACCTTCGACGCGGTAGAGCACCTCATCGGCGCGGGCATCGTGCGGGCGTGCGCAAGCGGCGCTTACGGTGGCTTGGCCGAGACGCTGGTGAAGGCGGCCGTGGGCAACGGCCTGGGTATCACCGTGGACGAGGACATCGACATGGGCCAGCTGTTCGAGCCGGCCTACGGCACGTTCGTGATCGAGCTGGCCGCCGGCGAGGATGCCCAGTCCGTCGTCACGCGCTTGGAAGACGCCGGACTCGATGCCAACGTGGATGTGGTGGAGCTTGGCCAAGTGACCAGCGCTTACGAGCTGACCTGCGACGGCCAGGTGGCCGATCTCGCCGTGGTGCAGGAGGCCTGGGAGCGCGGAGGCGGGCTTGAAAGCGTGTTCCCGTACCGCACCTCGCCGGAAGAGCGCGCAGCGGCCGAGACGGTGCCCGCCATCAGCTTCGAAGGGGAAGCGGCCCCGGCCTACCACGGCCCGGCGCTGCTGGGCGACACCTCCGGCGCCCCGCGCGTGGTCATCCCGGTGTTCCCCGGCAACAACTGCGAGTACGACTCCGCCGCCGCTTTCGAGCGGGCCGGTGCCGTGCCCACTGTGTACGTGGTGAACAATCTGACGCCCGATGCCGTGGCCGAGTCCACCGCCGAACTGGCGCGCCTCATCCGCGCGTCCCAGATCGTCATGATTCCCGGCGGCTTCTCCGGCGGCGACGAGCCCGACGGCTCCGCGAAGTTCATCACGGCGTTTTTCCGCGCGCCCGAAGTGACCGAGGCGGTGCGCGACCTTCTGCAGGCGCGCGACGGCCTCATGCTCGGCATCTGCAACGGCTTCCAGGCCCTGGTGAAGCTGGGCCTGGTGCCCTTCGGCGACATCCGTCCGATGGATGCCGACTGCGCCACCCTCACCTTCAACAACATCGGCCGTCACCAGAGCACGCTCGTGCGCACGCGCGTGGCCAGCACGATGTCTCCCTGGATGAGCCGCATGGAAGTGGGGGAGACGCACACCGTCGCCATCAGCCACGGTGAGGGCCGCTTTGTGGCACCCCCCGCGCTGCTCGACTCCATGATTGCAAACGGGCAGGTCGCCACCCAGTACGTGGATGCCGTGGGGCAGCCTTCCATGGACTTGGCGGTGAACCCCAACGGCTCGGTGCTCGCCATCGAGGGCGTCACGAGCCCCGACGGCCGCGTGCTCGGCAAGATGGGTCACACGGAGCGCGCCGGCGCGGGCCTGTACAAGAACGCCTTCGGCAACACCTACCAGCCCCTCTTCGAAGGCGGCGTCGACTACTTCCGCACGAAGTAGTTACTGCCACAGCCTCACTTCGGGCTCCAACTGCACGCCGGTGGTTTCGTGGACGCGGCGCTGCACCTCGGCGATGAGGGCCAGCACGTCGGCGGCGGTGGCGTCGCCGACGTTCACGACGAAGCCGGCGTGCTTGGTGGATACTTGCGCGCCGCCGACGCGAAGGCCCTGGCAGCCGGCCTCTTGGATGAGCGCCCCCGCGAAGTGACCCTCGGGGCGCTTGAAGGTGCTGCCGGCGCTCGGCATCTCCAGCGGTTGCTTGCTCTCGCGGCGCTCGCGCAGCTCTTCCATGCGCGCGGCAATGGCGGCAGGGGAGTCGGCGCGCAGCTGCAGCGTGGCCCCGAGCACCACCCAGCTCTCGCGCATCATGCGGCTTTGGCGATAGCCCCACGCGGCTTCCGGCGCTGGCACGTTCGCGACGCGCCACGACCCCTCGCTCGGCACCAGGCAGCGTACTTCCACGGCTACGTCCGAGAACTGGCCCTCGTAGGCGCCGGCGTTCATGATGGCTGCGCCTCCGATGGTGCCGGGAATGCCGCTGGCGAACTCGTAGCCCGCAAGCCCGGCATCCCGCGCTGCGGCGGCTACGGCGGCGTTCGTGGCCCCGGCTGCTGCTCGCACGAGGCCGCCGGGCAGCACCTCCACGGCGGCGAAGTTGTCCGCCAGCAGAAGCGTCACGCCGTCAAGTCCCTCGTCGGGCGCGAGCACATTGGAGCCGAGTCCCAGCACACGCCAGGGAATCCCGGCCGCCTCGCAAGTCGACACCACGCCTGCCACCTCGTCTTCGGAGCGCGGCGTCACGAGCCACTGCGCCGGCCCCCCGATGCGAAATGTCGTATGCTCGACTAGGGGTTCGTCAGGCCGCACATTCTGCGAACCGACGATATCCTGAAGGCTCTTCTCGAAGCTCGGGGCGCTCACTGTTTGTTCCTCCTCAACTGAGTGACGGCTTAGAGGAGACGGAGGGTGTTCTGACCGAGCGAGGACTGTCTGAGCGAATCAGAATACCCTGCGGCTCCGACACGCGGGGAGGTGCAACCTCTCCGTTTGCCATAGCGATCGGGTTACCGTTGGTGACCCGCATGGCTCATTGTACTAGAATACGCCCATGACGAAATCGCTGACATATCCGCGCGATCACCAAAACGTCCCCGCCCATCGCCGCTCGCGCCTCGCGCCCGCGTTCGTAATTGCGGCCGTTTCCGCGTCCGTCCTTGCGGATGCTTCCGCACGCACGAAAGCGGGGCGCTAGGCTATGGCGCGCAGGGTTCCCGAGGTTAAGCCCACCTCGCCGGCGGCGGCCATCGTGCTCGTGCTGCTGTTCATTGTCTGCTTCATTATCGGCCTGTGGGTGCTTATGGCGCTCACGCGCATCGTGCTCGGTTAGGGGCAACGACTATGTGGCAGCGATTCACCCTCTACGACTTGCGCGTTATCGGGCACTACCTGGGAACGCTCCTGTTGTTCTTCGCCGCGCTCATGGCTCTTCCCTTGGCGACGGCGCTGGTCTTTCAGGAATGGGAGCCGGCGGCGCGCTACCTCGCGGCAATCGGCATCACCATGGTCGCGGGCTGCAGTCTGCGCTTTCTGCGCATCGAGCCCGGACGCCTCGATCGCCGCCAGGCGCTGGCGGTGACCGGTTTCGCCTGGGTCGTCCTCGCGCTGTTCGCCTCGTTCCCCTTGTACTTCTCGGGGCATTACATGACCTACCTCGATGCCATCTTCGACGGCGTCTCCGGCCTGACCACCACGGGCGCCTCGCTCATCGTCGATTTGGACCACCTCTCCTACGCCGACAACATGTTCCGCTTCGCTATGCACGCTCTGGGCGGTCTCGGCCTTATCGTGGTGGCGTTGTCCTTCGGGCTTTTCGGCCGCGGCGGCGGCGCGTCGCTGTTTTCGTCGGAGGGCCGCAGCGAGCACGTGGTGCCCAACGTGGTGCAGACCACCCAGTTCATTGCTCGCATCACCCTGGTCATCGTCTCCGTCGCCACGGTGATCATCACGGCGTTATGCCTGTTCATGGGCATGGAGCCCACCCGCGCCTTCCTGAACGCGCTGTGGGTGTCTACCTCCGGGTTCGTGACCGGCGGTTTCACGCCCATGCAGCTTTCCATCATGTACTACCATTCCTTCCCCCTTGAGGCGATTCTCATGGTGCTCATGATTTTGGGCTCCATCAGCTTTGTCATTCACGCCGAGGTGTGGAAGGGGCGTCCGCTCCCGTTTTTTCGCGACATCGAGACGAAGACGATGGTGCTTTGGATAGGGGTCATGGCCTTCGTCTTCACGGCCACGCTCGCCCTGTCGCCCTTCGATGACATGCTCGCGCTTTTGCGCCGCGGCCTGTTCATGATCATCTCGGCGTTCACCACGACGGGCTTTCAGGTGGTCACTACCAACCAGATCACCACCGCTTTCAGCAACGGCGCCTTCCTCACCCTGGCGTTCATCATGGCCGTTGGCGGCGCTTCCGGCTCCACGGCCGGCGGCATCAAATTCTCGCGCATGGGCATCATCTTCAAGTCCATCGTGTCGAACGTGAAGGAGACGCTGGCACCGGATTCGGCTCGCGTCGTCGTTTCCTACAATCACGTGGGCAGGCGCACCTTGACGCCGGAAATCGTGAAAGAGGCCATGACGGTGTTCATCCTGTACGTGATCACCTACGTTATCGGCGCGCTGGTGGGCATTGCGCACGGGTTCGAGGCCATTCCCGCAATCTTCGAATCGGTGACCATGACGTCCAACGGCGGCATCATCACGTCGGTGGCGGGGCCCGGCATGGCGGGAACCCTCGAGCTGTTCTACATCTTCCAGATGTGGGCTGGCCGCTTGGAGTTCATGACGCTGTTCGCCCTTATTGTGGAAGTGGTGGCCTCCCTGGTGCCGCGGCCTCGACCGAAGGAGCGCTCATGAGGCGGCGGTGTATCGTGCTTCTGGCGATTGCGCTCGCGGCGGTTCTGGCCGCGCCGGGTCCTGTGGCTTGGGCGACGGGGGCTGCCAACGGCGCCGCGGCGGCTTCCTCTGATGGCGGTGTGACCAACGAGGATGTGCCGACGGACGACACGGGCGTCGTAGAGGCCGGCGAAGGCGCTGGGAACGAAGGCGGCGGAAGCGAAGGCGCGGGCGGCGGCGCGGTGCAAGGCGGAGGCGCCGAGGGCGAAGGAGCGAGCGGCGGCGCGACCGAGGGCGAAAACGGGGCCGATGGCGAGGACGGCCAGGCCGTCGACAAGCCCGCGCGCCCGAAGCTTCCCGACCCGGTCTTCAGCGAGGACGTGAACGAGGACAACCTCGTGAACCCCCAGCAGAAGCCCGATAGCTCCTTCATCTACGATACGTCCATCTCCGCCTTGCAGGGGGCCGACTCCTACCTGAACGACCAGACCGTGCAGGTGACGGGCGAGGTGATCGGCGATCGCATTCGCGCCGAGTTCGATCCCGGCTACAGCTGGATCGTCCTGCAGGGCTCCGATAGGGTTCATTCCGAAATTCCCGTGTTCATGGATACGGAGTCCACCGAGATCATCGACACCTACGGCGCCTACGGCCGCAAGGGTACCACGCTGCAGGTGCGCGGTACCTTCCATCTGATTTGCCCGGAGCACGAGGGTTTGACCGACTTGCACGCAGATACGGTCACCTTCGTCGAGAAAGGCTCGGTTACCGAACAGCCCTTCGACATCGGCGCGTTTCTGCCGGGGCTTATGCTGGTTGCCATCGGCTTCATCATGCTCATCGTGTTCCACCAGATGAGGGAGGGGCAGCGCTGATGGCTGAGGCGCGCTATCGCGGCGAAGTGGTGAAGCTGGACCGGGGGTACCCGCTCGTGCGTTTGGAAGACGGCGAGCTTCTGCGCTGCGAGCACGCGACGGCCCTGGTGAAGGGGGAGCGCCGACGGGCCGTTATCGGGGATGTCGTGGAAGTGGCGGTGCCCCCGGCTCACGACAAGGGCGTCATCGAGGCCATAGCGCCGCGTGCCCGCGAGTTCGTGCGCAAGGATCCCACCGAACGCGCCGTGCCCCAGGTGCTCGCCGCCAACTTCGAGCGGGTCATCGTGGCCCAACCCGTGGGCGAGGTGAACCTGCGGCGCCTCGAGCGCGAGCTGGTACTGGCCTTCGAGACGGGGGCCGAGGTGACCGTCGTGCTCACCAAGGCCGACCTGGCCGATGACGCCGCCACCCGGGCCACGGTGGAGGCTGTGCGGGCCCTGGCTGCTCCCGCGGCCGATGTGCTCGTTGTGTCCGAGGACGACCCGGCATCGGTGGAGGCCGTGCGCGCGCTTCTGGCGCCGGGCACCACCACGGTGCTCATCGGGCGCTCGGGGGTGGGAAAGTCCAGCCTGGTGAACATGCTGGTGGGCGCCGAGGTCTTAAGCGTCGGCGCGGTTCGCGAGGGGGATGGCAAGGGCCGTCACACCACGGTGAGCCGCGAGATTGTGGAGGTGCCCGGTGCCGGTCGCATCGTGGACATGCCGGGCGTGCGGGGCTTGGGGCTGTGGGACGCCGAAGAGGGTATCGGCGCCGCCTTCCCCGATGTGGAGGCGCTGGCCGCGCAGTGCCGCTTCCGCGACTGCACCCACCACGGGGAGCCGGGCTGCGCGGTGCGCGCGGCCGTGGAATCCGGCGAGCTGACGCCGGAGCGCTACGGGTCCTACCAGGCCCTTCAGCAGGAGATGGCCGCCATGCGCGACCGTCGCGAAGAGGCGCGCCGTATGAACAAGGAAAAGGTGAGCGACACCAAGCGGCGCCGCGCAGGTGCGCCCAAGGGCAAGCGTCGGCGGTGATAGCAAGGCGCCATCGCGACAACGCCCTGTGTAAGCGCAGAATGTCGATGAGGATGCAGGCTCGTTCCATTCATGACATTTTGCCTACCGAGATTGCCGTCGGATGCAGACGCGCTAAAATGATGTGACACTCTTCGACTGAACTCGAAAGGACCTCCATGAATCCCGTCGTCGTCATTCCCACGTTCATCTACCCCCGCCGCCACCGCGGAGGGGCCGATGTGGTGAGCACCTACGACCATCCTACCGCCCCCAACCAAGAAGGGGAGCTCGGCCGCTGCCTGGAGTCGCTGGCGAAGGTGGAGGGCCTGGGACTCGTGGTCATCCTCGTGTCCGCCGACGTGTCGTTGGAAGTGCAGGCGGCCGAGAAGGTGCAGGCCATCGCCAACCGCCATCCGGACGTGACCACGCTCGTCATCGGCGCGGCGGAGCTGGCGCTTATCGAGCAGCGCATGGCCCAGCAGAACATCGAGCGCCTCTCCAAGGAAATCGGCCTGCAAGGTTACGGCGCCATCCGGAACTTGGGGTTGCTCGTGGCCAACGTGCTCGGCTTCGATGCCGTGGTGTTTTTGGACGATGACGAGGTGATCGACGATCCGAAATTCCTAGAGAAGGCCATGTACGGCCTCGGGAAGCTCACGCGCCAGGGCGTGCCCATCGTGGCGAAGACGGGGTACTATTTGAACGACCAAGACTCCTACCTCTCGAAATGGGAGGACAAGTGGTACAACCGCTTCTGGCAGCAGGGCCGCGCCTTCAACGAGTGGATCACCAAGGCCATGCGCGGCCCGCGCCTGTCGCGCTCGAACCATGTGTGCGGCGGCTGCTTGGCCATCCACAAGGAGGCGTTCCGGCGCCTCGCCTTCGACCCGTGGATCACCCGCGGCGAGGACTTGGACTACATGCTTGACCTGCGCATGTATGGCTCGGATATCTGGTTCGACAACCAGTGGGTCTTGCGTCACCTGCCCCCGCGCACCGCAAGCGAGGGCACGCGTTTCCGCCAGGACATCTTCCGATGGCTCTACGAGTACCGCAAGCTGGAATACTCCCGAGCGCTCATCGACCTTCAGCAGGTGAAGCCGGCCTCGCTCGAGCCCTACCCGGGGCCGTTTTTGGAGCCGGGTCTTCTGCGCCGCATTCGGCTCACGGCATGGATGCGCAGCTTCGGACGCCCCGACAAGAAGGCCTACCGTCTGGCCGCCAAGGCCGCCACGGGTGCGGCTTCGGCCTACGCCGAGGCCAACTGCGCGAAGTACTTCGAGTTCCAGTACGTCTGGCCCGAGGCCATGAATCGTTTGGAAAGCGACCAGCTGCTCTCCGAGGCCCTGGTGCGCTCGGCCATGCTGCGCGCCCAGGATGTGGCGGCCGCGGCTCCGGCCCCGGCTCCGGCGGCCGCGAACGTCCCGACGGGCGCCCCGGCTGCTGCGGACGTCGCGGCGGAGGTCGTCGCAGGCGAGGCTGCTGGTGTGACTCCCGCGACTGCCCCGGCCCCCGCCAGCGTCCCGGCGCCCCGACCCGTGCCGCACACGAACATCGACGCTGGCATGACCACCCAGATCCGCCTGGATATGGAGGACTAGCACCGTGGAGGCTATGATTTTGTTGGCCGCCATCTCTCTGGTGGTCGGCTTTGTCGTCGGAGTGCTCTCGGGCTTGCTGGGCATTGGCGGCGGTGTCTTTCTCGTGCCCATCTTTAAGCTCGGGTATCTTATGGAACCTATGATGTGCACGGCGACCTCGCTTTTTACCATTATCCCTACGTCGATTTCGGGAGCAATTTCTCGTATACGCAACAAGACGTGCATTCCGAAACTCGGTATTGCAGCGGGTCTTGGTGGCGCATGCATGTCGCCGATTGGCGTCTGGCTTGCCACGCTTTCTCCCGAATGGGCCATTATGGGCGTAGCCGCGCTGGTTCTCGGCTATTCGGCCTTTACGATGTTTCGCAAGGCCTTGGCGGCCCCGAAGAAGCCGAAGGACCCCGCGCCTTCGAGCCGCCCTGAGCGCGGTGCTGAAAAAGCGGCGCCGGAAAACCTCGCTATTGCATCGACCGTTGAATCTGAAGGCGCAGACTCGGAGGTGGTTCCTTCCATTGGAGGGCGTCAGCTGCTGATCTTTTTCTTTATCGGTATGGTTGCCGGACTGGCTTCGGGCTATGTGGGCGTTGGCGGCGGCTTCATCATGGTTCCGATGATGATCTCCTTGGCGCATCTTTCCATGCGCTACACGTCCGGTACCTCCCTGGTTGCGGTGATGATCCTTGCGGTGCCCGGGGTAATCACCCAGGCGATGCTCGGCAACGTCGACTGGATCGCAGGAGCGGCCGTGGCCTGCGGTTCCATTCCGGGCGCTATGGTGGGGGCGAAGCTTGTCCCCAAGGTTCCCGAACGGACGCTGCGGTTCATGTTCTCCTTCTTCCTCGTGGTGGCCGCCGTCCTGCTCGTCGTGAACCAGCTAGGGGTTTGGGGCTAGGTCGTTTCCCTGGCGTTCCTAAGTTTGTTATACTGGCGTCAATTATGGCGGCGATCAGGGGGTACGATTATGGCGAAGCGCGAATCGGGTACGGTGTCCACGCGGGGCATCGGGGTGCCCAAGTTCAACCAGGAAATGCTCGCGGCCACCATTGCCGCCCTGGCGGGCATCACGCTCGTGTGGACGTTCTCGCAGCCGGAGTTCCCCGTGCCCGTGCTCATAGCGGCCGGCGCCGTGTTCACCGTTTCCATCGTCATGGTCATCCGGCTCATGATGGATCCGGATTCCGTGCGCGCCCTGCAATCCGATGCCATGCTGCAACTGGCCTCGTCCATGATCGACGCTATGGGCGACGGGCTCACCGAGGAGGCCTCCCAAGAGGTGTGCGAGCTTCTGCTTCCGAACACCTCGGCCATCGCGGTCGCCCTCACCAACTGCGAGAGCGTGCTCGGCTATGCCGGCTACCAGGAGGCCCACAACCCGGCGGGCATCGCCATCCGCACGAGCGCCACCCACGAGTGCATTCGCCGGGGGAAGACGCTCGTGCTGCTGACGCCCGAGGAGATTGGGCTGCCGGCGCCTATCGAGCAGAACCGTATCAAGGCCGCCATCGTGGAGCCCCTGTTCGTCGGCGGTCGGGTGGAGGGGACGCTCAAGTTCTACTACCGCGATCCGCGCAAAATCACCGAGACCCAGCGCTCCATCGCCCACGGCTTCGCCCAGCTGCTCGCCACCCAAATGGCCGCCGTGGAAATGGAGACCCAGCGCAAGTTGGCCGCCTCCATGGAGCTGAAGATGCTGCAGACGCAGATCAACCCCCACTTCCTGTTCAACACCATCAACACCATCGCCTCGTTTATCCGCACCGATCCCATGAAGGCCCGCACGCTTCTGCGGGAGTTCGCCGTGTTCTACCGGCGCACCCTGGAGGACTCCACCGAGCGCATCTCGCTGGCTCGCGAGCTTGACCAGGTGCAGCGCTACTTCAACTTCGAACTGGCCCGCTTCGGCGATGCGCGCCTTGCCTTCGAGGTGAACGCGAGCCCCGCGCTGCTGGACATGATGGTGCCGCCGTTTCTGGTGCAGCCGCTCGTGGAGAACGCCATCAAGCACGCCATGCCCTCGGAGGGCAAGCTCACCATTACGGTGAAGGCCGACGCCGATGGCGACGACGTGGTCATCGTGGTGAGCGATGACGGCGTGGGCATGACTGAGGAGACTTGCGCGAACATCACGCAGGTGGAGTCGTCCACCGGTCTCGGCATTGCCGTGAAGAACGTGCACGACCGCATGATCGGCTTCTTCGGCCCCGATGCGCAGATGGTGTACACGAGCGTGCTGGGGGAGGGCACCCAGGTGACGCTGCGCTGCCCCGGCTGCGCCAAGGCGCCGGCGTCTGCGGCGGCATCGACGGAGGCGCTCGCAGCGTCATTGGACGAGGTGGCCGGGGAAGCGGCGGAAAGCGCGGAGAAGGCGGCGCGCAACAACGCCACCATGGCCGAGCTGACCGAGCTTGTGGCTCAGGTATCGGAATAAAGCCCGATCTCGGGTGATCCCAGGCCGATCCCAGCAGGTAAATCGCCTATTTTCGTATCGACAATAGGGGCGCGGTCGTTTATCATCCCAGTCATCAACTATTCGTCTTCTGGGGAAGGGCGCGCCCGTGTTCGAGTTTCTATCTTCGCCGTTCGGCCTGGTGGCTGTAGGCCTCGGTGTGCTGGCGGTGGCCGTGCTCGCCCTTTGCTTGTGGATCACGACTCTCGACCGCCGTATGCGCGGCATGGCCGACGGCCTGGAAACCGAGCGTCGCAAGGTGGCCGAACTGCAGATGGTCATCGGGCGCCGCGCCAACGCGGCCCGCAGCTACGGGAACCGGGGGAGGGCGGCAGCGCCCGCTCCCGCCCCGGCGCCCGTCGCTGCTGCCCCGGCCGCTCCTGCTGGTGCGCCCATGTCCGCACGGGGTGCGGGAGCTCCGGTGCCGATGGGGGCATCGGGCGGCGCGGCCGTGCCCCCGCGGGGGTCCGTGCCGGCTTCCGCGGGGGCCCCTGCGGGCGCGGTGCCCCGAGGACGTGGGTCGCGCCCCGCTCCGGCGGGAAGCGGATGGACGCCCAGCAGCATTCCGATGCCGG